>Ga0335081_10000106_pt1 | contig 165585 bp, 152 predicted proteins | sample Lox_Sample_35_FD_206713 | JGI IMG/M metagenome (GOLD analysis project Ga0335081, IMG submission 206713) | Soil microbial communities from Loxahatchee National Wildlife Refuge, Florida, United States - Lox_Sample_3.5 | ecosystem: Environmental > Terrestrial > Soil > Wetlands | place: USA... | reverse complement strand
CCACGCGGCATGGCTGGATCAGGCTTGCGCCCATTGTCCAATATTCCCCACTGCTGCCTCCCGTAGGAGTCTGGGCCGTGTCTCAGTCCCAGTGAGGCTGGTCATCCTCTCAGACCAGCTACCGATCGTCGCCTTGGTGAGCCGTTACCTCACCAACTAGCTAATCGGACGCGGGCCGTTCCTTCGGCAATAAATCTTTCCCCTTAAGGGCGTATCCGGTATTAGCTCAAGTTTCCCTGAGTTATTCCGAACCGAAGGGCGCGTTCCCACGTGTTACTCTCCCGTCTGCCGCTGCCGTATTGCTACGGCCGCTCGACTTGCATGTGTTAGGCCTGCCGCCAGCGTTCGCTCTGAGCCAGGATCAAACTCTCAAGTTGGATGAGAACTTTGATGCCGGCCAAGTCACAACGTATGACGAGGTCCCTACACGTCCGACCAATTGCGCGGCCGGCAATGTAGAAAACCTTGAAACGTCAGACCGCCGAAGTCTCTTCCAAAGCCGCCCTTCCTGAAGAATTGCTTCTCCACGAAAGAGCGGTCCGCAAGGACTCCGCCGTCCGCGTTTCTCTTTCTTCCGATTCACTTGTCAAACAGCCCGGGGACCATGGCGATCCCCGCTCTCCAGTACGCTGGAGAGCCGTCGAAGCCCGCGCACCCGATCCAATCGGATGCCGTTTCACTGTTCCAGTGAGGAGCTTCAGAGGCGCACCATCACGCCGTGAGCGGACGGCGCGCCGGAACGCGTATATAGGGCTCGCCCTTAAGGAATGTCAACCGCAAAAGGCAGGAATTTTCACCCATTGCAAGCGACGCTCGCGCTTCCTCCATGCCGTCTTCCGTAGCACCATTATCGGCCGAGAAGGCCAAAGCGCGCCGTACTGAGGCCATATTCCTGCGCCGAGCTTGCGCCCCGAAGTTCAAGGGATGGATTCGCAACCGCGCGCCCCGGCTCAACGCTTTTGGCCAACCGTGGGCTTGCCGTCGGCATTGACGGCCGTTGGGCCAATCGGCATCGTGCCCGCCAAGGGGTCTGCCGACGGCGAAGCGGGTTGCGGAAAACCATCTTCGATCGCGGGCGGGAGGGGACGGCAAGCGTGCATCATCCACGGTCGCGCGGCGTATATCGAGCGAGGCACGCTGAGCCCATCGAGCTCGGCAACGAAGCGCCGCTTTCGGTCGACGGCGCTAGCCGCGGATTTGTCGACCGCCGCCGCGTCTCGGTGCAGTGGCTCGCCGGCGCGATCCTCACCGCGCTGAGCGGCGCTGCGCTCATGGGCGGCGCCGTATTCACCTCGCTCGATGGAGAAACCAATTTCGCCGCGCTGCCGGAGCGCGTCGAGGTCGCGCTGCACGGTGCGTTCAATGTCGGCAGCGAAAAGATCAGCGCCCGCAAGAGTGATCGGCTGCCGACCTACGAGGAGCCGACTTATGCCCGGCAATTGATCCGAGTTTCGACCATCAGCCGTGCCGGTAACCACGAGGTAGTGCGGGTACGTCCTTTCGTGCGCATTGCCGGCAATTTGTCGCTTGCCGCTTCCGATCTTTCCGCCGGGATTCCGCCATTCAATCCACAACGGCTACTGGCGGAATCCGGCGGCGAAGGCGCAACTCCCGCCAAAGCGCCCGAGCCTGAACCCGATGCTGAAGTTGCATTCGTCATGCGCGACCTGGCGCCGATGCTTGCGAAGCTCAAGATCGCGGTGCAGGCGCCGAAAGACGAGGTGATGGCGCGCGTGCGCGAAGCTGCCGAATGGAGTCAGAAGGCCGCCAGCCATCTCCCTGCCGGCACCAATATCACCGGCATCAAGCTCGCCTATGCAGCCGAAGCCGCTCCCGACCCTTATGCGGGCTTCGAGGCGCGCATCGTCCCTGAGAACATCACGCTGCTGCCGAAAACCGCGAACAAGACCACCGGCGGCACGGATTTCAACGAACGCACGATCGCGGCGAAGAAAGGCGATACTGTCGCTTCCATTTTGAAAGACTTGGGTGCTGAGCCTGACAAGATCGCGGCGATTGTCAGCGTTCTCGGCTCGCGCGGGCGTGGCAGCATCAAGGAGGGCGACAAATTGCGCGTCCTCGTGTCGCCGACCGAAGGCTCTACGAAGCCGCAGCCAATCCGCGTGATCGTCGCCGACGACAGCGCGATCAAAGCGGTCGTCGCGCTTTCGGACGTCGGCAATTACGTTCCGGTGGACGCCAAGAATGTGGACAACGATGTGGCGGAAAACGACGAGCGAGAGTACGACCAGAATGCCGGCACCGGCATAACGCTTTATCAAAGCGTCTATGAGACGGCGTTGCGCGACCAGGTTCCTCGCTCGGTGATCGAGGATCTCATTCGAATTTATTCGTTCGACGTCGATTTCCAGCGCAAGGTGCGGCCGGGCGATTCCTTCGAGGTGCTTTATGCGGGCGAAGACGAGACGACAAACGCGTCCGCCGACCAGCACAACGAGGTGATGTTCGCCGCTCTCACTATCGACGACGAAACCAAGAGGCTCTACCGTTTTCAGACGCCGGACGACGGGCTGGTCGACTACTATGACGAGAACGGCAAGAGTGCGAAGAAATTCCTGATCCGCAAGCCGGTGGCCGAAGGCATCATGCGCTCCGGCTTCGGGCTGCGGCGGCATCCGATCCTCGGCTACGTCAAGATGCACACCGGCGTCGACTGGGCCGGCCCCACCGGCACGCCGGTTTACGCCGCCGGTAACGGCACCATCGAGAAGGAAGGCTGGGAATCCGGCTACGGCAAATTCATTCTCATCCGCCACAACAATGGCTACGAAACTGCCTACGGTCACCTAAGCGCCTATGCGAGCGGAACGCATGAAGGCGAGCAGGTACACCAGGGCCAGGTGATCGCCTTCATGGGCTCGACCGGACTGTCGACCGGCTCGCACCTGCACTTTGAGATCCGCATCAACGGCCGTTTCGTCGACCCGATGCGCATCAAGTTGCCGCGCGGCCGCGAGCTGCAAGGCCCGATACTGACGGTCTTCGAGCAGGAGCGCGAGCGGCTCGACCAGATCATGGCGCGCAAGCCGGCGCGGGTGGCATCGAGCGCGCCGGCGGTGCGCTAGCACGTTCATCCGCGAAAGCGGATGCCTTCACCGATCTTCCGATATTGCGACGGCGATGATTACAGGATGCCCCGATTTCGCGGGACACGACAGCCTCATTTGTCGGTATGCTTACGCCGCCTGCGCGAGCCTGCCGTTAAAGGTGAGGCCCTGCTTATTGGCCGAGACGGTGACCTGCTCGCCGTCCTTGATCTGACCGGCGAGGATCATCTCGGCAAGCGGATCCTGCACCGCCTTCTGGATTACCCGCTTCAAAGGCCGCGCGCCATAGGCCGGATCCCAGCCCTTGTCGGCGAGCCAATCGCGCGCGCCCGGCTCGAGCTTGATGGTGATCTTGCGCTCGTCGAGCAGTTTCTGCAGCCGGCCGATCTGGATGTCGACGATGCGGCCCATCTCCGCCTTCTTCAGCCGGTGGAATAGGATGATCTCGTCGACGCGGTTCAAGAACTCGGGCCGGAACGCCGCCCGCACCACCGCCATCACCTGATCCTTGACCGCGTCGGTGTCCTGGCCTTCCGGCTGGTTGACCAGGAAATCGGCGCCGAGATTGGAGGTCATCACGATCAGCGTGTTGCGGAAGTCGACGGTGTGGCCCTGGCCGTCGGTCAGGCGGCCGTCGTCGAGCACCTGCAGGAGCACGTTGAACACGTCGGGATGCGCCTTCTCGATTTCATCGAACAGCACCACCTGATAGGGCCGCCGCCGCACTGCTTCGGTCAGCGCGCCGCCTTCCTCATAGCCGACATAGCCGGGAGGCGCGCCGATCAAGCGGGCGACCGCGTGCTTCTCCATGTACTCCGACATGTCGATGCGGATGAGCGCGTTCTCGTCGTCGAACAAATATTCGGCCAGCGCCTTGGTCAGCTCGGTCTTGCCGACGCCCGTCGGGCCCAAGAACATGAACGATCCGATCGGCCGGTTCGGGTCCTGCAAGCCGGCGCGCGCACGGCGCACCGCGGTCGAAACCGCCTGCACGGCTTCCTTCTGGCCGATGACGCGTTTGGCGAGCGCGTCCTCCATGCGCAGGAGCTTTTCCTTCTCGCCTTCCAGCATCCTATCGACCGGGACGCCGGTCCAGCGCGAAACGACCTGGGCAACGTGGTCGGCCGTGACGGTCTCCTCGACCATCGCGCCTTTGCCTTCGCTCGCCTCGACGTCCTTCAGCTTCTTTTCCAGCTCCGGAATGCGGCCATAGGCCAGTTCGCCGGCGCGCTGGTATTCGCCGCGCCGCTGCGCCTGCGCGAGTTCGGCGCGCAACTGGTCGAGTTCGGTTTTCAGCTTCTGCGCGTCTGACAGCTTTTCCTTTTCCGATTTCCAGCGGCTGGTCAGATCGGCCGACTGCTTCTCCAGCGCCTGCAGTTCGGTTTCCAGATTTTTGAGCCGATCCTTAGAGCCAGGATCGCTCTCTTTCTTGAGCGCCTCCTGCTCGATCTTCAGCCGCACGATCTCGCGGTCGATCGAGTCGAGCTCTTCCGGCTTGGAATCGACCTGCATCTTCAGCCGCGCCGCCGCCTCATCGACCAGATCGATCGCCTTGTCGGGCAGGAAGCGGTCGCTGATATACCGGTTCGACAGCGTCGCGGCGGCGACGATCGCCGAGTCGGCGATGCGCACGCCGTGGTGCTGCTCGTATTTGTCCTTCAGGCCGCGCAGAATCGAGATGGTATCCTCGACGTTCGGCTCGTTGACATAGACCGGCTGGAAGCGCCGCGCCAAAGCGGCGTCCTTCTCGACGTGCTTCTTGTATTCATCGAGCGTGGTGGCGCCGATGCAATGCAGTTCGCCGCGCGCCAGTGCCGGCTTGAGCAGATTGGAAGCGTCCATGGCGCCTTCCGCCTTGCCGGCGCCGACCAGCGTGTGCATCTCGTCGATGAACAGGATGATGCCGCCGTCCGAGGCGGTCACTTCCTGCAGCACGGCTTTCAGCCGCTCCTCGAACTCGCCGCGATATTTGGCGCCGGCAATTAACGCGCCCATGTCGAGCGCCAGCAACTTCTTGTCCTGCAGGCTTTCTGGCACGTCGCCATTGACGATGCGCTGCGCCAGGCCCTCGACGATTGCCGTCTTGCCGACGCCCGGCTCGCCTATCAGCACCGGATTGTTCTTGGTGCGGCGGGAAAGCACTTGGATGGTGCGGCGGATTTCCTCGTCGCGCCCGATGACCGGATCGAGCTTGCCCTCGCGCGCGGCCTGGGTGAGATCGCGGGCATATTTCTTGAGCGCGTCATAGGCGTTTTCGGCCGAAGCGGAATCGGCGGTGCGGCCCTTGCGCAGCGCGTTGATGGCGGCATTGAGATTTTGCGGGGTGACGCCGGCAGCTTTGAGGATATTGCCGGCCTCGCTGTCCTTCTCCAATGCCAGCGCCAGGAGCAGGCGCTCGACCGTAACGTAGGAGTCGCCAGCCTTTTCGCCCGCCTTCTCGGCCGCATCGAAGACGCGCGCCAGGCCCTGAGCCAGGTATACCTGGCCGGCACCGGCGCCGGTCACTTTTGGCAGCTTGGCGAGCGCCGCCTCCACAGCCTGCAGCGCCTGGCGGGAATTGCCGCCCGAACGATCGATCAGGCCTGCGGCGAGCCCCTCCGGATCGTCGAGCAGGACCTTGAGCAGATGTTCGGGGGTGAATTGCTGATGGCCCTCGCGCTGGGCCATGGATTGGGCGGATTGCACAAAACCGCGGGCGCGGTCGGTGTATTTCTCGAAATTCATCGGTTTCAACTCCCTCGGCCCAGAAGGCACCGGATTAAGGCGGGTCCCGTGAGGCGGCCCGCCCGGTCGTTTATGTGGGGTTGTCTTATGGCTGTTTGAAGAGCCTCAGCGATTGATATAGGTCACGGCATGCCTCTTACCGGCCTCACCAGCACCGCATAAAGCCCATGACAGGCCAGCCAGCCCGGATTGCCGCGCTTTACCGCTATCCGGTTAAGGGATTATCGCCGCAACGCCTGGAGCGGACCACCCTGGCCCCTGGGCAGACCGTGCCGGCTGACCGGCTCTATGCCATCGAGAATGGCCCGTCCGGCTTCGATGTGGCGCATCCCGCCTATTTCCCCAAGCAACGCTTTCTAATGCTGATGCGCAATGAGCGGCTGGCGGCTCTGCGCACCGATTACGACGAGCAAAGCCACAGCCTCAGAATACAGGCTGAGGGGCAGGAGGCAGCACGCGGCGACCTGCGGACGAGCGAAGGACGTTCGGCGATCGAGCGATTCTTCGCCAGCTATTGCGCCGACGAGCTGCGCGGCCCGCCTAAGGTGCTGTACGGCGAAGGCCACAGCTTTTCCGATGTGGCCAAGAAAGTCGTCTCCATCATCAATCTCGCCTCAGTGGCGGAGGTCGAAAATGCAGTCGGCCGCCCGGTCAATCCTTTGCGCTTCCGCGGCAATATCTATGCTGCCGGCTGGCCGGCGTGGCATGAATTCGACCTGCTCGGTAAAGAGATTGCGGCCGGCCCGAGCGTGCGGCTGAAAATGGTCAAGCGCATCCAGCGCTGTGCGGCCACCAATGTCGATCCCGACACCGGTACTCGCGATCTGACCATTCCGAAGACCTTGCTGGATAACTTCGATCACACCGACTGCGGGGTCTATGCCGAGGTGGTGGCCGGCGGCGATATCGCCGTGGGCGATGAGCTGCATGCGCGGCACTGACGGCTACGAACAAATCAGGCAAGGGGAAGAGGTTCACACGTGCTTTCAAAAAAGAAAATTTTCATGGCGGAGCCGCCTTTGCCGCCCGCGGGATTCGACCCCGACCACTTCTTCGAAAAAGGGGTGCGCTGGTATCAAAAGTGGGAAGTGTTCAAAGGCGTCAGCACGCCGGGCGAGCATCCGATTGAACTGCTGTGCGCGCGGGCGCAGATCCCGCCCGACCTCACCGGCAAGCGCGTCCTCGACATCGGCGCATGGAACGGCTGCTACTGCTTCGAATGCGAACGGCGCGGCGCCAGCGAGGTTGTCGCCTATAGCCTGGAGAATCCCGGCAAAACCGGATTCAGCCGGCTGAAAGAATTGCTCGGCTCGCGGGTCAAATATGTGCAGGGCTCAGTCTACTCGCTCGCGCCCGACGAATTGGGCGAGTTCGACCTCATCCTGTTCTTTGGCGTGCTCTATCACCTGCGCTATCCGCTGCTGGCGATAGACCGCATTCGCACCGTGAGCCGCGGCGATGTGCTGATCGAAACGCACACCGTCAGCAGCCGATTCCTGCTGCGCCGGCCACTTTGGCCGGTCAGCCTTATGCTCAATCTTGGGTTCTTGTTTCGCACCACGCCAATATGGCGGCAGTACAAGGAGTACGAACTGCATCCGGAAGATCAAAGCAACTGGTTCGGCCCCAACACCAAAGCGGTGATCGAATCGTTCGACACCGCCGGATTCAAAACGCAACATCTTGCTTCCTGGGATTTTGGCACGCGTTCGGCCTTCCGCGCGGTTTGCGTGCCACGGCCATCGCGGCTTATCGACGGCAGCTACGAAGGCAATTCGAGCTTGAATGCGCACCTGACGGGATTGGCGCCGAAAGATATCGAGGATTTTCGCCGCGGCTGACGACTGCCGCGCAAGCCCCGCTAGAGCTTGCGCCGGTCGAGCAAGAACACCGCCTGCTCGCCGAACAGATTCCAGAACCACCAAGGCGCGTTCAGCCGCAAGGGGCTGCCCCAGGCGTTGAGCGCCACCGCCTTCTCCATCTTCACCCCGATCGCGTTGCAGAGCTGGACGAAATCCTTGATCGTGCAGTGGTGGATGTTGGGCGTGTCGTACCAGCTGAAAGGCAGCATGTCGGTCTGCGGCATGTGGCCTTCGAACAGAAGCTGCAGCCGCACCTTCCAGTGGCCGAAATTCGGGAACGATACGATGGCATGGCGGCCGATGCGCAGCATGTGCTCGAGCACCACACGCGGATGCCGCGTCGCCTGCAGGGTCTGCGACAGGATCACATAGTCGAACGCATCGTCCGGGTAGTCGGCGAGATCGGTGTCAGCGTCGCCCTGGATCACGGCGAGCCCCTTGGCCACGCATTCGTTGACGCCCTCGCGCGAGAGTTCGATGCCGCGGCCGTCAACGTTACGGGTTTCCGCCAAAAGGCGCAGCAACTCGCCGTCGCCGCAGCCGACGTCGAGAACCTTGGCGCCTCGCTCCACCATCTCGGCCACCAGCACCAAGTCGACGCGGGCGCCGCCGGCGTTGCGCACGATATGGGCAACGGAAAGATTGGTATTGCCGCGCGTCAGCATGCTCGTTGCGCCTCTTACGCCTTGCCCGCGAGCCCGCGCGCCTTGCCGGCGCCATCCAGGAAGCCGCCCACGATGGCGAACAGTTCCGGCTCGTCGAGCAGAAAGGCGTCGTGCCCTTTGTCGGTCACGATTTCGGCGAACGACACGCGCGCGCCGGCGGCGTTGAGCGCGTGGACGATGGCGCGCGATTCGGAGGTTGGGAATAGCCAGTCGCTGGTGAATGAAATCACGCAGAAGCGCGTCGGCGAATTCCTGAACGCATTGGCGACCAGCCCGTCGTAATCGGCGGCGAGATCGAAATAGTCCATCGCGCGCGTGAGATAGAGATAGGAATTGGCATCGAAGCGCTCGACAAAGGACGAGCCCTGGTGGCGCAAATAGGATTCCACCTCGAAATCCGCGTCGAACGAGAAAGTCGGGTTGGCCCGATCCTGGAACCTGCGTCCGAACTTTCGGTGCAAGGCAGCATCCGAAAGATAAGTGATATGCGCGCCCATGCGCGCGACCGCGAGCCCACGCCGCGGATTGGTGCCTTCCAACAGATAGCGCCCGCCGCGCCATTCCGGATCGGCCATGACAGCCTGGCGGCCGACCTCGTGGAACGCGATGTTCTGCGCCGAATGCCGGGTGGCGCAAGCGATCGGCAGCGCGGCAAATACACGCTGCGGATAAGATGCCGCCCATTGCAGCACCTGCATGCCGCCCATCGAGCCGCCCGCCACCGCAAACAACGAGTCGATAGCGAGGTGATCGAGCAGCATGGCCTGTGCGCGCACCATGTCGCGGACGGTGACCACCGGAAATTCCAGTCCCCACGGCTTGCCGGTTGCTGGATTGGTTGAGGACGGGCCGGTGGTGCCCATGCAGGCGCCGACCACGTTCGGGCAGACCACGAAATAGCGCGCCGTGTCGATCGGCTTGCCCGGGCCGACCATGGTTTCCCACCAGCCCAGTTTCTTGGTGACCGGATGGATGCTGGCGACGTGCTGGTCGCCGGTAAGCGCGTGGCACACCAGGATTGCGTTGGAGCGCGCTGCATTGAGCGTGCCGTAGGTCTTGTAGGCGATTTGAAACGGCGCAAGCTCAACGCCGGCATCGAGCTTGAGCGGCTTGTCGGGCCCGAATTGCGCCAATTCCGAGTCATGCGGATAGTCGGCTTCGCGCGGCGCGGCCGCCTCACGCGGGCTACTCAAATTTACTTTTACCATTTCGCCCTGCGCTCCCGGCGCATCGCATTTCCAAAGGGCGGGCCTTCCGGATCGCGCCCTTTAGGTAGCTCGGTCCAAACTGTCAATGTTTTCCTTTATTTCAAGCCCTGGCAACGGCTATTGGTGATGTCCGGCCTTGTGCCGGGCCTTCACGTCACTAGAACTCTATCATGAGAAGGAGGCGGATGGCCGGATCGCGTCCGACCGTCACGCCAGAGTCCGATCATGGCCAAGATCCCTGAAACACCCTCCCTGGCCGATCTGCGCAAGGAGATCGACCGCATCGACGAGGCAATGCATCAACTTTTGATGGAGCGCGCCGAGATCATCGATAGGTTGATCGCGGTCAAACGCAGCCAGGAATTCGGCTCGGCGTTCCGCCCGGCACGCGAGGCCGAGATGATGCGCCGGCTAGTCAAGCGCCACAAAGGCATCCTGCCGCTAGATACCGCCGAGAGCATCTGGCGCGTCATCATATCGACTTTCACCTACGTGCAGGCGCCATTCGCGGTACATGCCGATCTGTCGGCCGGCGATGCGTTGATGCGCGATTCCGCGCGCTTTCATTTTGGCTTTACGGTGCCTTTCGTGCCGCATATGGGCGCCGCCGGGGTGGTCGAGGCGGTATCATCCTCAAAGGGCGATCTCGGCTTGGTACCGGCGACCGCGGTTGCCGGCGCCGGCGCCTGGTGGAATGCGCTCGAATTCGACTCGGCGCCGAAAATCATCGCGCGGCTGCCGTTCGTCGAGCGCGCCGACCATCCCGCCGGGCTGCCCGTGTTCGTCATTTCGCGGGTCGCTCCCGACGCCATGGCGATGGAAGCCGGCGTCTGGAGCGTGCGTGTTTCCGGCTGGGGCGCCAAGGCGGCACAGGCGCTTTCGGTGCTCGCCGACTTTCTGGCCGTGCCCGACCGCGCCTTCGACGGTGCTGCGTTGCTCATCACGCTGCCGCAGGATGTGGGCCTCGAAAAGGTCACCGACGCGCTGGTCAAGGCCGGCGCCTCGGTGCGCTCGGCGGCCCTCGTCGGCAGCCACGCGACCCGCTATACGGTGGCCGCCGAAAAGGCCTGAACTTCGGAACTGTCCATGACCGCCATCCGTCCGCAACCGCGCCCCGGCGTGCTCGATATCGCGCCTTACATTCCGGGCAAGAGCACGGCGCCGGGCGTCGCCAAGGTGTTCAAGCTGTCCTCCAACGAAACGCCGTTGGGAGCGAGCCCGAATGCCATCGCCGCCTATCACGCGGTCGGTGAGCACCTGGAGGACTACCCGGACGGCTCGGCTTCGGCCTTGCGCGAGGCGATCGGCGCCGCCTTTGGGCTCGATCCGGCGCGCATCGTCTGCGGTGCCGGCTCGGACGACCTGCTCAACTTGATTGCGCGCGCTTATCTTGCCGACGGGGACGAAGCGATCCACACCACCCACGGCTTCCTGGTTTATCCGATCGCCACGCTCGGCACCGGCGCCAAACCGATTGTCGCGCCGGAGAAGAATTACACCGCGGACGTCAACGCCATTCTCGCCGGCGTGAGCGCGAAGACCAAGGTGGTGTTCCTGGCCAATCCGAACAATCCGACCGGCACCTATGTGCCGTTCGACGAGGTCAAGCGCCTGCACCGCTCCCTGCCGGGCAATGTGCTGCTGGTGATCGATTCAGCCTATGCGGAATATGTGCGCCGCAACGATTACGAATCCGGCATCGAGCTGGTGGCGACCAGCGACAATGTGGTGATGACGCGCACCTTCTCGAAAATCTATGGGCTCGCCGCGCTGCGCCTCGGCTGGGTTTATGGGCCGGCGCATCTCGTCGATGCGATCAACCGCATTCGTGGGCCGTTCAACGTCAACGCACCGGCGATCGCCGCCGGCATCGCCGCGATCCGCGATACTGCGCATGTCGAGCGCGCGCGCGAGCACAATGCGCGCTGGCTGCCCTGGCTGACCGAGGAGATCGGCAAGCTCGGGCTGAAGGTGACGCCGAGCGTGGCGAATTTCGTGCTGATCCACTTTCCGGACGAAAAAGGCAAGCGCGCTGCAGACGCGGATGCTTTCCTCACCAAGCGCGGCCTCATCCTGCGCCAGGTCGGTGCCTACAAGCTGCCCCATGGCCTGCGCATGAGCGTCGGCACGGAGGAGGCGAACCGGCTGGTGGTGGCGGCGCTGGCAGAGTTTTTGGGGAAGAGCGCGTGATACGAAATTGCGAAGCCAAAATAAGAGCGGATGCATCGCGTCTAGCGTTCCCTCCCCCCTTGAGGGGGAGGGACAGGGATGGGGGTAAGCGGCCGCAGAGGCAAGTTTCTACCCCCCTCCCCAACCCTCCCCCGCAAGGGAGGAGGGAGCACGCAGTGCGCGCGGCGAGGTCGGCGTGAACCAACCACCGAAGACGCTGTTCAACCGCCTTGCCTTAATCGGCGTCGGGCTGATCGGCTCATCCATCGCACGCGCCGCCCGGTTGCAAAATGGGGTCGGCTCGATCGTCGCCACCGCCCGCTCCCCCGCGACGCGGCGGCGCGTCGCCGAGCTCGGCCTTGCCGATCAGGTGGTCGAGACGAACGAGGCGGCGGTGGAAGGCGCCGATCTCGTCATCGTCTGCATCCCGGTCGGCGCCTGCGGCCCCGTTGCCGCGCAGATAGGCCCGCACCTTGCTCCCGGCACGATCATCTCTGATGTTGGCTCGGTGAAAGGCTCGGTCGTTCGCGACATGGCCCCGCACTTGCCGGACAACGTGCATTTCGTGCCGGCCCATCCGGTCGCCGGCACCGAATATTCCGGACCGGATGCCGGCTTTGCCGAACTGTTCGTCAACCGCTGGTGCATCCTGACGCCACCCGACGGCGCCGATCCTCGGGCGGTCGATAAGCTGGCCGCCTTCTGGCGGCTGCTCGGCGCCAATGTCGACACCATGGCGGCCGATCATCACGACCTGGTGCTCGCCATTACCAGCCATTTGCCGCATCTGATCGCCTATACCATCGTCAGTACTGCCGACGAGCTGCAGACGGTGACGCGCTCGGAGGTGCTCAAATTCTCCGCCGGCGGCTTCCGCGACTTCACACGCATCGCCGCTTCCGATCCGACCATGTGGCGCGACGTATTCCTCGCCAACAAGGACGCGGTCTTGGAAATGCTCGGCCGCTTCAACGAGGACATTTCACTGCTGACCAAGGCCATCCGCAATGGCGACGGCGAGACGCTGTTTGAGCACTTCAGACGCACGCGCGCGATCCGCAGGGGAATCGTCGATATCGGCCAGGATTCGCCGGCGCCGGATTTCGGCCGCCCGCATCCCGGCCTGCCGCATACACCACTGCCGAAACCTTACGCGGCGGACGGCGATTAAAACACCGCCGGCGCCTTGCCGATCGGGATCGGGCCCAAGAAAATTCTGCCGTCATCGAAGCGCAGGGGCAGCGTGACGGCCTGCCGGCCCTCAAGCGTAGTCTTCTCGCCAAGCATCTTGATGCCGGAGGAAATATTGATACTCGCCTGCTGACGCGTGACGTCGCCGAGCCCAGGCGCCAAGCGGTTAAGCGCGCCGGCAAGTTTGTCCATCTGCGGCGAGGACTGCACCATCTGCTCCGCGTTGATAGAGGCGAGGAACGGATCGAGTCCGGCGACGGTGATGCGCAACTGCCCGTCCAGCCGGCCGTTGCCGTTGAGCGAAAGCGTGCCCCCGCCGACCGCAAGTGTTTCACCCTGCGTGACGCGCATCCGGGCAATGTCGATGCTGCCGCCCGCGGCCTGCAGCTCGCGCAAGCGTGCCGGCCACGACTTGGGCGCAAAGTCCTTCAAGCCCCGCAGCACGGCGGTGATGTCGGCATCGACCGGCTGCACCGCGGCGGGATGCAGGCTTGGTGCCGATGCCTGGCTAAGGCGCAGCACCATCTCGATGACCGGGTGTCGCGCGGCGGATCCTTCGGCAATGCGGCCGTGCAATTCGATTCGCTTGGCGTGCAGGACATTCACCTCGGCGTCGCCGACCATGCGGTCGAGGCTCGCGCGCTCAAACACGACCGAAATGCGCTCGGGCGCCGCCGGCGTGCCGCGCAGGCTGGATTGGCCTAGCGTCCAGTTGGCGATGAATTCCACCGGGTGACCCGGCTCTGCGATGCTGAACGGGCCGGTGAACTCGCTGATCAGCAAATTCGGTTGATAGATTTGCGCGACCACCAGCAGGCCGGCGGCCTTCGCCTCAAGCGGCGGCTTGTTGCCGCGCAGCAGCACGGTGGCATCGGCACAATCGACCTCGAAACGAAACGGAAAGCCGCCGACACTCTGCGAACCGCAGCTATAGACGCGGCCCGACGCCGCTTCTCGCGCGCGCCAGCCGTCGAGTGTTTGCTGCACCCTGTCAGCGGCGAATTTCCATAAACCGGTCCAACCGGCGACCAACGCCAGCACAACGAACAACAGGATTGTATAGCGCCGCCCGGTCCGGCGGCGCGACTGCAGGCTTGGCGGTTGGCGAGTCATTTGAAGCCAGAAGCCCGCAGAATACGGCGTTTCTGCGCCGCCTGCCGGGATTGCACGGCCTCATAGTCCCTGATACCCAGCGCGGCCGCCGGGCCCTGTCAGCGCAAGACCCTTATTCGCGAACCGTGATGAGCACGAATCCTCATCAAATCAGGGATGACCTTTGGGTCTTCGGCTACGGCTCGCTGATGTGGCGGCCCGGCTTCGAATTTCTCGAGCGGCGCCACGCCCGCCTGATCGGCGCTCACCGCGCGCTTTGCGTCTATTCTTTTGTCCACCGCGGCACGCCGGAGAGACCCGGCCTGGTGCTCGGCCTCGACCGCGGCGGCAATTGCCGCGGCATCGCCTATCGCATCGCGCCCGACCAACGCGATGAGACAATCGCCTATCTGCGCGCGCGTGAGCAGGTGACGCTGGTCTATCGCGAGGCCTGGCGCGCGGTCTGGCTCGACGACGATCCGCAGCTTCGCGTGCAGGCCCTCTGCTACATGGTCGACCGCGGCCATCGCCAATATGCCGGCCGGCTTCCGCTCGAGCGGCAACTGCATTTCGTGCGCCAAGGGCATGGGCGATCGGGCAATAACCGCGATTACGTGCTTGCCGCGGTCAAGGAAATCGAGGCGCAGGGCTACCGGGATCGCGAACTGCACCTCTTGGCCGACCGCCTCAAGGGCAGCCATGAAGCGCATTCGGCGCCAACGTCAACCTGACCGCCCGGCGAGTTGGCGTCGGCCTTCCTCGACCAAGCGTGCGGTCGCCGCCTCCACGGCGTCCTGCAGGCGGCGAAAAAATTCGTTCTTGTCGAGGCCCGGCGCAATCGGATCGAGAATTTCAACCAGCACTTTTCCCGGCAGGCGCCGGATCGAGCGGCGCGGCCAGAACAGACCGGAATTGAGCGCAACCGGAAGGCAGGGCACGCCTTCCGCCGCATAAAGATAGGCCACGCCAAATTTGTAGCGCGGCTCGGCGCCAGCCGGCCGCCGCGTTCCCTCGGGAAAGATGATGAGCTGGCGGCCGGCCGAAAGCTCGGTGCGCGCGCGCTCCGCCATGGCCGCGAGCGCCTGCGGGCCGGCGCCGCGGTCGACCGGTACCATGCGCGCCTTGATGAGAAACCAGCCGAAAATCGGGATCCACTGCAATTCGCGTTTGAGGATGTAAAGCGGGTTATCGAACAACGGCAGCAGCGCGAAGGTCTCCCAAGCCGACTGGTGCTTGGAGGCGATGATGAGCGCTCCTTGCGGGATTTTCTCCCGCCCGCGTATTTCGTAGTCGATGCCGACAACGACGCGCAACAACATGAGATTGACGCGGCTCCACGACTTCGCCACCGCGATGATGGCGCGATACGGCATGAAAAAAGTCGGCAGCGCCAGAACGAGGTAAATGATCGTGTTCAGATAGAACAACACGTTGAAAGCGATCGAGCGAATGGGAATGGACAAGGCTGATCGCTCTTTCGCTAAGTGGCGTCCCAATCGAACTGCATGCGGACGCGCGCATAAAGATATTTCAAATATTCGCTGACCAATAGCCGAGTGGTGTTGGGGTTAGACCACCAGGTATCGCCGCCCTTCGTCCGGTCGGCCACTACGGGATAGCTGATCAACTCGACATCGGGAAGCTGATGCCTGAGCTCGGCCATGGCGCGCGGCATGTGCCAATTCGAGGTCACCACGATCAGCGATTTGAACTGGAACTGGCGCGCCCAGACCTTGGTCTCATAGGCATTGCCGACGGTGTTGAGCGCCGAGCGGTCGATATCGATGCAGCAGGTAAAATAGCGCTTGTAGAGCGGGGTCAGCCGAGCGATCTCGCGCGCGCTGGTGGCACGGTAGACGCCGGTGATCAGGAGCCGCTTGCCGCGCTCGGCCGCCAACAGCTCGATCGCATCGGGAATGCGCGAGGCGGCGCCAGTGAGCACCACGATGCCGTCCGCTTTGCGGTCGAGTTTGATCTCATGCTTCGGCACATGGCGGGCAAACCAGACAAATCCCCCGCCCAGCACCAGCAAGCCGACGACGGCGACGGTAACAATGAGAAAGCCGAGCGTGCGGGCGAAACCTGAAAGCATGTCGGAACCGCGTCATCCAGAACGAAATAAAACCATATCCGCCACTTTGGCTTGAGCATGACGATTCTATTCGATTGTCTCCAGCGTGCGATTGACCGTATGCCGCGAGGTCCAGGCGGTCACGCCCGCGATCAGCACGATTTGACCAAGCAGTGCGGCATAGCCGGCGACGCCGATAGAGAACGATCCGAAAAGCGCCGCCGTCTGCTCGCCGCTCGGCGTAGCGGCAAGCCAGCGGCTGGCCGCGCTCGCGAGCGCGAACAGCACGACCGCCGCGCCGCCGCCGATGGCGCCGCCCTGTAGGCCGAGCTGCAGGAAGTGACGCTGAAAATGCCCGGCAATGAATCGGTTTCTGGCTCCGACAAAATGCAGTACCTCGATGACCGGCTTGTTCGTCGCCATGGCGCCGCGGGTGGCGAAGGAGACCGACAGCATGGTCGCAGCGATCATCAGCGCCAGTACGGCGGTGCCGACCAGGACCGCCGTGCCGGCCATGGCGCGCATGCGTTCCATCCAGGCGCGATGATCGTCGAGCGTGGCGGCCGGCACCTGCTCGGTGAGCGTGCGGCGCAACTGCGCAATGTCGGGAGCGGCACCGGGACGAATCTTGACCACGATCAGCCGCGGCACTGGCAATTCGTCAAGCGTGAGCCCGCTGCCGAGCCAAGGCTCCAGAAGCTTGGAGGATTCTTCCTTCGAATAGGGCCGCACGTCGCCGATGCCGGAAAAGGAGCGCGTCGCGGCAACCGCCTTGTCGACCGCGGCATCGACGTCAAGCCCCGGCGACGGAATGATCTGGATGGTCACCTCGCGCGCCACGTCCGATTGCCATTGGTTCGCAGCGGTCGCGACCAGAATCACGGCGCCGGTGGTCAGTGAAGCAAGAAACGTCATGATCGCCACCACCGCGACCAGCGCCCGGCCGGAGATCGAGTTGCGCGGCACCAGCGGCGTGTCGAATCGCGGCAACTGTCCGCTCGGCATGCGCACCGGCGTGGTGAATTCCTGCGAGGACGTCTCCGCCATGAATTTCTCAGTCGTAGGTGTGCAGCCGGCCGTCATGCAGCACGAGGCGGCGGGCATCGTATTGGTCCATCAAGCCGATGTCGTGGGTGGCGATCACCACCGAGGTGCCGGACTTGTTGAGCTCGACGAACAGCCTCAGCAGCCGCTGCGCCAGGCTCGGATCGACGTTGCCGGTCGGCTCGTCGGCGAGCAGCAGTTGCGGGCGCGCGATCACCGCGCGCGCGATCGCCGCGCGCTGCTTTTCGCCGCCCGAGAGCACTGGCGGCAAGGCCCACATGCGGTCGCCAAGGCCGACCCAATTGAGCAGCTCGATGACCTCCTCGCGGTAGCTCGCCTCGGCGCGGCCGAGCACCCGCAGAGGCAAGGCCACGTTCTCATAGGTGGTCATGTGGTCGAGCAGGCGGAAATCCTGGAACACGATGCCGACCCGCCGGCGCAGCGTCGACAGCGCATCTTTCGACAGCGTCATCACGTCATGGCCGAACTGCGTGATCAGGCCGCGGGTCGGCTTGAGCGAGAGAAACATCAGGCGCAACAGCGAAGTCTTGCCGGCGCCGGAGGGACCGGTGAGGAACTGGAAGGAATGCGGATCGATGCGGAACGTGAGGTCGCGCAGAACCTCCGGCCCGAGACCGTAGCGCAAGCCGACATTCTCGAATCGAACCACTCCCCGCTCCGATCAACTTTCGCATCCCGGAACGATCCGAGACGACCGAATCGCAGGCCCCCACATGCCTAGCCCATTTCCCTGCAATTATTGCGCTTTTACAAGATTCTCTCGACCCTGCCAGGGCCGCCCCGCGGGCCAAATTGCCGCCCGACCCGCCCAGTCCGCCCCGTTATGGTTTCCGATCCGTTAACGGACGGCTGGTAGGGTTGGAGGAATAGAGGCTTTGCCGATTCTATGTTGATCGTCTGCCCAAATTGCGCCACGTCCTACATGATCGACCGCGCCACGCTCGGCGCAGCAGGCCGCGCCGTGCGTTGCGCGCGCTGCAAAACCACCTGGCAGGCCGATGGCCTGGCCGGCGTCCCCCGCCCGGTCACCGGCGCCGGTGCTCAGGTCGACGATCTAGTCGCTGTTGCTGTTGCTGTTGCTGTTGCTGTTGGAACGCGCGGGGCGAGCCAGGCGCCGCCAACCACCGACTCGGCTGTGGATAAGCCGCCGGTGCTGGAACCGGAACCTACCCCCGTCCAACCCGCTATCAAGGCGGATCAGCCGGTCGGCATGGTCGAGGAACTTGCCTTGCGGGTCGAGTCCGCAGCGGCCCCGGGGCCTGAAAAAGACACTGCGACAGCATCCGCTGAGGCCCCCGCCGAGCAACCGATGCCGGTCGCCGAATCGCCACCATTGGTGCCGCCGGTCGAGACCGCGCCGTTACCCGAATCCGCGCCCGCCGAGCTTGAGGCCGAGGAAATCGAAAGCTTCGCCGCCCGCCGCGAGCGGCTGCGCGCCCGCCGCACGCGCTCGTACCGCTCCTCGCGCTGGACCGCGCTCATCCTGGTGCTGTTCGCTTTTAATGTGGCGGTGATCGGCGCGCGCAACGAAGTCGTGCGCTACCTGCCGCAAACCGCCTCGCTGTTTTCCGCGATCGGGCTGCCGGTCAATCTGCGGCAACTGAAATTCGAGAATGTGCGCATCGCCAAGGACAACAGCAACAGCAACAGCAACAACAGCAGCGTTTTGACGATCGAAGGCACGATCGCGAGCACCGCCAGCGAACCGGTCAACGTGCCGCGCCTTCGCTTTGCGGCGCGCAATGCCGCGGGTCAGGAAATCTATTCCTGGACCGCCGCACCCAGCCGCAGCACGCTGCAACCGGGCGAAAAACTCGACTTCCACAGCCGCCTCGCCGCGCCGCCGCCCGATGCCACCAGCGTCATGGTGCGCTTCTTTTCGCGCGAAGACGCGAGCGCCGGGGAAAAATGAGCCGGCGCATGATCGCCAAACTCGCCACTTTGATGCAATCGGTCGGACGGCGATGGCGCGGATTCTGATCGCCGAGGACGACGACGCGATCCGCGGCCTGCTGGTGCGCGCGCTCAGCGCCGACGGTCATGAATTGACCGCTGCGGCCGACGGCGCGGCCGCGCTCGATGTGCTGCAACGGCAACATGGTCGCTTCGACCTGCTGCTCGCCGACGTGAAGCTTCCCGCCATGGACGGCATCGCCTTGGCGCTCGCCACCGGCCGCGCGCATCCCGACATCGCCATCATGCTGATGACCGGCTACGCCGATCAGCGCGAGCGCGCGCACGATCTCGACGCGCTGGTGCACGAGGTCATCACCAAGCCGTTTTCGGTGGCGCAGATCCGGGGCGCGGTGAAGGAAGCGCTACTGCGGCGGTAGCTAGAAGTCCTTCAGCAGCCGCTCGATGTAATCGAGCTCGATCTGCGGGCGGTAGCTTTCGCCATAGCGCTTGCGCAGTTCTTCCAGGATACGGCGAGCGCGCTGGACGTCGATCTCGCCCGGCACTTTGACCGTGGCGTCGTCGCCGTATTCGCGCCCGCGCAACGGGCGGCCGAGGGGATCGGTATCCTGCCGGGCGCGGGCGCGGCCGCGCCGGCCGGGCTGACCGGGACCCGGGCCCATGCCGTTCTGCTCCATCTGCTGCGCCAAGCCCTGGGCGCCCTTGCGCATGGCTTCGAGCGCGCGCCCTTGCGAATCGACGGCGCTGTCGGCGTCGCCTTGGCCGAGTTCGCCTTCGGCCTCGCCCATGGATTTGCCGGCTTCGCCGAGCTGGCCCATCTCGTTCTCACCCTGGCCTTTTTGTCCTTGGCCTTTTTGTCCTTGGCCTTTTTGTCCTTGGCCTTTCTGGCCCATGCTGGGATTGCCGAGCCCCTGTTTGCGCAGCTGCTCGAGCAGCTTGTTGAGCCGGTCGCGCAGCGCCTGTTGATCCTGCTGCAGATCGCCGAGCGGCCGCCGGCCTTGGCCGCCCTGCTGCTGGCGGTCACGCTGCATGTCCTGGCCCTGCTTGAAGGTGCGATCGCGCAATTGCTGCTGCTTGCGGATCATGTCGCCCAATTCGTCGAGCGACGACATCATGTCGTCCTCATCCTCGCCGGCTTGGTCCTGCTGCGCGGTCTGCAGATTCTCCAGCATCGATTGCATCTCGTCGAGCAGGCGTCGCGCGGCGTCCCTGTTGCCCGAACGCGCCAAATTCTCCAGCCGGTCGAGCATGCTCTTGAGGTCCCGTTGGGTGAGCATACGGCTGTTGCGGTCGAGCGGGCGCGTAAGCCGCTGTGGATTTTTCTGCATCTGCTCGGCCAGCGCCTGGAGGAACTTGTCCATGGCGGCGCGCAGCTGATCCATCAGCTTTTTCAGCTCTTCGTCGCTGGCGCCGCGCTCGAGCGCCTGGCGCAGCGCGTCCTGGGCGGCGCGCAAGGCCTGCTCGGCCTCCGAAACATTGCCGTCCTCGATCTGCACGGCCATGTCCCACAGCCGCGTCACCACCTCGCGCAACTGATCGTCGGTTCTGGCATTGACAAGATCGAAATAAATGGAGCGCAAGCCGAGATAGACGCCAAGTTCCGGCGTGAACCGCTCGGGCGCTATGGCGAGCGCATCAAGCGCGGCGAGCACCACCGGCTTCTTGTTGGCGTCGAGCGCCAGGATGCGGCGCTGCTCGATCAGCGCGCGCGCCAACGGCTTGACAAAAACGCGCTCGGGCAGCGTCAAATCATGCGGTTTGCTGCGGCCCTCGTTGCCTGCCTCGTCGCGCGCCACCAGCGTCATCGTCACATCGGTGCCGGCCCAGGGATGCGCCGTGAGATCCTGGATCGTTTGCGCGCCGCCCGAGCGCGTGCGCGCCTGCGGCAGCGCCAACGCGAATTCCGGAGCCTTAAACAGCGGATGCGGCGGCTTCTCGCTGGTCGCGTCGGGCTTGTGCGTGAAGGTTGCACGCGCGCCGGTGACGCCGTAGTCGTCCTCCATCTTGTAGTCGAGCCGCAGCGATCCGCGCAGCTGCCGTTCCGGCTCCTTGAGCAGGGTAATGGTCGGGGCGCGGTCGGGAATGGCGGTGAAGTTCCAAGTCAGATCGCTGGCGCCGATGCCGTGCAGCACCGCGGAGCCGTCGCCCTTGATGACGAACCGGCGCTCCTCGGTCCCCTTCGGCAACAACTCGTGTGGATGCGGCTTGGCGTCTTCGAGCCCACCTTTGCGCGTCAGATCGAAGCTTACTTTGCCGGTGGCGCGCACGACCAATTCGCTGCCGACCGGCACGCTGACCGGGCCTGCTTCACGTACGGTTTCGCCCGGGCGCAGGCCCGGGAGCATGACCGGCGCCCGCCCGGTGTAGTTCGGCGGGTTGACCCAAGCGTCGATGCGGAAATTGGCCGGCGCGACCACGCCCTGCCAGTCAAACGCGGCGGTGATGCGTTTGATCCGCTCGCCGCCGGCGGCAAAGAAGCTCGCCACCACCAGCATGAGCACCAGCGCGCGCAGCGCCATCGGATCGCGCAGCGACAATTTCGGCTGCGGCCAGCCGGCCTTGAGCTTGTTGGCCGACATCAGCGCGCGCTCGACATGAGCGCGCCATAGCGCCTGAGCAACCGGATCGTTCTGGTTGGCGGCAAGTTCGTCGGCGATGGCGGTGGCCGGCCGGTGCGCCTCGCCGCTGCCGCGATCGAGCCGGCGCAAGCCGTCGTAGATACTCGGCACGCGCAACCTCACCAGCGGCGCGGCGGCGATCAGGATCAGGATCAGGAACAGAGCCAAAGCGACGGCGCGCGCGAGCGGCGGCAGCACCATCCACAGACCGGCCCAGGAAAATGCCAGGAACAGGCCGACCGCGGTCGCCAGCCCCGCCAGAGCCGGCCACAGCCGTTCCCAAAACAAGCTGCCGCGCGCGCGTTTGAGCGCCCGGGTCAGCATCGCCCTGATCGGCGCGTCCCGGCCAGCAGTCTGATCGTTCAAATTGTCCAAAAACCGCTCCGTCGCCCGGCCTTTAGAGAATCTCTCTTATAACACGCTAGCACGGGGTTATTTCCCGAACCATGCGGGTCTTTATGCATGACCGCATATGGGCATGCGATCGAGCGCAAGCATCCGGGCGGTTTCAAGGCGGAGAAAACTGCCGCGTTGCGTGCCAACTCTGCCGTCACAGCCAAACCGGCATGCGATCGAGCGCGATCAGCTGATCGACCTCGAGGCGGGGCCGAACCAGCGCCCATTCGGCAGCTTTCACCAGCACTTCCGCCACCAGGGGCCGAGTATTGTAGGTTCCGGCCTGCACCGCCCCATAGGCGCCCGCCGACATGACGGCGAGCAGGTCGCCCGGCTTCGGCTCGACGATGTCGCGGTCGAGCGCGAGGAAATCGCCGCTTTCGCATACCGGGCCGACCACGTCGGCGCGGATGCGGCGGGCTGAACGCGAAGGCTCCGATAGCGGCCAGATTTCATGATGGGCGTCGTACAGCGTCGGGCGGATCAAGTCGTTCATGCCGGCGTCCACGACGACGAAGTTCTTCGCCTCGCCGTGCTTCACGAACAGCACGCGCGTCACCAGAACGCCGGCATTTCCGACGATCAACCGGCCGGGCTCGAAGATGAGGCGGCAATCGAGATCGCGCGTGGCGCGCTTGACCACCTTGGCATATTCCTCCGGATGCGGCGGCGGCTCATTGTCGTCGCGATAAGGAATCCCGAGCCCGCCGCCGAGATCGATATGCGAGATGGTGTGCCCGTCGGCGCGCAGCATGCGCACGAATTCGGCGAGCAACGTGAAGGCATTGCCGAAGGGATCGAGATCGGTGATCTGGCTGCCGATGTGCATGTCAACGCCAGCGACGGTGAGGCCGGGCAGCTTGGCCGCGTGCGCGTAAACCTCGCGTGCGCGGCTGATCGGAATGCCGAACTTGTTCTCGGCCTTACCGGTCGCGATCTTGTGATGGGTCTTGGCGTCGATGTCGGGATTGACGCGCACCGAGATGGCAACGCTGCGGCCTTTGCCGGCCGCGATCGACGACAAGAGCGCCAGCTCCGGCTCGGATTCCACATTGACGCAGAGAATGCCTTCATCGACCGCGAGCGCCAATTCGCGCGCGGTCTTGCCGATGCCGGAGAACATGATTTTCTCGCGCGGCACGCCGGCAAGCCGCGCGCGCATCAATTCGCCTTCCGACACCACGTCGGCGCCGGCGCCGAGCTTGGCGAGCGTCGCGATCACCGCCTGGTTGGAATTCGCCTTCATGGCGTAGCAGACGAGCGCGTTCACGTCGGCGAAGACGCCGGCGAACACCTGGTAATGCCGCGTGAGCGTGGCGGTCGAATAGCAATAGAATGGCGTCCCGACCGCCGCCGCGAGCTTGTCGAGGCTGACCATCTCGGCGCGCAGCACGCCGTCGCAATAGGCAAAGTGATGCATCGCCCGCTCAGTTCAGCAAAGGATCGAGCAGGAAGTGCTTTTTCGGCTGCTTGGCGGCCGCAGCGGGCTTGCCGCCCTGAACCTGCCCGCCATTGGACGCGGGCTGCTGCTCGCCGGTCGCGGCGGCGGCGGGCGGCAGATCGAGCGGACCTTTGCGGCCGCAGCCGGCCAGCGCCAAAGCCGCGGCCAGCGCGCCGATCATGGCAAGGCTCGGAAACAGCCGATAACGGCCCACGAAACGCGCTCCTTTGCTACGCAGAAGCATAGCATGACAATCGCGGCGAAGTCAGGACTTCGCATTTTCGAGCTTTCGCAGCCATTTCTTGGCTTGCGCCCGCACGTTCTTCGGCGCGGTGCCGCCGAAGCTTGTCCGGCTGTGCACGGAGCGCTCGACTGAGAGCACGGAGAATACCTTCTCGTTCACGTGCGGCTCGATTTCGCGCATCGTGGCAAGCGGTAGCTCGTGCAGCGCCACGCCCGTTTCCGCCGCCTTGGCGACGATGCGGCCGGTGACGTGATGGGCGTCGCGGAACGGCATTTTCAACGTGCGCACCAGCCAATCGGCAAGATCGGTGGCGGTGGCGTAGCCCTCGCCGGCAGCCTCCCTCATGCGCGCCACGTCCGGCTCCAGATCGGCCACCATGCCGGCCATGGCTGCGATCGAAAGCGACAACGCGGCGAGCGCGTCCATGGCGCCTTCCTTGTCCTCCTGCATGTCCTTGGCATAAGCGAGCGGCAGCCCCTTCATGACGATGAGCAGCGCATTGAGCGCGCCGATGATGCGGCCCGTCTTGGCGCGCACCAACTCGGCGGCATCCGGATTGCGCTTCTGCGGCATCATCGAGGAGCCGGTGGTGAACTTGTCGGAGAGCCTGACGAAACCGACAAGCGGCGAACTCCAGATCACCATCTCCTCGGCCAGCCGCGACAGATGCACGGCGGTGATCGAGGCCGCGGCGAGCGTCTCCATGACGAAGTCGCGGTCGGACACGGCATCGAGCGAATTCGCCGCCGGCCGGTCGAAGCCGAGCGCTTTCGCCGTCATGGCACGGTCAAGAGCGAAGGAAGTGCCGGCGAGCGCGCCGGCCCCGAGCGGCGACTCGTTCAACCGCTTGCGCGCGTCGGCGAAACGGCCGCGGTCGCGCGCCGCCATCTCGACATAGGCGAGCAGGTGATGGCCGAAAGTCACCGGCTGCGCGGTCTGCAGGTGCGTCAGGCCCGGCATCACCGTATCGGCGTGCGCCAGCGCCTTCTCGGCGAGCGCGCGCTGATAACCGGCGAGGCCCGCATCGAGCGCGTCGATCTCGTCGCGCATCCACAGCCGGAAATCGGTCGCCACCTGGTCGTTGCGCGAGCGCGCGGTGTGCAGCCTGCCGCCCGCCTCCCCGATCAACTCGGAGAGCCGGCTCTCCACATTCATGTGAATGTCTTCCAGCGCCCGCTTGAACTTGAACTTGCCTGCCTCGATCTCTGACAGGATCGTGTCTAGACCGTGAGCGATCTTTTTCGCATCGTCGGCCGCAATGATGCCTTGCTTGGCCAGCATTGCGGCATGGGCCTTGGACGCGGCGATGTCCTGGCGGTAGAGGGCCCGATCGAAATCGATGGAGGCGTTGATCTCCTCCATGATGGCGTCGGGTCCGGACTTGAACCGCCCGCCCCACATCTTGTTGCTCATGGCCTTACACCGAGGTTTGCCCGCGCATGACCGAGTCCCTTAAGCCATCCTCCCGCAAGAAGCGGCTGGCGCTGATCGCGGCGGGCGGCGTCGCCGGCTTGGTCGTCGGGCTGGCGGGGGTATACGGGATCGCGACCCTGAATCGCAATGCGGGCGACCCCGCCTGCCGGCCAGCGGTCGCGCTCGCCCAGAAAGTCGCGCCGTTCGCGCGCGGCGAAGTGGCAGCGGTCAACGTTGCGAAGCGGCCACTGAAAATACCGGATCTGAGCTTCCACGATGCGTCAGGCCAGACAGTGGCGCTCGATCATTGGCGTGGGCGTACGGTGCTGCTCAATCTGTGGGCTACCTGGTGCGTGCCCTGCCGCAAGGAGATGCCGACGCTCGACGCGCTGCAAGGCCGCCTGGGCGGCCCTGATTTCCAGGTGGTAACGGTCAATATCGATACCCGCGACCCCGACAAGCCGAAGGCCTTTCTGAAACAGATCGGCGTTTCCAAGCTCGCCTATTACGCCGATCCGAGCGCCCAGGTATTCCAAGATTTGAAAGAGATCGGGCGCGCCTTCGGCATGCCGACCACCTTGCTCGTCGACCCGCATGGCTGCGAGATCGGCAGCATCGCCGGCCCGGCGCAATGGGCAAGCGACGACGCGGTCAAGTTGATCGAGGCAGCGCTCGGGAAAACATGACGACGATCGCAGGCGAAAGTTCGCCGAAAGTCGTCCAAGCCATCTGGTGGAGTAGGACGCATGGGCGTCGAGTTCGGCCGGGTCGACGGCACCACGCCGATGGGGGGCAATATCGTCGCCGGAGGGGCGACGTTCCGCACCTGGGCGCCGCGGGCGCTTGCGGTCTACCTCGTCGGGCAGGATGAACTGCCGGCCGCCGACCAAGCCGGCTGGCGGCCGAGCGAGGATAGCCGCTTGCAGGCACTCGGCGACGGGACCTGGGGCGGCTTTCTCGCCGGAGCCGGCGACGGCTTCCGCTACATGTTCTGGGCCGATGGGGCCGGCTCCGCCGGGCTCAAGCGCGATTCCTACGCGCGCGAATTGACGGCCGACCCGGTCTTTCCCGGTTCGTTCTGCGTTCTGCGCGCACCCTCGACTTATCCATGGCACGACGCCGGCTGGCGACCGCCCGATTTTCGCGACCTGATCCTCTACCAGCTCCATGTCGGCACGTGGTGGGCGGTCGATGCCGCCGGAAATGACATTCGTGCCGAGCGCGGCGGCCGGTTTCTCGACGTCGCCATCCGGCTTCCCTATCTGCGTGCGCTTGGCGTCAACGCCGTGCAGCTACTACCAATCCAGGAATTTCCGACCGAGCACAGCGCCGGCTACAACGGCGTCGATTATTTCTCGCCGGAGATGCTCTACCAGGTGGCTCCGGGTGCCGATTTCCCGCGCTATCTCGCTGCCGTCAATGCGCTGCTCGCCTCATTCGGACAACCCGCGCTGGCCGCCGACGCGCTGCTGCCCGCCATCAATCAGCTCAAATGCCTGATCGATCTCGCGCATCTGCACGGCATCGCGGTCATTTTCGACCTCGTCTACAACCATGCCGGCGGCGATTTCGGCGACCGAAGCCTGTGGTTCTACGACCGCTTCACCAACGGCGATGCAAACCACAGCCTTTATTTCACCAAGCAAGACTGGGCCGGCGGGCAGGTCTTCGCGTTTTGGAACGCGCAGGTGCGCCAGTTCCTGATCGACAACGCCGTCTCATTCTTCAACGAGTATCGGATCGACGGCATTCGCTACGACGAAGTGCGCGTGATTTCGAACAACCAGCCCGATGGCCGTACGCTGTGTCGCGACATGACGAGCACGTTGCGCTTTGTCCGGCCGGCAGCGATCCAGATCGCCGAATACTGGGAGTGGGACCGGGCATTGCCGGTGACCCCCGCGCCCGGCGGATTGGGATTCGACGCGGCGCTAGGCGACGGACTGCGCGATGCGGTGCGCGGATTGCTGACGCAGGCGGCGGCCGGCGAGAGTGCGGCGCTCGACCTCGATGCGGTGGCCCGGGCGTTCTATCCGCCGCCGGGATACGACGCGGCCTGGAGAGTCGTTCAATGCATCGAAAACCACGACATCACTTACGTCGGGCATGACGATGCCGCCCGCGTCGCCATGCTGGCTGATCCGACCGACCGCCGCTCTTGGTACGCGCGCAGCCGCAGCCGTGTCGCCGCATCGCTGTTGTTCGCCGCGCCGGGTATCACCGCGCTGTTCATGGGACAGGAAATCCTCGAAGACAAGCTTTGGGGCGATGACGAACAGGATCACCCCGGTCACCTGATCTGGTGGGAAGGTCTCAACAGCGACCGCGCGATGGCCGACTATCTGCGTTTCATGCAGGACCTTGTCTCGCTGCGCCGGACACAGCTGGCATTGCGTGCAGAAGGCGTTCGGGTCAGCCGTGTCAACAATTTCGACCGTGTCATCGCCGTGCATCGCTGGGTCGCCGACGGCAGCCCCGGTCGCGATGTGATGCTTGTTGCGAGCCTCGATGAACGCGCCAAATATGGCTATCGCCTCGGGCTGCCACTCGGCGGCCGATGGCGCAAGCTGTTCAACAGCGACTATTACGATCATTTTCCCAATCCCGCTCCGATCGGGAACGGCGGGTGGATCGAGGCGTCCGGGCCGCCTCTCGATGGCTTTGCCCACTCGGCCGCGGTCACACTCCCGGCCAACGGCGCCCTCTTCCTCGCACCGGATCAGGGATAGGCAATCTGAGCGCCGCAGCAGACGCGCGATAATTGGCTCATTGCAAATCGTTGCAACCGGCTCAGCGCGTCGCGCCGACCCAGATATTGACGTTCTGACCGATCCCGGACCCGACATTGGCGAGGCTGTACAGATTCTGTTGGGCGGCGTCGATCACCTGCACCACCGACGCGGCGGCATCGGCGTTCATGCGCTCCATCATGGCCGCGACGGCCATCTGCACGCTGCTCATCTGGGCGCCGACCATGGCGGCGGCGAGGGAGGCGGGGTCCATGACCGGCATTGTCGCGGCGTATCGTCAATGAATGATGAATCCTGCGTCCCTTGCCCCACATCGATGAGAGATCGGCGCGCTTGACTCCCTTCGTCGCGTGCGCTAATACTTAACCGAATGGTTTACTATTCACCCACGACCCTCGATCGCACCTTTGCCGCGCTTGCCGATCCGACACGGCGGGCCCTCTTGGCACGGTTAAGCGAAACCGACAGCCTGTCGGTCAGCGAACTGGCGAAACCGTTCGCCATGTCGCTGCCGGCGGTGATGAAACACCTCGACGTGCTGTCGGATGCCGGGCTGGTGACGCGCAGCAAGACCGGGCGCACGGTCGCCTGCCGGCTGCGCGCCGAGCCGATGCAGGACGCCAACGACTGGCTCAATCGCTATCAGCGCTTCTGGACCGAACGCCTCGATCAACTCGCCGCTTTTCTGGAGGAAGACGCATGTCAACCGCCGCCGCCGTCAAGCCAAGCCTCACCATCAAACGCCGCTTCAACGCCCCGCCGGCGAAAGTCTTCGCCGCCTGGACCGATCCGCAAAAAATAATGCGTTGGTTCGGACCCGGTCAGGTGCAATGCACCCACGCCGAATTCGATGCGCGCGTCGGCGGACACTATGTGATCATTGCGACATCGCCCGACGGGACCAAACATCAGGTCGGCGGCGTGGTGCGCGAAATCATCCCCAATGAGAAGGTCGTCTACACCTGGGCTTGGCAGTCGACGCCGGAACGTGAATCGCTGGTGACGGTTCTGCTCAAACCGGACGGCGACGGCACGCTGATGACACTCATGCACGATCAGTTCATCGATGAAGACGCGCGCGACCGCCACCAGAGCGGCTGGAACGGCGCGCTCACCAAACTGGAAGCCTATCTCGCCTGAAATGCAAAGGAGGCCGTAATGGCACAACAATCGAGCGATCATGGAAACTTCTATTGGAATGAGCTGATGACGCGCAATGTCGCGCAGGCAAAGAATTTCTATGGCGACGTCATCGGCTGGACCTTTGAAGGCATGCCGATGGCCGACGGTACCTATTGGGTGGCAAAGAGCGGCGACAAGGCCGTCGGCGGCATCTTTGAAATGAAAGGCCCGGCGTTCGAAGGCGTTCCAGAGAATTGGATGGCCTATCTCGCCGTTGACGACGTTGATGGGCGGGTGAAAAAGGCGCAAGGCCTGGGCGCCGCCTTGATGAAACCGATCTTCGATGTGCCCGGCGTCGGGCGGATCGCGATTCTGCGTGAACCTGGAGGCGCTGTCGTCGGCTGGATGACGCCGGTTGCAAAGTAAGGAGTCGAAACATGCAACACGCGATTGTATCGCACGACGAGTGGCTCGCTGCGCGCAAAGCGTTTCTCGCCAAGGAAAAGGAATTCAGCAGGCAGCGCGACGAACTGAGCCGACAACGGCGCGAGCTGCCTTGGGTGAAGGTCGAGAAAAACTATGTGTTTGACGGCCCGCAGGGACGCGAGACGCTCGGCGATCTGTTCGGCGGCAAAAGCCAGCTGATGATCTATCACTTCATGCTCGGCCCCGGCTGGGTGCAGGGCTGCCCGAGCTGCTCATTCCTCGCCGATCATTTCGACGCCGCCACCATTCATCTCGCGCAACGTGACGTGAGCTTCGTCGCGGTCTCGCGGGCGCCGCTCGCCGAGATCGAGGCCTACAAAAAACGCATGGGCTGGAAGTTCAAATGGGTGTCGTCCTACGGCAACGACTTCAACCATGACTTCCACGTGTCGTTCACGCCGGAGGAGAAGGCGAGCGGCGCGGTCGAATACAACTACGCGATTAGCAAATTTCCGAGCGAGGAAGCGCCGGGCTTGAGCGCCTTCATCAAGGACGGCGATGCCGTCTACCACACCTATTCGACCTATGGTCGGGGGCTCGACATCTTCATCGGCACTTACAATTTCCTCGATGTCGCGCCGAAGGGCCGCGACGAGGATGCCTTGCCTTGGACCATGGCCTGGGTGCGCCGGCACGACGAATACGCGCCCGCGGCAAGCGCGAAAAGCGGCTGTTGCGGCTAAACCGACGGCAAACGTCATGGCGACGGATGGGAGAACGACGATGATCAAAGTGAGCGCGTTCCGCTGGGTGCCCGATTTCGCGCGCGGCCTCGTTCGCGACCTGCGCGTGCGTTGGGCCCTGGAAGAAGTTGGTCTGCCCTACGAGGTGCGGCTGATCGGGCCGGAAGACCAGAAATCCGCTGCTTATCGCGCGATGCAGCCGTTCGGCCAGGTGCCGGCCTACGAAGAGGACGGCCTTGTGCTGTTCGAGTCCGGCGCCATTCTCTTGCACATCGCCGGAAAATCGGACGTGCTGATGCCGGCGGACGAACCGGCGCGCGCGCGTGTCACCGCGTGGATGTTCGCGGCCCTCAACACGCTCGAGCCCTACATCGTCAATCTTACAACCATCGATCTGTTTAACGCCGACGAGGAATGGGCAAAGACCCGGCGGCCGGCGGAACTTGCCAGGGTCGAGACGCGGCTCGCCGCGCTGAGCGATTGGCTCGGCGGGCGCGAGTATCTCGAGGACGGCCGTTTCACCGTTGCCGATCTCTTGATGACGACGGTGCTGCGCATCCCGCGGCACTGTGATCTCGTGACCCGATACCAGGCGCTTGACGCCTATCGGCTGCGTTGCGAGGCGCGGCCGGCCTTCAAGCGCGCGCTTGACGCGCAGATGGCGGACTTCGCGGAGAAGCCGGCAGCGGCGTGAGGCAGCGCAGCGAGCACGGCTTGCTTCCTCTCCCCATTTGGGGAGAGGGCTGGGGTGAGGGGGGAAGTGCCTCTCGATAGGCCGTAACCCCTCACCCGGCGCGCTTTGCGCGCCGACCTCTCCCGATGGGAGAGGTGAAGCGAGCGCGTAGGACGGGCTGAGCGAAGCGAAACTCATCATGCATTAGCGCGTCGGGACCGGCTTGTCGCCGCGATAATCGTAGAAGCCGCGCTGGGTCTTGCGGCCGAGCCAGCCGGCCTCGACATATTTCACCAACAGGGGGCACGGCCGGTATTTCGAATCGGCCAAGCCTTCGTGCAGCACCTGCATCACCGAGAGACAGGTATCGAGGCCGATGAAGTCGGCGAGCTCGAGCGGTCCCATCGGATGATGCGCGCCGAGCCGCATCGCCGTGTCGATCGCCTCGACATTGCCGACGCCCTCGTAGAGCGTGTAGATCGCTTCGTTGATCATCGGCAGCAGGATGCGGTTGACGATGAAGGCCGGGAAGTCCTCCGACACCGCGATGGTCTTGCCGAGCTTGCTGATGAAGGCCTTGCTGCTCTCGAAGGTGGCGTCGTCGGTGGCGATGCCGCGGATCAGCTCGACCAGCTCCATCAACGGCACCGGATTCATGAAGTGAATGCCGATGAAATGCTCCGGCCGGTCGGTCGAGGCGGCGAGCCGCGTGATCGAGATCGACGAGGTGTTGGTGGCGATGATCGCGTCGGGCCTGAGCGAGGCGCACAGATCCGAGAAGATCTTGCGCTTGAGGTCTTCCTTCTCTGTCGCCGTCTCGATCACCAGATCGCACCCTGAAAGCGCGTCGTATTTCTCCGCCGGCTTGATGCGCGCCAGCGCGCTCTTGCGATCGTCTTCGCTGATCGTCTTCTTGCCGACCTGGCGCACCATGTTGCCGTTGATGGTCGCCATCGCCGCCTTGATGCGGTCGGCCGACACGTCGTTCAGCATCACCGAATAGCCCGCCAGCGCGCAGACATGGGCAATGCCGTTGCCCATCTGCCCCGCGCCGATCACCCCGACATTCTGAATATTGAGCGGCATGTTGTTGTCCGATGCGATGCGAAGTCCCGGTTCTTTGCTTCGACTTCGGTTATTCCTTTTTTACGCCCGCGCACGCGATGACACCATCGGTGCGGAAACAAAATCGAAACGTGGTCAACGTCCGAGCTTGCCCAGTTCCGCCGCAAGCTCCGGCAGCGCCTGATAAAGATCGGCGACCAGACCATAGTCGGCGACCTGGAAGATCGGCGCCTCTTCGTCCTTGTTGATGGCGACGATCACCTTGGAGTCTTTCATGCCGGCAAGATGCTGGATGGCGCCGGAAATGCCGACCGCGATGTAGAGCTCGGGCGCCACGACCTTGCCGGTCTGTCCGACCTGCCAGTCGTTCGGCGCGTAACCGGCATCGACCGCCGCGCGCGAGGCGCCGACCGCGGCGCCGAGCTTGTCGGCCACCGGCTCGATATATTTGGTGAAGTTGTCGCGGCTCTGCATGGCGCGGCCGCCGGAGATGATGATCTTGGCCGAGGTCAGCTCGGGCCGATCCGACTTCGACAATTCCTCGCCGACGAACGAGGATAGGCCCGGATCGGCGGCTGCTGCCGCATTCTCGACGCCCGCTGCGCCGCCCTCGCCTGTCGCCTGGAAGGTCGAGGTGCGCACGGTGATGACCTTCTTGGCGTCGGTCGACTTCACCGTCTGGATGGCGTTGCCGGCATAGATCGGCCGCTCGAAGGTGTCGGGCGCAATCACTTTGGTGATGTCGGAAATCTGCATCACGTCGAGCAGCGCGGCGACACGCGGCATCACGTTCTTACCGCCGGTGGTGGCCGGCGCGACGATGGCGTCGTAGCCGCCGGCCAGCGAAACGATGAGCGCGGCGAGCGGCTCGGCAAGCCCGTGCTCGTATGCCGGCGAGTCCGCCAGCAGCACCTTGCCGACGCCGTCGAGCTTGGCGGCGGCATCGGCGACGACCTTGCAGTCTTTACCGGCGACCAGCACGTGCACCTCGCTGCCCAATGCCTTCGCCGCCGTGAGCGCTTTGGCTGTCGTATCCTTGAGCGTCTTATTGTCGTGCTCGGCGACGAGGAGGGTGGTCATCTATAAAATCCCCGCCTCGTCCTTGAGCTTGCCGACCAGTTCGGCGACGGAACCGACTTTGACGCCCGACTTGCGGCCCGGCGGCTCCGTCGTCTTCACCACCTGCAGGCGCGGCTTGACGTCGACGCCGTAGGCGTCCGGCGTCTTGTCGGCGATCGGCTTCTTTTTCGCCTTCATGATGTTGGGCAGCGAGGCGTAGCGCGGCTCGTTCAGCCGCAGATCGGTGGTGACGATCACCGGCGCTTTCAGTTGCACCGTCTGCAGGCCGCCGTCGACCTCGCGCGTGACGTTCACGCTGTCGCCGTCGATGACGATCTTGGACGCAAAAGTGCCCTGCGCCCAGCCGAGCAGCGCCGCCAGCATCTGGCCTGTCTGATTGCAGTCGTCGTCGATTGCCTGCTTGCCCATGATGACAAGACCGGGCTTTTCTTCTTCGACGATCGCTTTCAAGATTTTGGCGACCGCCAGCGGCTCGACCGCGCCCTCGGTCTTCACCAGGATGCCGCGGTCGGCGCCCATGGCGAGCGCGGTGCGGATGGTTTCGGACGCCTGCGCCGGTCCGATCGACACCGCCACGATCTCGGTCGCCTTGCCGGCTTCTTTCAGGCGGATCGCTTCTTCGACGGCGATCTCGTCGAACGGATTCATCGACATCTTGATGTTGGCGAGCTCGACCCCCGAGCCGTCCGGCTTGACCCTTATCTTGACGTTGAAATCGACGACCCGTTTGACGGGCACCAGAATTTTCATTCCCAATCCCCTAGGGAGCTTTGCGCAAAACGGGGCGGAAGCTAAAGGCCGCGCCAAGCCCATGTCAACGTTAATGCTGCGCTGCACAGTAAAACTTATCGCCGCACGAACTTTCCGCGCGCCAGGCGCGCTTCTCGTGCGGCGGGCTATCTATTCTGCCCCGGCTGCCACAGGACGTCGCCCGCCCCCTTGTCGTTGGCGTAACGGCCGGCCACGAACAGGTAGTCCGACAGCCGGTTGACGTATTTGAGCGACGGCTCCGAGACCCCCTCGCCCGGCTTGTCCTTGAGCGCGACCATGATGCGCTCGGCGCGCCGGCAGACGGTGCGGGCAAGATGCAGATAGGCCGAGGCTGGGCTGCCGCCAGGCAGGATGAAGGATTTCAGCGGATCCAGCTCGCCATTGAGCCGGTCGATTTCGCCTTCCAGCCAGGCGACCTGAGCGTCAGTGACGGTCAGACGCGCACCGCCCGGGCCCTTTTCAGCCAGGCATAGGTCGGCCTCGACATCGAACAGGTCGTTCTGGATGCGTGCCAGCGCCACATCGAGGGCATGAGCGTCGGCAGTGTGCAGCCGCACCAGCCCGATCACGGCGTTGACCTCGTCGACAGTGCCGTAGGCCTCCACCCGCAGATCGTACTTCTTGCGCCGCGCACCGGTGCCGAGCGCGGTGGTCCCGTCGTCGCCGGTGCGGGTATAGATGCGGTTGAGCACGACCATGGTCGCCTAGCCTTTCGCCCCGCTTGCAACTTGGGTTAATCTCTATCCGCTCCTCGGCTCAAACAAGGGGGAAGACATGCGCCTTTCGACGATTGCCGCTGGCGCCGCGCTACTGCTGTCCGCCGCCGCGCCGACAGCCGCGTGCGAATTCGACGTTTATGCCGCCGAGACTGCCTCTCCGGCTGTCGCCTCCGCACCGGCCACCGAACTATCCGCCGAGGAAAAGAAGGCCGACAAGAAAAAGCCGATGAAGCGGATGGCGAAAAAGAAGGCGAAAATCCCGCAGGAGAAGGTGGAATATATGCGCGCCGCCCCTTTGCCGCCGGGATCGAAGTAAGGGCCGCCCAGCGCTGAGACGTTAGCGCCCCATGACCCAGATCGTCGCCATGATGACGACGATGGCGACGAATTGCAAAAGCACGCGCAGCCGCATCAGCTTCTGCGAGCGGTTGGGCGAGCCGCCCCGCATCATATTGACGAGGCCGAGCAGCAGCACGATCGCCACTGCGGTGATGGCGATGGGCACCAGATAGTGTGACATGAACTCCGACATGACTGCCTTCTAGCACCCCCTCCCGGGCAGGGCCACCGTTTCCGGCTTACGAGCGCTTGCGCCCGGCTCCAAGCACAACTTTCTTCTCGCCACTTGGTTGCGCCCGCGCTAGGGTTCCTTCGGGGATGGGGGGCAGCATGGCGTACCGCGTGCGTGATGGAGCGGCTGTCGACCGCGCGTGGCCGCATGCTTTGTACGAAAGCAGCGATTTTTCCTCGATCGCTCCCGGCAATGTGTGGCCGGCTGAATACGCGAGCAGTGCCGAACCAACCCACTGTCCGGAACTAGATTGCCTGCGCGGGCTCGTCGCGGCCGACATCATTGCTGGCGCCGAGCGCCGTGCCGCGAGGGTCGGCGTCGGCGCCGAATGCGTATTGATCGCCGCCGGCACGATGAACGAAGAAAGCTATCTGCGCAGGCTTGGTGCCAGGCTCGGCATCGCCTTCGAGACGCTCGATGATGTGGCCCGCGCGCAATGTCCGATCGACGATGACCGGCTGATCAAGGCCGCCGCTGCCGGCCTGGTGCCTCTGCTGCTGGAAGGCGAGCTGCGCTTCGTCCTGGTGCCGCGCGGAGCGGCGGCGCGCCGCATGACACGGCTCATCAACGACAATCCCAAGCTCGCGCGTGACTTTCGTTTCACCAGCGCGGAGCACCTCATCCGCTTCGTGTCCCGTTGGGGCGGCGAGCGTCTCGGTCAACACGCCGCCGGGCAGCTCAGCACGAGTTGGCCGCTATTGTCGGCCGCGCCGCGCCACGGGCGCCGTAATATCGCGCCGGTCGCCGGCGCCGCGCTTGCGACTCTGGCGGCTTTGTTTGTGGCCCCCGCGCCGATGGTGCTCGCTGCGGAACTGACGTTGGCGGCACTTTTCCTTGCCTGGCTGGCGTTTCGGCTGTTCGGCGCCACCGTCGAGTGGCCACGGCCGAGCCCATCGGCAAAGCTGGCCGACGACCAGTTGCCCGTCTACACCATCATTGCCGCGCTCTACCACGAGGCAAAGTCGGTCGACGGTTTGCTGAACGCCATCGAGCGCTTCGATTACCCGCGCGAAAAGCTCGACGTGAAACTCGTGATCGAGCCGGACGATCCGGAAACGCCCGCTGCGATCGCCAAGCGCAAGAGCCGTCTCCCGATCGAAGTCATCACCGCACCGCCCATTGGGCCGCGCACCAAGCCGAAAGCGCTCAATGTCGCGCTGCCGTTTGCGCGCGGCGTTTTCACGGTGGTCTACGACGCCGAGGACCGCCCAGAGCCGAACCAGTTGCATCGCGCCGTGCAAGCATTCTCCGACGCCGGCGACGAACTTGCCTGCGTGCAGGCCTGCCTTTCCATCGACAACACCGCCGACAGCTGGCTAACACGCGGTATTATGGCGCAAACGCCACAAGCCCAACGGCGGTGGCGTCCCCACATTTCCAGAGCTGGAGGGTGAGATGACGTAGGCGGTGGCCTATGTGGGCGCGCGCGGCGTGGGCCGTATCAATCCTCTTGTTCGTAGTCTTCGTTTTCGACGCGGCGGAAGCGACCGTCTTGCCATGGCCGTTGCTCGAACTCTCGGCAAAAGAATGCACGACGGACAATTGCCATTTCATCGCGATATTCGATCCAACCCATAACAAAAAGGCGCAATCGTTGGGGTATGCCGCTTCCTATAGTTTCAGCACCATCCTGCACCGGTTTCTCACTGACAAAATTTACAGTCAGAGATTCGCCTGGGGACAAAGCAGCTTTTGGAATCATCACATTAGGCGGCTGATCTTTGTAGGGATGGATCATTGGCAATCCAGATCGCGTTTGGAAAATCATGCCAAGCGCGCTTGTGATCTCTGCACCGGTGCCACCGATATTCACTACGTCAAATTGGCATTTCAAACGACTACCAGCAGTGAACAGCTTTGGAATTCCACTCTCAGTTTGCAAATGAGAGGCAGCGACATTGCGTACGCGAAGCTTTGGTCGTTGGGCCGAGATAAATTCTTTACGCGCCAGATCAATGCTTTTCCTTATCAGTCTAGCTTGAACGTAGCCGACAATTGCCAAAACCACCGTGAAAAGTGCAATTACGGAAGTGGAAATGGCGGTCAGTCTGTCCGGATTGGCGACCCAGCGACCGACTGCCTCAAACCACGCCAGCATACCGACCTTTATTGGTTTCCATGGACACTTGTTGCCGCCATCCCATTAGGTCTACTCATTGGCGGCGTCCTGGCCTTCACGTTAAGAATGCCAAAAGTCTAGCTAGATTTCCTCCAATGCTACGCCGTCCAATTCCAACGCCGCAAGACAGGCCAGAAAGAACGTGGCTGGAAACGTCCCCCGCTTCAGCTTCATTGTGATACTGCCCTCGGTTTCTTTGAAACCGTGTTTTTTCAGGCGCTTGGCCAACTCGACATAAGTCAGTTCCTTTTCCTGTAGCTTCCGCTTGAGGAAGGCCGCCGCGCGCCCGGCCCAGGCGTCTTGCGTCTTTGGCGTAACCATTTGGAATATCTCTCATTTTCGTTAGCTAACAAATATGTTAGCAGGGTATTGATTTCAAGGCAATACTAACACATATGTTAGCTAACATAAACGTTAGCAGCATGTCGCAACACTTTCTCCTCTCCCGTTCGGCCAAGACGCTCTCCCTGGCGGACGTTTTCAAGATGACGGATGCGGAAGCCGAAACCCGCTTCCGCGCCATCCGTTGGGCCGACACGGAAGGCAAGCCGGTCTGCCCGCATTGCGGCGGTTTGGATGCTTATGAAGCCCGTCGCCCGAACGGCTCGCTGCGCTTCCGCTGTAAGCACTGCAAAAAGGATTTTACGGTCACGTCTGGTACGCTGTTCGCCAGTCATAAGCTGCCGCTTAAGGGATACCTCGCGGCCATTGCGATCTTCTGCAATGAGGTCAAGGGCAAGTCGGCTCTCGCCCTATCGCGCGATCTCGGCTTGTCGTACAAGGCCGCATTCGTGCTGGCGCACAAATTGCGCGAGGCCATGGCCGAGGAAATGAAAGGCCGCACGGTCGGCGGCGATGGCAAGGTCGCGGAGGTCGATAGCGGCTATTTCGGCGGCTATGTGAAGCCCGCCAACCTGAAAGCCGATCGCGTTGACCGTCGCCTAAGCCTCAATCAATCCGACAAGCGCAAGGCGGTCATTGTCATCCGCGAGCGCGGCGGCGAAACCATCCCCGCCGTGTTCAAGAGCGAAAAGCACGCGCTGAATTTCATCAAAGCGCGCATTAAGGAAGGGACCATCGTCAATGCCGATGAAAGCCCGACCTGGAACGACCTGCACGCCCGCTTTGAAATGAAGCGGATCAATCATGAGGAAGCCTATAGCCTCGACGGTGCCTGTACGAATTCGGCAGAGGAATATTTCAGCCGCTTGCGCCGCGCGGAAATCGGCCACCATCATCATATCGCCGGCGACTACTTGCTGCGGTACGCGCAAGAGGCCGGATGGCGCGAGGATAACCGCCGCGTTTCCAACGGTGAGCAAGTCGAACGCATTGCCAAACTCGCGATGAAGCGCAAGCCGTCAGTTGATTTCAGTGGCTATTGGCAGCGGCACCAAATGAACGAGGCCGCCAACTAAGGCGGCCTCGGTACTGGCCCCTATTGAAATTTTATTATGCGGCCATTTCAAAAGGGGCCATTGGCCTTATCGGGCATCGAAAGGGGCCAATATCATATCAGGGGCGATGACTAACTCGCGGCGATCGTACGGCGACTGAAACAAGCAACGCAGACACACGCCGCGTGAAGCCTCGTCCGATGGTGGAGACCGTGAACTTTGGCTCCCTCCATATCGAAGCGCCCCGCAATCTGGTCGAAGTAAAGGGTATTGCCGGCCTCGTATCTGCGGAAAGTCGCCCATGCTATAAAATCCGCCAATTGCAACATACGTGAAGCTTTTGAATCTGCGAACAGAGGAACGTCTGCAAAATTACGAACTCGCCCAAACGGCCCACCTTCGGTGGTGTATGAACGCAGCAATGTTTGGAGTCGCTGTTCGTGGCGCGACTCGTCAAATACCATCAAACCACGATGGGTATTGCCCTTACTGTGAAGCCGAGCTAAGTAAAGATCGAAGCGGCTTGTCATTTCGTTGAAGGTCAATGTCACCGGGTCATCAGCACCAATCGACGGCCGATGAGCGACAATGCCAAACAAAGCTGATGACTCATGGCTGTCAGACACGACAGCAGCCAAGCGGCCAAGCACGTCCCTGGATTGCTGGGCAGTCATGTCATCCCACGGCGGCATTTTTCGCGCATTGATTGCGGACGCATGAAACTCCACAGGACGCGGAAACGGTTGCGGCGCGGCAGGATTAGGCACTCCGAATAGCTCGATTTCTAGCGCATCAAGCTTTTGGCTGAGCCAATACGTTTGGCGTTCAAATGCCGCTATACCGGCCAGAACAAAGTTCTGATCGTTCGGATTCGTCGGGTCGCCCGATTCATCCACGTACAAAATGTACATGGCCTTCCTCCCCTCCTTTTAGGTTGGGGACTAATTTTGTAAGGAAAAAGAAAAGGCCAGGCGAGAGTTGAACTCCCAACGGACCGCCGAGGCAGCCCTACCCAGCCATGTTCCTGGGTCGAGAAGGAGCCAAAGACTCCGGAAGGACCGCCGAGGCAGCCCAATCCCAACCAGAGCAGGTATATAAACCACGGGGTAAAGACCGTCAAGACTGCCTTTTCCGCCGTTCGCTACAACGTTAACCGCGGGTTCTAGTTCCCGTTTTTCCACCCTCGATTACCCGGAACCGCTTGCGCCGATCTGGCGCGGTCGTGACCGGCCCTATCGGCTGAGTGGCCAGTGCGGCGTCGATTAGTTCGGCAATCGTCCAAGTATGATCGGCAATGCCAACTGCCTGCGCTGGCGTTTCCAGCAAGCTTTCGTGCTTCCGACACAGATTATAATGCGCAACATCGGCCGGCACGCCGCTTACTATAGCTTACGTATACTTTTGGTTCCCTATCTTTTTGAAGGTGAGGTAATAGCCACGCGCCTACCTCTCTAGCAACGCTAGTAGAGCAGCTTTAATCAGGTGCAAGCAACCATCGCGCCGTCATCCGCTCGCCTGTCTTTTGGACGCTTCCCTTGTGCCGTAGCAGATAGGACAGGTTCGCCCGCGCGCGCCGGATCAGGGCCGGGCGGGCTTCCTCGCCATAGCCCTTGGCGGCGATGATCGCGTCGGCAATCTCTGGCGTGCTAAGGGGCGTTCCGCCGGCCCTACGGAGGGCGTCGAGGATCAGCCGGTTTAGCTCGCCCCCGCCGAACAGCTTGACCTGGCGTAGCCGCTTGGGGGGCAGGGTGTCAGAACGGTATTCCGGGTCAAGAATGCGCAGGGTGGCGTCGAGGTGCGCCAGTTGCTCTTGCCGGTGACGGATGCCATCTTTGAATTTGAGGATTTCCCCGGCCATGGTGGCGCGGCGATCTTTCAGGGCAGCGATCGCGTATTTGTTGCCTAGCTCGTTCATCCCCGGAATTTAGGGAAGGCCAAGCTGGAACGCTTGTGGCGTTTGCGCCATAATACCGCTAACACGGCTCTACACCGCCGAATATGCCGGACATTTCGACGTGTTCCTGCCCGGCATGGCGGCGTGGCGGCTGCCGCTTCCGCTCGGCGGCTCGTCCAATCATTTCCGCACGGCGATCCTGCGCAAGCTCAACGGCTGGGATCCGTACAATGTCACCGAGGATGCCGATCTCGGCATGCGGCTGGCGCGCTTCGGCTACTATGCCTCGGTGATCGCTTCGACCACCTACGAAGAGGCGCCGGCTCGTTTCGGTTCTTGGCTGCGCCAGCGCACCCGCTGGTTCAAAGGCTGGATGCAGACTTGGCTGGTGCACATGCGCAGGCCGCGCCGGCTCAAGCGCGATCTGGGCCTAAGGGGCTTCCTCGCCTTCCAGCTCGTCGGCGGCGGCAATGTACTCGCCGCGCTGGTGCATCCGCTGTTCATGGCCTGGTTGATCTATGCGGCGGCAAGCGGCGTGTCGATGTGGCAAAGCAGCGACGCGATGACGGCGGCGCTGGCGGGCGTATACGGAACCAACGTGCTGATCGGCTATTTCACTTCGGCCTATCTCGGCTGGATCGGGCTTGCCCGCCGGGGCTTGTTGTCGACCGCCTGGGCGCTGCTGCTCACGCCGCTGCACTGGCTGCTGCTGTCGCTCGCCAGTTGGCGCGCGCTCTATCAGCTGATTAAGGCGCCTTACGCCTGGGAAAAGACCGAGCACGGGCTGGCGAAAAGCTCGCGCCGGGCGGCCAAGCTGGTCCGCTCGTTGCTCGAGCTGGAGCGGCTGCTCGGCAAGCTCAAGGAAACCGGCACGCTGCCAACGATCGCCGAAAGAGAAGCGCTCAGCGCGCGGCTGCCGCAGACCGCCGTGTGAGCAGCCATTGCTCAGCGGCGATCTCCTGTTCGGCCGGCTAGAGCCCTGCATTGGACAAATAAAACATATTCGTCCTAAACACTTAGGCGCCAGCGTGGGACGAGTTCGGCGTGCATGTCGTGCGTGACCCGGATTTCCATGAATTCCTTGTTGCGCCTCCCGGCGCTAATGCGAATTCGAGTGCTGCCACATTTGATCGGTAGCCCCGTTCCTCGGCGCGCCATTCGAGGAGATATTCATGCGCGGCGACATCCAATTGATGCCGGAAAGCTGCGCCGCAAACGTCGCGGGCTGGGAGATCAGGTCATGCTAATGCTGCAGAAGATGGCATAGATAGATCGGAATTTGATGTACGCCTTATTGCGATCCTTTCATGCGACGGTAAGAGCCTGCGCGAGCTTTGGCGCAAAGGCCGGACGCTTAATTAGCCGACGGATTCAGCTCAGGGAAAGTTCAAGCGCCGGGCTTCCCTTCATCGGGACCATCGACAGTCCGCGCAAATTCTGGCTGGGCGGCGTACCCATGACGATTGGCGGTTGGGCGGTGGGATCGAGCAAGGTCAGTGAAGTCGAGATTTTCGTCGACGAGTTGCCGCTGGGCAAGGCGACCATCGGACTTTCCCGCCCCGGCATTGCCCGCGCTCGCCAGCACTATCCATTTGCCGGCACCTCGGGATTTCAATCATCAAAGCATATAACGATTCCGAAAAAGGATGCCGTCAAGATCAAAGCGCTCGTCCACTTGGCGGACGGACAGAAACACGAAATTACGAGTTCGCTAAGAGCGTTTGCTTCGGCAGCCGCCGCCCTGCAACGTCTCAACGATCAACGGCGCGCTCGCGCCGACTCCTATGTCGAGCTTGCCAAATTGCTGATCGACGCTCACGACCTGGCGCAGGCAGAGCTCGCCGTGCAAGCGACGCGAGCCCGCTGGCCCGAACTGCCTGAAGGCTACGTGCAACACAGCCGGCTTTTGATTCGGCAAAACAGAACTACAGAAGCCGACGCGTTGCTCGCTGCCGGCGTCAAACGGTTTCCGAACAATGCGACGCTCCTTGGCAGTTACGCAAAGACGGCAAGTCGTCGCGGGGATTGGCAAACGGCGGTGTCGCGATGGCGCACCGTCCGCGAACGCTTTCCGGACTACATCGGACTGGCTTACGAAGAGTCCGTAGCTCAGCTCGGGGCTGCCACCGAGGCGGCTTTGGTGGCAGACGTCGAGCCGACGAACGCCGCGATTAACCGGATTGAGAAGAACGGTTCGGCCGCATCTTCGCGCGACACTCACGCGGCGCTCATGCTTCATTTTGAAAACCTTGGAACAAATTGTGAATTCGGCCTCGTGCAACATCATTATGGCAGCGAGCCGCTCGGCTTATTGAGATTTGCCAGCACATCGTTGGAAGCATTGATCAAGGCGCTCGATTGCCGATTTGAGGGAGTAGGCCACCCCGACAACACCAAATTCGCGTTGCTCGGAGCGGACAGCGGCGCACGCGCCGAGTATCGCGTTTGGGATGCCCGCTACAATTTCGGCATGCACACATTTATTCATGACGATATCGGTATGAGTCAGGAAACCTACGATAAGCTCTACCGGCAGCAATGCCGCCGGTTGGCATTTCTGAAGGACAAACTGATTTCCGATCTCGAGACTCCGGATAAGATGTTCGTATTCCAGCAGCCGCAACGCTTGTCGGACGGCGAGATCGGCGCTTTGTTGCGGGCCATTCGGGCATACGGTCCCGGCGCGCTCCTCAGCGTGCGTCCGCAGGAGGAGCGCCACCCGGCCGGTACGGTGGAAATGGCCGAGGACGGCTTGCTAATCGGCTACCTGGATCGCTTTTTCTCCCTCAGTTCGCCGCCCAGCTTCGACACCTGGCTGAAAATTTGCTTGGCAGCGGATCAAATGTGGCAACGCCCGAATTCGCATTAGCGCCGCTTGTCAGCCTCTTTGCCGATGTAATTGCCCACCGGTTGGACGAACGTCGATGACCGAAGCAGAGATTTACACGTTTCTCGGCGCGCTGTTCGAGGAGATCTTCATGCGTGACGACATCCAATTGACGCCGGAAAGCTCCGCCGCAAACGTCGCCGACTGGGATTCGTTCAAGCAGATTGAGATTCTTTTGGCGACGCAGGAACGCTTTGGTATCAAGTTCACCACGCGCGAAATGGACAGCATGCGCAAAGTCGGCGATCTCGTCACGCTGATCCAGCAGAAGACAACATAAATGATGACCGTTGCAAGGGGACGATAAGTGTCCGACGCCGCCGAACATGCAGTGTCGGGGGCACCCCCAGGCATGGGACGGTCCTATGATCGGCTGGCGCTCGCGTGGCTGCCTGCCATGGAAGGCTGGAATCGGCGGCTTCGCGCGTTGGGGAGCGAGCCTGATGCGCCGAGTCAGTGGTCTCGGCTCCAAGCGCTCGCGAATAGCCGCATGGATTTCGTTCGCACGACAGCGCTCGATCGGATGCTGAGTCGCCGCATTGCGGATGATCCGCCGCTCGGACTTCAGTCAAAACCGATTCGTCTCGCTGTCCTTGGTTCTTCAACGATCAGTCACCTGCTGCCGGCCATTCGCGTCGGCGGCCTGCGGCGCGGGCTCTGGATCAAGACCTATGAGCCGGCTTATGGCCAGTATTTGCAGGAATTGACCGACGAGAAATCGGGGCTGCACCGTTTCGCGCCGACCCAGGTTTTGTTTGCGCCGGATGCCCGCTATCTCGTGCGTGGCGCCAATCCGGCAGCCCATGCGGCGGCGGCAGACGCGACACTCACCGGCGCGCTTGCCGAATTGAAGGAATGCTGGCGCCTGGCACGAAAGGCATTCCAGTGTGCGATCCTCCAGCAAACGGCGCTTCCCGTTTTCGCGCCGCTCATGGGCAGCAATGAGCATCGCCTGCCCGGCTCGCCGGCGCACCTGACCGCGCGACTAAACAGCGCCCTTCGCGAGGTTGCCGATGAGGAAGGCGTGCATCTGATCGCGCTGGATACCGCCGCGGCACAGGACGGCTTGGCGCGGTGGCACGATCCCGCCTTATGGCACCACGCCAAGCAGGAGATCAGCCCCGTTGCAGCGCCCTATTACGGTGAATTGGTCGCGCGCGTGATGGCGGCCGAGCAGGGCCGTTCGTTCAAGTGCCTCGTCATGGATTTGGATAATACGCTGTGGGGCGGCGTGATCGGCGACGACGGTCTGGAGGGCATCGTGCTCGGCCAGGGCAGCGCCTGGGGCGAAGCCTACGTCGCCTTGCAGAAATATGTTCTCGCGCTAGCGAAGCGCGGGGTCATTTTGGCGGTATGCTCCAAGAACGACCCGGGCAACGCGTTGTCGCCATTTGGGCAGCACCCGGAGATGGTGCTGCGCGTGTCGGACATCGCCGCGTTTGTCGCGAACTGGTCCGATAAGGTCGCCAACATACGGTCGATCGCGCGTCAATTGAATATCGGGCTCGACGCGATGGTCTTGCTCGACGACAGCCCTTTCGAGCGCGATTTCGTGCGGCGGGAACTGCCCATGGTTGCGGTGCCGGAAGTCCCGGAAGACCCGGCCTTGATCCCCATGATTCTTTCCGACGCGGGATATTTCGAAAGCCTGTCGGTAACCGGCGAGGATCGCGCGCGCGCCAGACATTACCAGGCCAACGTCGCCCGCGATGTTCTGCAGGCGCAGTCAAGCGATTTGCGCGAGTACCTGCGCGCGCTCGACATGCGGCTGATTTCGCGGCGATTCGACAAGGTCGGTTTTCAGCGCATTGTGCAACTCATCAACAAGACCAATCAGTTCAACCTGACGACGCGCCGCTACAGCGAAGCCGAAGTCATCGAAGTAATGAACGATCCGCGCGCCTTCGGACTGCAGTTGCGCCTGATCGACCGTTTCGGCGACAACGGCGTCATCGCGATCGTGATCGGCCGCATGGATTCAACGAGCGATGTTGTGCTCGATACTTGGCTGATGAGCTGCCGCGTTTTGGGACGGCAGGTCGAAGAGGCAACGCTCAATGTGGTTGCCGACGCGGCCCGCAGCTTGGGCGGCAAGCGGCTCGTCGGTGAATACCGGCCGAGCGCCAAGAATGAGATGGTCCGCGATCATTATCGCAAGCTCGGCTTCGCGGCGTTTGACCAAACCGGCGACGGTACCGCGCGTTTTGTGCTGGATCTGGCCGGGTTTCAGCGGCCGGACGTTTTTATTGCCATTGACAATGAGACGCACCACGCCGCCCAGCCGCTTGTGCAACGCTAAAGATCCTTGCGCTCCCGTAGGATAGGCATCTTTGGGACGGTCCCTCACGTTCTAAGCTGGTAGCTTGGGGTTTCCCTCGATTCGGAGCGACAGGGCCGGCGCAGTAGCATCCGCATGAAACATATCGGACGCATAAATGTTTACCCGGCGTGGTCGGGGATGAGAAGCCAAAAACTCCCTCAAAGTGCAGCGTCTGTGGCGCCGATCTGACACTTATGCTCGATGTCCCGCGCCATCCGGTGCCCTACCAGCAGGACCACCCGCGAACGATGTATTTCCGCTGCGAGAACTGCGCCCATATTAAGATCGTCGAGGAATGAGGGCGGCCGAGGATCCCGCTCTAAACGGCGGTCGCGCCTTGTGCAGCCTAGAGATACTTCCGCAACGCGTCGGCGGCCGCCTGCGGTTTGCGCTTGAGATCGAACGGTGCAACGAAACGGCCCTGCTTGTCCATGAGATAGACCAGGGCTGAATGGTCCATGCTGTAGTCGCCCTTGCCCGTCGGCACCTTCTTGGCGTAGACGCGATAGCCGTTCTCGACCTGCGCGAGCTCGGCCGGCGTGCCGGTCGCCCCGCGCAAGTGCGGATCAAAGCTTGACAGGTAGTCCTTCATGACCGCCGGGGTATCCCGGTCCGGATCGACGGTGATGAACAGCCCGGTGATACGGTTGGCATCGGGTCCGAGCGCGTGGAACACCTCGGACAGCTCGAACAGCGTAGTCGGGCAAACATCCGGGCAATGGGTGTAGCCGAAGAACACCAGGAACGGACGGCCCTTCATGTCCTGATCGGTGAAGCTCTTGCCGTTCTGGTCGATGAGCTTGAATGGCCCGCCGATCGCCGATGGGCCCGGACCGCCGATCGAAGAGAGATTCCCGGTCGCGAACAGAATTACGCCGATGAACAGCACGAGCCCGGCAAGAAAAGCGGAAAAAACGAGCAGAATTTGTGAAGTTCTGGCCTTCATTGGATCTCACGAAAGCTAAAAGCAGGCGGACCAGCCGGCGCGCACGACCTCGAAGAACACGGCGGTACCGTAATAGGCCCAAAGCGCCACGGCCGCGGCCAAGAGCGCTCCGCCGCCGGCCGCCGCTAGAATAAGCGGCCGCGACAGGGATGCGGAGGCGGTGACGGCTGTGGGCATTCCTGGCTTCTCAAGAAAATATTGCCCCCTCCGCATATAAGCTCGATTTATACGCGGCAATGGTGACGATGTCGCGGCAAAAAAGGGGCCAAGACGCATTGCCGGAAGGCAGAATGGACGGTGGCGCCGAACGCGCGGCGTTATGCACAATTTCGTCGTTGTCTTAATCGAGGTGACCCGGGCGGCCCGCTGCATCGCAACAGCCGCCGATCAGCGGCCGGCAAATCGGCAGAATCATGAGGCGTCTGCAAATCGGCTCTTTCGGGTGCGCGGCGTTAACTTTGTTACCATTGGAAATGCCCTGAAACCGGGCGTTACTTGCACTTACGTTGACTCGCAAGCCTAAAGCCGCGATGAATAGGCGAGAGATATTCCCAATTCAGCAAGTTTAGGAGAAGCTGATGCGTGAGGCCTTTGCTCTTGCTGTTGCGATCTCGGTGTCGATGGCGGCCGGCACCGCCTGGGCCGAGAATGCTCAGGCTCCCGCCCCGACTCCTGCGCCGGCGGCGACCCAAGCCAAGTGCACCAATCCGAACGCGCTCGGCGTCGAGCGCGTCGTGCAGATCGACACCACCGGCGGCCCCGGATTCGGTTTCGAGCACTTCAAGGCGTACGACTTCCTGCGCGACAAAGAAGTCGTGCTGACTTTCGACGACGGGCCGTGGCCCGGCAATACCGAGCGGGTGATCAAAGCGCTGGCCGATCAGTGCACTAAGGCGCTGTTCTTCCCGATCGGCGAGCATGCCGGCTGGCATCCCGAGATTCTGAAAGAGGTGGAGAGGGCCGGCCACACTATCGGCTCGCACACATGGTCGCACAAGGATCTGTCGAAGCTGCCCGAGGATCAGGCCAAGGCCGAGATCGAGAAGGGCATCGCGGCGGTGAGCATTGCACTCGGCAACAAGCCAGTGGGACCGTTCTTCCGCTTCCCGGCGCTGCGGCATCCCCCGGAGATGGTCAAGTATCTCGGCACGCGCAATGTCGGCATCTTCTCGACCGACATGGACTCGTTCGATTTCAAGATGCGTCACCCGGAGCAGGTGGTTAAATCGGTGATGGCCAAGCTCGCCAAGCACGGCAAGGGCATCGTCCTGATGCATGACTTCCAGCACGCGACCTCGGAAGCCTTGCCTGAAATTCTGAAAAAAATGAAAGAAGGCGGCTACAAAATCGTGCAGATCGTCGGCAAGACGCCGGTCGAGCCGCTGCCGGAATACAAGCAGATGGTGCTCAAGGAGATGGGCGGCGGCCTCGACCAGGCGCGCCCGATGTCGAGCGTGATTCAGACCATCAGCGGCAGCAACTGAATCTCCGCGATAAAGAGAACCGGCCGCGCCATATCGGCGCGGCCGTTTTTATTTGCCGGCGGCGCTCAACACGCCATCAATCTCGTTTCCGTCGCTTGCGCATGATGGTCACTTCGGCCGTCCCTTTGTTGTTTGCGTAGAACATGCCGTAGTGGCCGGGAATTGCCGATACCGAGTCGTTGACAAAAAGGAAGAGCTGCCCGTCCCGCGTGGCCTTGATGTTCTCCTCGATCGGCGGATTGGCGGGATCGGGATCGGGATCCAGGAAGGTCTCCTCGCCGCCGGTGCTGCCAATTCTCGCAACGACACGGAACCAGGGCCGGAAAAATTCCCGGCGGATCGGAAGCGCGGCTGCCAAGACGAAGCGCTGCCAAAAATGGGGCGGGTCGCTGATATAGAAGCCCCTGCTGGCTTCGATATCGCCGTCTCTAAACGGCTCGGTGATATTGAACTTGATCAGATATATCCCGTTGTGCTCGACCTTGACGCCCATATTCTGGCAGAGTTGCGAGGTCCGGAAAATCGGCCACTGCTCGGTGCCGCCAACCGTGACTTTCATGACCTCGTCGATTTGCAAAGTCTTCACGTCCTTGTCGGGCAAATCCCGGCACACCAAACCGGCATCATCTTGAATCACGTAAAGCGCGTGATTGGTGACCGCGAGCCCGACGTAAACGAAATAGGCGGCGAAAAATGCCGGCGCCACATAACGCTTCAAGCCGGTGTGAAACGCGCGATACCAAGCGCTCGTGCGCAGTCGATAAATCAGATCGGTCGGTTTCTTGACGGCGGGCAGCAGCGAATTCACAGATTGGAACCAATAGATCCCCATCCTGTTTTGGATGCGGGCGGCCAGCCACGCACCCCACCAGAGAAACGCCACGAGAACAATGATGGCCCCAAGAAAAAGGCTTGGGTCGCGTGCATAGCCGTCGAGCCAGGCATTGGCGGCATCTGGCAAAAATGCCCCGGCAACCCTGATGCCGTCCGACACCCAACGTAGCCGGGTCTCAAATTCCGCCGCCTTCGGAAGCGATTCCCTCAACGGAAATGCGATCAGGAAAACCGAGGCTGCGACGGTCAAAAAGTAGACGATCCGTCGCTGCCAGATGGTATTCCAGACTTTCTCCTGGGCATTGGCGCGCGCCAACGCCTGGGCGGAGTTTTCATAAACGTTCTGCCCGGGAGCGAGCACTTCGCCCGAACTGGTGACGATCTCGTATTCGGCCGGCAGACCTTTCGGCGCATAAAGATGGGCGTTGTTCTTGATTCTCTGCAGCACCGTTTCGTGGATTTTCGGGATTGCCGTGCCGCCTTGGCGGGCCAGCAGTTCCTTGCCAAGCTCGGCAAGATTGCGCGGGCCATAGCGGTAATAGCCGCCCAATCCCCGGCGCGGATCGTAAAGGCGGCCGTCTTTGTCCTCCGCCGTCGGCGGGTGGCCGATGGTCTGCGGGCTCGCTTCCGGATGCTGCTTGAACACCAAGCCGGCGTGCTTGGCCTCCGACATGATCCAAATCAGCGGGATTTGCGCGAGCGAGTCGTCGGGATAGCCGCCGCCGACATTGGAGTGCACGCCGGCAAACCACACCTGGCTGATGCGTTCATCGATCACATAACGCTTGCCGTCCGCCCTCGGCTGCAACGGCTGTTCGTCGCGCTCGTCCCATAGCACGGGATGAAATGTGGTCCGCTCGTCGTCGATGGACAGGGCATGGCAGGCGCGGACGACGCGTTTGCTCAGCCGGCATTCGGGCAGCAGCAGCGGAAAAATCCATTGGCTGATGCCGCGGGTCATTTCCTCGACGGGCATGCCGTAGGCGGCGACGGTGTCCCATAAACCGACAAAACGAATCTTGGCGTTATGGTCGTTGTCGGCCTGGGAATAATCGCATTTCGAGACGAGACCGACGACGCGATCGCGCACCCAGCGCGCGATCGCCTCGGGAAAGCGCCAGATCGTGTGAAAATTCGTGCGGCGGAAATCGCGATAGGCCGCCTTTGCTTTGCGATCCAGTTCGCCTTCGCTTTTTGCGTGGATAATGCCTTGCTCCAGAATAAGCCCGACCACGACGCGCATGGTGAAGGCGCCGCGGCTGAAGCCGAAGCCGAAAATTTCGTCCTCATCGCTGCGGTGGTTGCGGCAGGCGAACTTGTAGAGGTCGAGGACGTTGCGCTTGAGGCCGTAGCCAAAGGCGCCGCCGAGAATAGCCGCGGGCTTGAACGATGAGGTGCCGACGCCGTCGTCGTAATAAGCGATCTGGTCCGAACCCGAGAGATCGATGCTCTCGAACACCCGCCAAACATTGGTCCGCCACACCTTGGCTGCGGAATTGCCGGTGCCGTCGGACAGCAGAATGATACGTCTGCCCATGGAGCTCGCCCCGGCGATTAAAATTCACCGCAACGGTGAAAACGTCAAGCGCGATGAATCATGCACGAAAGCTATTAGGTATCCGCGTAAGCTCAATCTCTTTTCAAACAGCCGTACCGGCCGGAAGCATAGCAATCGACAGCTACGTCAAACCGCACGCTTAGAATGCCGCGGCCAAATCCTTGGCACCTTGCAGCACCGTTTCCTGATCCATCTTGGCGTCGGTCGCTGCGATCAGCGCGGCAACGGTGTTGTGCCGGATGGCAACCGGGTTGCGCTCATAGCCGCCCGGCTGGAAAAAATTCGCCGTCGGCACCTTTTGGCGCATCGCCGCCGGCATCAGCACCATGTCGATGCCGTTGCCATCGCCGGTGAGGTTCATCATTTCCAGCTCGGCGGCGGTCAGCGGCTTACTATAGCCTTTGCGGCGCGCGAAGATCACCGAATCGAGAAGCTTCTGCGTTTGCAGCAGCGGGCCGATGTCAATATCCAGATTCAGCGCATGAATGCCGAGGCCCTTCGGGGTATTGGCCAGCCTTTCATGCGCGCTCCATTCGTCCGGCACAGATTTGCTGAAGGCGATCATGCGCCGCAGGATAGCGATCTTGCGATCGAGCGCGCTCTTCGGTTTTCCGCTCAGGGCCGCGGCCTTTGCTTCCAGAACTTTGATGAATCGGGCGCCCTTCTCGGCCAACAGCTCGAGCGTATTGGTATTCAGCAGCTGATTGTAGCCGAGCGCGGTGCTGATCGCATGCGCATCGGGCGTAGGATATTCCAAACCCGCCTGCACATCGTAGAGGCCATTGCCGCCGGCCTCGAAGCCGTAAATGCGAACCGCCTGTTCCTTGGTGAGGCCGGCCGCCTTGGCGACCTTGGCGTAAGCTCGTTTGAACTCGATTTCGTTTCGCGGCTGCTGCGGCACGAATTTGAAATATTTTTTCGCGCATTTGAGAAAATCGGCAACCACCGCCAGGTATTTTCGGGGCCGCGGCGGCGGAACCGGAATCGACGGATTGATCGGCTCTGGCGGACCCGAATAGGCCGGTGGCTGCGTGAGCACATAGTCGCCGAGCGCCATCTCCAGTTCGCTGCGGCGTTTGGCGACCCGGTGGCGCCGCTTTGCCGCGATCGAATCCCAATACTTGCCGGCTACTGCTTCGTATTCGTGCCACGCGCGCCGATATGCTTCCAATTTCACCCGGTAATCGGCCATCGCTGCAGCGAGTTCGGCCGGCGTCATCGCGGTCGGTTTGTCCGTGGCGTTGACCGGCGGCTGGGCTGCTAGCGGCCCGCACAGGAGCGACATAAGCACGACCAGCAGCCAACCGCGACAATTATGAATTTTTCGGAACTGCATTCTGTTCCTCAGTGGCCGTTTGCCGCGAATGGCTGCCGTGCTTTACCGCGATACGACCTAAACATGATTCGCCAGGGCAGTCATCGCCACGAATATTCGATTTCGGCACCTGAGCGCTTGACTTGTCCATTCCGGGAAATTTCCATAAGCGGAAGGGGATGACCGCGACCAAAAAATACCTACTTGTTTGTGCAACAGGCTTCCGCCGTAACCGCAACATCGATCGGAGCGGATTGTGCCGGATATCGTCACCCTCACCATAAACCCGGCGATCGATATCTTCGTCAACGTGCCGCGCGTCGAGGCGACGCGCAAGCTGCGCTGCTCGCCGCCCAAGCGCGATCCCGGCGGCGGCGGCATCAATGTCGCGCGCGTCGCGCACCGCCTGGGCGGCGACGTGCTGGCGGTCTATCCGATCGGCGGGCACATCGGAAGATTGCTGCATCGCCTGATGGATCGCGAGGACATCGAAAGCCTGGTCACGCCGTCGCACGTGGAGACGCGGGAGAATTTCACGGCTTACGAGGAGTCGACCGGCGAGCAATATCGCTTCGTGCTGCCCGGATCGCCGCTGCACCGCGCCGAATGGGAGACCTGTCTCGACAAGCTGGTGACGCTCGAGAGCAAGCCGAAAATTGTCGTCGCCAGCGGCAGCTTGCCGCCGGGGGTGCCGGACGATTTCTACGCACGGGTGGTCCGCCACGCCAAGGCGATCGGCGCCAAGACCGTGATCGACACGTCCGGCATCGCACTGAAGGAGGCGCTAGCCGAGGGCGTTACCCTGATCAAGCCGAACCTGGTCGAGCTGAGCGAATTTGTCGCACAGTCACTCGACAGCGATGAGAATTGCATCGCCGCCGCCCGCAAGCTGGTAGCGGCGGGGCAAGCCGAAATCGTCGCGCTGACCCTCGGCGAACAGGGCGCTCTGGTGGTGACGGCGCGACAGGCTTGGCGCGCGCAACCGATGCCCATCCAGGCGGTGAGCGCGGTCGGCGCCGGCGACAGCTTTCTCGGCGGCATGGTCGCCGCCCTGGCCAAGGGTCAGGCGATCGAGCGAGCCTTCGCAATGGCGGTGGCGGCGGCCTCCGCCGCCGTGATGACCCCCGGCACCGGGCTGTGTCAGCCGGAGGACGTCAAGCGGCTGCTGCCGCAGGTCAGGATCCGCGAGGTCGCCCCGGCTATCTGAGCGAGGCGCTGCGCGCACGCGCCTCGTCGTGCTGGCAGAAATCGTCGGCGTATTTGTCCGCCAGCTCGTGCATCATCGGCCCGTAGGTGTTCTTGTCGGTGCCGGTCCATTCATGCGCGAGATCGCTGAAGGTTACCGGTCGATGCAGCCGGCGCATGATCGCCTGCACGTCGTCCTGCACCAAACGCGTGCGTTTGGCGACCGGATTGGGAATGTGCGTGGTCGAATACATCAAGACGTGCTGGAGATGCGCCAACACGCCGGTGCGCACGTCGTTGAAATGCTCGCCCGGCTTGCTGGGAATGGTGGCGCCGATGCCGGCGAAATTATTGTCGCGTGCCGGCACGCCGCCGAGCTTGCCGCTCGGCGCGCGGAACGTCAGATAGTTGGTCTCGATCAGCATTTGGAAGAAGGCATAATCCCAACGCACCGCAACGCACTTGGCTGGTGCCCGTTCGACGCAGCTGCCGATTTCTCGATAAAGGTCGGCGATATGGGAAAAACGCGGCTCGATCGCGCGCGCCGGATGGCGCAAGGCATTGCGTTCGGCGACGAACTCCATCAGCAAGTCCGGCTTAACGCATTTTGGCACCTGATTATCTGCTGACGCGATGATGCGCGGCAGCGAAGCGGCTTTGCCCGCGTGCGGCATGAGCAGCAGCGCGAGCGGCAACACGATCCCCAATTTCATCTACACCCGTCCCCGGAAAACTACCGGCCGACGACGGTGTCGGCCGGAACGCGTGATGCCCCGCCAGCAACCGGATCATTTTGCCGGCCGGTTCTTGCCATTCGGTAAAAAACGGATGGGCGCGACGAAGCCGATGCAAGGAAGGCGATCGTCGGCCGCTGCAAGTCTATGGATGAAAGTGTCTATGCCGCCGCGATCTCGGCCATCAGCGCTTCGCTGATTGTCACGCCATCGCGCTCGGCTTTTTGCCGCGCCGCCAAACGCCGCGCTCCCGGCAGGCGAGCGCCCGGCTGGTTCGTGATCTGCGCGGCGAGCGCTGCAAAATGCTCGAGCCGGCCGGAGCCGAAGGCGGACGGATCGAGCGCGATGAGCAACTGCCCGGTGCCGGGCGGCGGACCTTCGGCGTCGAGGAACGAGGAGGCGTCGGCGGCGAAATTGGCGCCGCTCAGACCGGCGGCAAGCAGCTCCACCATCAGCGCCAACGCAGTGCCTTTGGCATCGCCGAGCGGCAACATGGTACCGGCGAGCGCCGCCGCCGGGTCGGTCGTTGGCCGACCTTGGGCGTCGAGTGCCCAGCCGGCCGGGATCGGCTCGCCTCTTTGTTTGGCGGCGAGAATATTGCCGCGCGCCACTTTCGACAGCGAAAGATCGACGACGATGGGCGCCTGCTTCGGCAGCGGACAGGCAAAGGCGATCGGGTTGGTGCCGAATACGCCCTTGGCGCTGCCCCAGGGCGCGATGGCCGACGGCGTATTGGCAAACATCAGCCCGACCAACCCCGCCTCGGCCAACCGCTCGACCGGGTGCCCGGCCGCTCCGCAATGGTGCGAGCGACGAATGGCCGCGGCGGCAATGCCGTTTTGACGCGTGGCGTCCGGCAATGCCGCAACCGCGGCCTCAAGTGCCGGGTAGGCAAAGCCGTTGTGGGCGTCGATGGCGGCAACACCGGGCCGCGGCCAATCCAGCGTCGGCTTGGCGAAGCCATCGACCTTGCCGACTTTGGCCTGTGCCGCATAGGTGGGCACCCGCGACAGCCCATGACCCTTGAGCCCCTCGGCTTCGGCGGCGACCAGCGCGCGCGCGACGCTGCACGCATTGCCCCGCGCGGTGCGGCACCGCGTCAGTGTGTCGATCACCAAGTCCTCGGCCTGCGTAAGCGTCAGCAACGGCATCAGCGGCCTCCGGCGAGATGATCGCGAATTTTCTCCGCCACCATACGCGACACGCGCGTGTTTGCTTCGATGCTGAGCCCGGCCACGTGGGGCGTGAGCAACAGATTCGGACAGCCGGCGAAAATTTGCCCCAGCTCCTTCGAAAGCGGTTCCTGTGCGAATACGTCGAGCGCTGCGCCGCCGAGCTCGCCCGAGCGTAGGACTTCAGCGACCGCCGCTTCATCGGCCACGCCGCCGCGCGCCGCGTTGATCAGAATGGCATTGCGTTTCATGCGCGCAATCGCCGCACGACCGAGCAGATGGCGCGTTTCGTCGGTGAGCGGCACGTGCAGCGAGACCACATCGCTTGTCTGCAGCAGCGGGTCGAGATCGAGCTTGACAATTTTTCCCCATGGCTGCGACCAGGCGGCATCGCCGGCCGCAATATGCGGATCGTAGGCGGCGACATCCATGCCAAGCGCGGCGGCGACCGCGCCCACTTTGCGGCCGATCGAGCCGAAACCGATCAGCCCCAATCGTTTGCCGCCCGCCTCGCGTCCCATCAGCTTGGTGCGCGGCCATTCGCCGGCAATCACCGCATCGGTCGCGGCGAACGCCCCGCGCAACAAAACAAGCATCGCCGCGATTACATATTCCACGACCGCGGCATCGTTGGCGCCGGTCGCGGGATAAACCGCAATGCCGCGCGCCTTGCAGGCGACAACGTCTATATTGTCGAGCCCGACGCCGAGCCGGCCAACCGCTTCGAGCCTCGGCGCCGCCGCGAGCAGCGCCGCATCGACCTTGGTGCGGTTGCGCACGATCAGTGCGCGGGCATCGGCAAGCGCCGCGGCCAACTCATTGCGGCGATCGACTAACGTTGCATCATACAGCGCCTCGTGACCGGCAAGGATGCCGAGCGCGTCCTCATCCATGAACTCGGCGATTACGATCGCGGCCATGCCGGATCGTGCGTTAGGCGCTGCGATAAAGCTTGGTCAACACGAATTCGCGGTGGCCGAGCACTTCCGTCGCGGTCAACCGGCCATTGGCAGTGCGCAGGATCATCTCGATCAGGGCATCGCCGGCTTCCGGGATAGTCATGTCGCGGCGCAGGATGCCGGTCACGTCGAGATCGATATGTTCCGACATGGTGCGCACGGTGCGCGGATTGGCGGAAATCTTGATCACCGGCATGATCGCATTCCCGCAGATATTGCCCTGCCCGGTCGGAAACGTGTGCACGACGTAGCCTGCTGCAGCCATGAGGGTGAGGCACTCGGCGGCCGCCGACGATGTGTCCATGTAGTAGAGTCCGGGACCCTTGGCCGGCGCCTCGGCCGGCTCCAGCACGTCGATGAATTTGCAGGTGCGGCCGATCTTCTCCAGATTGCCGAGCGCCTTTTCCTCGATTGTGGTAAGTCCGCCGGCGATGTTGCCCTTTGTCGGCTGTGAATCCGAAAGATCGTCCACCTTGTGGGCCTGGATGACGTCGTCCTCATAGGCCTGCCAGCACTTCATCCATTTTTCGCCGACCTCGGGCGAGATCGCACGGGCCTTGGCAATGTGCTCGCCGCCGGTAATCTCGGAGGTTTCGCCGAATACGCCGGTGACGCCCTTCGGTATCAGCTTGTCGTACATGCTGCCGACGGTCGGACAGGAGCCGAGCCCGGTGGTGGTGTCGCTCTCGCCGCATTTGGTCGAGATCCACAGATCGGAAATGTCGCATTCCTGGCGCTGCAATTCCGACGCCCAATGCACGTAATCTTTCGCCTTGCGCGCGGCGCGCGCGACGGTATCGATGTCGCCGTGCTGTTCGATGCCGAAGCCGGCGACCGGCTTGCCGGTCTTGGCGATGCCGTCGACCACGCGCTTGGTCCAGCCCTCTTCGATGCCAATCACCACGCAGGCCGCCACGTTAGGATTGGCGCCGGTGCCGATGATGGTACGGAAGAACAGGTCGAGGTCTTCGCCGAATTGCAGGCGGCCGTAGGCATGCGGGATCGCCAGCGTGCCCTTGATCTGATTGCCCACCGCCTCGCAAGCCGCGTTGGAAATGTCGTCGAGCGGCAGAATCACCACGTGGTTGCGCACGCCGACGCGGCCGTTCTCGCGCCGCCAGCCCATGAACTTCATATTCGACTTGCCGTTACCCTGCGCCATATCACCACCGCTTGGTCTTGAGATTGTGAACGTGGACGTGCTCGCCCTTCTTGATGTCGGCCACCGCCTTGCCGATGTCCTGCCCGTATTTTATGACCGTGTCGCCTTTCTTGATATCGGTCAGCGCGATCTTGTGGCCGATCGGGACATCCATCTTTGATTTGATGTTGAATGACGAGTTGTCTGCCGTCACCACCGCCAGCATCTCGGTGTCGGCTTTCAACCCTTCCACCACGACCACGCCGACGGTGTCTTTTTTGTCGTGGACCAACAATTGCGGAGCTGTCATCTTTCCGTCCCTCGGCTTTGCATTGACTCGCCGCAACTCTTCTATAAGTTATAAGTCAAGAGTCAATGGACGATAACCATTCTCGCCGCATTCGCGCGAATAAGAAACGCGACCAACCGTGGAGGAAAGCATGCTGCGCCGCCATTCGCTCGCAATCCTCGCTGTCGTCGCGCTGTTGGGATGCGGTTTTGCCGGCGCCCAGGCGCAAGAAAAAATCACGCTCGGCTCGAGCGTCGCCTTCACGCAGATGCCCAACCGGGTCGGCATCGACAAGGGCTTCTTTAAGGCGCAAGGCCTCGACCCTGAGCTCAAGATCGTGCCGAGCGGCAACGACGTCGTTCAAGCGCTTGCCGGCGGCTCGGTCGATTTCGGCGATGCCGCGCACGCGCTATTTCTTTCCGCCGTTTCCAAAGGCCTGCCGATCGTCGCCATCGGGCTGCATTCATGGGGCAACGTCGGCAAGCTGGTGGCGTCGCCCGAATACGCCAACCTCCACACACTCGCCGATTTCAAAGGCAAGCGCATCGGCGTGCAAATGGGCACCGGCGCCTACATTGTGTTCATGCTTTCGCTCGACCGCGCCGGTTTGAAACCGAGCGATTTCCAGATCAGCAATGTACGGGTCAAGGACATGCCGGTGGCGATGCAGGGCAAACGCTTCGACGCAGTCATGGCCTGGGAGCCGCAAGCGACCCGCATCGGGCAGGAGAAGCTCGGCACCGAGGTGATCAGCGCGCGCAAGTTCGAGGAGTTGGCCGACACCACCTACCCCTTCCTCATCCTGACGACGGAAAAGATGATCCACGAGCGGCCGGACGTGGTGCAAAAATACTTAAACGGGTTCGCGCAGGCGCAGCGCTTCATGTTCAAGGATCCGAAAGACACCGTCGCGATCTACCGCAAGCATCTGCCGGCCGGCATCGGCAACACGATGAGCGACGAGGATCTGAAATTCCAGATCTACAGCGCCTCGCGCTACGATCACATCGTGCCGAACGCGAAAGACCTGGCCACTTTGGACCAGTTCGCCGAGTTCATGCTGCGCGCCAAGATGCTGAATTCGAGGCCTGACCTCAAAAAATCCATAAACCTGACCTTCGCCCGCAAGGCAGCGGCAACGCTCAAATGAAGGAGCGGTGAGGCGGCTTTTCCCCTGAGTTTCAGCGCCGCAAATTGAGCAATTCGTGGCGATCGGACAGCCCGGCTGGGATGCCGCGCGCGCGGGCTGAAATTGCACCTGCGGAATTTAGAGACGAGCGACGAATGAAGATCGACTGGCACCTGCACGTCAACGACCCGAAGGATGCCGATCAGCCGCGCTGGCAAGGCCGCTGCCCGATGACGCTCGAGCGGGCGCTCGAAGCGCATGCGCAGAACGGGCTCGACCGTTCGGTGATCAGCAACCCGGTGGCTCATGCCAGCAGGCTTGGGAGCGACCGTGAAATACTGGCCGCGGTCGAGGAGTCCAACCGCTATCTCGCGCAATGCCGCGATCGTTATCCGGACAACATCGTCGCCATGGCGACCTGCATTCCGGGCGGCGGCGAGCCGTTCTTGCGCGAGCTCGAGCGCGCCGTCAAACAGGACGACATGCGGGCAGCGATGATCACGTCAAGCTTCAAGGGCCACTATCCGGATGCCGACGAGGCAATGCCGTTCTTCCAGTTGGCGTGCTCGCTCGACATTCCGGTGTTCGTGCATCCCGGCGAGGTCGCGCCGGCCAATATGAGCGACTACCGACTGACCTCGAGCATCGGCCGTCCCGCCGATCTCTGCCTCGCGTTGGCGCGGCTGATCGTGCGCGGCATATTCGAGAAATTTCCAACGCTCAAGCTCACCGCCAGCCACCTCGGCGGCGGCATCTGCGAAGTGATCGGGCGGATGGATTTTGCTTACGAGCTGGTCGACGAGCTGTTCTTTCTCGGACCTTACGAGCCGGTGCTGATCAAGCATCCGCCCAGTCGCTACGTGAAAATGTTGTATCTCGATTCCGCCAGCTATCACGCGCCGGCGGCGAAAATGTGCCTGGAGACGATCGGCGCCGACCGTTTCCTGCTGGGAACCGACGCGCCGCCGCTGAACGCGATCAAGCCGAAAGCCATCGCGATGATCGGCGAATTGGGTCTGTCCGCCGCCGACAAGGACAAGGTCATGGGGGGCAACGCCAAGCGGCTGCTGAAAATCTGACGGCCGCATGGCGACGGACGTGTATTGCCCGTTTGAAGCGAAGGGACTGCCATGGAGGTTCGCGATCTGCCCGGCTTTCGCCCGCTCTATCGCCAGGTGCGCGACGTGCTGGTGCGCCGGATCAGCGACGGCATATGGCAGCCGGGCGAGGCGCTGCCGAGCGAGATGGAAATCGCCGCCGATCTCGGCGTATCGCAGGGCACCGCGCGCAAAGCTCTCGACGAGATGGAGCTGGAGAATCTTATCGTCCGCCATCAGGGGCGCGGGACATTCGTCGCGCGCCATGATGATGCACGCATTCTTTTTCAGTTTTTCAAGCTCATTCCCGATTCCGGCGAGAAGCAATTTCCCGACAGCCGGATTCTGGACACCAACTTGCGTCCAGCGAGCGTCGAGGCTGCGCGGATTCTCAAATTGCGCGGCGGCAGCCGCGTCGTGAGCATCGAGCGCATCCGCTCGCTCGCCGGCAAGGTCTGCATCGTCGAAACGATCACGCTGCCGAACGCGCTGTTTCCCGGCGCCGAAAAATTCGATCTGCCCAACAACCTATACGAACTCTATCGCTCGCGCTTTGGCGTCACCATCGGCCGTGCGATCGAGCGGTTGAAGGCGGTTGCCGCCACGCGGCGCGAGGCGAAGCATCTCGGTGTGGCGATCGGCGCGCCTCTCCTGGCGATCGACCGCACCGCCTTCGCGCTCGACGGCCGGCCGGTGGAATGGCGCGTGTCGCTGTGCCGAACCGACCGGCTGCATTATCTCTCCGATCTGAGGTGAGGCGATGCGCTCAGTCGAGGCAAAAGCCCTTCGCCCGCACGAAGGCGCCGAAATCCCCGCGCAGCGGCGCCGAATATTGCCGCGCCTTGTCCTCAGACCAGCCGTAGAATTCGGCGCGGCCGAATCGCGCCACATCGCGCTGATTGCGATAGGGCCGCGTCAGCGCGCGCCGACGGTCGTAGGCATCGACCTGTTGCACGAGATCGCCTTCAACAAAACGCTCCTCATGCACCGTCGTGGCGAGCGACAGCCGCGGCGAGATGGCGCCCTCCTCCGCCGGCCAACCAACGCACATGCCGGCCACCGGGATGACCTTCTCGGGCAGTTCAAGCAGTTCGCTCACCACGCGCGCATGATCGCGAATGACGCTGATCGGGCAGCAGCCGAGCCCGACCGCCTCCGCCGCCCGCATAAAAGTCGCAAGTACCAGCCCGGCATCGACCACGGCGTTGAACAGCAGGTCGAAATGATCGTTGGGAAACGGCTTGCCGCGCATTCGTGCAATCGCCGGCAGCCGGCGCCCATTGGCAAGGAAGACCAGGAATACCGGCGCCTCGCGCACCCACGGCATGTCGGGCAGCAGGGCGGCGATTTTCGCGCGCCGGTCATTTTCCCGCACGATGAGAATATCGGCCTGCTGCAAATCGCTCTTCGACGGCGCCGACAGCGCGCAGGCGCACAAGAGCCGCAGCAATTCGGGCGAAACGTCGCGGGCGAGATAGCGCCGCTGCACGCGATGGGCGGCGATGCGGAACATTTCGTCGAGCCCCGGCAGCGCGGGATCCACTTTGATGTGCTCGCCGAACCGCTCGCTAAGCGCGGCCTCGATGGCTTGGGCGACTTCTGGCATCGGCGAGCTCCCTGAGCAAATAAACGGTTGCCACGCTAACGTAACGTGACGGATGATGCGACTTAAGCGAAAAGCGAAAAATCAAGAGCCGAACGGGAGAGGATCATGATCCATCCGCATCAATGGCGCTGGCCGCTTTTGGCGGCGGCGATCGCCTTCGCCTTCTCGGCGACAACCGCTGGCGCGGAACCGCGCGTCGTGCGCATCGCGCAGCAGTTCGGCATTTCCTATCTGCCGCTGACCATCATCCAGGAAAAGCATCTGCTGGAATCGGAAGGCAAGAAGCTCGGGCTTGATCTTACCACCGAGTGGACGCATTTCTCCAACGGCCCATCGATGAACGACGCGCTGCTCTCGGGCAATCTCGACATCGCTTCCGGCGGCGTCGGGCCGTTGGTTACGGCCTGGGCTCGCACCAAAGGCAAGCAGGACATCAAGGGCATTTGCGCGCTCGACTCGATGCCCCTCTACCTCAACACCATCGATCCCAACGTGAAGACCATCAAGGACTTCACCGAAAGGGACCGCATCGCGCTCCCGGCGGTGCGCGTGTCGCTGCAGGCGGTGGTTTTGCAGATGGCCGCGCTGCAAATGTTCGGCAAGGGACAAGAACACAAGCTCGACCACTTGACCGTCTCGCTCAGCCATCCCGACGGGCTTGCCCAGATGATGAGCTTCAAGTCGGAAATCACCGCGCATTTTACCTCGGCGCCGTTCATGTATCAGGAGCTCAAGGACAAGCGCGTGCACCGCGTGCTCAACAGCTACGATGTTTTCGGCGGACCGCACACCTTCATCGTGGTATGGGCGACGGCCAAGCTCTACAAAGGCGATCCCAAAATCGTGCAGGCGTTTCTTTCCGCGGTGCGCATCGCCATGAAGGATATTCATGACGATCCGGCCGGCTCGGCGGCGCTTTGGGTCAAGGCCAATCACTCGAAGCTGCCAGTGGCGGAAGCTGAAAACATCGTCAAACTGCCGGAAAATGTCTTCACGCTGACGCCGCAGCGGGTGACGGTCGTCGCAAACTATATGGCCGACGCGCAGATGGTCCCGGCCCGCCCGTCGACCTGGAAGGACATGTTCATCGACGCCATTCATGATCTGCCGGGCAGCTGAGGAAAGGCTGCCGATGACGCCCGTACTGCTCGAGGTGAAGGGAGTAACGCTGCAGTACAAGACGCCGCGCCACCTGGTGACGGCGACCTATCAAGTCGACTTCACCGTTCACCAGAGCGACCGCTATGTGATCCTCGGGCCTTCCGGCTGCGGCAAGTCCACGCTGTTGAAAGCCGTCGGCGGGTTCATGGCGCCGGTCGAAGGCTCGATCCGCATCCACGGGCGCGAGGTCGAGGCGCCGGGGCCTGACCGCATGATGGTATTCCAGGAATTCGAGCAATTGATGCCCTGGAAGAATGTATTCCAGAACGTGCTGTTCCCGATGAAGGTGACGCACAAGTTCAGCCGCGCAGAGGCGGTCGAGCGGGCGAACGCGGCAATCGAGAAGGTGCAGCTCACCCAGTTCCGCGACATCTATCCGCACATGCTGTCGGGCGGCATGAAGATGCGCGTCGCCATCGCGCGCGCCATGGCGCTCGAGCCGGATATCCTGCTGATGGACGAGCCTTTCGCCGCGCTCGACGCGCTCACCCGGCGCGCCATGCAGCAGGAACTGTTGTCGCTTTGGGACCAGCTGCACTTCACGGTGCTGTTCGTGACGCACTCGATCGAAGAGGCCATCCTCATCGGCTCGCGCATCCTGGTGCTGTCACCGCATCCGGGCCGCGTGCGCGCCGAGCTCGATGCCGCCCGTTTCAACTTCGCCAATATCGACCAGAGCGAATTTGGCGCAATGACGAAACGGATTCACCGGCTGCTGTTCGGCGACGACACGAGTCGCGCCATAGGCCGCGAAAAGGCGAGCGCATGAGCATCGCCGAGCGACATACGCCCGCGAGCGAAGTCGAACGCCCGGAATTCGAGCGGCAGCCGGTCGATTCCGGCGCCATCGGCGACGTCGAGCGGCCGCTGAGCTTTTCCGAGCGCCTATTCCGCAGCGAGGTCGTGCAGCGGCTAAACATTCTCGTCGCCCTGATCCTGTTCTGGCAGCTCTATTCGTACTGGCTCGACGATTCGCTGCTATTCCCAAGCTTCACCGAAACGGTGCGCATGTTCTGGAGCGACATTAAGAGCGGCATGCTGATCAACCGCACGGTGACCTCGCTGGAGACGCTGGCCGTGGGTTATGCTTGCGGGCTCGCGGTGGCCGCGGTGTTAACGACGTTTGCCGTGATCAGCAACACCGGCACCCGCATCCTCTCGACGCTCACCGCCATGTTTAATCCGCTGCCGGCGATCGCGCTGTTGCCGATGGCTTTGATCTGGTTTGGGCTGGGCACGCCCTCGCTGGTGTTCGTCATCATCCATTCGGTGCTGTGGGCGGTGTCGCTCAACACCTTGAGCGGCTTCCGCAGCGTGCCCGAAACATTGCGCATGAGCGGGCGCAATGTCGGCTTGAAGGGCGCGCGCTATGTCGCGCTCATCCTGATCCCGGCGGCGTTTCCTTCCATTCTCGCCGGCTTGAAGATCGGCTGGGCTTTTGCCTGGCGCACGCTGGTGGCCGCCGAATTGGTGTTCGGCGTTTCGTCGCGCTCGGGTGGCATCGGCTGGTACATTTTCGAGGCGCGCAACGATCTCGACACCCCACGCGTGTTCTCCGGCCTGCTCACCGTCATCCTGATCGGTCTCTTGGTCGAATCGGTGATCTTCCGCGCCATCGAAGCGCGCACGGTCAATCTGTGGGGCATGCAGCGATGAGCGCCGCTACGCTGGGCGTCGATATTTGGCGCGGCACCGAGACCGGGCATTTCGAAGCGTTTGCCATTTCCCGCCGGGAGCATCAGACGGTGCTCGATGTCGTCAGCGAAATTCAGCGCGAGCACGACCCGACGCTGTCCTATCGCTTCGCCTGCCGGGTCGGCATGTGCGGCTCTTGCGCCATGGTGGTGAACGGGCGCCCGCGCTGGACCTGCCGCACGCGCGTGAGCGAAGTGATCGATACGGACGGCCGGCTACGGCTGGAGCCGCTGCGCAATTTCGCCGTGGTCAAGGACCTTGCGGTCGAGATGACGCAATTCTTCGACAAGTGGAAAGCCGCGCACGGCTATTTCGAGCCGGGACCGGCGCCGGCCACGGATTTCGCCACGGTGCCCCCATCGACGCCGCAGCGTCAGGCCGCCGACGCCAGCATTGAATGCATCGGCTGCGGCGTCTGCTATTCGGCCTGCGATGTGGTCGCCTGGGACAAGGATTACCTCGGGCCGGCGGCGCTCAACCGCGCCTGGACGCTGGTCAACGACGTGCGCGACCAGGATCGCGCGGCGCGGCTGGACGCTGTGTCCGACAGTGACGGCTGTCAGGCCTGTCATACGCATATGAGCTGCACATCATTTTGCCCGAAGGCTATTGCCCCGACCTATTCAATCGCCGGCCTGAAGCGGGCCATGCTGGAACGGGCGCTGCCGCTTCACCTCTCCCCGTCGGGGAGAGGTCGGATTGCGAAGCAATCCGGGTGAGGGGGATCATGCCAATCGATAGGTTCGTCCCCCCTCGCAACCCGCTCCCCCGAGGGGAGAGGGATTTCCCCTGCGGCAAGCGGCGCTTCCATCATTTCGGCATGGAGAAGCACCTATGAGTGCCATGCTATTCGCTCTGCAACGGGCGGCCGCGTTCGTGCTGGCGCTCGCGGTCGCGGTGCATCTCGGCACCATCCTTTATGCAGTGCGTGGCGGCCTCACCGCGGCCGAAATTCTCGCGCGCACGCACGGCAACGTCGCTTTTCTTCTATTCTATAGCCTGTTCGTAATCGCGGTCGCGATCCACGCCCCTATCGGCTTGCGCAATGTGCTGCGCGAATGGGCGCGCTGGCGCGGCTTCACGGTCGATCTCGCACTGGCGCTGTTCGCGATTTTGCTTTTGGCGCTAGGGCTACGCGCCGTCATCGCGGTGTACAGCGCATGATCCCGAAAAGTGGGAACCGGTTTTCGGAAAAGATCATGCGCGAAACAAAACGCCGGGCACGCGCTTTGATTCAATCTAAACGGATCGCGCTCTGATGCGCGCCTCGCACAAACAACGCGGCTTTATCGCGGCCATGCTGCACCGGCTGTCGGGCATCGCACTGGCGATATTCCTGCCGCTGCACTTTCTGGCGCTCGCCACCGCGCTCAACGGCGCCAAGGCGCTCGATGCGTTTCTGGCGATAACGCGCCAGCCGGTCGTCGCGTTCTTCGAATTCGGCATCGTCGTCGCGCTCGCCATTCACATGACGCTGGGCTTGCGGGTGCTGGCGGTCGAATTCCTCGATTTCCGCGAGAAAACTCTGCTACCGCTCTCGGTCTGCGTCGCCGCCGTGTTTGCGGTCGGTCTCGTCTTCATCTTCAACCTGGGCTGAGCCGATGCTGGCGGGATATCCGCTCGACACCCTCGCCGTCCTCTGGCTCGGCACGCTGCTTGGCGGCATCGCCGCCGGCGGCGCCGGTTTCGCTTTCGGGCTTGCCGCCTCCTCGATCTGGCTGCATCGCATCGATCCGCTGCATTCGGCCTTTCTGATCAACGGCTGCGGCACGTTGCTGCACCTGACGACGATCTGGCCGCAGCGCAGCCACGTGGATGTGGGGCGCTTGTGGCCGTTCGTGGTCGGCGGTCTTGCCGGCATCCCCATCGGCGTGCATTTCCTCGCCCACACCGATGCTGGCGTTCTCAAGATCGCACTCGGCGTTTTCTTGACGCTGTTCGGCGCCTACGCGCTGATCGCGCCAAGGATCGCCAGCATCCATCACGGCGGCCGCGCGGCCGACGCCGGAGTCGGCTTCATCGGCGGCATACTGGCCGGCGTCGGCGGCTATTCCGGCGTGCTGCCGACGATCTGGACGCAGCTGCGCGGCTGGCCGAAGCAGATGGCGCGCGCGGTCTACCAGCCATACATAATCGTCATACAGGCGGTTACGGTGGTAGGTATAATTTGGGTCGCCTATGATCGCACCGGGCTGACGCTGCTGCTGCTGATGCTGCCGCCGCTCGCCTTGGGAACCTGGATCGGCTGGCGGCTCTACGGCAGGCTCGACGAGCGGCGCTTCCGTCAGGCGCTCGCCGTCCTGCTGATCGCGTCCGGTATTACTCTGGTGTTTTAGGACAAAGCCATGCAGCTCGATATGAAGGAAGTCGAGGAGCTCGCGAAGACGCTCTATATCCGCGCGCTCAAGCTGTTGCCGGGCGATATCAAACAGGGCTTCGAGCGGCTGCTGATGCAGGAGACCGACGCCATCGGCAAGACGATCCTCGGCACCATGGTGGAGAACATCGCGGTCGCCGAGCGCACCAAGAACCTGCTCTGCCAGGACACCGGCATCCCAATTTACAACGTCACCATCGGCCGCCACGTCGAGTTCGACGGCGCGGCGATGAAGCAAGCGATCCGCCGCGGCTGCGAGCGCGCGACCAAGGAGCATCCGCTGCGCTCCTCGGTCGTGCATCCGATTACGCGCAAGAACGAGCAGACGTCATGCGGTCCCGGCGTGCCGATCGTCAATGTCGATTTCGACGAGCGCGAGGAGACGGTCGAGATCGAAATGATCCCGAAGGGCTCGGGCTCCGAGAACGGCTCGTTCCTGCAGATGCTGATCCCGGCCGACGGCGTCGCCGCGGTCAAGCGCTTCGTCATCGACAAAGTGATCGAATGCGGCGGCCGCGTCTGTCCGCCGACCATCGTCGGCGTCGGCATCGGCGGAACCTCCGACCTGTGCATGCATCTCGCCAAGGTCGCCGCCACGCGTCCGCTCGGCACCGCCTGTGCCGATCCGGAAGGCGCCAAGATCGAGGTGCAGCTGAGTGAAGCGGTGAACGAGCTCGGCATCGGCCCGCAAGGCCTGGGCGGACGCTCGACCGCGTTTCGCGTGCACGTGGAAGTCGCCGCCACGCATATCACGATGAATCCGGTGGCGGTGAACATCCAATGCCATTCCGCGCGGCGCGCGAGCGCGATCATCACGCCGGGCGGGATTGGGTTTGAGTGAGGCTGACTATGCGGATGCGTATCATCGCAGCACGGCAAAGCGCGCTCCCTCCCCCCTTGTGGGCGAGGGAGCAAGCTATGCCATGCTTCGAAGCCGCAACTTTGTGGTGGCGCATACCATGACCCACCACGTCCTCGACATGCCTATCACCGACGCGCAAGCGCGCGCGCTCAAGGTCGGCGACACCGTCACGCTGGAAAAGACGCTGTTCGGCATTCGCGACGCCACGCTGATCGCCATGTTCGATCGCGGGCGCACGACGCGCTTTAACCTCAAGGGCCATGCCGTGGTGCATACCGCGCCCAACGTGCGCAAGGTCGATCCGCGGCCGGACAATTCCTCCGGCTATGAGCCGCTCTGCATCGGCACCACTACATCGATGCGCATGGAGCGCTTCACGCGGCCTTTGATGGAACGCGAAGGTGTCAAGCTGATAATCGGCAAAGGCGGCATGGGACAGGCGACGCTCGATGCCTTCCGCGATCTTGGCGGCGCCTATCTCGCCGTGGTCGGCGGCGCCGCCGCGCTGGAGACCACCTGGATCGAGGCGATCGAGGAGGTCGATCTCGACGACTTGCATCCGGAGAGCTTGTGGAAATTCCGCATCAAGGGGTTCGGCCCGCTGCTGGTGACGATGGATTCGCATGGTGGCTCGCTGCATGCCGCGATCAACGACCAGGCCGCCGCGCGCCGGGCGGCGGTGCTCGCCAGCATTGGTAGTGAATGAAATGATGCAGCGAGACATCCACTCTTCACCTCTCCCATTGGGAGAGGTCGGCGCACGAAGTGCGCCGGGTGAGGGGTTACGGCCTAACGAGAGTCATGAACCCCCTCACCCCAACCCTCTCGCCATAGGGGAGAGGGAGCGCGCAGTGCCTCGCTGAAAATCTACACCATGCAAACCTTCGAAACCGACATCCTCATCCTCGGCGCCGGAGGGGCCGGGCTGTTCGCCGCACTGCATGCCAAGAAGATAAACCCCGAGTTCGATGTCACTATCGCGGTAAAGGGCCTGCTTGGCAAATGCGGCTGCACGCGCATGGTGCAGGGCGGCTACAACGTCGCGCTGTCGCCGGAGGACTCGGTCGAGCGCCATTTCATGGACACGATCGAGGGCGGCGGCTGGCTCAACGACCAGGATCTCGCCTGGCTGCTGGTGGAGACCGCGCCACGCCGCATCCGCGAACTGGAAACCGAGCTCGGCTGCTTCTTCGACCGCAACCCCGACGGCACCGTGCACCAGAAGGCGTTCGCCGGGCAGACCTTCGACCGCACCGTGCACAAGGGCGACCTGACCGGCATCGAGATCATCAACCGATTGGCGGAACAAGTGTGGCGGCGCGACGTGCACCGCCTGGAGGATCATCGCGCGCTCGATTTTATCCCGAGCGCCGACGGCTCCGAACTCGCCGGCGTGCTGATGCTCGACATGCGCAGCGGCGAGCCGCTACTGGTGCGCGCACGAGCGACCTTGCTGGCGACCGGCGGCGGCCCGACCATGTACCGTTATCACACACCGTCCGGCGACAAGTCCTGCGACGGCCTCGCCATGGCGCTGCGCGCCGGTCTTGCTTTGCGCGACATCGAGATGGTGCAGTTCCACCCGACCGGCCTGCTCGCCGGCGAAGGCACGCGCATGACCGGCACCGTGCTGGAAGAGGGGCTGCGCGGCGCCGGCGGCTATCTCACCGATTCCGAGCGCAAGCGCTTCATGTTCGACTACGATGCGCGCGGCGAGCGGGCGACGCGCGACATCGTCAGCCGCTCGATCATGGACCGCATCCGCAAAGGCTTCGCCTCACCGCATGGCGGCGTCTATATCGAGATGGGCCATCTCGGTCCCGAACGCGTGCGGCGCGAATTCAAGGGCATGGTCGAGCGCTGCGCCGACTGCGGCTTCGATCTCGCCGCCGGCCGCGTCGAGGTGATCCCCACCGCGCATTACATGATGGGCGGCGTCAAGTTTGCGCCCGACTGCACCACGCCGCTACCGCGCCTCTATGCGGCCGGTGAGGACACCGGCGGCGTGCACGGCGCCAACCGGCTCGGCGGCAACGGCGTCGCCAATTCGACCGTGTTCGGCGGCATCGCCGGCGACGTCATGGGCGCGCGCACCATACCCGGCGCTGCCCTGCCCGAACCCGATCGCACCGCGATCGAGGCAGCCTACGCGCGCGCCTTCGCGCCGTTCGGCCGCAAAGCCGGCAACCTGCCGGAGATGCGCGAGCGGCTCTACGACATCATGTGGAACGATGTCGGCATCTTGCGCACGGCGGAGACGCTCGCGCGCGGCAAGGCGCGGCTCGATGCGCTGGCGCGGGAAATCGCCGACTGCGGCCTTCCCGACACGAGCCGGCGCTACAACCTGACCTGGATGGATCGGCTCAATCTGGAAAATCTCACGCTGGTCAGCCGCGCCATCTGCGCCGCCGCCGATTTCCGCCGCGACAGCCGGGGCGCGCATTTCCGCGAGGATTTTCCGCAAACCTCCGATCTCGCCGCCTCGAGCTACACCAGCGTGCGCCTTGCCGACGATGAGATGCGCGTGAGCACGGAACCCGTCGCCTTCACGCGCGTGCGGCCGGGGCAAAGCCTGCTCGACCTCGCCCCTCAGTTGCAGGCCGCGCCCAGCGCGGTTTAGCGGCCGATAGTCGGCGTAGGCCGTGCACGGCCGACGGCTTCGGATCGTCGTTCATCGCGTCGAAACACGATGCGAATCTAGCTGAATTTGACAATTTCGGCGACGACGTTGTCGCACGACGGGCATTCATACGTGCGCTTGTCGTGGTGCGGCTTATCTGGCTCAATTCGCGCAAGCCACATCGGCGTGCCGCATTTGGGGCACTTCGGATGTTCGATGTCCTGCAACGGTGGAATGAATTGCGATGTCCGCATCGCGGCCTCCCTTGTGCTTATTCAGGCGGGAGCGCGACCGGTCTCTCAGCCACCGCTGGCTTAATACGTAGCCCACGATGGTGGATTGATAGTGGGTTAGCGAAAGTAAATTAGCCAGCGGGACGTAGTCTAAGAGCAAGACCCGAACTTATCTAATTTGACTAACTTAGCATGGCATGGAGTCCGCTCATCTGACGCGCACGCCCCTCGCTTCGACAAGCGCGCATTTGTCGCATTCGAAGGTATGAAGGTCACGCTTGGCGCTTTCGGCCTCGACGCAGGACCATTTCGCGCTTGCACTTTGGGCAAAGCATAAGAGATCTGACCGGGTTTGCTTTGGTTGCCATGCGGCGCTTTCTGTCGCAGTCGAAGCCGACTACGCGCGCAATATTCCAAACAAGCCGCCTATTCTCGTCACTCGCTGAGTTCTGCTGTGGGTCAAGCTGATATTGTGGAAGGCTCGCTTTTGGAGCAAAGCGGGCTTGAAAGAAATCGCGGCGAAATAGTCCAGACAAGCGAACAGCAGCGGCAAAATCCGCCTGTAAAACCGTCCGCGAAATTTAAGCTAAGCATTGGAGCGGGCGAAGGGAATCGAACCCTCGTATGCAGCTTGGGAAGCTGCCGTTCTGCCATTGAACTACGCCCGCAAAACCAAAAGCTTATTGCCAATTGGCCAATCGGCGTTCTTTGTCGTCTCTTTGTTTATCATACCGCCGGATGGCCCGGCAGCGCGAGGTCAGGGCCATATTAGACGAGTGGAAGTGCCCTCGCCAGCCCGCCGGTGCTGGGGAGGATTTCGACCCTTGAGCCGATCTCTGCGAGCACCACTCGGCAACAGGTCGACCGGCCTTCCGCAATGCACAGATAGCGACCGAAGCCGTGCAGCGATGGGCCACAGCACATGAGCGGACACGGGATATTCCATCACCTAGACCACAGCCACGATCACGTGCGCCTGAATTTTGGCAGCAACCTCGCCGCTGCCATGTCTGTCTGCAATCACGGATGCGGCATAGTCGGTTGCCGATTCCAGTTTTCCGGCGTCTCTGGCCTCGATTTCGTTGCGAAGAACAGTTCCCTTACAATATGCAACGGCCGGAAGGCGCGGCGAGGATGCACGGCTTTGTTCGGCTCTCGTCTCGATCACCACACGGGAGAAACCTGCGTCCTCCAGCTCGCTGCGGATCAGCGCCGTGTCGTGGTAGCCGTGCGGCGTGCGTGCCAGAAAGCGCGGCGGATCGTTCGGAAAAATCTTTGCGAGAGCGTTCGTCACATCATCCGCAAAAACGTTCTCCTCGATGCGATCCCATACGTTGAATAAAAAATATCCGCCGGACTTCAGGACTCGCTTTGCTTCGCGGTAGGCAGATGAGCGGTCGGGAAAGAACATCGCGCCGAACTGACAACAAACAAGATCGAAGGCCGCATTTTCAAACGGCAGCGCCAGAGCATCCGCCTGGCGCCATTTGATGCGAATGTCGGGAGCTTGTTGCGAGGCGGCGTAGTCGAGCATCGGCTGGTTGAGGTCGGTTACGATATAGCTTGCGCCCGGGGACAGTTTTGGCGCCAACGCGCGGGTGACAACTCCGGTGCCCGCGGCGGTCTCCAAAACGGCGCTTGGCGACAAGGACGCTGCTCGTTGTGCAAGATCCGCGGCGAACGGCTCGAAAATCAACGGCACCATATAGCGGTCGTAGTTTTCCGGAATCGAGCCGGCGAACACCTTGTCCGTTTCCAACATTGCTACCACCCGCGGTCCATAATGACTCGTGAGACTAGCATATATAATTGTCCACTTTGGGTCGCTTTCGACCGGGAGGCGTCCAACAAAGTCCGCTATGGGTAAGTCGCGTCGCCGCGAGGCCGCGCCGCACTACAGCGGCCGCGCCGTAGCCGCGAAAGCCCCGTCATCGCGGCTGCGCGGGAACGATCGAACGCCACCGGCTTACGCAAATTTAATTTTCGTTTACGCCGATTAATAACGTCAATAAAGCGTGTCTTTACCGTTGGCCTCTAGCCTGCGGCCGCATGACGCCCCCCGCCGCCAACGAATCCGCCTTGCCCGCTTCGTTCGGCGAGCCGGCGATCCCGTTCCTGCAGCGCACGTTTTCCTGGCGAGCCAATCTCGATTTTCTGCGCTCGCCGAATATGGCGCTGCTGGGCGCCGGGCTGCTGCTGCCCAACGTTCTGTCGCTGGCGACGCTCGGCTCCTTCATCGATGTCGGGCTGCCGCCGCGCACCGGCTGCATCCTGCTCTATGCCATCCTCGCGGTGTGCGCGCGCCGCCTGCCGTTTGCGCTCACGGCGATACTGTTCATCGCGCTGTTAAGTTTCGACATGGTCTTTACCCTGTCGTTGATGTTCGGCCTCGCGCCCTCCGAGCTTCTGGTCGCGCTCGACCACGCCAAGCGCATCAATTTCTTCGCCTCGCCGCTCTATATCTCGCTGATCGCCGTGATGCTGACGACGACAGCGGCCACGCTCTACATGCTGTCGCGGCGCGCCAAGCTCTTGCAAGGCAATATCTACCTGCTGCTCGGCGTCACGGTCGTGATCGCCGGACTCGACTTCGTCACCAATGTCTCGGCGCACTACCAATACGGCTCGATGTTCGGCCGCAACGTGCCGGTGGTCTCGGCCGCCGACGTCTCGGGCTTCAACGCTGTCGCCGGCACCAACGGCCGCAACGTCGTGCTCGTCGTCGTCGAAAGCCTCGGCTACATGATCGATCCCAAGGATCGCGCGCTCATCGACTCGCCGCTGTCCGACCCGCGCATCGCACAGAAATACAAGGTGACCTCGGGCACCGCGACCTACTACGGCTCGACCACCGCGGGCGAAATGCGCGAACTGTGCCATACGCGCAAGTTCTACGCCGACTACGCGCCCAAATACGGCTTCTCCTGCCTGCCCGAGCTGCTGCACCGGCGCGGTTATGAATCGGTCGCGCTGCACGCCTTCTCCGGCGGCATGTTCGAGCGCAAATTCTGGTATCCGCGGCTCGGCTTCGACAAGGAAATCTTCGGCCAGCAGATTCTGAAGCAGACCCATCGCATGTGCGGCGGCGCTTTCCGCGGCGCCTGCGATGCTGACATGGCGCCGGTGATCGTCAACGCCGCCAAGCGGCTCGGCCCGACCGACCGGCCGCGCTTCATCTACTGGCTGACGCTCAACACGCACATTCCGGTCGAGCCCGGCGACGCCCGCACCCATTTCGACTGCGCCGGTCTGGGCAACCCGTTCCATCAGGGCACGGTCTGCCGCATGGCCGAGCTGTGGCACGATTTCTTCAACACGCTGACGCAGGTCGCGCTCGATCCGACCATCGGGCCGGCGGAAATTCTCGTGGTCGGCGATCACGCGCCGCCGCTGTGGTCGAAGCGCGGGCGTTCGATGTTCGAAGCCGGCAAGGTCGCCTGGTACCGCCTGACGCCGCGGTAAGGTTTTGGTGTCGCCCCCGCGGAGGCGGGGGCCCAGTATCCACCGAAAACGCCGTGATGATCTTCCGCTTGCGCGGACGATGACAGCGGAAATTGCGGTTACGCCTTGAAGTGCTTGCTCAGCTTCAGGCTCTGCGCCTGATAGTTCGAGCCGATGCCCTGGCCGTAGAGCTTGTCCGGCCGCGCCAACATCTTCTCGTAAATGAGCCGCCCGACGATCTGCCCATGCTCCAGGATGAACGGCACCTCGCGCGAGCGCACCTCGAGGACAGCGCGCGCGCCCTTGCCGCCTGAGCCGGCATAGCCGAAGCCGGGATCGAAGAAGCCGGCGTAATGCACGCGGAATTCGCCGACCAGCGGATCGAACGGCACCATCTCGGCGGCGTAGTCGGGCGGCACCTGTACGGCTTCCTTCGAAGCGAGGATATAGAATTCGTTGGGGTCGAGGATCAGGCTCTTGTCCGCGCGCGCTTCGATCGGCTCCCAGAAATCGAGCACTTGATAGCCGGCGCGCCGCTCGACGTCGATCAGGCCGGTGTGGCGCTTGGCGCGATAGCCGACCACGCCCTTGCCCTCGCCGGATGAGGCAAGCAGCTCGCCCGACAAATCGACGCCGACCGCGACGCCCTCGCTCACGTCGGCTTCCTCGCTGTCGACCAAGCGCTCGCGCGCGTGCAGCGCGCGCAAGGCATCGCCGTCGAGCAACGCATGGCCGCGGCGGAAACGGATTTGCGAGAGCCGCGCGCCCTCGCGCACCAGGACCGGAAAGGTGCGCGGGCTGATCTCGGCATAGAGCGGCCCGTGATAGCCGGGCTCGATGCGGTCGAAACCGCGGGTCTCATCGGCGATCACGCGGGTGAACACATCGAGCCGTCCGGTCGAGCTTTTCGGATTGGCGGCGGCGGAGATGTCGTCGGGCAGCGCCAGACTTTCCAACAGCGGCACGATATAGACGCAGCCGGTCTCCAGCACGGCGCCGTCGCCGAGCGCGAACTCGTGCAGCTTGAGTTCATCGATGCGCTTGGCGACTGTGCTCGAGCCGGGCAGGAAGCTCGCGCGCACGCGATAGGCGATATCGCCGAGCCGCAGGTCAAGGCTCGCCGGCTGGATTTGGTCGGGAACGAATTCGTTCGCCGGCAATATGCCGCCATCGGCGGCAAGCGCCGCGATCATGCGGTCGGGCAAAATGCCCTTGTCTTCGACGGAAAAGGTAAGCGCCATGCGGCGCGATCTAACCCAAGGGGTACCTTGACGGGAAGGCGCTCGTCCCGATACAAAGAGCTTATCCCGTGGTCATTTGAGCCGGCCGGCTTGCAGCCACGTAAAACAAATCGCTAAAAGGCCGGGGACACGTGAGCCCGGCCGAGATTTTCCGGCCGGTTTTTTGTTGGCCAAGCGCAGAACAAATCATGCGCGCGGTCAAAGGGAGGCTCGCAATGTCCGCGTCTGCATCGAAGACTTACCGCCCGGAAACCCGCCTGGTGCATGCAGGAATTCTGCGCTCCGAATTCAAGGAAACCTCGGAGGCGCTCTTCCTGACGCAAGGCTACGTCTACGAAAGCGCGGAGGCCTGCGAGGCGCGCTTCTCCGGCAAAATCCCCGGCTACGTCTACTCGCGCTACTCCAACCCGACCATGACCATGTTCGAACAGCGCATGGCCGCGCTCGAAGGGGCGGAAGCCGCGCGCTCGACCGCGACGGGCATGGCGGCGGTCACCACCGCGCTGATGGGGCTGGTCAAGACCGGCGATCACGTGGTCGCCGCCAAGGCGCTGTTCGGCTCCTGCCGCTGGGTGGTCGAGGAGTGGCTGCCGCGCTTCGGCGTCACTTCAACGCTCGTCAACGGCACCGATCTTGAAGCGTGGAAGAACGCTGTGCAGCCGAACACCAGGGCGTTCTTTCTGGAATCACCGACCAATCCGACGCTCGATGTGATCGACATCGCCGCCGTTGCGGAGATTGCGCACGCGGCCGGCGCCAAGCTGGTGGTCGACAACGTGTTCGCCACCCCGCTCTATCAGAAGCCGCTCGAGCTCGGCGCCGACTGCACCGTCTATTCGGCGACCAAGCACATCGACGGCCAGGGCCGCGTGCTCGGCGGGGTCATTCTCGGTTCCGAGAAGTTCATCATGGATCACGTGCACCAGGTGATCCGCCAGACCGGGCCGTCCTTGTCGCCGTTTAATGCCTGGATATTGCTCAAGGGCATGGAGACGCTGGCCATACGGGTGCGGCGGCAGACCGAGACGGCGGCCGCCGCGTCGGTTGCGCTTTCCGGCCACAAGAAGATCACGCGGTTGATCTATCCCGGCCGGCCCGATCACCCGCAGGCGGATATCGTGCGCAAGCAGATGAAGGCCGGTTCGACGCTGGTGGCGTTCGAGATCGCGGGCGGCAAGGAAGGCGCTTTCCGCTTCCTCAATGCCCTGAATCTCATCGCCATCACCAACAATCTCGGCGACGCCAAGAGCCTGATCACCCATCCGACCACGACGACGCATCAGCGGCTGACGCCGGCGCAGCGCGCCGAACTCGGCATCGGCGACGGGCTGGTGCGCTTCTCGGCCGGGCTCGAGCATCCCGACGACGTGATCGAGGATCTGTTGGAAGCGCTCGACGCGGTATGAGGCGAGTTACGGCACCATGCTCATGACGGCGGCCGACACGACCGGCCGCTGCGCGGCCTCGGCGATGGCCTGACCCAGCCCCTTGGCAAGACAGGCATAGCTCCAGTCGTTCATGTGCAGGCCGTCGGGCGAGACGAAGCTGGCGAACGCCATGCGGTCGACATCGTGCCAACGCTTCATCACGGCAAAGCGATGGAACAGGTCGACATTCTCCTGCTTGGCCGTGAGCGAAATCAGATCGACCATGGTTTCCGCGCCCGGCTTCACGATCACCTTGGGCGCAAATTGCGGATCGATCAGCACGACATCGGCGCCGGTCGCGCGGATCTTTTCGAGGCCGGCACGGATGGCGGCGCCGTGATCGTTGACCGGGTGATTGCGCAACACTGAATTGGTGCCGAGCTGCCAGAGCACCAGGTCAGGCTTTTCGGCCACCACGGCATTATCGAAGCGCTTGAGCATGTCGCCGATTTCCTCGCCGCCGACGCCGCGGTTGAGCACGGTGATCGAGTAGCCAGGGAAACGCCACTTTAGGTCGCCGGCAAGGCGGTTTGGATAATTCGCGGCCGGGGAGCTCGCGCCGGCGCCGGCGGTGGACGACGAGCCGACGGCGACGATGGTGATCGGCGCTCCCGCTGCAAGCTTCTGCGCCAAGTGCTTGAGCGGATGGTTTAGCCGGATCATGTCCATGGGCGCGTCGCAGACCGGCGCCTTCACTTCCGCATGGGCAGCAACCGGCAGCGCGAAAGCGCCGAAAAGAGCGGCGATAGCGAGTTGCCTCGTCGCCCAATCAGCGAACCCAACCTGTGGCAAGATTAACCCCCCAAACCCATCAGCGGCCGCCCGCAATGGCCGGAGGCTCCTCCGGCCTAGTCGCCTCGATTACGAGGTCGGCGAGCAATATGCCTAAGCAATTATGAACACGCTCCGCGATGTCAAGTTGATTCGTCGCCGATGATAAATCGAAGGTCCCGAGGTCCGACCACAGTTTCATGATGGCGAAACGGTCGAACAGCGGCACTTCCTGCTGCAGTGCAACCCAACGCAGGTCGTCGGCGTAGGTGCCGAGCGCGATCATGGATTCCGTGCGCGGGCTGTACTGGGAATTGACCAGCACAATGTCGGCACCCCCGGCATGGGCAAGATTGACGCCCTGGTCCAACGCCGCACTGAAATCGTCCGGATCGATGGCCAGCATGGCGTCGACGGTGCCGGTCTGCCAGACCACCAGCGCTGGCTTGGCTTGGGCCAAGGCAGACGGCAGCGATTTAACCATGTCGGCAGCGGTCCGGCGCGATTGGACGTCGGTCGCAATCGTGACGGAAACGCCCGGCAGCTTCTCGGTCAGCGCCTGCTGAAGCCGCGCCGGATAGGCCTCTTTGGCATGTCCCGGCAATGTCGAAGAACCGGCTCCGATGACCAAAATATCCAGCCGCTTGTTCGCAAGCGCGTGGACTACCCGCGGTAACGGGAAATCGCGCTCGACCTGATGAATAGCCACCAGGCATTCGGCCGGATCCTCAGCCCAGGCCGGCGCGCCCGCCATCAGCCACCCACCCAGCAATACGCCCCGCCACCTCATGCGCCGCCCCCGACGAGACTCGGCTTCGCGGCTGGCGGACGCGGCCCCGGTCCCCGACGTTCCAACGCCTTATACCACGACACCATGGCTGCGACGCCGACCATGATCAAGATACCCGCGGCGCTGACGATGATCTGCATGTACAAGCGGTCGGAGACTTCGGTGAAGACAAAATGCCCGGCGAAGGCGAGAAACACGCCGAGACAAAAGGTCTCCAGCGAATGCTGCCCGCATACGATCGCCGGCCAGAACACAGGCGACTTGAGCGCGGGCCAGCCGCGCGGCACGAACCATACCGTCACCACGGCCAACGAAAAGAAGTGCAGGATACGCAGCACGTCGAGATTGGTCTTATCGATCGGATAGATCGCGTCGCTGACAATTTTCGGCACATACACGGCGAGCCGCGGAAAATACCAGGTCATCGCAATGGAGAAGGCGAAGACGATATAGGACAAGGCCAAAGCCAGCGTCACCGGCGAATTGACCCAGCGCGACAGCCGCTGTGCGCCGCCGAGCGCGCACCAGGCGCCGAACACGAACAGTAATTGCCAGGCAAACGGATTGAACACCCACACGCCCTTGGGATAGGCCGCGATATTCCAGCCGAACTGCCACATCAGCGCGTACAACACCGCCGAAGCCACTAGCCCGATACTCGGCCTGCGCAACAAGAGCCACAGCACTGGCGAAAAGCCGATGAGCAACACGATGTAGAGCGGCAACACGTCCATGTTGACCGGCTTGAACTTCAGCAGCAACGCCTGAAGGATGGTCACGTCCGGATTGCGCAGGAAGTTGAGGACGCCCATTTCCTCGGTGTAGAGCGGATTGTCGAACGAGTTCGCGACATAGGCGATTTCGGCGAGATAGATGGCGAATAGGAAAACATGCGCCACGTAAATCTGCCAGGCGCGCTTGAGCACGCGTGCGCTTGCGACGATGAAGCCGTGCTCGCGCATGGCGCGGCCGTAGACGAAGGCCGCCGTGTAGCCGGAGATGAAGACGAAGATTTCGGTGGCGTCGGAGAAGCCGTAATTGCGGATGGTGATCCAACTCACCGCATTGGACGGAATGTGGTCGAGGAAGATGAGCCAGAGCGCCAGGCCACGGAATAGGTCAAGCCGCAGATCGCGTTCGGTCGAAACCGGGGCCATGGACGGCTTTTCTTTCCTGCGGTGTTTCGGCCATAATCCTCGGGCCGGGAGCAAGAACAAGCCCGGGCGGCGTATTTAAGGCATAAAGATGTACCGCGCCGTAACCCGCAAGATCGAGGTCACGGTAACGCCGCGCTTCCTCTCGGAGCGGTCGTCGCCGGATAACGGCTATTATTTCTGGGCCTATACCATCGACATCACCAATCTCGGCAGCGAGACGGTGCAGCTCAAGACGCGTCATTGGCGCATCACCGATGCGCACGGGCGGCTGCAGGAGGTCAAGGGTCCGGGCGTGGTCGGCGAAGAGCCGACGCTGAAACCCGGCGAGTCGTTCGAATATACCAGCGGCGTTCCTTTGCCGACGCCATCCGGCTTCATGGTCGGCAGCTACGGCATGATCACCGCGGCGGGCGAACCGTTCGACATCGAGATCCCGGCCTTTTCGCTCGACTCATCGTATGCCGAGCGGACAATCAATTAGCGCTTGCGGGAATCGGGCAAACAGCCGTGCAGCCGATCGACCGCCTGGCGTGGCAGCACGGCCAGCACCGCGCCGTCTTTGGCAAAGTCCTGCAAGGCCGCGATCTCGGGTTCCTTCACCGCAACGCAGCCGGCGGTGCCGGTCATGCGCGGCAGCCACAAATGGATAAAGATGCAGGAACCGGCGCGCATCTTCGCATCGCTCGGATATTCGATAAATAGTCCCGAACGATAGGCCGGCACGCGCCACATGTTCTCGCCGCGCACTGACCAGCCGATCTTGGCGCGCGTCGTAATGGTGTTGTAGGCGCGCGACGAAACATCGTTGACGCAAGTGGTGCCGTCAGCGATGCGAAAATACCCGGGGCGCGGCGACGCGGCAAAACCAAAGGTGCCGCCGAGGCCAAAGAAGCCCGCCGGCGTGCGCTTATCGCCTTCCACTTTCACGGGCTCGCCTGCGCGTGCCAACTTACGAAACGCTTGCGCCCAGCCGATCCCTCTGTGACCCATGAGCGCGCTCGCGGCACCGCCGACCGGTTTCCAGGCTGCTTCCGGCGCGGTTCGCGCGAAACGCTGCACGCGCGCGGTCGCGCTCGTCATCTGATCGGCGACGACGAGAACCAGACGATGCGCAGCGGCGAGCGGCTGCGGACAGCTCTGTGCCAGCGAAGCTTGCGGCGCGAGCAGGACGACGAGAACCGCCAATATTCGCATCGCTCGGCGTGGGGCTCCCATGTAAACTTCGCGTGCGCCCACGGGCTAGCTGGCCTTGGCTTCGACCTCGCCCGGCGCAAAGTCGTAACTGGCGCTGCAGAATTCGCAGGTGACGGAAATTTTCCCGTTCTCCACCATGTGATCGCGGTCGTCCTGTGAAAAGCTGCGCAGCATGGCCTCGACATTGTCGCGCGAGCAGGAGCATTGCGCCCGCAAAGGGGCGGCGCGGAATACGCGAACGCCGCGTTCGTGAAAGAGCCGGTAGAGCAGCCGCTCGCTTGACAGCGCCGGATCGATCAACTCGACGTCCTCGACGGTTTCGATCAAGGCGCGGCCTTCGACCCACGCCTCGTCCTCGGGGAGGGTATGCAGCTCGGTGCCTTCCGGTGCGTCGCCGGGATGCAGATCGGCGACGCGCGCCCGCTCGGGCGACTTCGGCAGGAACTGTAGAAGGATGCCGCCGGCACGCCAGCGATGGCTGGCACCGCCCGCGCCCGCGCGCAGTTCCTCGGCGACTGCCAATCGTACTCGAGTCGGAATCTGCTCGGAGCGCAGAAAATACTCATGCGCGGCGTCTTCCAGCGAGCCGCCGGCGAGCGCCACCAGGCCCTGGTAGCGATTCATGTCGGAGCCCTGATCGATGGTCATGGCGAGGTGACCTTGGCCAAGCAAGGACCCGCCATCGGCCTTGCCTTCGGCGATGGCCGCGGCAACGCGGTCCTTGTCGAAACGCGCACAAGCGCGCACCTTGTCGGGCGCGGTGAAGTCGACCACCAGCATGCGCACCGGACCGTCGCTCTGGGTCTGCAGGATGAAACGGCCGTCGATCTTCAAGGCCGATCCGAGCATCACGGTGAGCACCACGGCCTCGCCCAAGAGCTTGGCGACCGGGTCGGGATAGGCATGCCGCGTCAGAATCTCGTCGACCAACGGGCCTAGGCGCACCACGCGGCCGCGCAGGTCGAGCGCCGCTACTTCGAACGGCATCACGGTGTCGTCGGTCGGAGTCGCCGACGGCGCGCGCGTGGGAATCTCGATGCGGGGATGGGCAACTGAATCGGTCATAGCGCCTATGTAGCCTTCATCGGTTTGAATTCGAGCCCCCGCAGAGCGGTCATTCCTGCGCGTGATGTGGACACGAACCCGGAAATCAAAAACCAGCACTGTGCTTGCATCTGGATTTTGGGCCCGGCCCTTCGGGCCGTCCCGGAACGACCGTCAGCCGTCCGCGTGCAAACACCAGGCCAGAAGGCCCTTCTGCGCGTGCAGGCGGTTTTCCGCCTCGTCGAACACCACCGACTGCGGGCCGTCGATCACCTCGTCGGTGACCTCTTCGCCGCGATGGGCCGGCAGGCAGTGCATGAACAGCGCATCGGGCGCGGCCTTGGTCATCAGGCGCGCATTCACCTGGTAGCGCTTGAGCACGTTGTGGCGCAGCTTGCCGTCGCGATCGCCCATCGACACCCATGTATCGGTGACCACGCAGTCGGCATCCTTGACCGCAGCCTCCGGGTCCTCGCCGATCACGATCGCCGCGCCCGAAGACTTCACCCAATCCATCAGCCATTTTTTGGGCTTGAGCTCGGGCGGGGTCGCCACCCGCAGCCGGAATTCAAAACGCTCCGCCGCGTGCATCCAGGATGCCAGCACATTGTTGGCATCGCCCGACCAAGCCACGGTGCGCCCACGGATCGGCCCGCGTTTCTCCTCGAAGGTCATGACGTCGGCCAGCACCTGGCAGGGATGCGAACGGCGGGTCAATCCGTTGATCACCGGAATGGTCGCGTATTTGGCAAGCTCGAGGAGCTGCTGGTGATCGAGCGTGCGGATCATGATCGCGTTGACATAGCGCGAGAGCACGCGCGCGGTGTCCGCGATGGACTCCCCGCGCCCGAGCTGCATTTCCTGGCCGGTCAGCGTGATCGACTCGCCGCCGAGCTGCCGCATCGCGACGTCGAAGGAAACGCGCGTGCGCGTCGACGGCTTATCGAAAATCATCGCCATGGTCTTGCCGGCGAGCGGCTTCGGGCTCGCGGCGCCTTTGGCCTTCATGGCGCGGCTCGATTCGATCAGCCCAGCCAATACCGGCTTTGGGATGTCGATCAAGTCGAGGAAGTGGCGCAATCCGTTCATGATGCCGCCTCCCGCTTGGGCGCGCGCGCATGGTTGCGCTCGAGCTGCACGCAGGCACGGTCGATGCGGGTGACGGCGTCGGCAATCTCGGCCTCGCTGATGATGAGCGGCGGCAACAGCCGCACCACATTGTCGCCGGCGGCAACGGTGATCATCTTCTCGGCGCGCAATTCATCAACCATTTCCGAGGCCGGCGGCACCATACGCAAGCCGCTCAGCAGGCCTTCGCCGCGCACTTCCGCGACAACCGAGCCGTGGCGGTCCTTGATCTCGGCAAGGCGCTGCTTGAGCAGGAGGCCGATCCGCCTCACATGATCGAGGAAGCCATCGGCCAAGACCACATCAAGCACGGCATTGCCCGCCGCCATGGCGAGCGGATTGCCGCCGAAAGTCGAGCCGTGCGTGCCGGCGGTCATGCCTTTGGAGGCTTCCGCCGTGGCAAGACAGGCGCCGATCGGAAATCCGCCGCCCAGCGCTTTCGCCAGCGTCATGATATCGGGCGTGACGCCCACCCGCTGATAGGCGAACAATTCACCGGTGCGCCCAATGCCGGTCTGAATTTCATCGAAGATCAACAGCAGGCCGTGCCGGTCGCACAGCGCCCGCAGCGCACGCAAGAATTCCGCCGGCACCACGCGCACGCCGCCTTCGCCCATGATCGGCTCGATCATGATGGCGGCGGTTTGCGGACCGATCGCCTGCTTGGTCGCTTGCAGATCGGCATAGGCGACCTGATCGAAACCCTCGACCGGCGGACCGAAGCCTTCGAGATATTTCTTGTTGCCGGTCGCGGCGATCGCCGCGAGCGTGCGGCCGTGAAAGGCGCCCTCGAAGGTGATGATGCGATAGCGCTCGGGCCTGCCGCTGGCCGACTGATATTTGCGCGCCATCTTGATCGCGCATTCGATCGCCTCGGCTCCGGAATTCTGGAAGAACACGGTATCGGCAAAGCTCACGGCGCACAGCCGCTCGGCCAGCCGCTCGCCTTCCGGGATCCGGTAAAGGTTGGAGACGTGCCAGACTTTATTGGCCTGCGCGGTCAGCGCCTCGACCAGGTGCGGATGCGCGTGGCCGAGCGCATTAACGGCAACGCCTGAGGTGAAATCGAGGTAGCGCTCACCGTCATCCGTGAACAGCCACACACCCTCGCCCCGCTCGAAGGCGAGGTCGACGCGCGCATAGGTCGGCAATAAATGCGAGCTCACGGTCGATTACTTCCACCAAACATTTTCGCTCACGCATGATGATCGTCGAGTACTTGTGACATCCCGAGCTGACTCGGGGACATTATCTTGCGGCATGCGCGAGCCGAAAAGAAATGTGCCGCCTCGCCGGGCGGCACGCTTTTCATTTTATTGCCGGGTCATGTCATGTCAACAACAGTCGGCCAAGTGCGGTCCCCGACTCAATTATGCCGCAAGTCGCGATTCTAACGGGAAAACTGCAGGAAGTTGGGGACTGAGGCTTTGCCACAGCTTGCGCGCGATTCACTCGATATTGTAGGTTTGTTGCTGGCTAGCACAATATCTCGTGCGGCCAGGGGCATCTAGTTCACTGCTGAGGCGTGGGCGTCGGCACCTTAAGTGGCGTCCGACGAGGGGGATGGATTCTACCTAAGGCCTTGAAGTGTGGGAGGGGAATCTCGATGGGTTGGACGGACGAACGGGTCGAGCTCCTGAAGAAACTATGGGCGGACGGGCTGTCCGCCAGCCAGATCGCCGCCGAACTCGGCGGCATCACCCGCAACGCGGTGATCGGCAAAGTGCACCGGCTCGGCCTATCCGGGCGCGCCAAAAGCCCCTCCTCGTCGGCGCCGCGGCCGCGCAAGCCGCGCTCATCGGGCATCCTTCGGGTGCCGAGGCCGTCGATGCGCGGCAATACCGCGCTGGCCTATGACTACGAGGCCGAGCCCGAGCCGGAACTGATCGAAATCCCGGTCGAGCAGCGCAAAACTCTGCTGCAATTAACCGAAAAGACCTGCCGCTGGCCGATCGGCGATCCCGGCAGCCCGGAATTCTTCTTTTGCGGCGGCGACACCGTGAACGAACTGCCCTACTGCGCCTATCACTCCCGCGTCGCCTATCAGCCGCTCGCCGACCGCCGGCGCGACAAGCGGCAATTCCGCGGCTGAGTTCTTTCACGAGCGTTTCTGCCGTCGTGGCCGGGCTTGACCCGGCCATCCATGATGGCTGTCCACCCTAACGTCTGCTTGTAAAGCTCTCGTCTGCGGAGCTGCATCGTGGATGCGCGGGTCAAGCCCGCGCATGACGCCGCATTTGTTGCCCGCGCGTTTTACTGATGCGACTATCAAACAACACTCCTTCGCGCTGGTTTGGCCGGCCAAAGCTCCGCCGCCCGTGTTCTTGGCGGCGCCGGGTACGCCGTAATCCCTCCCGGCTTCCCGCCGGGCCTTTCGTTTCCCCCGGGCGCGAGCCCGAGGGGATGGAGCGCCGAGCGGCGCCACATCATCCGCCTTGCGGCGGCGCGCGCCTTGCGATCGGCACGCTCGCCCCTCGGCGCTCCACGGCGGCGATTTCTGACCCCGGGTCCGCGTTTCCTGGGACGAGGCGTTTTGCGCCAATCCCAGTCCAGCAGGCTCCCTGCGGAGCGGTCGTAGTGCCGCCCGATCGGGTCCCGAAGCCTCCCGAGCGCAAGCTTACGAGGCTTGCCCGCGGGCGCCGCACCCTCCCCCGCCCTCCTTGCGTCTCATGAGAACGCCCTCGGAATGGGGAGGATTGGCAGGAATATAATCCAGAATAGGAATACTGTCAAGCGGCGTCTTGTCGATTTCAACGCAGGCTGAGTCAGTGTTTGTCGCCGAGCTAGCGAAGGCCGCCTTCTCGGCCGAACAGACATCCGAGCACTTTGATTCTTGGCCGCGTAGGCAACGAAGACCTAAACCGGCGTTGGCGGCGCGACCGCTCGACCCCCTCGCTCAACCGTGTATCCTGTCGCTCCAGTTCTTGACGCAGGTCATGGGGGACGCCGGCAGGGGGCGAGGCCGCGTCGGAGGCGTAAGCTTTGCATCTTCAAACGGGGGAGAACCGTCCATGCCAATGGGAAAAATTCGTTCGATCAACCACCCGCCCAAATATCCGGCAATGTGGCTGCTGGCCGCGGCGATTTGCCTATGGCCGAACATTGCCGGGGCACAGCAAACGTGGAACCCGACCGCCAGCGACGGCAAAAGCAATACGGCAGCGGGGACGAATGCACTGTCTAACGAGTACGGTTCTAACCTCGGCCAGAACACTGCCGTCGGCTACTCAGCGCTCCAGTCCAACACTGGCAACTTCAACACCGCCGTCGGCAGTAATGCGCTCAACGCCAACACCACCGGCGGCGGCAACACTGCCAACGGCAATCAAGCCCTCTACGAAAACACCACCGGCTGCTGCAACACCGCCAGCGGAGAGGTCACCCTCTATTTTAACACGACCGGCGACTTTAACACCGGCTACGGCTACGAGGCGCTCTTCTACAACACCGCCGACTATAACACCGCCAGCGGCTCTTATGCACTCCACTACAACACCACCGGCGCCCAGAACACCGCCAGCGGCGCTTACGCGCTCGATCACAACACCACCGGCTACGACAACACCGCCACCGGCTATGGCGCGCTCATCTCGAACACTACCGGCTACGGCAACGCCGCCGACGGCTATTATGCACTCAGCTCCAACACCACCGGGACCGGCAACGCCGCGTTCGGCTATCAGGCGCTCAATGCAAAAGGGGGAGGCAACAATAACGCCGCCATCGGCACCTGGGCCCTACGTGCGCTAACCTCCGGCGGCAACAACATCGCGCTGGGCTTCGGCGCCGGCCAGTCGACGAAGACTGGCAACAACGACATTTATATCGGCAACGCCGGCATCAACGGCAGCGAAAGCAACGTCACGCGCATCGGCTCCGCGCAGACAGCGGCCTTCATCGCCGGCATTAGCGGCACGGCGCTTTCGGGCGCCACGGTGGTGGTCAACTCCGCCGGGCAGCTCGGGGTGGTCGCCTCCTCTGCGCGCTACAAGAAAGACATCAAGCCGCTCGGCGGCTCGTCAACCGGCGAGAGGCTTGCGCAACTGCGGCCGGTCTCCTTCCGCTACAAGAGCGAGTCCGAGGCGACGCACTACGGGCTGATCGCCGAGGAGGTTGAGAAGGTGATGCCGGAGCTGGTGGTGCGGGACCGCGAGAACCGGCCGGACTCGGTGCAGTACATCGAGATCGTCCCACTGCTGCTGCAACAATGGAAGGCGCAACGCGAGTTGAACGCGCGGCAGGAAGCGGAGATTGCGCGGCTGCGGGCTGAATTGGCCGAATTGCGCCGGACGCTCGCGACGCGCCTTGCGAGACTCGACGAAGCCGCAGGCGCCAGATGAGCAGAAACGTCGCGCACCCCTGACCTGATCGTTTCCCGATTGCTCGCAGGCCTTAGGGCGTGGGGTGCGCCACGCGCCGGAAATCTCTCGCGGCTCGCCATGATATCGACCGCCTCACTCAATCGTGTATCCTATCGCTCGATCCTTGACGCCTGTCATTGGGGACGCCCGCAACGGGCGAGGCGGCGTCGGGGCGCGCAGGTTTGCATCAACCGAGTTCCAAATGGGGGAGAACTGTCCATGCGAAAAGCAACGATTCGTACGATCAACCACCCGCCCAAATATCCGGCAATGTGGCTGCTGGCCGCGGCGGTCTGTTTCTGCCCGGCCGCCGCCGGCGCCTGCGGCCTCGGCTCCGGCGACACCGCCACCGGCACGGAAGCGCTCAACAGCGAGTGCGGCGGCTACGACAACACCGCCGACGGCTTTAGAGCGCTCTACTCCAACACCACTGGCTACTACAACGCCGCCAGCGGCGCCGGCGCGCTCCTGTTCAACACCACCGGTCACGAAAACACTGCCAACGGCTATAGTGCGCTCCAGGCCAACATCACCGGCAACTTTAACACCGCCAGCGGCGCTGCCGCGCTCTACAACAACACCACGGGCAACAGCAACACCGCCAGCGGCTATGAGGCGCTCTCCGCCAACACCACGGGTTCCTCCAACACCGCCAGCGGCTATGAGGCGCTCTGGGAAAACACCACCGGCGGAGACAACACCGCCAGCGGCTATCAGGCGCTGTTCAACAACACCAGCGGCAGCAACAACACCGCCAGCGGCTATAATGCGCTCGTCGCTAACTACAAGGGCAACCATAACACCGCCAACGGCGCTTCCGCGCTCTACAACAATACCGCCGACAATAACACCGCCAGCGGCTTTGTTGCACTCTACTCGAACACCACAGGCCACGAAAACACCGCCAGCGGCGCTTACGCACTCAACACCAACACCACCGGCTACGCCAACGCCGCCAGCGGCTATGCCGCGCTTTACGCCAACACGACCGGCTACGACAATGCGGCCAGCGGCTATTATGCGCTCTTCAACAACACGACCGGCTACGGCAATACCGCCGACGGCTATTATGCGCTCCAGTCCAACACCACCGGGACCGGCAACGTCGCGTTCGGCTATCAGGCGCTCTACGCGAGCAAGACCGGCGGCAACAACGTCGCGGTCGGCACCTGGGGCCTGCTTGCGCTGACCTCCGGCGGCAACAACATCGCCCTGGGCTTCGGCGCCGGCAAGCTGACCAAGACCGGCAACAACGACATCTATATCGGCAACGCCGGCATCAACGGCAGCGAAAGCAATGTCACCCGCATCGGGTCCTCGCAGACCAAGACCTTCATCGCTGGCATCACCGGCGTAGCACTGTCGGGCGCCACGGTGGTCGTCAATTCCGCCGGACAGCTCGGCGTCGTGACGTCCTCGGCTCGCTACAAGAAAGACATCAAGCCGCTCGCCGGCGCATCGGGCAATGTCGCGGAAAAGCTTGCGCAGCTGCGGCCGGTTTCCTTCCGCTACAAGAGCGAACCCGAGGCGACGCATTACGGCCTGATCGCCGAGGAGGTCGCAAAGGTGATGCCTGAGCTGGTGGTGCGCGACAGCGAGAACCGGCCGGACTCGGTGCAGTACATCGAGATCGTCCCGCTGCTGCTGCAACAGTGGAAGGCGGAACGCGAACTGAACGCCCGGCAGGCAGCGGAGATCGCGCGGCAGCGCAAGCTGGTCGAACGGCAGCAAGACCGGTTCAAACACCAGCAAGCGGAACTAGAGCAAGAGAAGGCGGACCTCATTCGGCAACAAGCTGAATTGGCCGAATTACGCCGGACGCTAACGACGCGCCTTGCGGCGCTGGACGCCGGGGCCAAGCCGGCTTCACATGAATAGAGACGCCGAGTTGTCGACGGCAAACAAGCGTTAGTTCGCCCGCCCGAACCGATCATCGAGCGCGTAGCCGGCGCCGCGCACGGTGCGGATCGGATCGGCCATATGGCCGCGGTTGATCGCCTTGCGCAAGCGGCCGACATGCACGTCGACGGTGCGCTCGTCGATATAGATTTCGCTGCCCCAGACGCCGTCGAGCAATTGCTCGCGCGAGAAGACGCGCCCGGGGCGCTCCATCAGGAATTCCAGCAGCCGATACTCGGTGGGCCCCAAGTCGATCGCGCGGCCGTTGCGCGAGACCCGCTTCTTTTCGCGGTCGAGCTCGATGTCGCCGATCGAGAGCACGGTCGCCACCCGCTCCGGGTTGGCGCGGCGCAGAAGCGCGCGCACGCGCGCGAGTAATTCTGGCACCGAGAACGGCTTGACGATGTAATCGTCGGCGCCGGTCGCGAGTCCGCGCACCTTCTCGCTCTCCTCGCCGCGCGCGGTGAGCATGATGATCGGCAATTGCCGGGTCTCGGGCCGCGCGCGCAGGCGGCGGCACAATTCGATGCCGGAGAGGCCCGGCAGCATCCAATCCAGCACCACGAGGTCAGGCGTGCCTTCCTTCAGGCGGGTATCGGCTTCGTCCCCACGCGCGGCGGTGTCAACCTCGTAGCCCTCGGCCTCGAGATTGTAGCGCAGCAGCATGGTGAGCGGTTCTTCGTCCTCGACGATCAGGATGCGCGCGCTCATTCGGAAAATCCGCCCCGTTATCTGTTATCGCCGGCCCTCAAAGCGGCGATGGTCGTGGTGTCGCCCTTGGGGCGGGTCTCGGCGATCGGCCGGCCCTCGATGATGTAGTGCACGGTCTCGGCGATGTTGGTCGCATGGTCGCCCATGCGCTCGATGTTCTTGGCGCAGAACATCAGATGAATGCAGAAGGTGATGTTGCGCGGGTCTTCCATCATGTAGGTGAGCAGCTCGCGAAACACGGAAGTGCACATCGAATCGATTTCTTCGTCGCCGCGCCAGACCGCCATCGCCTTGCTGATGTCGCGGCGGGCGTAAGCGTCGAGCACGGTCTTGAGCTGCTCGAGCACAAGATCGGTCATGTGCTCGACGCCGCGGATCAGCTTGGGCGGCGGGAACTCGCCGTTGAGCGCGATCACGCGCTTGGCTATGTTCTTGGCGAGGTCGCCGATGCGCTCGAGATCGTTGGCGAGCCGCAGCGCGCCGACGACGTCGCGCAGATCGACCGCCATCGGCTGGCGGCGGGCGATGGTGTTGACCGCCTTTTCCTCGATCTCACGCTGCAGCATGTCGATATTGGCGTCGGCCACGGTGACCCGTTGCGCCAGCGCGGTATCGCGCTTGGCCAGCGCATCGACGGAATCGGCGACCAGCTTCTCGGCCTGGCCGCCCATTTCGGCGACCATGCGCGCGAGATCCTGCAGGTCGGTGTCAAAGGCCTTGGTGGTGTGTTCGGTCATTGTTGTTGTCCCTTGGGCCGCGACCACTGCGCATGAGCATTTCGCAAGTCGAGAGCCTCATTTCGGGTTCGTCGAGCTAGCCGAAGCGGCCGGTGATGTAGTCCTGGGTGCGGCGGTCGGTCGGAGCGGTGAAGATGCGGGTGGTTTCGCCGAATTCGACCAACTCGCCGAGATACATGAAGGCGGTGAAGTCGGATACGCGCGCGGCCTGCTGCATGTTGTGGGTGACGATGGCGATGGTGTAGTCGTCCTTGAGCTCGTCGATCAGTTCTTCGATCTTGGCGGTCGAGATCGGGTCGAGCGCCGAGCACGGCTCGTCGAACAGGATCACCTCCGGCCGCACCGCGACGGTGCGCGCGATGCACAGGCGCTGTTGCTGGCCGCCGGAAAGCGACAGGCCGTTGGCGTTGAGCTTGTCCTTGACCTCTTCCCAGAGCGCCGCGCGTTCCAGACAGCGCTTGACGCGGTCGTCCAATTCGGACTTGGCAATTTTCTCGTAGAGGCGGATGCCGAAGGCGATGTTCTCGTAGATGGTCATCGGGAACGGCGTGGGCTTCTGGAACACCATGCCGACCTTGGCGCGCAGCAAGTTGAGGTCCTGCGAAGGCGAGAGAATGTCCTCGTTATCGAGCTGCACGTGGCCGGTGGCGCGCTGGTTGGGATAGAGGTCGTACATGCGGTTGAGGATGCGCAACAGCGTGGACTTGCCGCAGCCCGACGGTCCGATCAGCGCGGTCACCCGGTTCTGATAGAGCGACATGTTGATGGTCTTGAGCGCGCGATGATCGCCGTAGAAGAAGTCCAGATCGTGGACCGAGATCTTCTCCTGCAGCCCTTCGGCGCCGGCCGGTACCCGGTTCGCAGTCGCGGTGGGTGTGGTGAAATTTGCTACGCTCATGACGTTTTTCTCTGTGCCGAAAGGACCCGAGCAGTGATGCTGAGCGCAAGCACCGCCAGCGTGATGATCAGCGCGCCGGTCCAGGCGAGCTTCTGCCAATCCTTGTAAGGACTGAGCGCGAACTGGAAGATGATGACCGGCAGGCTGGCGATCGGAGCGTTCATGTTGAGGCTCCAGAACTGGTTGTTAAGCGCGGTGAACAGCAAGGGCGCCGTCTCGCCGGAAATGCGCGCGACCGCGAGCAGCACGCCGGTGATCATGCCGGCGCGGGCGGCCCGATAGGCAACCTTGCGGATCATCAGCGAGCGCGGCAGTCCGATCGAGGCTGCCGCCTCGCGCAGGGTGTCCGGTACCAAGGTCAACATATCCTCGGTGGTGCGCACCACCACCGGGATGACGATCACCGCCAGGGCGACGGCGCCGGCCCAACCGGAGAAATGGCCCATCTGCGCGACCATCACCTGGTAGATGAACAGGCCGATGACGATCGAGGGTGCGCTGAGCAGGATGTCATTGATAAAGCGCACGACCATGGTCATTTTGTCGTAGCGTCCGTATTCGGCCATATAGGTGCCGGCGAGCATGCCGAGCGGCGTTCCAATCGCGACAGCGACCGCAGTGAGGATCAGGCTGCCGACGATCGGGTTGAGCAATCCGCCGGCAGAGCCCGGCGGCGGCGTCATCTCGGTGAACACCGCGATCGAAAGCCCGTTGAAGCCTTGCCACAGCAGATCGGCAAGGATGAAGACGAGCCAGAGCAAGCCGAATGCCGTTGCGGCGATCGCCAGCGCGACGGCAATCCGATTCCGGCGCTGCCGGGCGTTATAGATCGAGGTCATTGTCAAAGCCGGCATGATCAGCCTCCGACCCGCGCGTTGATGCGCAGCAGCATCAGGCGCGCAATGGCGAGCACAATGAACGTAATGACGAACAGAATGAGACCGAGCGCAATCAGCGAGGAGGTATAGAGATCGCCGACCGCCTCGGTGAATTCATTGGCGATGGTGGCAGAGATCGTGGTTCCCGGAGCAAGGATCGAGGAAGCGATGCGGTGCGCGTTGCCGATCACGAAGGTGACCGCCATAGTCTCGCCGAGCGCACGGCCGAGACCGAGCATGACGCCGCCGATCACGCCGACCCGTGCATAGGGCAGCACGACGTAGCGCACAACTTCCCAGGTGGTGCAGCCGACCCCATAGGCCGCCTCCTTGAGCACCGGGGGCACCGCCTCGAACACGTCGCGCGAGATCGAGGTGATGAAAGGCAGCACCATGATGGCGAGGATCAGTCCGGCGGTCAGAATGCCGATGCCATAGGGCGGACCGGCGAACAGATCGCCGATACCGGGAATGTTGCCCAAGGTGTCAATCAAGAACGGCTGCAGCGTCTGCTGCAGGAACGGCGCAAACACGAACAGCCCCCAGATGCCGTAGATGATGCTCGGAATACCGGCGAGTAACTCAATGGCAATGCCGATCGGACGGCGCAGCCACATCGGGCACAGTTCGGTGAGAAACAGCGCAATGAAAAGGCCGACCGGCACCGCGATCAGCATGGCGATGAAGGAGGTGAGAAGCGTGCCGTAGACCGGCGCGATGGCGCCGAACTTCTCCGTCACCGGATTCCAGCTTTCGGTGACCAAAAAGCCGAAGCCGAAGGTGCGCAGCGCAGGCAGCGAGCCTTGGATCAGCGAAACGATGATTCCGCCGAGAATGATCAGGACAGCGATCGCGCATGCGCGCGTCAGGTGGCGGAATCCGACATCGCCCAGACGCAGGCGCTGCAGAACCTTGGCGCGGTCGGCCTGCCGAGAGACCGGGACGGCTCCGCCTTGCAACGCGACATCAACCATGGACGGGCTCCCGTCTGGCTGCATGCGGCTCTTCCTCGGTAGGCGCCTTCAGGAGAGCCACTGAAGCGGCCTTGGGGCCGCAAGACAAGCCGTCTTGTGGGCGGCGGTGGACAAGGAAAAGGCGCCACAGGCGCCTTTTCCGATTCATGTCGTTCTAGTAGATCGGCTTGCCGTCAGTGCCTTTGACCTCGTTCCAATGCTCGTGGATCAATTTGACGACGTTGTCAGGCATCGGGATGTAGTCGAGGCTGGAAGCCATGTCGTCGCCCTTGTCATAGGCCCAGGCGAAGAACTTGAGCGCTTCCTTGGTGGCGGTCGGATCCTTCGGCTCTTTGGGCACGAGGATGAAAGTCGCACCCGCGATCGGCCAGGACTTGGCGCCCGGCGAGTCGGTGATGATCATGTAGAAGCCCGGCGCGTGGGCCCAGTCGGCGCCCGCCGCAGCCGCCATAATGGCGTCCGGAACAGCGGTGACGGTCTTGCCGTCCTTGTTGACCATCTTCATCGTGGTCAGGTGATTTTGCTTGGCATAGGCGGTCTCGACATAGCCGATCGCGCCTTTGGTGTTGGCGACGTTGTTGGAGACGCCTTCATTGCCCTTGGCGCCGATGCCGGCCGGCCACTCGACCGACGTGTTGCTGCCGACTTTCGACTTCCAGTCCGGGCTTACCTTCGACAGATAATTGGTGAAGATGAACGTGGTGCCCGATCCGTCGGAACGGTGCACGAGCGCGATTGCCTCGTTGGGCAGCTTGACGCCCGGATTGAGCTTGGCGAGCGCGGGATCATTCCATTTCTTGACTTCGCCGAGATAGACCTTGGCGAGGGTCGGACCGTCGATGGTCAATTCATTGGCGTTGATGCCGGCCAGGTTAACGACCGGGACGATGCCGCCCATGACGGTGGGGAACTGGATGCAGCCGATCTTATCGAGCGCGGCGGGTTGCAGCGGCATGTCGGAGGCGCCGAATGTGACGGTGCGCGCGGTGATCTGCTTGATGCCGCCGCCGGAACCGATCGACTGATAGTTCAGTCCATCGCCGGTAACTTTCTTGTAGGCATCGGCCCACTTCGCATAGATCGGATAGGGGAAGGTGGCACCAGCGCCGGAGATATCGGCGGCCTTGGCCGGAGCGACAGCGGCGGCCGCGATCAAGCCGGCAGCTGCCAATAGGTTCCAGTGTTTCACGGGATCTCTCCATGTTTGGGACAAAAGATCGCGGGGACACAAAGACCCCCCGGTCTCTTGTCATTACGCCCAGTGCGGGCAGCCGCGTTATGAGTTGTTACGTTCGACAGCCAACGACTTCAGACGCAGTTTTTTGTCTTTGAATGTGGACTGGCCGAAGTCGAAGCCAGCCTTAGGCGGTGGACATCACTCTTTTATTAAGTTTTGATGACGCTCAGATGACAATGTAATCCTTTGATGTTAAATATGATTTCTAGTTGTCGTGCTTTTCGCCGGTGTGCAACGGCACATGCATCGTAAAGGTCGCGCCGGCGCCAGGCGTGCTCTCGATGCTGACCCTGCCGCCGTGGCGATTAAGCACATGCTTGACCAGCGCGAGCCCCAAGCCGGTGCCGCCTTGCGCCCGACTGTCGGCGACATCGACCCGATAAAAGCGCTCGGTCAGCCGCGGCAGGTGCTCGGGTGCAATGCCCGGGCCGTAGTCGCGTACCGCCACGCGCGCCTCCGGTGTGCCGGCGCGGGTCTGGCCGCGCGAGAGCGTGATGTCGACTCGCTTGCCGGCGGCGCCGTATTTGAGCGCGTTCTCCACCAAGTTCTCGAGCGCACGGATCAATTCATCACGGTCGCCGAGCACGATCACCGGCTCGGAAGGCACCGTCACCTTGATGGCAACGGAACGATCGCGCGCCAGCGTCTGCAACCCGTCGGCGACCTGGCGCACGATCGGCGCGAGATCGACCGGCGTATTCGGCTGCAGATGCGCGTTCAGCTCGATGCGCGACAGCGAGAGCAGGTCGTCGATCAGGCGGGCCATGCGAGTCGCTTGGCCTTGCATGATGGCGAGGAATTTGACGCGCGCGGCCGGATCGTCTCGGGCCGGGCCCTGTAGCGTCTCGATGAAGCCGAGCAGCGCCGCCAGCGGCGTGCGCAGTTCATGGCTGGCATTGGCGATGAAATCGGCGCGCATTTCCTCGACCCGGCGCAGCGGGGTGAGGTCGTTAAAGGTCATCACCAGGATATCGGCGCCGCCTCCGGCAACCGTTGTTGCCAGCGTCACCGGGGTCACGAAGGCCTCGAACCAGCGATCGAGCGGCACCCGCTCGAAGAACTCGACGCGTTGCGGCGTCCGGCTGGCGGTGGCGCGCCGGATCGCATCGACGAGTTCCGGCATGCGCAAGGTGATCAAGGCTGGCTCACCGCGCCGCAACGATGGGGCGATCGCGTTTGCCGGCGCATTGAAGGCGATGACCCGGCCCTCGCGGTCGAGCACGATTGCCGGATCGTGCAAGCCGCCGATCAAGGAGTCGATCAGCGAGGCATAGGGATGCGCGGCGACCCGATCGCTGGGCGGCGGGGCCTGCCCGGCGCTGACCGAACCGGGTCTACCGAGCAGCGCATGCCAGACGCCGCGCAATCGGCCCGCCCCCCGCGCCTCATTCGCACTGTCCCGCTCGCTCGCCATGGTCAGCCGGCGTCGATTTTTTCGACCTCCGCCGCAATCTTGCTGCACTTCGGCGCGGCGGTGTTGCTGATCGCTTCCGGTTCCGCTTTGCGCCGGGTTTCGCGCAAGTTAAGCCAGACTTCGCGCGTGCCGAGAATCGCCAGCGCAAAAATAAACGGCGTCACATAATAGAGCAGTCGAAACAGCAGCAGTCCGGCCACGACATCTTCCTTGTTGAATTGCCACAATGCCACCAGCATGGCGGCATCGAACACGCCGAGGCCGCCGGGCGCGTGGCTGGCGAATCCGAGCAAGGTCGCGGAAACGAAAACCACCGTCAGCGTGATGAAGCCGATATTCGGCTCGTTCGGCAGCAGCATGTACATGGCGAGCGCGCAGCAGCCGAGGTCGAAGATGCCGATGCAGATTTGCACCAGCGTCGAGGGGCCATTGGGCAGCCTCACTTTCCATTCGCCCTGACCGATCTCGCGCGGCGCGCTCCACACCCAACCGACATAGGAAAACAACGCCATCAGGATGAGAATCGCGATGATGCGGTTGAGCCAGGCCGGCAACTGGTCGATTGGTCCCGCCGCGTGCGGCGATAGCGTGACACCGAGACCGAGCACCGTGGCGTTGCCGAGCCAGAAAGTGAGGCCGGCGATAAAGCAGATCTTCGCCACCTCGACGGCATTGAGCCCGTAATACGAATAGATCCGGTAGCGCACCGCACCGCCGGTGAACACGGTGGCGCCGATATTGTGGCCGACCGAATAGCTGGTGAAGCCGGTCAGCGCGGCGATGCGATAGGGAATTTCTTTGCGCCCGATCGTTCGCAGCGCGAACCAGTCGTAGAAGGTGAGGGTGAAATAGCCGCCGGCAACGAACAGAAAAGCGGCGATAATGTCGCGCCGCTCGATGCGTTTTATCGCGGCGATCACCTCATGGATATCGATGTTACGCAGCGTGTGGAACAGCACGACCAGCGCCACGCCGATGATGGAAAGGCTGAGGACCACACCGATCCGATGCCATCCGACCTTTTCCCGGAAAAACCGCGCCACCGCGCGTAGCGAACCGAGCATAATTAACTCCAGATCGGCATTCGGGCGGCACTAGGCGCCCTCGATGCCATCACGCTGACGCGCTTCGCGCAGACCCCCTAGCAGAACTCTAAAAGCGGCGCGAGGGCGCTCCCGAACGTCCCGGCGATCTGCTAGCGTACCGCGCGGGCCGAAAACCACTGTGGATATGGCTGCTGTCAAACCCCCGACAATAAGCCACGGCCGACTTGGAGGATGCCGCAATGAGCCAGCATGATTGTTCCGTTCCCCGTCGCGCCATGCTGCAAGGTGCTGGCGCCGGCATTGGCGCGGTTCTCGTATCCGGCCTCGCTCGCGCCGCCGAACCGCAAATCCCGCCCCGCGGCGACATCTGGAGCGCGGAATATTGGGCGAAGAAGGGCAACATAAAGCTCAATCTTTGGCGCAAGCGCGTCGGCGCGCCGACACCGGGCAAGCCCGCGCCGCCGGTCGTCTTCCTGGTGCATGGATCGTCGAATTCGGCGCGCTCCTCCTACGACCTTACGGTGCCCGGCAAGGGCGAATACTCGCTGATGAACGTGCTGGCGCGCTATGGCTACGACGTGTGGACCATGGACCACGACGGCTACGGCTACTCCGGCTCTTCCGGCAACAACTCGGACATCGCGAGCGGCGTCGAGGATCTCAAGGCAGCCATGCCAGTGGTGACCAAAGAGGCCGGCCAGCAAAGGGTGCATTTCTACGGCACGTCTTCGGGCGGCATCCGCGCGGCGGCCTTCGCGCAGGCGCAGCCCGAAAGTGTCGACCGGCTGATGCTCGCCGCCTTCACTTACAAGGGCAATGGCGCGGCCGAGATCGAACGGCGGCGCAAGAAGATCGCCGCCCTGCGCGCCAGCAACCGGAGAAAGCGCGACGCCGCAATGATCCGCTCGATCTTCACCCGCGATGGCCATCCGCAATTTTACGAGCCGGCCATGGTCGAGGCGCTCGTCGCCGACGAGATGAAGTTCGGCAACGAGGTGCCGAGCGGCACCTATCTCGACATGGCCGCCAACCTGCCGATCGTCGATCCCAAGAAGATAACGTCGCCGGTGCTGATGCTGCGCGGCGAGTTCGACGGCAACTCGACCAATGACGACCTGCTCGATTTCTTCCGTCAGCTGCCGAACGGCGACCGCCAGTTCGTCATCCTGCCGCAGATCGCACACAGCGCCGGCTATAGCAAGAACCGGCATCTCTTGTTTTATGCCTTGCGCAACTTTCTCGCTGAGCCCGCCCCGTCCGGGGCATGACGGCGCTGCTCTTCAGAAGGTAGGCGCCGATTGTTGCGATAAAAAAATCGCGCCTGAAAAATAATCCCTATCAACTACCGGCTGGCGAAAAACTCGCGCAGCGCGGCGGTGGTCTCGGCCGGCGCTTCTTCCGACAGGTAATGTCCGCAGGCCAGCGCTTTGGCGCCGACGATGTTCGCGGCGTAACGCTGCCAGATTTCCGCCGGGCCCGGATTGTGATTGCGGCCGACGCCGCCGGTTGCGCCCCAGAGCAGCAAGACGGGGCATTCGATCCTGCGGCCGGCGTCGATGTCCTGTTGATCCATGATCAGATCGATGCCGGCGCCGGCGCGATAATCCTCGCAGATGGCATGGATGGTCGCCGGATTGCGGAAGCAGCGCTTGTACTCGGCGAGCGCCTGCTTATCGAAGAAGGACAGGCCCTGCTCGGTTTTCGCCAGTTTCTTTTCGATGAACCAGTCGGGGTCGGCGCCCATCATCCGTTCGGGCAGATCATAGGGCTGGATGTTGAAGAACCAGTGCCAGGAGAACGTCGCCCATTGCTTGTTGATGTGATTGTAAAGGTGGTGCTGTGGAATGATGTCGAGGATCGCCGCGCGCGTCACCTTTTCCGGATGGTCGAGGCACATGCGGTGCAGCACGCGCGCGCCGCGATCATGCCCAGCCGCGGAGAACGTGTCGAAACCGAGCGCCGCCATCACCTCGACCTGGTCCTGCGCCATGGCGCGGAACGAATAGCCGGCATGATCCTCGCCGCCCGGCGGCTTTTCCGAGTCGCCGTAGCCGCGCAGATCGGTGCAGACGACCGTGAACTCGCGCGCCAGGGCGGGAGCCACCTTGTGCCACGAGAGATGGTTGAACGGATTGCCGTGCATCAAGAGCAGCGGCGGACCGCTGCCGCCGGTGAGCGTGACGATGCGCGCGCCGCTGGTCTTGATTTCGCTGCGGGTAAAGCCGTCGAGCATGCACCGGCAGCTTAGCAGGATTCCCGCTGCCGGAAGATGTAGAGACGCCGCGAGGCTGGAACGAAAACCCCGGCTTCATCTTTGGCGAAGCCGGGGCTATCGGCGGTCCATATTTCGGCCCGGTTAGTCGCAAACCTCATATTCATGGACGCGCGGGCCGTGCTTCGTCCACACCGTCTCCCGCTTGATGTAGCAATCGTCGTCGTCGACGGTCGGGCCGGCGACGACGATGCCGAGGCCGCCACGGAAGTGGTGGTGAATGCCTTTGCCCTTGAAATTGGCGGAAGCGGCGGTCGGAGCCAAAGCAGCGGCGCCGATGAGGGCGGTGGCGCCAAGGGCGATAACGAGCTTGCGGAACATGGAAGTCTCTCCTGTTTCATGAGACGTGCCAGTCACGTCTCTCGGGCCATGGGTCGTGCGCTTCCCCGCGATGGTTCAGCCCGAGGGCAACGGAAAATTTTTGGGGTCTTGCCGCCGGAATGACGACCAATGAGCCGTAGCCCGCGCCCGCGGGACCACAAATCCACGGTTTTTCAGCGATCTTGGCTTGCCGGTCCTGCCCGCCCTGAGGCACCCTGGCGGCCCCGCCTGGGGGCCGGGATCGCAAAATTTACTCGATTTTGCTTGAACCTAGCGCCCGCCTCTAACGTCTTATGTTGGCATGAATGGCGTGAACGAGCAGCCGCACGAGCATAGCGACATCGAGAAGCTGCTGCCTTGGCACGCGGCGGGGACGCTGAACCGGCGCGACGCGCAGCGAGTCGAGGCGGCGCTCGCCGGCGATCCCGAACTCGCGCGCCGCTATGAGCTGGTGCGCGAGGAGCTTGGCCAGACCGTTCATCTCAACGAGAGGCTGGAGGCGCCGTCTGCGCGCGTGCTCGACAAGCTGTTCGCCAAGATCGACGCCGAGGCGGCGCGCAAGCCGGCCGCATCGTTCCCTCTCGGCGCCTGCATCGTCGAATTTTTCGCCGGTCTGTCGCCGCGCGCGCTGGCCTGGTCGGCTGCGGCGGCGGCAATCGTCATTTTGCTGCAGGCCGGGCTGATTGCCAGACTGGCGATCACGAGCGAAGGCGACTACGGGACCGCTTCCGCGCCGATCGCGAGGCCGGCCCTTGGCGAATTCGCGATCGTGCGTTTCGCGCCACAGGCAAGCGCCGACGACATCACCAAGTTTCTTGCCGCCAACAAATTGTCGATCGCCGCCGGACCGATGGCCGGTGGGCTCTACCGGGTCCGCCTCGCCGACCGCAAGCTGGCGAAGGGCGAGCTTTCCGAGCTCGTGAAGAAGCTGCAGCAAGACAAGGTAGTCGGCTTCATCGCGACGGCGGAGTGATTGCGCGAGACCGCGCGCTCGTCCTTGGCCTTCATTACCCCTCGCAGGGCGTTATTGATGTCGTCTCTCAGCGTCAATGTCTCCGTCAGACGGGCTTTCCCGCGATTCGGGCGCGCCAGCGTATCAGAGCGATGAGGGTCCACACCGCTTCGACCAGGCCAAATGGCCAGGCACCCTGTAAGAATCCGTAAACCGAGCCCAGCGCGCAGGCCGCCGCGAATCCGAGGATGAACCAGTGGCTGCGGCCCTCAAAAGCGTAACAGACCACCATCGCGGTGACCGCAAAAAGGCCGAAAGCAGTGAGCCGATCCATGTGCATAAGCCCGTTTCGCGGCCCTTGCCTCGCCTCATATAATACGCAACTAAGAGGCCATGACCCAGACGCAAGCCGCGCCCACCGGGACTTGGGAAGAGCCCAAAGTCACGGCGCTATTAGTGCTGGCCGACGGAACGGTGCTCACGGGCTTCGGCCTCGGCGCCACCGGCCACGCGGTCGGCGAGGTCTGCTTCAACACCGCCATGACCGGCTACGAAGAGATCCTCACCGATCCCTCCTATGCCGGGCAGATCATCACCTTCACCTTCCCGCATATCGGCAATGTCGGCACCAACGAAGAGGACATCGAGACCGTCAACATGGCGGCGACGCCGGGCGCGCGCGGCGTCATTCTGCATTCCGCCATCACGCCGCCGTCGAACTACCGCGCGACGCGCTCGCTCAACGACTGGCTCAAAGCGCGCGGCATTATCGGGCTGTGCGGCATCGACACCCGCGCGCTGACCGCGCTGATCCGCGTCAAGGGCATGCCCAACGCCGTGATCGCGCATTCACCCGACGGCAAGTTCAATCTCGACGCGCTGAAAAAAGAAGCGCGCGAATGGCCGGGCCTGGTCGGCATGGACCTGGTGCCGATGGTGACCAGCGGCCAGCGCTTCACCTGGGACGAGACGCAATGGGTGTGGGACAAGGGCTTCGGCCACCAGGAGAAGGCCGAATTCCACGTCGTCGCCGTCGACTACGGCATCAAGCGCAACATCCTGCGGCTCTTGGCCGGCAGCGGCTGCAAGGTCACCGTGGTGCCGGCCAAGACCGCCGCCGAGGATATCCTCGCGCTCAAGCCGGACGGCGTGTTCCTCTCGAACGGCCCGGGCGACCCGGCGGCGACCGGCGAATACGCCGTGCCGGTGATCAGGAAGCTGATCGACACCGGCATGCCGACCTTCGGCATCTGCCTCGGCCACCAGATGCTCGGCATCGCGGTCGGCGCGAAGACCGTGAAAATGCATCAGGGCCATCACGGCGCCAATCATCCGGTCAAGGATTTGACCACCGGCAAGGTCGAGATCACCTCGATGAACCACGGCTTCGCGGTCGACAAGACGACGCTGCCGAAGTCGGTCGAGCAAACGCATATATCGCTGTTCGACGGCTCCAATTGCGGGCTCGCGCTCAAGGACAAACCGGTGTTCTCCGTGCAGTACCACCCGGAGGCCTCGCCCGGCCCGCGCGATTCGCATTACCTGTTCACGCGCTTTACCGAGATGATGCGGCAGGCCAAGCGCAAGATTGCGTGAAAATTTCTTGCTCCGTTCGCCCCCGCGAAAACGGGGGCCCGGCTCTATTCTTAAGAGCTGGATTCCCGCTTTCTGCATTGCGACGCGAACCGAGCGCGCCCATGCGCGTTGATGACTTGCATGAATTCTTCACAGCCTCTCAGCTTCATGTTCGCCGACGACGGCCGAGTGCCGAACCATCCGACCCTGCCGGCGCTGGTCTACAAGGGTGCCATCGATCTGTCCGGCGAGAACGATCCGGAAAGCGCGATCGAGAGATCGTTCGCCGCCAACGGCTGGGGCCACGGCCAATGGCGCGACGGCATCTATCCGTTCGCGCATTGTCACGCGATGATCCATGAGGCGCTCGGCATCGCGCGCGGAACGGTCACGGTGCGGCTCGGCGGCGACAACGGCGAGTTGCTCGAGCTTGCCGCTGGCGACGTCGCCGTGCTGCCGGCCGGCACCGGCCATCAGCGCCTCTCGCGCGCGGCCGGGCTCGTCGTCATCGGCGCCTATCCGCCGCAAGGCACCCACAATTTGTGCCGCGCTGACAATCCGGCGGACCGCGCCAAGGCGCTGACAACGATCCCGAGCGTGCCGCCGCCGCAGAGCGATCCGGTCGCCGGCAAAGATGGCCCGTTGCTTAGCCTCTGGCGGCCCTAGGTGCGGCTTCTCCTTCTCCCGCGGGGGCAACTGCTTCTCAATAAGCTATAATCACCTACCCGGATCACTTCGCGATCCGACCTCTCCCTATGGAGAGGTGAAGCGGGCGCGTGGCATGGACTGGATCAGCTTCTACGACTTCAAGCATTCGGTGATCTATGTGAATGCGCGGCATCGCGACGTGCATTACCGCACCATCGCCGAGGACATTCGCGACCATGTGCCCTCGCCCGCTGCGCGCGTGCTCGACTATGGCTGCGGCGAAGCGGCCTCGGCCGATCTCTTGGCCGCGGCGTGCGGACACCTCACGATGGTGGAGGCCGCGCCCAATGTGCGCGCCGCGCTGAAAGCGCGTTATGCCGACAACGCGAAAATCTCCGTGCTCACGCCCGATGAGGCGGCGGCGCTGCGGGCCGGCTCGTTCGATCTCATCGTGCTGCATTCGGTTGCGCAATATCTCATGCCCAACGAACTCGACCGCCTGCTCGCGGTCTTCCGCAAGCTCTTGAAAGCGGACGGCACGCTGATCGTCGGCGATATCGTGCCGCCGCGGCTGGCAGCACCGGCGGCGGCGCTCTCACTATTGCGCTTTGCCGCCTGCAACGGATTTTTTTGGGCCGCGGTCGGCGGGCTGATGCGGATTTTCGTCTCGGATTATCTGAAGCTGAAAAAAACCCACGGGCTGTCGCATTACGACGAAGCGGCGATGCTGGAAAAGCTCAAGCGCGCGGGTTATTCGGCGCGCCGCGCCGCGCGCAATATCGGGCACAATCCCTGGCGGATGACGTTTCTCGCGCGGGTCGATTGATTCTTGCCATGCTCCGCGCGCTACGCCGCGGTTCCATTTGGAGATCGGACAAGACGCGATGCGCGTTGCTACGAACGCGCGACGCATTCTGGCCAATAAATCATCAGACAATAACCACGCTCTCCTGGCAATCTCCGAGCGTAAATCCAAACAGGCGGGGGCGCTCAAGTCGATGCTGGTGCCGGCCGGAAACGGGCACGCAGCCGGGAGGTTGCTATGCACACCCTGCAAACGGAACCCGACGTTCTCATCGCCGGCGCCGGCCCCTCTGGCCTTGCCTTGGCTGCGGAACTCAAACGGCGCGGAATCAGCGCGCTAGCCATCGACCGGCAGGCGGCCGGAGCGAATACGTCGCGCGCCTGCGTCGTGCACGCGCGCACTCTGGAAGTGCTGGAACCGCTCGGCGTTACCGGCCAGCTGCTCGCGCACGGCGTGAAAGTGCCGATCTTTCGTGTTCGCGATCGCGATCACGCGCTTATCACCGTCGACTTTTCGAAGATTGCAAGCGCCTACCCGTTTACTCTGATGATCCCGCAATACCGGGTCGAGGAATTTTTGCTGAGCCGGCTTGAGAATCTCGGCGGCGGCATCGTCCGGCCATACGAGCTGGTCAGCTACCGCGCCTCCGACTCAGAGGTCGAGGCGCAGGTCAACCAAAACGGCGAATCGAAAACGATCAAAGCGCGCTGGCTGATCGGCTGCGACGGCATGCACAGCAAGGTGCGCGAACTGTCCGGCATCGCATTTCTCGGCGGCGAGTACGAACAAGGATTCATGCTCGCCGATGTTCATATGGATTGGCCGCTCAGCCGCCAGGAAGTCACCTTGTTCTACTCGCCCGATGGGTTGATGGTCGTTGCACCGCTTCCCGACGAGCATTTCCGCATTGTCGCGACCATGGACAACGCGCCGGAACGGCCCACCGCGGATTTCGTTCAGGCGGTGCTCGACAAGCGGGGTCCCTCGACCGATCCGGGCCACATCCACGATGTGGTTTGGGGTTCGAGGTTCCATATCCATCACCGCGTGGCGACAAGCCCGCGCCGCGGCCGGATTCTGCTTTGCGGCGATGCGGCACACGTGCACAGCCCCGCGGGCGGCCAGGGAATGAACACGGGGATTCAGGATAGCGTCTCGTTGGCCGACGAACTTGCACAAACACTGAGCGATGGCGAACAGGGCCGGCTGGACGCTTGGGCGGAACGACGGCATAAGATCGCGCGCGACGTCGTCGCCATGACCGACCGCATGACCAGGATCGCGACGATGAAGTCGCCGACGGGTCAGGCCCTGCGAAATGTTGCCGTTGCATTCGCGGGCCACCTGCCGCCGGTGCAATCGGCTTTGGCGAAGACCTTGGCCGAGCTGGACGCCCGATAAGACCTCGGCCGCATCGGCGGACTCTGCTTCGACGCAGACGCAGATACCCGCCGACCGGCGCTCAAGCCGCCGTTCGCGTCTGCCGATATTTGAGGTCGCGATAGGCGCCCGATGTCACCGGCGGATATTTCGCTTCGCCCGGCGGACACAGGCACTCGATCACCGCGTCGTAGTTGGGCTGTTGGAAGAACGCGATCGACAGCCGGCTGTTGCCGGCGGTCTCCGACAGCGGCGGGTTGACCACCCGGTGCACGTTCGACAGCCAGCGGTCGTTGGTCCACCGCATCAACAGATCGCCGATGTTGACGACGAAGGTGTCCGGATCGGTCTCGACATCGATCCATTCGCCGCTGCGCGATCTGACCTGCAGTCCGCCCGGCACGTTATCGCCGTTGAGGATCGTCAGCAGTCCGTAATCCGTATGATCGCCGGCCCGCAGCTGACCGGGAATGGGTGGCGTCGACTGCTCCGGATAAAAATTCAAGCGCATCGCCGTGATGTGGCGGTCGATCTTGTCGTCGAAGAAGGTCTCCGCCAATCCGATGCCCAGAGCGGCAAGCCGCATCATCTCGCCGGTCAGTCTTTCCATCTCGCCGTAATAGCGTTCCGCCGCGAGCGCGAGACCTTGCGGGCGCTCAGGCCAGACATTGGGAATGAAATAGCGCGGCCCTTCGCCTTGCGTGAAATACGGCTCATAAGGCCAGCTCTCGCGGCCGAAATGATAATACTCCTTGATGTCCGGCGGCAGCGCAGCCGGAACGTTCCCGCGCGCGAGCGATTCAAAGCCAAGCCCGCGGTAACCGCGGGGCGTCGCCGGATCGGCGGCGACCGCGCGGCGTTTTTCCTCGATCGGCAAGGCAAAAAATTCGCGCGCCTTGCGCCGCAGATCCTCCCTGACCGACGCCGGCACGCCATGACCCTTGATGGTGAAAAAGCCGATCTCCGTGCATGTGCAATCGATCTCGCGTGCGGCGGCGCGGCGTGCCGCGGATTCGCCGGTGCGCGCAGCGGAAAGATCGATAACGGGGATCGCGGTCATGTCGGAAACGCCCGGGATGAAAATGCTGCGCCGGAGTATACCGGCAAATCCGGCAAGGCAAATCAGCGGCCGCCGATCTGATCCTGCGGCGGCTTGCGCACCGGCGCGCGGGCGGCCTCGATCTCCGAATTGAGCTCGGCGCCGACCAGCACCACGACCGCCGTCACCCACAACCACATCATCAGGCCGATCACCGCGCCGAGCGAGCCATAGGTGGCGCCGTAATTCGCGAAGTTGCTGAGATACCACGACAGCAGCACGGAGCCGGCGAGCCAGGCGAGCGCCGCAAAGACATTGCCGAGGCCGAACCATCGCCAGCGCGGTTCGTCGCGGTTGGGGCCGAAGCGATAAAGCGCCGCAAGCCCCAGCATCAAGAGCACGACGACCGCCGGCCAGCGCAGCCAGGCGATTACCTCAGCCCCAAAGCCGCCGAGCGGCAGATAAGACAACACAATCGGCACCACGACCACGGCGCCGATCGCCAGCAGCAGGCCGATAATGGCGCACACGGTCATGGCGAGCGAAACCAGATTGAGCTTGATGAAGCTGCGCCACTCCTTCACCTCGTAGACGACATTGAGCGCATCAATGATCGCCTTCATTCCCGCGTTGGCGCTCCAGATCGCCAGCGCGAGACTCGCGAAGAAGGCCAAGCTCAAGCCGCCGGTGCCGTTGGCAATGATGCGGTCGATCTGCTCCTGCACGATGCCATAGGCGCCCTGCGGCATGATGGATTTAAGCGTCGCGAGGTGGTCGCCGATGGTGGCCGGATCGGCGAAAAGCGCGTAGCACGATACCAGCGCGGTGATCGCCGGAAATAGCGCCAGCAGCGCGTAAAACACGACGCCGGCCGCGAGCGCGAGCAGCCGGTCGTTGTTGATCTCCTCATAGGTGCGGTAAAGCACGTGCTTCCAGAACGGCCAGCCGCTGCCGGGGACCGTCGCCGTGCTTGCCGCCGCTGCGCTTGCCGCCGCCGAAATCCGTTTACCGGACCGCCGCGGGTCGCTCGGCAAGTCCGGCTCCTCTGCCGACCCAAGCACGCGTGCCAACGCGAAAGTGCCGACCAAGGCGAGTGCGGCCACCCACGCGGGCACATTATATCGGCGGGCGGCGATATGCTCGCGGCTCGGCAGGGCGAGGGTCATGGCAGGATAACGGCGCGAGCGCAGGTTGGTTTCGACCCGCCGGCTTGTTCGCCGCCAATGCGCGGGCGGCGCCTCGCTGACCTAATCCCAGCCGCCGGGAACGCGCCCGACCGGATTGGCAACGCGGCCATCGGGGCGCTTGAGCGCGAAAATTCGGCTCATTTCCTCATCGCTCAGCGTGAAGTCGAACACGTTGAAATTGTCGATGATGCGCTGCGGCTTCGACGAAAACGGAATGGCAGCGACGTTTTGCTGCAGCAGCCAGCGCAGCGCGATCTGTGCGATGCTGCGCCCGCGCTCCTGCGCGATCGAGGACAACACCGGATCGCCGAACAGACGACCGCGCCCGAGCGGACAATAGGAAATGTAGACAAGTTTGTGTTTGCGAGCCGCATCAAGCAGCTTCGACTGATCGAGAAAGGGATGATACTCCGCCTGCAAGGCGACCAGTGGCTCGGAGCAGAGCCTGATCGCTTCATCGAGCAATTTCGTTGTAAAATTGGCAACGCCGATATGACGCGCAAGCCCGTGCCGCTTGGCCCCAGCCAGTCCCGGCATAGCTTGGCTGAGCGGGATCTCGGGATTCGGCCAATGAATCAGCAAGAGGTCGACATAGTCGACCTTAAGCGCGGCGAGGCTTTCATCCACCGATCGCGCGAAGTCGGCGGCGCGCAGATTCTCGTGGCTGACCTTGGTGGTGAGGAAGATGTCGGCACGGGGCAAGCCCGAGGCGCGCATCGCCTCGCCGACCGCGTGTTCGGTACCATATTTGCGGGCGGTGTCGATGTGCCGGTAACCCGCCTTCAGCGCCGTTAGCACGGTTTCGGTTGAAAGCCCGCCGGTGAGCGGCGAGGTCCCGAAGCCGAGCGTAGGGATGGCGCCCGTTTCATTCGAAAACGGCAGGGTCGCGGAAACAATCATGATGGCTATCACTATCGGGGTTAAGGGAGGCGGGCCGACGCGGACCGCATAATAATGCAGTTTTGCGAGCTTTTTAGAGGCTTTGTTCGTCCACCGGTTATGCGTTGGCGCCCTTCCCTGCCCGATGATTCTGGTCTAAAGACCCCCTGCGCGCGAGGCTTGGCCCTCGGCGCGGTCCGGGGGACGCGCAGTGAGCGCGTTCTTTTTTTGTGTGCGTCAATCCGGGCGCGAGCCGAACGCGAGCTAATCCGGAATCCAGACGTAGATGCCATCGTCGCGTCTGGACTCCGGACCCGCCGCTGGCGCGCCGTTCCGGAGTGAAAGTGGAAATCGCGACCGAATGCCCAAGCGAACCGACATCAAATCGATCCTGATCATCGGCGCGGGGCCGATCGTCATCGGCCAGGCCTGCGAATTCGACTATTCCGGCACCCAGGCCTGCAAGGCGCTGAAGGCGGAGGGCTATCGGGTCGTCCTGGTCAATTCCAATCCGGCGACCATCATGACCGATCCCGACCTCGCCGACGCCACTTACGTCGAGCCGATCACGCCGGAGATCGTTGCCAAGATCATCGAGAAGGAGCGGCCGGACGCGCTGCTCCCGACGATGGGCGGGCAGACCGCGCTCAATTGCGCGCTCTCGCTGCGCAAGATGGGCGTGCTGGACAAATTTAACGTCAAGATGATCGGCGCCACCGCCGACGCCATCGACAAGGCGGAAGACCGCGAGCTGTTCCGCGAGGCGATGAAGAAGATCGGGCTGGAGACGCCGCGCTCGCATCAAGTCAAGACGCTGGTGCAGGCGCTCGAGGCGCTCGAGGATATCGGGCTGCCAGCGATCATCCGCCCGAGCTTCACGCTCGGCGGCACCGGCGGCGGCATCGCCTACAACAAGGCCGAGTTCATCGAGATCGTCGAGCGCGGCATCGACGCCTCCCCCACCAGCGAAGTGCTGATCGAGGAATCGGTGCTGGGCTGGAAGGAGTTCGAGATGGAGGTGGTGCGAGACAAACGAGACAACTGCATCATCATCTGCTCGATCGAGAACGTCGATCCGATGGGCGTGCATACCGGCGATTCGATCACCATCGCGCCGGCGCTGACCTTGACCGACAAGGAATACCAGATCATGCGCGATGCCTCGATCCGCGTGCTGCGCGAGATCGGGGTGGAGACCGGCGGCTCCAACGTGCAGTTCGCGGTCAATCCGGCCGACGGGCGGTTGGTCATCATCGAGATGAATCCGCGGGTGTCGCGCTCCTCCGCGCTCGCCTCGAAGGCGACCGGCTTTCCGATCGCCAAGGTCGCCGCCAAGCTCGCGGTCGGCTACACGCTCGACGAAATCGCCAACGACATCACCGGCGGCGCGACGCCCGCCTCCTTCGAGCCGACCATCGATTACGTCGTCACCAAGCTGCCGCGCTTTGCTTTCGAGAAATTCCCCGGCGCGCAGCCGGTGCTCACCACCTCGATGAAATCGGTGGGCGAAGCCATGGCGATCGGCCGCACTTTCCAGGAGAGCCTGCAGAAGGCGCTGCGCTCGCTGGAAACCGGCCTCACCGGGCTCGACGAGGTGACGATCGAGGGCTTCGATCAAAACAAGAGCGGCGACGACGCCGACAACAAGGCCGCCATTCGCGCTGCGCTCGGCACGCCGACGCCCGATCGCCTGCTCAAGGTGGCGCAGGCCATGCGCCTCGGCGCCAGCGATGAGTTGATCCACAACGCCTGCCGCATCGACCCCTGGTTCCTCGGCGAAATCCGCGGGATCGTCGAGGCCGAGGCCGAGATCGAAGCCAAAGGCCTGCCGTCGACAGCCAGCGCCTTGCGCCGACTCAAAGCGCTCGGCTTTTCCGATAGCCGGCTCGGTAAACTGACCGGCCTGCCGGCCGAAACAGTCACGCAAAAGCGCCGCGTGCTCGGCGTACGACCGGTGTTCAAGCGGATCGACACTTGCGCCGCCGAATTCGCCTCCCCCACCGCCTATATGTATTCGACCTACGAGACGCCATTCGCCGGCAAGGCCGCCGATGAAGCGGCGCCGTCGGATAAAAACAAAGTGGTGATCCTCGGCGGCGGACCGAACCGCATCGGCCAGGGCATCGAGTTCGATTATTGCTGTTGCCATGCCGCCTTTGCGCTCAGGCAAGTCGGCTACGAGACCATCATGGTCAACTGCAATCCGGAGACGGTGTCGACCGATTACGACACCTCCGACCGGCTCTATTTCGAGCCGCTGACGCCGGAGGACGTGCTGGAGATCATCGACACCGAGCGCGAGAACGGCACGTTGCATGGCGTCATCGTGCAATTCGGAGGGCAGACGCCGCTCAAGCTTGCCGAACCCTTGGAAAAAGCCAAAGTGCCGATCCTCGGCACTTCGCCCGACATGATCGACCTCGCCGAGGACCGCGACCGCTTCAAGAAGCTGCTCGACAAGCTCAAGCTGCGTCAGCCGAAGAACGGCATCGCCACCTCGCTAAGTGCGGCGCGCGCCATCGCCGACGAGATCGGTTATCCGGTGGTGATCCGGCCGTCCAATGTCTTGGGCGGGCGCGCGATGGAAATCGTGCGCGACGCCGCCCAGTTCGACCGCTACGTGGCACGGCTTGCTGCCGATCTCGACCGTCCGGGCGAACTCGTGATCTCCAAGCGAAGCCCGCTGCTGATCGACCGTTATCTGTCCGACGCCACCGAAGTGGATGTCGATTGCCTGGCCGACGGCAAGGACACGTTCATCGCCGGCATCATGGAGCACATCGAGGAGGCCGGCATCCACTCGGGCGATTCCGCCTGTGCGCTGCCGCCGCATTCGCTCGACGCCGAGACTCTTGCCGAATTGGAGCGGCAGACGCGCGCGCTGGCGCTCGCGCTCAATGTCGGCGGGCTGATGAATGTGCAATACGCCATCAAGGACCACGAGATCTATGTGCTGGAGGTCAATCCGCGCGCTTCGCGCACGGTGCCGTTCGTCGCCAAGGTGATCGGTCTGCCGGTCGCCAAGATCGCGGCCCGCGTGATGGCCGGCGAGAGCCTGACGAGTTTCAAGCTCACGCCGGTTACTTTCGGCCACCGGGCGGTGAAGGAAGCCGTTTTCCCGTTCGCCCGTTTCCCCGGCGTCGACACGGTGCTCGGCCCCGAGATGAAATCGACCGGCGAGGTGATGGGCATCGACCGCTCCTTCGAAATTGCCTTCGCCAAGAGCCAGATCGGCGGCGGCACCAGCCTGCCGCGCTCAGGCACCGTGTTCGTCTCGGTCAGGGATGCCGACAAGGCCCGCATTCTGCCCGCCGTGCGTCTGCTCGCCTCGCTCGGCTTCAAATGCATCGCTACGTCGGGCACCCAACGCTACCTGGCCGAGCAAGGAGTGCCGGCCGCAAAGATCAACAAGGTACTGGAAGGCCGCCCGCACATCGTGGATGCCATCAAAAATGGCGGTGTTCAGCTGGTTTTCAACACGACCGAGGGGGCGGCGGCTTTGGCGGACAGCCGGCCCCTGCGCCATGCCGCCCTCTTGCATAAAGTGCCGTACTACACCACTCTTTCAGGTGCCGTCGCGGCGGCGCAAGGCATAAAAGCCTATCTTGGGGGTGACCTCGAGGTGCGTGCGCTGCAGAGCTATTTCAGCGGCCGGCCCTGACGGGGTGCTCCCTCGACAGGCGGTCTGGGCTCCTCGGCGGCGGAGCGAGTTAGACCGAGAATGCGAAGCCGCGGTGCAAGCCGCGGGCTTCGGCATTTTGAGTGCGGCGCTCGGTTCATTGACTCCGGTTTCGCGGGCGACCCGCGGCCGGAGTCGTATTACGAGTCCAAGGAACGGACTCTATGGGGTTGGAAGGGGCTTGGCGGCGCTCATGCGCATTCAAGTTGTTTCGGGCGCCCGCCAGGAGGAGATGAGACGATGGACAAGATTCCGATGACGGCAGCCGGCTACGCGACGCTCGAAGCCGAACTCAAGCATTGCCAGCAGGTGGAGCGGCCCCGCATTATCCAGCAGATCACCGACGCGCGCACGCACGGCGACCTGTCGGAGAACGCCGAATATCACGCCGCCAAGGAGGCGCAGTCGCACAACGAGGGTCGCATTGCCGAGCTCGAGGATAAACTCGCCCGCGCCGACGTGATCGACGTCTCCAAGCTGTCCGGCGACACCATCACCTTCGGCGCCACGGTGACGCTGGTCGACGAGGACACCGATGAGAAGAAGGTCTGGCAGATCGTCGGCGAGCCGGAGGCCAACGCCAAGGCCGGCAAGATTTCCATCACTTCGCCGCTTGCCCGCGCTCTGATCGGCAAGACCAAGGGCACCTCGATTGAGGTCAACACCCCCGGCGGCGCCAAGGCCTACGAGATCAAGAAGGTGGAGTGGCGGTAGGACGTCAGCCCTCTCTGCGATTCGAGCAGGCGTCGTGGGCGGGCTTGTCCCGCCCATTTGTTTTCATGGGCGTCATACACTTTTTGATTGTAATTATTATATTTATGCCTTATTGATTGCATCCACAGGGCTTCGCGTTTTGGTGCGCAAAAATGGGTTGCCTGCCAAAGAATGTCGGGTTTGCACACACGCGGCTGGCAACCACGGCAGCGATTCCCGCGAATTTGAACTTCGATCTCATCTGGGCCGAAACGCGGGGCGATCCACGCATTACGATTGCCGTGCTCGACGGGCCGGTCGACCGGTCGCACCCGTGCTTTGCAGGTGCCGACCTCACGGAAGTTGAAACGCTCGCGTCGTCGAAGCCGTATTCGGGACCCGCATCTCGCCACGGCACGCACGTCGCCAGCATAATATTCGGCCAGCACGGCAGCCCGGTCCAAGGCGTCGCGCCGTCTTGCCGCGGAATTATTCTCCCGGTCTTTGGCAGCGGGCCTCAAAATTCAGTAGTCATGTGTTCGCAGCTCGATCTGGCGCGAGCGATCCTCCAGGCCATCGAGCGAGGCGCACACGTTATCAACATCAGCGGCGGCCAGTTGAGCGCCACCGGCGAGCCGGAACCTTTGCTCGAAAAGGCCATTCGCAGCTGTGTCGAACGCAACGTATTGGTCGTGGCAGCTGCCGGCAATGACGCATGCAATTGCCTGCACGTGCCCGCCGCGCTGGATAGCGTATTGTCGGTTGGCGCGATGGATGGTCGGGGTTCACCGCTCGACGTCAGCAACTGGGGGCAAGCTTATCAGACGGGTGGAATCCTGGCGCCTGGTCAGGACATCGTCGGCGCGGCGCCCGGCGGCGAAGTCGCGCTGAAGAGCGGCACCAGTTTCGCGACAGCAATTGCATCAGGCGTGGCGGCCTTGCTTCTCAGCTTCCAATTGAAGCTCGGCGAGCGGCCCGACCCTCATGCAATTCGGCTTGCGCTCATCAAGAGCGCCAGCCCCTGCAACCTTGCAGAAACCGCGGATAGCGGCCGCTGCCTAGCGGGCCGAATCAATCCGCTTGGCGCGTTGAATTTAATTCGGGAGGGAGAGTTGAACATGAGTGAGATAACGATGGCTGAGGCGAACGAAGCGACGATCGAGAATTCACAAGTTGCGATGCCCCTTGGCGTGTCACGCAACGCCGATCCTGATACAAAAGGCACTGCCAGCCTCAGTCCGCAAGGCGATGCCGTGACTGCATCGGAGGCAATCTCAACCACGATTGCCGATGCGGTCGCAACGAATCCGTCGTCGCGTCGAATCGCGCCGTCCGACTGCGGCTGCGGAGGCGGCGCGACCTGCACCTGCGGCGGACAAAAGCTGGCGCAACTCGTCTATGTCTTAGGAAAAATCGGCTACGACTTCGGGACCGAGGCGCGCCGTGACTCATTTGCCCAGGCCATGCCGGCCAGCGCCAATCCCTACGATGCCAGGCAGATGAGCGCATATGTCGCCGCCAATCCGTTCGAAGCGGAATCCCTCATCTGGACGCTCAACCTGGATGCAACCCCGATCTACGCAATCATGCCCATAGGGCCTTTTGCAGCGGCGGCCTATGAACGCTTGCATCACGCGTTCCAAGGACAATTGGGTCAGGGTGTCGAATTGGTATCTATTCCCGGCACGATCGCCGGCAGCGCAATCCTGCTATCCGGACAAGTCGTTCCGATCGTCGCTCCGGCGGTGCGCGGAATCTTCAGTTGGGGAACCAGACAGCTTATCGAAACCGTGCTCGGCCCCCCACCGGAGAAACGCGCCGATCGCGAGACCTACGATCGACGCGTCGGCGGGTTGGGCAATTTCCTGAACCGCATTTATTACGATCTTCGAAATCTAGGCGTCACTCCGGAAGAACGCGCCCTCAACTACGCGGCGACCAACGCTTTCCAGGCGGCGCAGGTATTAGAGAGTGCAACGCACGGCTATCTCGAAATTGACACGGTAAGCGTGCGCAAGAGCCCGGTGTGTCGTCCGGACTCGGATTGCTACGACATCGAGATCAAGTTCTTCGACCCGCGCGACACTAGAGTGGCCGACAAGGTATATCGATTCACCGTCGATGTGAGCGACGTTATGCCAGTGACGATCGGCGAGGTGCGCGCATGGTCTCGTCGAGCGTAACCGACATCGAATGATCGGAATATCGCAAGCGGGAGGCGATCAGCCCCGAGTGGGTGTTTAATCAGCGTCGATTGTCCCGCACCGACGCAACGAAGGAGCGCAAATATGAGGTTACCGAATCAATCTCCGCCCGTCATGCGGCACCTCAGCGACGCCGCCCTGATCAAGACAGGCATCGAACCGTCGGACTCCATTGCGTGCAGCGCCTGCCACGCAGCTTGTGGTGCGCTGCCGTGGCCCGCGAACATCGCGTGCAACATAGCCTGCGATAATACTGTCTGCCGACTGTGAGCGTCGCGGTACTTTGAAGAGAAGGTCGCTGTAGCAAACGTCACCAGCACATCCACCAAAGGAGAGACCAAATGAGGTTGCCAAAGCAGTCAACGCCGGTGATCCGGACTGTCTCCACGTCGTCGCCATCATCGAAGGGCATTGCGCCTAGCGACTGCGGCTGCCCGATCGCATGCATTGGCCAATGCCTGTTCGGTCATTGCCTCGGAGCTTGCATCTGATCGCGCAGGCAATGCATGGCGGCTCCACGAGGCGCCGCCATGCGTATCAAAGTCACTGGCGGGAGAGCACCGATGGTACACGCAATGCGAATGGTCGCCATTGCAATCCTTTGCGCGACGGCCGCCGCTCCGGCTTCAGCGGACGCGGGTACCCAAACGGGCAAAAGCTGCAAGGCCAAAGTTGAGAAGTGCATCAGTCAATGCGTCAGGTACAACCCAAAAAGCGTTTGCACGCGATTTTGCCAGGCCGGATTGGTCTGCGGCTAGCGGGAAAGCCGGCCGGCCCGCCGGCCATGCTTTTAGCTTTTACATTAACGAGCTGTTTTCAATGCCCTGCGCTCTCCGTCCATCTTAACCAACTGCCCATTTGTGTCATGTAGCACCATCACCGTTCGGCCGGCTGCTGATACGGCAATGTTTGCAGCCGCCTTCGCCGCAGCACGACTGGGAAGGCTCGCGTGGACTCCGCCGCGTTAGTCGATGAACTGAATAATGTGGTCGTCCGCGGCAGTGCCAAGCAGCGGGCCGATATCCTCAGCCGCATCACCGATCTGTTCGCGGTCCGATCGGCCGACTACTCCGACGACCAGATCGAGCTGTTCGACGACGTGCTGGTGCGCATCTCCGCCTCGATCGAGCTTTCCGCGCGGGCGGTGCTCGCCAAGCGCTTGGCAAAGGACCCGCGGGCGCCGTTGAAAATCAGCCGGCTCCTGGCGTCCGACGATGAAACCGATGTGGCCGGACCGATGCTCGAACAATCCGAGCGGCTCGACCGCGACACTCTGTTGGCGACAGCACGCATGAAAAGTCAGCAGCACTTGCTGGCCATCTCGCGGCGCAATTCAATCGACGAAGCGCTCACCGACGTGCTGGTCGAGCGCGGCGACAAGGCCGTGGTGCTGAGCACGGCCGGCAATCCGGGGGCTCGATTTTCCGAGCAGGGTTTCACGATGCTGACGGCGCGCTCGCAGGGCGACGACGAGATCGCGACCTGCGTCGGCCTGCGGCGCGATATTCCGCGGCATCATCTGCTGCGGCTCTTGGTCCGCGCTTCGCACGCGGTGCGCCTCAAACTGGAGGCCGCCAATCCGGCGATATCGCCGCTGATTCAGGAAGCCGTTTCCGAGGCCGCGACCATGGTACTCGACAAGGCCAGCGCCTTGTCGCGGGACTACGCCGCGGTGCGCGAGCGTATTCAAGCGCTGCATGCGGCCGGCAAGCTCGGCGAGAACGATGTGGCGCGTTTCGCAGCGACCAGCCAATTTGAGGAAACGACCGCCGCGCTCGCGGCGCTCTGTCAGATGCCGATCGAAGAGGCCGATCGCGCGATGACGCAGGACCGGCCCGACGCAGTGCTGGTCATGGCCAAGGCCATCGGGTTATCGTGGGACACGACCAAGGCCGTATTGCGGCTGCGTGCGGGCGCGCGCGGCATTTCGCCCGGCGAACTCGAACAATGCGCCGCCACGTTTTCGCGTCTCACCCCGGCGGTGGCCCGCCAAGTCGTCAAGCTGCGCGACAACCGCGCGCAAGGCTCGCGCTTTACCCGCGCCCGCGAATAGCGGCTAATCCTCCATCGGCACCATCGCTGCGTCCTTGGATTGCCGCAGCGTGAGCGAGGTCTTCACGTTGCGCACATTGGGCGCTGCGGTGAGCTTTTCGACGAAGGCCTGAAAGGTCTTCAAATCCGGCGCTACGCATTTGAGCACGAAGTCGATCTCGCCCGACAGCATCCAGCATTCGCGCACCAAGGGCTGCGCCCGCACGAATTCCTCGAAGGCGGCAAGGTCGGCTTCGGCCTGGCTCGCCAGATGCACCATGGCGAACACGGTCACTTCGTAGCCGAGTCTCTTTTCGTCGAGCAGCGCACGATAGCCCTTGATGTAGCCTGCCTCCTCCAGCGCGCGCACGCGGCGCAGGCAAGGCGGCGCTGAAATGCCGACCCGGCGCGCCAGCTCGACATTGGTGATGCGGCCGTCGTTCTGCAGCTCCTTAAGTATTTTGCGGTCGATGGCGTCGAGGCGCGCGGGCACCGTGCAGCTTCCCTCCCCCGGCAGCAACGCGCCGGACGGAATATCCATACCGCGAAATAATGTTTCGCGAAAGATTATTGCGCGGGCAACGGTCTCGGAACCGGAGATTGTGGGTGCGGTGGGTTGCATATCTTGCATGGCTGGTCCGGAGGCCATACATGCTGGCCCTGGGGAAAAGAGTCGGCAATTCGACCGGCCGCCCCGGGCTACGGGCCCGTCGCCCGCCAGGGGGGCGCAGTTATGGCAAAAACCACCCACGCCAAGGTCGTCATCATCGGTTCGGGTCCGGCCGGCTACACGGCCGCGATCTATGCCGCACGCGCCATGCTGGAGCCGATCCTGATCCAGGGCATCGAGCCCGGCGGCCAGCTCACCATCACCACCGACGTCGAGAATTATCCGGGCTTCGCCGACGTGATCCAGGGCCCCTGGTTGATGGAGCAGATGCAGAAGCAGGCCGAGCACGTCGGCACCCGCATCGTCACCGACTATGTCACCAAAGCGGAATTGGCGCAGCACCCGTTTCGACTGACTTGCGACTCCGGCGACGTCTATCTCGCGGACGCGCTGATCATCGCCACCGGCGCGCAGGCGCGCTGGCTCGATCTTGCCTCCGAGCAGAAGTTCAAGGGCTACGGCGTCTCAGCCTGTGCCACCTGCGACGGCTTCTTCTATCGCAACAAGGAAGTGATGGTGATCGGCGGCGGCAATACCGCGGTCGAGGAGGCGCTGTTCCTGACCAACTTCGCCTCCAAGGTCACCGTCGTGCATCGGCGCGACAGCTTCCGGGCCGAGAAGATCCTGCAGGACCGGCTGTTCAAGAACCCCAAGATCAACGTGATCTGGGACACGGTGCTCGACGATGTGATGGGCTCCGACAACCCGCTCAAGGTTAACCGCGTGCGGCTGCGCAATGTGAAGACCGGCGCCTTGAGCGAGCACAAAGTCGACGGCGTGTTCATCGCCATCGGCCATTCGCCGGCTTCCGCATTGTTCGCCGGCCAGTTGGAAATGAAGCCGGCCGGCTACATTGTCACCGCCGCGCATTCGACCGCCACGTCGGCGACCGGCGTGTTCGCCGCCGGCGATGTCACCGACGATGTTTATCGTCAAGCGGTGACCGCGGCCGGGCAAGGCTGCATGGCGGCGCTGGAAGTGGAAAAATTCCTGGCCGCCCATGAGCATCAGCGAGCGGCGGCGGAATAGGTCATGGCCGACACCAGCACCAGCATGGATTGGGACAAGCTGAAGGTGTTTCACGCCGCAGCGGAGGCCGGCTCGTTCACCCATGCCGGCGAGCGGCTTGGTCTGTCGCAGTCGGCCGTGTCGCGTCAGGTTTCCGCGCTCGAGTCGGAGCTTGCGGTCTCGCTCTTCCATCGCCATGCGCGCGGGCTGATCCTTACCGAGCAAGGCGAACTGCTCTACCGCACGGCGCATGAAGTCTTCATGAAGCTCGAGGCCGCGCGCACCAAGCTCACCGACAGCCGCGAACGGCCGAACGGCGAGCTTAAAGTCTCGACCACGCCCGGCATCGGGGTGCATTGGCTCACGCCGCGCCTTGGCGAATTCCTCGATCTTTATCCCGATGTCCATATCACGCTCATCACCACCGACGAGGAACTCGATCTCGCGATGCGCGAGGCGGACGTTGCCATCCGCCTGCGTCAGCCGACCCAGCCCGACCTGATCCAGCGCAAGCTGTTCTCCGTGCATTTCCACGCCTATGCCTCGCCGGATTATCTCAAGCGCTTCGGCACGCCGCGCAGCCACGAGGAGCTCGATAAGCACCGCATCATCGTGCTGAGCGGCGCGGTGCCGGCGCATTTTGCCAACCGCCGCTGGCTGCTCGAAGTGACGCGCGACGGCAAAGGTCCGCGCACGCCGATCCTGACCATCAACAACGTGCTCGGCTTGTTGCGCGCCTGCCAGCGCGGCTTGGGAATTGCGATGCTTCCCGACTATCTGGTGGAGGAAAACGGCGGCCTGGTACAGCTCTTCGGCGACGCCGAGACGCTCGCGCTCGACGCTTTCTTTGTTTATCCGGAAGAGCTCAAATCGGTGGCGCGCATCCAGGTCTTCCGCGACTTTCTGGTCGCCAACGCGCAGCGCTGGAATTTTTGAAAACGAGTAACTTGGCGACCACGCATGGCTGGCATGCGAGCGAGCGAGCAATTTGTCGATCCATCAAAATTTCTGGTTTCCCCCGGAACACGGGCCTTTTCGATGCATGGCAGACATGCGGCCCGCCGCATTGCCGACAGCCACATCGCTTCGCATAGTCTGTGTAGCTGTTGCGCCGGATGTATATCCTCCCAGAGTCGCCGGCGTGCAGCATGTTCCCCTCTGGAAGAAGTTGCCGGTCCCCACGCCGGCAAACTCGAGACCGGGCCCCGTATGGGGCCCGGTTTTTTATGAAAAATTTTGCTGGAATTTATTCACGCGATGAATTTTCGCGCGCGATGCGCTCGGCGGAATTTTTCTTGAGAGCAGCGCTTTTGCTTTGAACCGGTTTGCTCCCGCCCACGACCAAAAAGACAAGGCGGAAGGCGGCATTGCTGCCGACTAAAGGCGCTGGCCTTGGTTGCCGACCATCATCGCCAGCCGGCGCTCTGAGATGGTTCGAAACGGGACAGGTCCCTATGTCGATTTTTATTCCGACTTTTCGCCGGTTGGCTGCGTTATCACGAAGAAGTCATATGCAAAGGGGCGGCCACAAGCCCAGATTCGCGGCGCGCGGCGTTGCTACCCGATGATATCCCGCACCAAGGGCGGCAAACGCAGGACAAATCCCATCGCAAGAGCCGGTTTCAGTGCAAAATAGCCACAGTGCGGAATTGTTCGGATTCCGTCGTTGTTAAATGCGTAACGACCGCCGGACTATAGGTTAAACTGCGTTGATGATGTGAGGCGCCGACTCAAGCAGGCTTTGGCAGACATTCGGGAGATTTTCTGGTGAAACGCGTCCGTTTTGACCGCTTTATGGTTTCAAGCGCGCTCGGCTTGGCTCTGGTGCTGGCCAGCCATCCGGGCCACGCGCAGATGACCGATCAGCAGATCCGGGCGGCCGTCCCAATGCCGGACCTGTCGAATCTGCCGCCTCTAACCGCCAAAGATGTCGGCGGCCATGCGACCGGTTCTACGACCTCCCCTGCGGTCAAGGAGGCCGCCAAGGACACAAAGCCGGCCACGCACGGGCGGATGAGCGAGAAGCAGGTCGAGGCCGCAGTCCCGCTGCCGGATGTGTCTGATCTTCCCCCGCTGACGGCGCAGGACGTCGGTGCTGTTGCCCCGTCGGCGACGGCCGATGCGGCCAAGGAAGCGGGCGGCAAGGAGACGGCGACCGCTCCGGTTGAGGACAAGGCAAAAGACACTGCCAAGGATACGGCGACCGTACCGGCAACCGACAAGGCGAAAGAAACAGACACCGCCGTCGCGCCGACCGCCGACAAAGCTAAAGATACCGCCGCTTTGCCGGCTGTCGACACGGCCAAGGCCAATGAGGCAATCCCCTCTCCCCGCCCGAGACCGGACATTGCCGATGAAATGCGCGACCTGATCGCCAAGCGCCTCGACCGCTTCGTCGATCGCAAGACCGATCGCGCCGGCGTCGAAGCCTACTATCGCGACCACAAATATGCGCCGTTGTGGATCACCGACGGCGCCGCCAACGAGCGCGCCAAGGCGGCGATCGCCTATCTCGCGCAGGTCGACACCGACGGCCTCAACCCCAGCGACTATCCGACACCGAATTTCGCGGCGGCCAAAGACGTCTCCGCCTTGGCCGACGCAGAGCTGGAGCTGACCAATTCGGTGATCACTTACGCGCGCCACGCTCAAATCGGCCAGATCAACTACACGCGGGTCGGCCCCGACATCAAATTCAATCTCGTCGCGCCGGAGCCGGCCGAAGTATTGGAGAAGATGGCGACCACCAAAGATGTCGCCGAGGCGCTCGACAGCTACAATCCGCCGCAGGCCGGCTTCAAAGCGCTCAAGTCCAAACTCGCCGAGTTGCGCAACGGCGGCGGCGCGGTCAGCAAGCCCGCCGAGGAGAAGAGCAAGGTCGTGCGGGTGCATATCCCCGAGGGTAAAATCCTCAGTTTCGGCATGAAGGATCAGCGCGTGATCCTGCTGCGCAAGCGCCTTGCGATCGCCGGCGACAAGAACAATCCGCTTTATGACGAGGCCGTGCGCGACGCCGTAAAGACCTTCCAGACCGAAGCCGATATCGGCGTCGACGGCGATGTCGGGCCCAACACCCTGCGCGCGCTCAACGGCGAGAGGCAGGAAGTGCATCATGCGTCGGCCAATGTGATCGACACGATCGTCGCCAACATGGACCGTTGGCGCTGGCTGCCGCGCAAGCTCGGCAACAGCGAGGGCACCTATGTCGTGGTGAACGTGCCCGACTATACGTTGAGCCTCTACAACGACGGCAAGCTGTTCTGGAAAACCAAGATCGTGGTCGGCAAGCCGGGCAAGGCAACGCCGATGACCACGGCGGACATGAAGTTCATCACCGTCAACCCGACCTGGAACGTCCCGCCCTCGATCATCGAGAACGAGTACCTGCCCGCGCTGCAGGAGGACCCCAACGCGCTCGACCGCATCGGCCTCAAGATCAGGCAGGATCCGGACGGCACCATTCATATTTACCAGCCGCCCGGCGCGGGCAACGCGCTCGGCCGCATCCGCTTCAACTTCCCCAACAAGTTCCTGGTCTATCAGCACGACACGCCGGACAAGTATCTGTTTGCGCGCGCCAAGCGCGCCTACAGCCACGGCTGCATGCGGGTGCAGAATCCTTTGGAGTACGCGACCAAGCTGTTGTCGATTGAGCTGCCGAAGGAGCACTACACGCAGAAACGGATCGAGAGCATGTTCGGCGACAACGAAATCAACATCGACTTGCCGAAGCCGATCCCGGTGCATCTGACCTACCAGACCGCCTTTGTCGACCAGGATGGCAAGCTGCAATTACGCGACGACGTCTATGGGCGGGACGCCAAAATGATCTCCATCCTCAAGAGCAAGAGCGAGCGCAGGGTGGCGGATATCGCGATCGAGCGGCGGCCCGATCCGTCCTCGCGGCCGGTGCGCATGCCGGTCGGCATGTATGGCGGCGAGCAGCAAGCTACCTACGGCAACGGCTACAACAACAGCAACAGCTATAGCGGGCCGGGCTTCTTCGATTGGCTGTTCGGCGGCCAGCAACAGGCGCAGCCGCGGGTCTATCGGCCGCGCGGCTATGTCGGCGGCCAGCGCAGCGACAATAGCGGTTACTGGTCGCGCCGCTGAACTCGATATCGTTTCAAGCATCGAACGCCGGCGACTGTATTCGCCGGCGTTTTTGTTTTCTCGTCTGCCGCAGATAAATGTGTGACATCCAAAACAAAGCCTTGCAGTATACGCATTTCTTCAGCAAGATTGTCCACGTCGAATAAAAGTATCCGCCGTTTAGAACCCTCAGAGCGTTGGCGTCATCCCAGGGGGGCGTGGTGATGAGTGCGCGTAGCGGTGCGTGCCTGCTCGCTTGTCTATTTTTCCTAATTTGGTCGGTGCCGGCGTCTCGCGCTTCCGACGACTGGACGTTTTATCCGTTCGACTCGCTGTTTAAATGCGATCACACCTGCGCGGGGACCGTGTTTGCCGGCCCGCTGCTGAGAATAAATCTTCGGCCCGAAGCCAAGAAATGGGAGACCGTGCTGGTCGGCGGAACGCTGTCCCGCATCCTCGTGGAATATCGCAAGGACTTTGATATCGAAGGCGAACTGGGTGTCGCTCAGCGGGTCGGCGCGTTGAATGAGGAAGAAGTCTGGGCCGCCTTTTACTTTCGCTGGAAGACTTTTCCTTGGAATAACTACATCACCACCACGGCGGCCATTTCAACCGGCGTTAACTATGCCTCGGCGATAGACCCCTATGAAGTCGGACAAAGCAGGGTCGGGCACGGCTCCAACCTCCTGCACTATCTCGCACCCGAAGTCACATTCGCGCTGCCACAATATCCCGATTGGCAATTGGTCGCCCGCATCCACCATCGCTCCGGCGGCGCGTTGATCTGGGGCGATCATGGCCCATTTGGCGGCGTCTATGGCGCGTCGCAGTTTTTCGTGATGGGCGTTCGTCATTGGTTTTGACGTCGCCGTTCCGCGCCGCGCCAACGGACGAATGAAATTCGCGATGGTTGACGCGGCCCGCGAGTCTCGCGGTGCTGGTACAGGCGGGTGGACTTGAACCACCGACCTCTGGTTCCACAGACCAGCGCTCTAACCAACTGAGCTACGCCTGCATGGCCTTTCGTCGGGCGAGCGGAACCTAGGAGCCGCTTCGCCTTTTGGCAAGCCGTTCGGCCAAGCGCAACGAACCATTAAAAATGCCCGGGCGCTTTGCCCGGGCATTGGCGCGACGCAGCCGTCGCGGGTGAGATAATCGAGCCGCGGCTTACGCCGCCTTTTTGAAGGCGTTGGTGAAGCCTTCCTTGATCGGCTCGGAAGTGTCCTTGGCGACTTTCTGCGCCAGCTCCGACAGCTCCTTGGCCTGCGCCGTCATCGCTTCGAACCGCGAGCGCATAAAGCCGGTAGAGAGCTCGACCGCCTCGGAATAGGATTTGGCCTTGAGCAAGTCGCCGAGCAAATCGAACGTCGCGTTGTTGTTGGCGCGCGCGACCTCGATCAGCTTGAGGCCATAGCTGGAGCAGCCCTTGGAGGCGGTGGCGTAAGTTTCCTCAAGCAGGTCGGTCGCGTCCTCGGCGGCGCCTTTGACCTTCTCGTAGTTCTCCTTGCACTGGGCAACGCCCTTCTCGGCGAACTCGCGGAAGGCGGCGGGGAACTCCATCTTGGGGACCTCGAATTTCGGCATTTCGAATTTGGGCAGCTCGAAGATGGAAGCCGATGGCTTGGTTTTCTGTGTGACTTCGATTTCGGACATGGGCGATTACCTTTGGTTGCGGCGAGGGCGGCATCTCTCAAACTGCGAGCCGCCGCCCCCGGCAAACCGACTCGCGCCAATTTCCCCGCACCCATGAGCAAAGCCCCTGATACGCAACGCCAAAAAGGCGCTCCGGGCGCGGCCATTAAGCGTAAACGCTCATAGCACCGCTTTGGGTGCATTGCAATATATAATATTGCATTGCACAAAAATGCCACAGTTCCCCTCTGCCGAAATACCCACGACGGTTTCGTTCAGGAATCGAACCCGGCGGGGAGCGGGCCTTCGAAGACGCGGACCGTCAATGCGGGGGGCCTTGGCCCGCCATTTTGCTCGCCGCCTGCTTGCCCAGTTCCCTCGCCTGCTCGGTCAGAGCCGCGATCTGGTTGCTGACGTATTGGCCGTGCGAAGCCATCACCTCTTGGGCATCCTTGGCGCGCAACAGCTTCTGGGCGAATTCAAAGGAACTCGCGACGTTGCGCTCGGTAAAGCGCATGGCCAAGTCGCCGATTTCCTTGGCGCCGCTGCGCGCATTCGCCGCCTGATTTTCCATTGTGTTCACCGCGTGCTGGGCAGCGGCAATGAAACTGTCCATCGCCTGTTTGGCCTGCTCCATGCTCTTTTCCGCGAAGCTGCGCATTTCATCCGACATCTTGAATGCCGCACCGCTTTCCTTGTCCATGGGAACCTCTCCTCTCGCGCCGGCACCGGCCGCCAACTCTAGCTAGGTTTGCATACACGTCTCGCCAGAGGCGTGAGCAGGGGAAATTAAGGTTATCGTTGCTTTAACAGCGTCAGTTCCGCCCGCGTCGTGGACGGCGCCGCCAAGCGGCCGTATTAAGGCTTTGTTAGCCGTAACTCTGGCGCGCAACAAAACGATGAACGGGTTCCAGTTCGCCTTGTTGAGCGATCCGCGGCTCGCGGCCCAGGCCTTGAGCCCGACGCCGGCGTGGCTATGGAGCACGGACGCGACGCGCATTCTCTGGGCAAACCCGACCGCCGCCGCGACCTTCGATGCTCAATCGCCTGGTGCGCTTGCTTCGATCAAATTCGCTTCCCAGCATCCGGCCGCGGCGCAGATCGCGCGCCTCGCCGGTACGCTGCCGCAAAGCGGCGCACCCCGCCTCGAACGGCTGCGCGGCTTCGGCGCGCGCTTCGGCGGCTTGATGGTCTGTCTGTGCTCCCGCTTCACCCTGCATGGCAACACGGGCGCCGTGCTGGTGTTGGCGAGCGAACGCGCCGGTCCCGACCTTGCCTTGGCCGAGCGTGCGCGCCGATTGCTCGCCGATGCCGACAGGCCGGCGGCGATTTTCACGACCGAAGGCGAACTGATCGAATGCAACGCAGCGGCGCACGGGCATCTCGGCGGCGCCCATAATCTGGCCGCGCTCGGCGCCGACAACCTCGCAAAGCAAGCGAGCGCCAGCGGTCAAGCCGAAGGCAGCATTGCGACGGGCCATGTGATGCTGCACCGGCTCGGCACCGGCACCACTACGGCGCTGCTCGTCAGCTTTGCCGCGTCCGCGGTCGAGCCGGCGAAAGCCGCCGGCGAAGCGCCTGCGATCGAGCCCGCGATCGAACCTACCATTATCGGCACTGAGACGGCGGAACGCGAACCGGATATCTCGCCACCGCCGGCAGAGGCAGTGCCTATAGTTGCCGCAACCGGCATGACGCCGCCGCCGGCCGAAACGGCGCCACCACAGGCCGAATCTGCGCCATCACCGGCTGAGGCGCCGCCGGCGCCCGTGCCAGCGCCGGAGAGCGCCAAGCGCCGCTTCCCCTTACGCTTCGTCTGGCAGATGGACGCCGCAACCCGCTTCACTCTCGATTCCAAAGAATTCGCGAACCTGATCGGACCGACGGCTGGCATGCTCGGCCGACCATGGGCGGAAATCGCCGGCGCGCTCAATCTCGATCCCGCGGGCAGCGTGGCGCGCGCGCTCGCTGCGCGCGAGACCTTCGGCGGCATCGTCCTGTCTTGGCCGGCGGGCGACGGCCGCCTGCCGATCGAGATGTCGGGGCTGCCGGTGTTCGGTCGCGACCGCCAATTCGAAGGCTTCCGCGGCTTCGGCGTCTGCCGCGATGTCGATCGCATCGTCGCGCTGACGCAGCAGCCGGTCCAGCCGGCGGCGGAGCCGCAGGTTCCTGTCGAACCGCCTGCCCCCGCCGCCCCTACGGCCAATGTGCTGCCGTTCCCCGCCGCTCCGCCGCCCGAAGCGCCGCCGACGCTGAGCCCGGTCGAGCACAACGCCTTCCAGGAGCTGGCGCGCGAACTAAGCGACCGCCTGAAGAAACCCGGCGGCCAAGGGGCTGGGGCGGAAGCCGCCGCCCAGTTGCGCCCGGAGCCGGTCGCCGCCGCGCCGGCGCCGGTGCCGCGCAAGCCGCCGCGCAACGACAATCGCGCGCGCGATACGCAGGAAAGCCGCGCCATCCTCGACCGGCTGTCGACCGGCATTTTGGTTTATCGGCTCAACAACTTGCTTTACGCCAATCGCGCCTTCCTCGACTGGACCGGCTATTCGAGCCTCGAAGCTCTCGCCGAGGCCGGCGGCCTCGACAGCCTGTTCATCGAGAGCACGGACGCGGCCGCTGAAAACGGCAAGAACGGCGGCCGCACCCTGACGATCGCAACGCCCAGAGGCGAGCAGATGCCGGTCGAAGGCCGCCTGTTCAGCATTCCCTGGAACGGCGAGCCAGCGCTCGCGCTGATGCTCAATACGACAGCCGCGCCCGCAACCGGCAAGGATACCGAGCAAGCGCTGCGGCGGATCGAGCGCGAGAATCACGAGCTCAAAGCGGTGCTCGACACGGCGACCGACGGCGTGCTGATGCTCGATCGCGCCGGCCGCGTCCTCTCGGCCAATCGCAGCGCGGAGGCGCTGTTCGGCTACGGCGCCGATGAACTGGAAGTTCTCTCTTTCAGCGACCTGTTCGCGCCGGAAAGCCGCCGCATGGCCTCCGACTATCTCGATCACGTGGCGCGCGAGGCGTCGCCCATGCTGCTCAACGAGGGAAAAGAAGTGGTCGGGCTGGTACGCCAGGGCGGGCTCGTCCCCCTCTACGTAACCATCGGCCGCATTGAAGACGGCGACAAGCTATGCGCGGTTTTCCGCGACATGACTGCCGGCAAGCGTGCCGAGCAAGAGCTTACCAATGCCCGCCGCGAGGCGGAGAAGGCTTCCTCCGCGAAATCCGAATTCCTCGCCAAGATCAGTCACGAGTTGCGCACGCCGCTCAACGTCATCATCGGTTTTTCCGAGGTGATGATGAACGAGCGCTTCGGCCCGGTCGCCAATGAGCGCTACCTTCAATATTTGAGGAACATCCACGCGTCGGGCAGCCACCTGATCGCGCTGATCAACGATCTGCTCGACTTGTCGAAGATCGAGGCCGGCAGGCTGGCGCTCACCTTTGCCAACATCAATCTCAACGAGATCGTCCTGCAATGCGTCGGCGTGGTGCAGCACCAGGCCAACCAGGAACGCGTGATCATCCGCACCTCGCTCGCCACCACGCTGCCGCCCATCGTCGCGGACGCCCGTTCGGTACGCCAGATCGCCCTCAACCTGCTGTCCAATTCGCTGAAATTCGCCGGCACCGGCGGGCAAGTGATCGTCTCGACCGCGCTCACCGACGAAGGCGAGGTGGCGCTGCGCGTGCGCGATACCGGCGCCGGCATGAGCGAGAAGGATATCGAGACCGCGCTCGAGCCGTTCCGCCAGATCGCAACCGCGCCCCGCACCGGCGGCATCAATCTCTGGCTGCCGATCAGCAAAGCGCTGGCGGAGGCCAATCACGCGCAATTTCACATCAGCAGCCAGGTCGCCAGCGGGACGCTGGTCGAGGTCGTTTTCCCCGCCGCCAAGACCAAATAGCCCGCCTGCGCCGCGCCAGGGCCATACGCAAGACCGGCAAAATCGGCTAGCATCGGTCCCCTTGGGGATCGAGGTTGTCGTCATGATGCGTATGTTGCGGCCGGCATGGGTTGTGCTGTGCCTGCTGCTTGTATCGGGCCCGCCGGCCGCACGCGCAGCTGAGCCGGTCGACCTCTTGCTGGTGCTGGCGGCGGATGTGTCGCGCAGCGTCGATGAGCAGAAATTCCAGTTGCAGCGCGAAGGCTACGCCGCGGCCATCGCCGACCCGCGGGTTCTCGACGCGATCCGCTCCGGCTTCAACGGCCGCATTGCGGCTACGTTCGTGGAATGGTCCGGATTCGGCAACCAGCAAGTCGTCATCGACTGGACGATGATCGACGGGCCGAAAGCAGCCGCGCAGTTCGGTGACCGGTTGTTGGAATCGCCGCGGTCCTTCGCCGACCGTACGTCGATCAGCGGCGGCATCGATTTCGCGGTGACGTTGTTCGCGCGCGCCCCGTTCGAATCGAAGCGCCGCACCATCGACGTTTCCGGCGACGGCACCAACAATGCCGGCCGCGACGTCACCCAGGCGCGCGACGAAGCGCTGGCGCAGGACATCACCATCAACGGCCTGGTGATCCTGAGCGAGCACCCGTTGCCCTGGAACCCCGAGCACACCAACCCGCCCGGCGGCCTCGCCAACTACTACCGCACCAATGTGATCGGCGGCCCCGGCGCCTTCGTGATGGAGGCCAAGAATTTCAACTCATTCGGCCAGGCGATTATCAACAAGATGATTGCCGAGGTCGCCGATGCGGGCCCAACCGGAACCCCGGCGCAACCGCTGCGCTAACGTTGGATCGGGCGCTTTCCACCGGCCATGAAAGGGTCACAGACATCGCCCACGGTTCGCCGGATTAAGGCCGGTGGTATAGTCCCTCGGCGTCCGACGCATACCGAAATAGCTGGAAGCCTTCCTTTGACAGCCACCACTGGCTTCAAACGACTGGGACTCGCCCTTGCCGCCGTCCTGCTTGTCGCCGCCGGCGTGTTCGCGGCCGAAAGCTTCCTGATCTCGCGCGATGCCGTTCGCCAGGAGGCCATCAACGAGATTCGCGCGGTCACCGGCCTCAATCCCATGCTGCGCGGGCAAACAACAGTCTCGCTGTTTCCCAATGGCCGGGTCAGCTTTGCCGATGTGGTGCTGGGCGACGCAAAGCAGCCGGCGCTCACCGCCGAGCGGCTGACCGCGCGTTTGCGGTTCTTTCCGCTGCTGATCGGCCGCGTCGAAATCGCCGACGTGGCGCTTGAGCGGCCAACCATCGCGGTCGACATGGAGCCGAGCGGCCAGTCCAACTGGTCGGGGCTGATCGAGGCGCTGGCGCGCAGCCAGAAGCCCAGCCTGCAACACATCGCGGCTTTTTCCGAGATCAGAATCGACCGCGGCACCGTGCTGGTGCGCGAGCGCACCCATCAGCTTTCCGAGACGCTGAATGATGTCGAATTCTCCTTGGCCTGGCCGTCGATTTCCAAGAGCTTCGGCGCCACCGGGCATTTCGTCTGGCATGACGAGCCGGTGGACGCGAGCATCACGCTCGGCGATTTCGCGGCGGCGCTCGCCGGCAATCGCTCCGGCGTCAAAGTACGGCTCGCCGCCAGTCCGATGAAGCTCGCTTTCGACGGCTCGGTCAGCGTCAAGCCGACGCTCAAGGTGGAGGGTGCGCTCGCCGCCGATTCCGCCTCGCTGCGCGACGCGCTGATCTGGGCGGGCAAGACGCCGCTGCCGGGCGGCGGCTTCGGCCATTTCGCGCTTAAGGCGCAGACCGACGTCATCGCCGGCACCATTTCGCTATCCAATGTCAATGTCGAGCTCGACGGCAATAGCGCCGAGGGCGTGCTCACCTTCGCGACCGACGGACGGCAAACGCTGCAAGGCACGCTTGCCGCCGACACGCTCGATCTGTCGCCCTATGTCTCCACCGTCCGCCTGCTCGCCGCCAACGAGCGCGAATGGAACAGGGGGGCGATCAATCTCAATGGCCTCACCGACTCCGATCTCGATCTGCGGCTGTCGGCGGCCAAGGTCATCGTGTCCAACGCCAAGATCGGCCGCACCGCGATCGGCGCCAATCTACGCGACGGGCATCTGGTGGTGACCGTCGGCGAGGCACAAGCTTATGGCGGGGTGATCAAGGGCTCGCTCACGCTTGCCAATTTCGATTCCGGCGTAGAAGCCAAGGGCCAGCTGCACTTTAGCGATGTCGATCTGGAAACCTGCCTCGGCCAGCTGTTCGGCCTGCGGCGGCTGGAGGGCAAGGGCGACATATCCTTCTCGGTCGACGGTTCCGGCGACAGTGTCTTGGACGTCACCCGCACCTTGAACGGCACGGCTACGCTCACCGGCGAGAACGGCGCGCTGGCCGGCATCAATGTCGAGCAATTGCTGCGCCGGCTGGAGCGGCGGCCCTTGTCGGGCGGCGGCGAATTTCGCACCGGGCGTACGCCTTACGACAAGATTTCGGTCGCGCTGAAAATTGTGCATGGCACCGTCACGGTCGAGGATATGAAGATCGACGGTCCGGCGGTGCGGCTGGCGCTCGCCGGCTCCGCCTCGGTGCCCGAACGCGAGCTGGATCTCAAAGGCACCGCGGCGCTGATCGAATCGAAGAAGACTGGCGGGGCCCCGTTCGAACTGCCGTTCATCGTGCAGGGCCGCTGGGACGACCCGATCATGCTGCCCGACGCCGAGGCCCTGATCCGCCGCTCGGGCGCGGCAGCCCCCCTGCTCGACGCGGTGCGCGACCGCAACGGGCGCGATTCGGTCGGCTCCGTGCTTGAGCGGCTCACCGGCGGTCCCGCCCGCGCCGTGCCGGCGACCGAGCAATCCATTGCCCCGGCCAAGCCGGACGCGCCCAAGTAACCGCTTGAAGCACCGGCGTGCCGCCGGGCGGGCCTTCGATTATCATTGCGTTCGTGACGAATCACCCGCCGGGCGATTGGCCGGCGCGATAGGCTGCGGATGCTCTACGCAACCCTCCGGACGCTGGTCAAAATCGCCGTCGCCTCGCTGGTGGTGGGAACGATCCTCGCCCATTTCGGCATCACCGCGGACCAGCTAATGAAGTCGGTTGGGCTGTCCACCGACCGTATCGCCGACTATGCCAAACAAGGGTTCGCCTGGGCCTGGCCTAACGTATTGCTCGGCTCGCTGGTAATCGTGCCGATCTGGTTCCTGGTCTTTCTGCTGCGCCCGCCCGGGCAGAGCAGCAGCGAATGATGCGGTGCTTTCTACGCCCGGCAGACGAGTCTCATACTCACACCTGCGCCCCCAGGGCCGCGTGCTCACGGCGCAGCGAGCTGCGCTTGGCCGTCAGCGAAGCCGCGACGGTGCCGAGCGCGACAATCGCGATCATGATGGTACAGACCGCGTTGATCTCCGGCTTCACGCCCAAACGGACCTCGGAATAGATACGGATCGGCAGCGTGGTCGCGCCCGGGCCGGTGGTGAAGCTCGCGATCACCAGATCGTCGAGCGAGAGCGAGAAGGCGAGCATCCAGCCGGCGGCGATTGCCGGCAGGATCAGCGGCAAAGTCACGATCAGGAACGTCTTGAGCGGCGGACAGCCGAGGTCCATCGCCGCTTCCTCCAGGCTGCGGTCGAAGCCGATCAGCCGCGACTGAACGATCACGGTGACGAAGCAGAGCGTCAGCGTGGTGTGCGCGATGGCGATGGTCCAGAAGCCGCGGTCGACGTTGAGCGCGACGAACAACAGCAGCAGCGACAGCCCGGTGATCACCTCCGGCATTACCAGCGGCGCATAGACCATGCCGGAAAACAGAAGCCGGCCGCGGAACGAGCCGAAGCGCACGAGCGCGACCGCAGCAAGCGTGCCGAGCACGGTGGCGGCGCTCGCCGACAGCGCGGCAAGCCGCAGGCTGGTCCAGGCCGCCTGCAGCATGGCGTCGTCGTGCAGAAGCGCCCGGTACCAGGCGAGCGACCAGCCGCCCCACACCGTCACCAGCCGCGAGGCGTTGAACGAATAGATCACCAGGATGGCGATCGGCAGATAGAGGAAAGCAAGGCCGAGCGCCACCGACAGGAAATTGAAGGCCGATGCCCCGCGCCGCATCAGCGCCCTCCTTCCAATTCCCGCCGCTGCAGCCGCTCGTAGAGCAGCATCGGCACGATCAAGAGGCCTAGCAGCGCCACAGCAACGCTGGAAGCCACCGGCCAATCGCGGTTGGCGAAGAATTCCATCCACAGCGTCTGCCCGATCATCAAGCTGCTGGAGCCGCCGAGCAGATCGGGAATGACGAACTCACCGACGATCGGGATGAAACAAAGCAGCACGCCGGCGGCCGCCCCGCGCAGCGACAGCGGCATGGTCACCCGCCAGAAGGCGCGCATGCGCGTGCAGCCGAGATCGGCGGCGGCTTCCAGCAGCGTCTCATTCATCTTCTCGAGCGCCGCGTAGATCGGCAGCACCATGAACGGCAGATAGGAATAGACGATGCCGATATAGATCGCGCTGTCAGAGGCAAGCCACTCCGGCCGCTTGTCGACGATGCCAAGCGCCGTCAACACGTCGTTGAGCAGGCCGTCGCGCTGCAGAATGTTGATCCAGGCATAGACTCGGATCAGGAACGAGGTCCAGAACGGCAGGATCACCAGCATTACCAGCAGCGGCTGCAGCCGGCGCGGCGCGCGCGCGATGCCGTAGGCGAGCGGATAGCCGATCAGCAGCAGGATCGCTGTCGACACGGCGGCCACTTCGAGGCTTTTCAGATAGGAGAACAAATAGATCGGGTCGGTGGCGACGAGCCGATAGGTGTCAAGCGACAGGCCCGCCAGGAAATGATTTACCCCCTCCCAGCCGGCAGAAAGGTCGAGCACCGGCACATAAGGCGGCAGCGCCAGCGCCGTCTGCGAAAGGCTGATCTTCAGCACGATGAGAAATGGCGCGAGGAAGAACAGCAGCAGCCAGACGTAGGGAATAAGCAGCGCCAGTCGCGCGCTCAAGGAATGGCTGCGTGGGCGGCTTTCAGTCATCGGCGTTTGTCACGGGTTCCCTCGCCCCCGGGGAGGTCAATCGAGAACGCGGCGCGCACATTGCCAGCGTCGAAGCCATGTCACGACCTCAGCACCACGCCGGCGTCGGCCGGCCAGGAGAGCCACGCCACGTCGTTGACGCCGAACGCCGGCGCATCGCGCGCGCCGCTATTGGCGAGCGCCACCTTCATCACCGTCCGATCGGCAAGCCGCACCTTGTAGATCGACATGTCGCCGCGGTAGCCGATCTCGAACACGATGCCGGAGGCGACGTTGAGTTCGTCGCCGGGCGGGCGCTCGGCGCTCATGCGCAGTTTCTCCGGCCGCACCGCCAGCGCGATCTTGTCGCCCGGTTTGCCGCCGGCATCGTCGGCGATGCGCAGCATGCCGAGCGCGCTGGCGACGCCGCGCCCGCCATCGGCGATAAAGCCTTCGATCAAGGTGACCTCGCCGATGAAATCGGCCACCCAACGCGAATTCGGCCGCTCGTAGATCTCCTTCGGCGTCGCGGCCTGGATCAGCCGGCCCTGGTTCATCACCGCCATGCGGTCGGCGACGATCATCGCCTCTTCCTGGTCGTGGGTGACGATGACGAAGGTGGTGCCGAGCTTGCGCTGCAGCTCCATCAATTCGAATTGGGTTTCCGCGCGCAGCTTCTTGTCGAGCGCGGCGAGCGGCTCGTCGAGCAGCAGCACGCGCGGTCGCTTGACCAGCGAGCGCGCGAGCGCCACGCGCTGACGCTGGCCGCCGGAGAGCTGGTCGACGCGGCGCTTCTCGAAGCCCTTGAGCTTCACCAGTGTGAGCATGTCGGCGACGCGATCGGCGATCTCGCTGCGGCTGACGTGCTCCTGTCGCAGGCCGAAGCCGACATTACCGGCGACCGTCAGATGCGGAAACAGGGCGTAGCTCTGGAACATCATGTTGACGGGGCGCCGGTGCGGCGGCATGGCGGCGATGTCCTCGCCGGCGAGTAGGATGCGGCCTGCGCTCGGCGTCTCGAAGCCGGCCAAGAGACGCAGCAGCGTGGTCTTGCCGCAGCCCGAAGGTCCGAGCAGCGCGAAAAATTCGCCTTGCCGGATGTCGAGCGTCAGCTCGTCGACCGCCGCAACCGCGCCGAAACGCTTGCTGACCGCCTCGAAACACACCAGCGCAGGCGCCGTGCCGTGCTCCGCCATCCCCGTCCTCGTCAAAGACAAGGCGCAACGCTAGCGCATGACCGCAAAACGTGGGAACGGGTTTTCGCAAAACATCGCACGCCAAGGTAAAGGCGCGGCACCGACCCGGGGGTACTCTGATCAGGCGACCGAGTCAGGCGGCGGGTTTCTTCGCCGGCGAGGAATCGCAGCTCGCCTCGGCCACCGGCAAACGCGGCTCGGGTCCGTAATAATTGCCAAGCTGCACGATCGGCCGCGGCTTGAGCAGGATGGAAACCAGCCGCTCGAACAGCGCCTTGCCCGACACCGGCTTGCAGAGGAATTCATTCACGCCGAGCTTGGCCGATTCGAGAATGCGCCAGCGCTCGATATGGGCGGTCAGCATGATGATGGGAATGTCCGGCAGCGGGAACACGCCGGGCGAGCGCACCGTCCGCACCACCTCGGGGCCATTGAGGTGCGGCATTTCCCAGTCGAGGATGACGACGTCGGGACGCTCGGTGCGGATCAGATCCAGACCGGCGACGCCGTCGTCGGCCTCGAGCACCCGCTTTACGCCGATATTGCTGAGCAGGCTGCGCACGATCATGCGCGCGTAAGGATTGTCGTCGACCACCAGCACATGCAGCTGTTGGATGAGAACTTCGGCCTGCTTGATATTGACGGGCATGACAAAAAGCACTTCACACCCGGCGATTTTCGCCGCCAAACCTCAATTGCCCGTTAATGTGCGCCGCACGGCGTCTTTCCAGCCGGCATATTTTCGCTCGCGCTGGCCTGCATCCATGCATGGCTCAAATCTGCGGTCGAGCCGCCATTGCGCGGCAAACCCTGCGAGATCGGGGCAGATGCCGGCGGTACGGCCGGCGAGATAGGCGGCGCCCAGGGCGGTGGTTTCCATCACCGCCGGACGGTCCACCGGGCTCGCCAGAATATCGGCGAGAAACTGCATGGTTAACGCGCTGGCGGTCATGCCGCCGTCGACTCGCAGCACGCTGGCGGCGCCGCCGGCGGACGGCCAGTCGGCGCGCATGGCCTCGAGCAGATCGCGGGTCTGGTAGCCGACCGCTTCCAGCGCCGCGCGGGCGAGTTCGGCGTCGCCGCAATTGCGGGTCAACCCGAAGATCGCGCCGCGCGCCTGGGCGTCCCAATAGGGCGCGCCGAGGCCGACAAAAGCCGGCACCAGATAGACCTGCTCGGCCGGATCGGCGAGGCCGGCGAGCGCATCGAGCTGCGGCGCCTCGCGGATGATCTTGAGGCCGTCGCGCAGCCATTGCACCGCCGCGCCGGCGATGAAGATCGCGCCTTCCAGCGCATAGGTGCGTTTGCCATCGAGCTGATAGGCAATGGTAGTGAGCAGGCGGTTGCGTGAGGCGACGCGCTCGGCGCCGGTGTTGAGCACCATGAAGCAGCCGGTGCCGTAGGTCGATTTCATCATGCCGGGCGCAAAGCAGCCCTGTCCGACTGTCGCCGCCTGCTGATCGCCGGCCACGCCGAGAATGCGCATGGGCGCGCCGAACAAGTCCGCCGTTGTCGTGCCGAACTCGGCGGCGCAGTCCTTGACCTGCGGCAGCAACGCGGGCGGCACGCCGAACAGCTGGCAAAGGCCTTCATCCCATTCGCCGCGGCCGATATCGAGCAGCAGCGTGCGCGCGGCGTTGCTGGCGTCGGTTGCGTGCACCTTGCCGCCGGAGAGGCGCCAGAGCAGGAAGCTGTCGATGGTGCCGAAGGCGAGCTTGCCCGTTTGCGCGGCCGCGCGCGCCCCCGCGACATTGTCCAGCAACCAAGTGATCTTGCTGGCGGAAAAATAAGGATCGAGCACAAGCCCGGTCTTGGCGGCGATCTCCGGCTCATGCCCGCCCCTGCGCAGCTTGGCGCAGAACCCGGCGGTGCGGCGGTCCTGCCAGACGATTGCGTTGTGAATTGGCTTGCCGGTAGCGCGATCCCAGATGACGGTCGTTTCGCGCTGATTGGTGATGCCGATGCCGGCAATGTCTTTGGCGTGCAAACCGGCCTTCGCCATCGCCTCGCGGACGCAGGCGACCGCCGCCGCCCAGATATGCTCCGGATCGTGCTCGATCTCGCCCGGAGCCGGATAGATCTGGTGCAGTTCCTGCTGCGCGCTGGCGAGCGGGCGGAGCGCCGCATCGAAGGCGATGGCGCGCGTCGACGTCGTGCCTTGGTCGATGGCAATGAGAGCGGTCGGCAAGCTGATCCCCGGTCGCCGGCGCGAAGCGGCGCGCGGAGATTAGTTCAACAAGGTCAGATTGGCGATTGCCGCATCGCCGTCGGCGTTGATGGCGGCCATCTTGCGCGGCATCGGGCCGTAGTAATTGCCGTCCTTCATCAGCGGCCGCGGCTTGCTCAGCACCGCGAGCAGACGCTCCTGCAAGGCCTTGGTCGATACCGGCTTGAGCAGGAATTCATTGACGCCGATCTGCACCGCTTCGACCACGTGCGAGCGGTCCCCGTGACCGGAGAGCATGATGATCGGAACGTTCGGGTACGGGAAGGTCTCGGGCGAGCGCACCATGCGCACAAAGCCGGGGCCGTCGAGCCCGGGCATTTTCCAGTCGAGCAGGACGACGTCCGGCGCCTTGAGCCGGATCAAATCGAGGCCGGCCTCACCGTCCGCCGCCTCATAGACCTCGGTGACGCCGATGCTCGTCAGCAGAGCGCGCAGCACCTTGCGCATGAAATGCTCATCGTCCACCACGGCAACCTTGGCGGCAGCGAAGCGCTCGGCGGGCGACGGCATCGGCATCGGCGATCCAGCACACGACCGGGTAATTAAAGCAAAAAGTCATGGCGGGCCGATAAAACGGGCAATTCCAATTGTACCGATCGCGGCAAGATTCCGAAAACCATGAAACTCGATGGCATCGCTGTGGGATGCGGCGTGCTCCCTCCGCGCTAAGCGCGCTATTTCAACTCCGCCCCTGCAACGACGCCATGAACCGTTCGAGCGCGCTGCGCTCCTCGGCTGTGGCAACAAGCCCCAGCTTGCTGCGTCGCCAGAGCACGTCGTCGGCGCTTTGCGCCCATTCGTGCGCCACCAGGTAACGCAGCTCGGCGGCGGTGAGATCGCCGGTGAAGGATTCGCCGAGATCGTCCATGCTTCGCGCCGCGCCGAGAATGCGCTCGACGCGTGTGCCATAGGCGCCCAGCAGGCGGCGGGCGTGCCGCTCGGCGAGGAACGGCCAGCGCCGCAGCATCTCCGCCAGCAGCGCATCGACGCCGTCGACGGCAAGGTCGCCGCCTGGAAGGTGCGAATGCGCGGTCCAGGGCGGACGCGCTCCGAAAAAATGGCCGATGCGCGCCATCGCCGCTTCCGCCAGCCGGCGATAGGTGGTGATCTTGCCGCCATAGACGGTGAGCAGCGGCGCCTCGCGATAGGCATGGTCGAGCGCCAGCACGTAATCGCGGGTAATGTCCTCCGGCTTGTCGGCACCGTCGTCATAGAGCGAGCGGATGCCGGCGAACGACCAGACCACCGCATCGGGCGTGACCTGCTCGCGGAAATAGCGGTTCACCACTCCGCACAGATAGATGACCTCTTCGGCATCGGGCGTCGGGGTGCTCACATTGCCGACAAAGTTCTCGTCGGTGGTGCCGATCAACGTGAAATCCTGCACGAACGGCAGCGCGAACACCACGCGTCCGTCGTCCGCCTGCAAGAGATAGCCGCTGTCGTGCTCGAACAAGCGCGGCACCACGATATGGCTGCCCTTGATGAGGCGGACCGGCCTTTGCAGCGGCAAGCGCAGGACGGTCTCGGCGACCTGGGCGACCCACGGGCCGCTGGCATTGACCAGCACGCGCGCGCTCACAACATCGCGCCGGCCGCGGCGGTTGAGCACCAGTTCCCATTCCTGGCGGCGCTCGGCGCGCATCAGGCGCGTGCGGGTGCGAATGTCGGCGCCGCGCTCGGCGGCATCGAGCGCGGTCAGCACCACCAGCCGGGCATCATCCACCGCGCAATCGGAATATTCGAAGGCGTAGCGGAACGGGCGCTTGAGCGGCTGGCCGACACGATGATGCGTGAGATCGATGGTGCGGCTTGCCGGCAGCAGCTTGCGTCCGCCGAGATGGTCGTAGATGAACAGCCCGAGCCGCAGCAGCACCGGCGAACGGCGGCCGAGCTGCGGCGGCAGCACGATGCGCAGCGGCCGGATCACATGCGGGGCCATGCGCAAGAGGACCTCGCGCTCAGTCAGCGCCTCACGCACCAAGCGGAACGCGAAGTGCTCGAGATAGCGCAAGCCGCCATGGATCAGCTTCGAGGAGGCCGACGAGGTGCCGCCGGCGAGGTCGTTCTGCTCGAGGAGCAGCACGCGCAGGCCGCGCCCGGCGGCGTCGCGGGCAATGCCGGTTCCGTTGATGCCGCCGCCGATGATGGCGAGGTCGTAGTCGGCCATGGATTCTGATTCGCCGTGCTGCAAGCGAGAATGGGCGGCTTATGCGGCGACCTCAAGCGGCGGCCCTGCGAATCCAGCGCTAACATCCGCTGCCGTTGCCAAATCGCCTTGGCTTGGCCATATGTTTCTCACTTCATGCCCGCGAAGTTCCGTGCCGCCGGCACGGCAACAGCCGTTAGACCGATGCCCTCCCCGCGCCTGCTCGTCATCGAAGGCAACTCGCCGCAGACCATGGCGGAACATGTGGCGGCCGGCGGTGTGCCGGCGAGCAAGGGCTATTCCGATCTGCTGCGCGAATTGCTGCCGGGAGCGGCGGTCGACATCTGCTATCCGGGGGACCCGAAAGCGGCGCTGCCGGAAGGCTACTCGCTTGCCGGCTATGACGGGGTGACGATCACCGGCTCGGCCTTGCATGTCTATGCCGGCGGCGACGAGGTAATGCGGCAGGTCGATCTGGTGCGCACGACGCTTGCGACCGGAACCCCGATATTCGGCTCCTGCTGGGGTCTGCAGGTGATCGTCGCGGCCGCCGGCGGCAGCGTGCGCAAGAATCCGAAGGGCCGCGAGATCGGTTTCGGCCGCGGCATCCGCCTGACCGAAGCGGGCCGCAAGCATCCGATGTATGCCGGCAAGCTCGACGTGTTCAACGCGCCGACCGTGCATCTCGACGAGGTCGAAGCACTGCCGTCCGGGACCACAGTGCTCGCCTCGAATGCCATGTCGGACGTGCAGAGCGCGGAAATCCGCACCAACGGTTCGGTTGCCTGGGCGGTGCAATATCACCCGGAATATCCGCTGCGCGAAGTGGCGGCGATCGTGCGGCGCATCGGCACGCGGCTGATCGAGGAAGGTTTCTTCGCCAACGAGACCGGCATGAGAAAGTTCGCTGAGGATCTCGACATTCTCGACCGCGACCCCGCCTGCAAGCGGCTCTCGTGGCTGCACGGCGTCAGCAAGAACGTGCTCGACACAAGGCTGCGCGTCAGCGAGGTGGCGAACTGGATCGAGTTCCAGGTGCTGCCCACGCGGGTCAAGCGCGGGCGGGGGTAAGCCTCATGCTGAGGAGCGCCCGAAGGGCGCGTCTCGAAGCATGAGGCCGCCCCATCCTTCGAGACGGCCGCTGCGCGCCCTCCGCAGGATGAGGCGGAGTGAGGGAGGAGAGGTATGGATTTCTCCAACAAGACAGTCGTCGTCACCGGGGGCACCGGTGCGCTCGGCAGCGCAGTGGTCGGCGCGCTGCTCGCGGCCGGTGCGTCTTGTACGCTGCCTTACATGCACGAGGGCGAGGCGCAGCGGTTTGCTCATCGCAGCAATCCGAATGTGTCGTTGATCGGGGTGTCCGATCTCGCCGAAGAATCAATGGTCGCCAAAATCTATCAGGGCTTGCAGCCCTGGGCGTCGATCCACATCGCCGGCGGCTTTGCCATGGGCAAAGTGGCGGACACCGACAAGGCGGCGCTGATGACGCAGCTCAATAACAATCTGGTCTCCTGCTTCCTCTGCTGTCGCGCGGCGGTCAACGCGATGCTGGCCGCTGGAGCCGGTGGGCGCATCGTCAATGTGGCGGCGCGCCCAGCCCTGGAATGGCGTTCGGGTGCCGGCATGACGGCCTATACGGTCGCCAAGACCGGCGTCGCCGCGCTTACCGTGGCGCTGGGCGAGGAAGTCGCTACAGACGGAATCCTGGTGAATGCGGTCGCGCCCTCGATCATGGACACAGCCGCCAACCGAGCGGCCATGCCGAAGGCAAATTTCGATAGCTGGCCAAAGGTCGAAGAAGTTGCCGCGACGATTCTATTTCTCGCTTCACCGGATAATAAAGTTACGCGCGGCGCGATCGTCCCGGTTTATGGGAAGGCGTGAGCACAGCGTTCCCTCGCCCCCAGCAGCGAGGCGAGGGAAAAGGGCTACCCCGCGACCGGCACCAGCTCGAGCGGCGCGCGCAGCAGGCGCTGCACCGCGCCCGAGGCGACCACCGTGCGGCCCTCGGCATAGGCCTCGTGGTTCTTCTCGATGTCCGCGAGATCGTAAAGATAATTGACCATCAGCCCGTAGGATTGGCTCATGGCCCGCTCGGAGGTGTCGGCCAGCCAGTTGATGCGCTCGAGCCGCGCCCCGTTGCCGAGATGGAAGCGCGCCACCGCATCGAGCGGCGAGCCGCGCTCGCTGCGTGCGCGCAAGAAATACCAGGCCGCCGCCCGCATCACCGGCAGCTCCAGCTGCTCCGCCTTTTCCGCATCGCGCCACCAGTCGGGCTCGTCGAGCACGGCAAAAGCCGCTTTGTCTGCTTCGCTCAGCGCCGACGAATTTTCGGCCGCGCGCTCTCGCTTGAGCCACGCTGCAAAGCTCACCACCGGCGACAGCGTGACGAAAGTCGCGAGCTTCGGCATCTCGCGGCTGATCTCCTCGACCACCTGCTTGATGAGGAAATTGCCGAACGAAACTCCGGTCAACCCACGCTGGCAGTTGGAGATCGAATAAAACACCGCGGTGCGCATCCGGTCGGGCTCGACCACTTCGCGTTCGCCGCTGAGGATCGGCGCGATCGCCCCCGGAATGTCGCGCGCCAGCGCCACCTCGACGAAGATCAGCGGTTCGTCCACCAGCGCCGGATGGAAGAAGGCATAGCAGCGCCGGTCGGGCGGATCGATGCGCCGGCGCAAGTCCTCCCAATCGTGGATGGTGTGCACCGCCTCGTAGCGGATGATCTTTTCCAAGACGATCGCCGGCGTTGACCAGTCGATATGGCGCAGCACCAGAAAGCCCCGGTTGAACCAAGACGAGAACAGATGGACGAAATCGTTGTCGACCGCGGCGAGGTCCTGCTCGCGATGATCGAGCGCGTCCATCAACTGCTCGCGCATGCGCACCAGCGCGGCGGTGCCGCCCGGCGCCAGATTGAGCCGCCGGAACAATTCCTGCCGGCGCGGCTCGGAGGCGGCATGCAGATCGGCAGCGGTGGCGTCGTTCGGATTCTCGCGCCAGGCGGCGATCGCCGCCTCCATACGCGCCCGGTCGGCGCCGAAGCGCTGCGCCAGCGCCTCGAAAAAGGCGATGCGCGGGCCGGTCGTCAGCTCCGCGTAGCGGCCAAGAATTTCGCGCGCCAGCGCCACGCCGGAGGCTTCGCCGCGGCCGGAGAGAAGGTCCTCGCAAAGCTCGATCAGGCTCTCGGAACGGGTCGCGTCGATGCCGCGCCGGTCGCGGGCGCGGTCGAGCAGCGCGCGGCCGCGTTCGGATATCGTCTGCAAAAGCTCGCCGAAAAACGAGGTGTTCATCTTGGCGCTCCCACGACCGCCCGGACGGTCCGGCACCCGTCCGCTACTTGCCAGCGCCCATCAAGTGGTTGGGCAGCCATGTGGCGATTTCGGGGAATATACACAAGATCACGATCGCCAGCATCATGCAGATGACATAAGGCAGCGTCCCCCACATGACCTTGGTCACCGGCACGTCGGGCGCAATCGCGTTCACGATGTAAATGTTCAATCCCACCGGCGGATGGATCAGGCCGATTTCCATATTGATGGTGAGGATGACGCCGAACCAGACCGGGTCGAAACCGGCGGCGGTGATGATCGGCAACAAGATCGGCGAGGTCATCAGGATGATGGCAGCGGGCGGGATGAAAAAGCCGCAGACCAGCAGAAATAGATTGATCATGAACATCAGCACCCAGCGATTGAAATGCGCGTCAGCGATCGCCTGCGCCAGCGTCTGGGTGAGATAGAGCGAAGTCAGCATGTAGCCGAACAGCACGGCGGCGGCGATGATAGTCAGGATCATCACCGACTCGCGCATGGTGTCGCGCAGGATCAGCCAGATCTGCTGCGGCTGCCAGAGCTTGTAGATGGCGATTGCCAGCATGAGACAGAGCGCGGCGCCGACGCCGGCCGCTTCCGAGGGCGTGGCGATGCCGCCGTAGAGCGCGTACATGACGCCGAAGATGATGAAGATGAACGGCGCGATTTTCGGAACGGAAGAAAACTTCTCCTTCCAGGAATAGCGGAAGCTCGGCGCGTGCGCGCGGAAACCCGAGCGCCAAATCGCAAACATCGACCACAGCATGAACATGCCGGTCAGCATCGCCCCCGGCATGACGCCGGCGATGAACAGGCGGCCGATCGAAGTCTCGGTGGCAATGCCGTAGAGAATGAATGTGACCGAGGGCGGGATCAAGATGCCGAGCGTGCCGCCGGCGCAAATCGAGCCGGTGGCGATCTCGTCCGGATAGCCGCGCCGGCGCATCTCCGGGATACCCATCTTGCCGATGGCGGCGCAGCAGGCGGGTGAGGAGCCGGTGAGCGCGGCAAAAATCGCGCAGGCGCCGAGATTCGACAACACCAGGCTGCCCGGCAGTCGGTACAACCAGCGCTCAAGCGCCTCGTAGAGGTCCTTGCCGGCCGGCGAGGAGCCGATGGCGGCGCCCATCATCACGAACATCGGAATGGCAACAAGCGTGAACTCGTCGAGGCCGCCATAGAAGGTCTCGGCGACGACATGCATGCTGCTGAAACCCTGGAAGACGAGAAGAAAGACAATCGAAATGGCGCCGAGGCCGAAGGCCACCGGCACGCCCGACAACAGCATCAGCAAAGTGACGACGAGAACGATGGAGCCTTGCGTGGTCGGTGTCATCCCGCACCTTCCAGCGCCTCGCGCGCCTGCTCGCGCGCCACGTCCTCGGCGGCGGCCTTCTCAGAAATGCCGAAGGGCGGCGAGCGGCCGGTCACCAGGGCGAGAAATTCGGCGATGTACTGCAAGACCAAGAGCCCGAGGCCGATCGGCATGGAGAAATACGGCACCCAGAGCGGCGCACGCCATACCGTGTCCGAATGCCAGTCGTTGACCCAGGCCTCATGCCAATAGAGCGTGCACAGCACGAACAGCACGACGCAGAAGGAAAGACCCATGACGGTGGTTATGAAGGCAAGCCAATAGCGGGGCTTTCCGCTGACATGGAACGGCAGCACATCCACGTTGACATGACCGCGGGTCATGAGCACGTAGGCGCTGCCGATGAACGTCGCCCCCACGATGCAGTAGGTTACCACGTCGATTTGCCAGATCGTCGTCATGTTCAGAATGTAGCGCTCGACCACCATCTGGCAGATGACGATCACCGCAGCGCCGATCAGAAAAGCGGCAGCCACGCCGGCGACGCGCGACAAGAAGGCGACCGCCCGAATGTAAGCGTCCATGGGTTCGATTGTTTCGTGCTTGTTGGCGAAAGTCCCGAGCGCCCCGCGCCGTCCCGCCGTGGGCAGGCCGGCCGGCGGGTGTTTCCCGCCGGCCGGTCCGTCGCAGCTCTTACTTAACCGACAGCGCCTCGTCGATCAGCTTTTGACCGTTCGGGACGTGCTTGGCGAAGGTCGCATAGGAGCTCTTCTTCGCCACATCGATCCACTGGTTGTATTCTGCGTCGGTAAGACTGATGACCTCGACGTTGTGATCCTTGAACGCCTTGATGGCGTCCTCGTTCACTTGGTCGGCCTTTTTCTCATAATAGGCCTGCGCGTCCTTGCCCGCCTTGACGATCGCGTCCTGCTGCCGCTTGTCGAGCTTGTCGAAGCTCTTCTTCGACATCAGCACCGGCTCGTACATGAACCACAGCGCGTTGTTGCCGGGCGCGGTCAGGCACTTGGTCACCTCGTAGAGACGCATCGAAGCGAAGGTGCCGAGGCTGGTGTCGGTGCCGGTCACCACGCCGGTCTGGAACGCATTGTAGATTTCATTCGACGGCGGGCTGACGATCGAGGCGCCGGCCGCCTGCCACATCGCCGCGAAGGTCGGTCCGGCGGCGCGGAACTTGACGCCCTTCAGATCGGACGGCTTCTGCAGACAACCGTCCTTGCCGGCCATGCCACCGGCGAACCAGGCATCGGAAAGCACGATCACGCCGTGCTTCTCAATCTCGGCGCGGATCATCTTCATGAATTCGGAATTGTTGATGCGCTTGGCGCGATCCTGGTTCCGGATCAGGCCCGGCATCAGCGTAGCCGAGAACGTCGGCACCTTGCCGCTGGCGTAGTCGAGCGGGAACAGCGCGATGTCGAGCTGGCCGTCGACCATGGCATTCCACTGCGCGTTCGGCTTGAAGAGCGAGGCGCCCGGATAGACTTGCACATTCAGCCCGACATTGGCGGCGCCGGCCTCCTTGGCGATCATTTGCACCATGTCGTCGCGCACGTCGCCTTTGCCGCCCGGAAACTGGTGCGAGGCGCGCAGCGTAACCTGCGCCTGGGCGGCGCCGGACAGCAGCACCACCGCGGCGGCGCCGGCGAGAATCAAGTTCAGCTTTTTCATTGGGGGACCCTCCCTACGGTCTTTGTGATCTGACAACGTTTCCCGTTGCCATTTTAGCGGCCACAATAGCCATATTCATCTGTCGCGCCCAGCCGCACATTAGCCGCCGCTGCCATGCAATTCCATAGCGGCGCGGTTAAACGCCCGCTGCAACCGCTGCGCTAGTGCGGATTTAGCGCTCTGGCCAGCGCGGAACGATGACCCTATAACCCCGGCAGCCTAAAACATTTCGCGTGTCCGGGGGTCTCAAAATCATGCCGAAGCCGTTGGCCGGTCTCCGCGTCCTCGAGCTTGCCCGCATCCTGGCCGGCCCCTGGGCCGGACAGGTGCTGGCCGATCTCGGCGCCGACGTCGTCAAGGTCGAGCGCAAGGACGCCGGCGACGATACCCGCGGCTGGGGCCCGCCATTCGTCGAAGGCGCCGAGGGCAAGCATATTGGCTCGGCCTATTTCCATTCGGCCAATCGCGGTAAGCGCTCGATCGAGGTCGATTTCGACAGCGAGGACGGCCGGCGTATCGTGCGCAAGCTCGCGGCGCGCTCCGACGTGCTGATCGAGAATTTCAAGGTCGGCGGGCTCGCCAAGTTCGGGCTCGATTACAAGAGCCTGGCGCCGGTAAACCCGCGCCTGATCTATTGCTCGGTCACCGGCTTCGGCCAGGACGGGCCCTATGCGCCGCGCGCCGGCTACGACCTGATGGCGCAAGGCATGTCCGGCATCATGGACCTGACCGGCGCCGCCGACGGTGAGCCGACGCGCATCGGCGTACCGGTGTCGGATATATTCACCGGCGTCTATTCCGTGATCGGCATTTTGGCGGCGCTCGCCGAGCGAGAACGCACCGGCAAAGGCGCCCATATCGACAACGCGCTGGTCGATTCCAGCGTCGGCGTGCTGTCCAACCAGGCGCTCAATTATCTCGTCTCCGGCAAGGTGCCGAAACGCATCGGCAATGCGCACGCCAATATCGTGCCCTACCAGGTGTTTCCGGTCGCCGACGGCCACATCATCATTGCCACCGGCAATGACTCCCAGTACGTCAAGCTGTGCCAGGTGCTGGGTGTGCCGGAGCTCGCGGAAAATCCGGCCTACAAGGACAATACCGGACGGCTCAAGCATCGCGACGAGCTGGTCGGCAAGATCGCGGCCATCACCTCCCACCTGAAGCGCGACGAATTGCTCGACAAGCTGGAAGCCGTGCAGGTGCCCGCTGGGCCGATTAACAATCTCGAGCAGGTGTTTAACGACCCGCAGGTCAAGCACCGCGGCATGCAGCTTTCCCTACCGAGCGCGGCCGCCAAGAAAGGCGTGATTCCGGGCGTGCGCACACCAATCGTGATCGACGGCTGGAAAGCGGCTTCGGAGCGTCCGGCGCCCCTTCTCGGCGAGCACACCGCGGAAATTTTGAAAGAGATCGGCGAAGCTTGAACGCTTGCGGGCGGCGCCCGATCAATCGATCGGAATGATCGCGGCGAGGAATTCTTCGGCCCCTTTGACTTGGGCGCGGTGACCTTTGCCGTCGACATCCTCCATCAAAATGCGGTCACCGGGGCCGAAGGTGCGTTTTTCGCCGTCGCCTGCCGTTACTTCGATTTGTCCTTTCAGGCCGATAAAGAACTGCTTCTTGGGCGGAGCGATCGTCTCGGCGGCCCACCCGGGCGGCAGCCGCACGAATTGCAATCCATCGGCTGGGAAGGCATGCGACACGAAGATCATCGGTGCCGGCGGTCGATAGTCGGCCTCGTCGAGATTGAGCGTGGCTTCGGCAAAATGACTTTGACCGTTCTGGTCGGCGTGCAAACGAACATATTTCATTTTCCGCGCTCCCTTCTGGCTATTCGAGCAATGCTGCGGCTTTATCGCCGCCCCGCCGCGCCCAGTCCTTGACGTGGGTCAAATGTCCGTTGCGCCACGGCTGCCTTAGCCTTCAACGCGATCAGCCCGCCGGCGCGGGGTGGCGGTGGCGCGACCGTGCGCTCTCGACCGCCTCGCGGATATTCCGCTCCAGGGCGGCTATGTCGTAAGGCTTCTGCAGCACCACGACGCCCTGGCGCACGGCCTCCTGGGCGCTGGCGCTATAGCCGGTGGTGAGCAGCACCGGGATGCCGGGAAAGCGTTGGCCGATCTCACGCGCGAGGTCGAGCCCATTTTTGCCGCCCGGCATCAGGATGTCGGAGAATACCAGATCGACATCGGGGTCGAAGCGCAGGGCGGCAATGGCGGCTTGCGCATTGGTGACGCTGCGCACGCGATAGCCGAGTTGGCGCAAATAACCGGCGCCGACCTCGGCCACGTCGGCATTGTCCTCGACCAGCAGGACGGTGCCCGCGGCGGCGCTTGGCGTTCGCTCCGGGGGCGGCGAAGCCGGCTGTGGCGCTTCCTGGCTGCGCGGCAGAAAAAGCGTGATGACGGTGCCCCGCCCTTCGGCGCTAGTGATTGTCGCGGTGCCGCCGGATTGCTTAGCGAAGCCGTAGACCTGGCTGAGACCCAGGCCCGTGCCCTTGCCGACTTCCTTGGTGGTGAAAAACGGCTCGAAAACCCGCGGCAGAACATCGGCGGGAATTCCCTGGCCGCTGTCGGCCACGCGAATGGCGACAAATTCACCGGCGAGGCCCTCGGCCGTCGCCTCGCCCTTGAGCGTCACCGGCTTCACCCGGATCGACAGCGTGCCGCCGCTCGGCATGGCATCCTTGGCGTTGACGGCGAGATTGAGGATGGCGAGTTCGAATTCGCCCGGATCGACCCGCACCGCGCACACGGTATCCGGCACGTCGACCTTGATCTCGATGTCGGTGCGCAATGAGCGGGTGAGCAATTCGCGGATCGTCGGAAGGTGCTTCGACAGATCGATCACTTGCGGTGTCAAGGTCTGCTGACGCGAATAAGTGAGCAGCTGCCGGGTCAGACTTTCGCCGCGTTGCGTCGCGGTCGCGATCATGTCGAGCAGGCGGATATGCTTCTTGTCGGTGAGCTCGGCACGCAGCCGCTGCACGCTGCCGCTGACAATCATCAGGAGATTGTTGAAGTCGTGGGCGACGCCGCCGGTCAGCTGGCCGATCGCTTCCATCCGCTGCGCCTGGCGCAAGGCGCCCTCCGCCGCCTCGCGGCGATCGGCTTCGTCATAGAGCCGCTTGGTGCGCGACATCGCCAGCCAAAAGCCGCCGAACAGGAACGCCGTTCCCGGCAGACCGAACACCAGATGGCTGCCCATGTAAGCGAGCCAATCATGCAACATGGCCGAGCGTTCTTCGCCGGCGAGCACATAGACTGGGAATCCGGCGAGCTTGCGATAGCCGATGCGCCGGTCGATGTGATCGAATTGCGACTCGGCTGTATAGATCGATCGGTCGAGCCCCTCGGCGATGCCTTCGTTGAATCTGCTGCGGTCGTTGAGTTTTTTCAGCCGATTCTTGGGGACCGGGTAGCGCGCGAGGAATCCGCCGTCGGCGCGCGCCATGCCGAAATAGCTGCCGGCGCTGCGGCCCATGCGGGCATAGAAGAATTCGAAATAATTCGGGAATACGGCAATCGAGATGACGCCGTTAAAAAGGCCGTCGTCCGAGTCACGCCGCTGCGACAGCGCGAAGAAATAGGAGCCGAGCCCGCTCATGCGCGGCGAATGGATGCCGCTGACATAAGTGCCGCCATTGCCGGTCAATTGCGCCTTGAAAAAATCGCGGTCGGAAAAGTCGAGGTTCTTCGGCACCGGCAATTGATTGGCGGAAACCAGCGGATGACCGTGGCGATTCATGATGGCGATGCCCTGCAGCTGCGGCATCGAATCGACGATATGCTTGAGCCGATCATGCAGCGGGCCTTCATTGAGGCGGATGTCGTCGTCCGACATGCCGCGCATGATCTCCTTGACCTCGGCGAAAGTGCGCTCGACGGTCTGAAACACTTTGAGCGCGTGCTCATGCAGGATATCGAGCGAGCGCTCGATCCGCTCGTCGGTTGAGCGCTCAAAATCGCGGTAGCTTAGCCAGGCGGCGAATGCAAATAGCAGCGCCGGCAGCACTAGCGATGCCACCATCATGACTTTGAGCAGCCGGATGGCTGCGTGCCGACCGGTCAACATTTGACTGTCGAAGGCCCCCGCATCGTTCGCGCATGTTTCCACAAAACGCCGGCATCGACGACAGATATGAATCGCCGGCTGACGGCCAAATTTAGTCCGAATTCGGCCGAAGCGGCGGTTTCGTTGCAACTTGCGCCGTTGGAACCTTTATCACGACGGCGCGTTATCAAACTTCGGCCGCGTTCAAGTGACTGCGGTCGGCGCCATCGCCTCGATGTCGGTTGCAATATCGATCACCGCCGGACGGTCGGCAGCGAGCGCGCGAGCGAGCGCAAGGGCGATGCCATCCGGCTGCTCGACGCGGATGCCGAGCGCGCCCATGTCCTCGGCCAGTCGCGCAAAATTCATCGGCCGATAGGTCCACAATTCGCGCCCTCGATCGGTCTGGGTGCCGCCATAGGCGCGGTCGAAGCCGCGCTTACTCTGGTTGCCGCCGCCGTTATTATTGACCAGCGTTACCGAATTGAGCTTCCAGCGTACCGCCGTTTCGATCTCACCGATGTGGTACCAGAAGCCGGCATCGCCGGTGAACACCACCACCGGCCGCTCGGGACAGGCCGCCTTGGCGCCGAGACCGGCGGGAAAGGCCCAACCGAGATGCCCGGCGCTGCGCATATAGCTTTGGGTCGGCATGCGCAGATCGTACATGCCGCCCATCCACATGCCGGCGTGGCCGGTATCCACCACCACGATGGCGTCGTCCGGCATATGTTGCGTGAGCTCGTGGCAGATGCGCGCCGGGTGGATGGGAGCCGCGTTCGATTCGAGCGGCGACCGGTATTTGGCGTACCACTCGTTGCGTAGCGCGCCGATTTCCTCGATCCAGCCTGCGCGTTTGCCGGCGCTCGATCTGTCGGCTTGCTCCAGCATCGCCGTGAGCACCGCCTTGGCGTCGCCCAACACGCTCGCCGCCAGCGGATAGTTGCGGCCAAGCGATTGCGGCTCAATGTCGATCTGGATCGCCGGCGTGCCGATCGGCGGCACCGCCCAGAAATGCGTGGTCATGCCGCCGGTTTCGGTGCCGATGAAGCAGACGATATCGGCGCGGTTGACGGCGCGGTTGGCGCTCTCGCGCGAATAGCTGCCGACGACACCGATCGAAAGCGGATGAGCGCCGGGGATCGAGTCCTTGCCGTTGAGCGAGGTGGCGACCGGGATTTGCAAGGCCTCAGCCAGCGCGACCAGGTCGGCGCCGGCGCGCGAGGTACGCACGCCGCCGCCGGCGACGATGATCGGCCGCTGCGCGCGCTGCAGCAAAGCAAGCGCGGCCTCGACGTGTTCGGCCTGCGGCTCGGGCCGGAACGGCGGCACGCGCGCGAACAGCGGCTCGACCAACGGCTCCATCTCGGCCTCCTCCAGGTCGAGTTGGCCTTCGTTGCCGCGGAATTGCAGATGCACCGGGCCGGGCGCGCCGGAGGTCGCGACGCGAAAGGCCTGCCGCAACATGTCGGGAACGCGCGCCACGTCATCGATGGTGGCGTTGAACTTGGTCACCGGCTCGAAGGCCGGCATATCGTCGATCTCCTGATAGACCTTGCGGAACTTGGTCTTCGGGTCACGCCCGCCGGTGATGGCGATCACCGGCGAATGCGCGAGGTAAGCGTCGCGTAACCCGGCGGCAAGATTGAGCGCGCCGATCACCTGCGCCATGCAGATGCCCGGCCTGCCCGAAGCGCGCGCGTAGCCGTCGGCCATGTAGACGGCGGATTTCTCGCCGTGACAATGCACGCGCGCAATTTTCGTGCGTCGCTCCATCTCGACGAATGTCCGCCGCAGCACCGCCGGCACCATGAACACATGGGTAACGCCGTAACCGGCGAGCATGTCGGCAATGACTTCGGCGCCGATGCGTTTTTGATTGTGGCCCAGCATGGAGCAGAGATAGCCGCTGCAAGCGCCAATGTCAGCATGGAATGTTGTCCATGCCTTGCATGGCACGGTGGCGTTTGCGTTATGATCGCGCGACGCCGAAGCGCCGGGGTGACGCGCCATGTACGACGTGCTGATCGTCGGCTACGGGCCGACAGGGATGCTGGCCGCCGCATTGCTCGGGCGCGCCGGACACCGCGTCGCGGTGTTCGAGCGCTACAAGACGCTGTACAACCTGCCGCGCGTCGGCATCGTGCACGACGACATCCTGCGCATGTTCCAGGAGATCGGCTGCATCGAGCGCGTATGGCCGCACACGCATTTCCTGCCGGTCTACGAGATGGCGAAAAACGGCCGCGTGCTCCTGTCGAGCGACGTTTCGCCGGAGGCGACCCATGGCTGGCCGGAATACATCTCGATCTATCAGCCGGCCTTCGAGGGCGAGCTCGACTTGATCGTCAAGGCGCTGCCGAGCGTGGACGTGTTCCAGGGCGAGCGGGTGACCGCGGTCGCGCAGAACGCTGAATGCGTCGAGGTCACGATCGTTGGCGATGAGGGCGAGCGGCGCGCGAAGGGGCGCTATCTCATCGGCTCGGACGGAGGCAACAGCTTCGTGCGCGAGGCGCTTGGCATCCGCTACGAGGATCTCGGCTTCAACCAGAACTGGCTCGTCATCGACGGCAAGGCCAAGAAACCGCGCCCGGGCCTTCCCGCCATGCGGCAATTCTGCGAGCCGGAACAGCCGGGCGTCACGCTGCAAATGGGCCCGCAGCACCGGCGCTGGTCGTTCATGATCTTCCCCGGCGAGAAACCGGAGGATGCGGTCAAGCCGGAGAGCGTGTGGCGCCGGCTTAACCGGCCGGAAGGCGCAACGCCGGATGAATTCGAATTGATCCGCGTCGCCACCTACAAATTCCAGTCGCTCTACGCCGAGCGCTGGCGCATGGACCGCATCTTCCTCGCCGGCGATGCCGCCCATCAGATGCCGCCGTTCCTGGCGCAGGGCCTGTGCTCGGGCTTCCGCGACCCGCACAATCTTGCCTGGAAGCTCGATTTCGTGCTGAAGGGGCTGGCCGCCGATGCATTCCTCGACGCCTATGAGGCCGAGCGAGGGCCGAACGCGCGGGCAACCATCGTCGAGAGCATGCGCGTCGGGCAGCATGTCAACGAGCGCGATCCGGAAAAGGTGCGCCAGCGCGACGAGCAGCTGATGGCGTTGCAGGCGGCCAAGGAAAAAACGCGCGGGCAGAAGCAGCTCATTGCCTTCCGTGTGCCGGGCTTTACCGCCGGCTTCATCGCCAGCAACGGCGCGCGCGGCGCGGGCGATGCGTTGACGCAACGGCACGTGAGCCGCAATGGCAGCGAGGGCCGCTTCGACGATATCGCCGGCCACGGTCCCGTGATCCTGACGCGCGGCGCGGATGCGGCCTCCACCCTCTCGCAGAGCGATCGCGATTTCTGGCAGTCGCTCGGCGGCCGTTTCGTGCGGTTGACGGAGCGCGAGGACGGCGCCGATGCGCTCCTCGACAGCGGCGGACACTATGGCCGGCTGATGGACGAGTACGGCTGCGACGTGATCGTCAAACGGCCGGACTATTACATCTTCGGCGTCTGCCCGAGTCTACGCGAGCTGCCGGCCTTGTTGGCGGAGCTGCGCGCGCAGCTCGCCTAGGTCATTTGCGGCACGAACTTTAGCGCCACGCCGTTGATGCAGTAGCGCAGGCCGGTCGGCGGCGGACCGTCGTCGAAGACGTGTCCGAGGTGGCTGCCGCAGCGGCTGCAATGAACCTCGTCGCGCACCATGCCGTGGCTGGTGTCGACATCGCTTTCCACCGCTCCGGGAATCGGATCGTTGAAGCTCGGCCAACCGGTGCCGCTCTCGAATTTGAGTTTGGAGACAAACAGCGGCTGATCGCAGGCGGCGCAGCGAAAGGTGCCGGCGCGTTTCTCATGCAGCAGCGCGCAAGAGCCCGGCACCTCGGTGCCCTGCTCGCGCATGATGTGGTACTGCTCCGGCGTGAGGATCTTGCGCCATTCGGCGTCGCTGTGGCTGACGGGATATTGCTTGGGCATCGGAGCCTCTCCACTTTTCCCTGGCGCAGGCAGTACGAAGTGGCCCGCTGCAGACCGGGATCATTTCATATATCGTATCCGTAACGATCCCGGGTCGGCTTCGCCGTCCGGGATGGCCGCTTCGCGGTCACTTGATCGCCAGCGGGTTGATCGGCGAGCCGACCGCGCCGGTGATCGGCAGCGCCGGCGCCACGAACAGGAATTCGTAGACCTTGTCGGCGGCGCAGTCGTCGGCCAGCTCCTTGAGCTGGAAAATCTCGCCCATCGTCATGCCCATGATGGGAATGGTGATCCAGTGCCAGGGCTGGTTGATGCCGGCTTCCTCGCTCTCGTTCGGGCGCACTTCGCAACCCCAGGTGTCGCTTGCGAGCGCAGCAAGCTCGGTGTCCTTGACGAAATCGAGCGTCTCGAACGCAAAGCCCGGCGCATCGCCGCCGGGATAGCCGTCCCAGCTTCCCGCCTTCTGGCAGCGCTCCATCATGCCGGTGCGCACGATGACGTAATCGCCGCGCCTGAGCGCAACGTTCTGCTTTTTGGCCGTTGAATAGAGGTCGTCGTTGGTGATGCCGTAGCCGTCGTCGAGCGACTCGACGCCCTTGTAGCGCGCCACGTCGAGCAACACGCCGCGGCCGACCATCTTGTTCTTGGCCTTCTCGATGCCGCATTTCTGCGCGCCGGCGCTCGTCACCTCGCGGCAGTCGTAGCCGTTCCACATGTAGTTCTCATAAAACACGTGGCCGAGCCCGTCCCATTGCGTGCCGCACTGCAGCGGCATGGTCACCATGTCGTCGGCGGCGCGGATGCCGCGCTTGTCGAGCACGCCCGAATAGGCGTCGGTCCCCGTGCGCAACATCGTGTGAATCGGATTCGTGCGACCCATCGCCGGATACTTGCTCTTGGCGCCCTGCGGGCCGGTGTGATCGAAATTGAGCGCGAGCGAGATGACCTTGCCCTTTTGCACCAGTTGCGCCGCAGCAACAATGTCCTCGGCGCTGGTATAGTTAAGGGTGCCGATCTCGTCGTTTGGTCCCCATTTGCCCCAATTCTTGTATTTCTCGGCGGCTTCGCGCAGGTCCTGGCGGGTGAGCTTGCGGGCGGGCATCGGGCTACCTTGAGTGAAGCTGATCGGGGGGCAGGCCGATGGAAATACGGCTTGGGTTCACAAAGCAAGCCCCGCATCGCGCGGATGTGTGCAGTGCATTCAATATGAGGCGCGTGTAAATTCGAACAAGCCGATAATTCTTGTTCAGGGAGCGTTCAGCTAATTCTGTTGACAATGCCCATTGATGGGTTTGCTCCGGCAGAGAAAGTCGGCGGCGATCCCAAGCTTCGCAAGCGCTTCATCCCTTGAAGGAGGCGATGTCAATGCTGAGGAAAGTTTCCCTGGTACTCTCCGTTATTGCCGCGCTCGGACTCGCATTCGCGAGCTCGGCCGACGCGAAACCGCCAGACAAGGGCGGCAACAAATCGTTTCACGTCAACAAGAATGTCCACTTCAATAAGAACATACACGTCAACAAGACGGTCCATGTTAATAAGAAGGTCAAATTCAAAGGCAGCAAATCCGGCAAAAACTATGTCGTCGGCAAGCACTACGGTAGCCACATCTGGTTCGGCCGCCACCGCCATCGTTGGCATGGCGTATGGTATGACTACGGCGTCGGTCCGTGCTGGATTCTTGTCGATGACCTGTGGTTCTGGAACGAGCTAGCCTGCCCGCTCTGACACATCGATAGTCGGCAAACGACGCTTGCATCGCCCAAGTCGGTTCCTACCGGCTTGGGCGTTCGCATGCCGTTTGTTCGGCAAGCCTAAGACGGGCTATAGGCCAGATGCTATAATCAGTTGAAAATCGGGGAGGCATTTCATGTGTTCGATCGGACGAGCCCTGGCGATCGGTGTGATATTGGCGGCGGCGATATTCGGCATCGCGCCCGCGGCGTCCGCCAAATATCCCGAACATCCGGTAAAGATCATCGTGCCTTTCGCCGCCGGCGGCCCGACCGATGTCATGGCGCGGCTTATTGCGCAAAAGCTCTCCGAAAAGCTCGGCAAGCAATTTTACATCGAGAACATCGGCGGCGCCGGCGGCAATATCGGCACCGCCAACGCCGCGCGCGCGGCCGGCGACGGTTACACGATCCTATTCGCCTCCTCGAGCTACGTGGTGAACCCGAGCCTCTACAAGAACTGTCCCTACGACGCCTTCAAGGACTTCATCCCGGTCATTCTTGCCGCGATCACGCCCAACATCCTGATCGTCAATCCGTCGGTGAAGGCAACCACAGCGAAAGAATTGATCGAGCTGATCAGGGCCAATCCGGACAAATTCACATTCGCTTCGCCTGGAATCGGCACAACACCGCATCTCGCCAGCGAGCTGTTCAAGGCCACCTATCATCTCGACTTCGCCATCGCGCCTTATAAAGGCGGCGGGCCAGTCGCCCAGGCGGTGATGGCCAATGAGACCCCGATGTCGTTCGTCGCCATGACGCCCACCACGCAGCTGGTCAAGACCGGCAAGCTGCGCGCGCTGGCAGTGACGACGAAAAAGCGCTCGTCGGCACTGCCCGACGTGCCGACATTCGCTGAGGCGGGCATTGCCGGCCAGGAATCCGAAACGATGCAAGGCGTCTTCGTCCCGAAGGGAACGCCGCAAGACATCGTCGACCTCTTGCAGCGCGAGATCGCCGCGATCGTGGCAGTACCCGAGGTGAAAGCGAAAATGACGCCGCTGGGCTTTGAACCGGAAGGCGGCACGTCGGCCGAGTTCGCGGCCTATATCAAGGCCGAGGTCGAAAAATGGCGCAAGGTGATCGCGGACGCCAAGATCCCGCAGATCAAGTGACGGCCTGTCCTTCCCTCGCCTGAAAAGACAGGAGCGAGGAAGCGTCATGCGCATCGTCGATGTCCGCGAAAGCGCGATCCCGCTCAAGTCGGCGCTCGCCAATTCGAGCATCGATTTCAGTGAGATGACGACCTCGGTGGTGGCGGTGATCACCGACGTCGTGCGCGACAGCAAGCCAGTGTGCGGCTTCGCGTTCAATTCGACCGGACGCTATGCTTGCGGCGCGCAGATGCGCGCGCGGTTTATTCCGCGCATTCTTTCGGCCAATCCGGAAGCGCTGCTGGACGACAGCGACGGCAATTTCGATCCGGCGAAAATTCTCGACGTAATGATGAAGCGCGAGAAGGCCGGCGGACATTCCGAGCGCTCGATCGCCATCGGCACCATCGAGGTGGCGGTGTGGGATGCCGTCGCCAAGATCGCCGACAAACCGCTCCATCGCCTGCTGGCCGAGCGCTTCGGTGGAGGCCAAGTGCCAGACAAAGTGTTCTGCTACGTCGGCGGCGGCTGGTATTGGCCCGGGCAGACCGTGAAGGACTTGCAGGACGAAATGCGTCGCCATCTCGATGCCGGCTACACCATGGTCAAGATGAAGGTTGGCGGCTTGCCGCTCGAGCAAGACCTGCGCCGGCTGGAGGCCGTGCTGGAAATCGTCGGCCCCGGCGAGCATTTGGCTGTCGACGCCAACTGCAAGTTCGAGCGCGATGCAGCCCTGCGCTACGCCAAAGCGCTGGCGCCCTTCAAGCTGCGCTGGTTCGAGGAGCCGTGCGATCCGCTCGATTATGCACTGTTCGCCGAGCTCGCGAGCGTCTACGGGCCGCCGCTCGCGACCGGCGAAAATCTGTTCTCGACGCAGGATGCGGAGAACCTGGTGCGCTTCGGCGGCTTGCGCGCCGGACATGACATCATCCAGATCGATCCACCGCAGGCCTATGGAATCACGCAATTTGCCCGCACGGTTGAGATGCTGGAGCGGCATGGCTGGCCGCGCCGCTCGCTGTTTCCGCACGGCGGCAACCAGATGTCGCTTGCCATCGCCGCCGGCTTCGGCCTCGGCGGGGCCGAATCATGCCCCGGCGTGTTCGGCGATTTCGGCGGCTTCGCCGATGATGCGCGCATCGAAAACGGTGCGCTCACCCTATCCGACCGCCCCGGCATCGGCTTCGAAGGACAGACACGGCTCTATCGCATCATGAAAGAACTGGCAGGATTGTAAGAGCGCTTAGCTCTTCGCCGTCATGCGCGGGCTTGACCCGCGCATCCCGCTTAGGGACGCTGTGCCTTGGTAAGCGAGATGGCCGGGACAAGCCGGCCATGACAGCATTCGGGCCGGGGTCTTTCCATGATCGACGAAATCAAATCCATTACCGTCCGCGACGGCATTTCCATTGCCGTGCGCGTCTATCGGCCGGACGGATCGGGGCCCTACCCTGCGCTGCTCGGCGCCTCGCCCTATCGCTTCGACAACAACCGGCTGCCGGCGAGCGCGCAGTTCCTCTGGCGCGAGACCGGGCCGATCGAATGGTATGTCGAGCAGGGCTACGCTTATGTGCACATGGACGTGCGCGGCAGCGGGCGCTCCGGCGGCGATTTCGAACTCATGGGCCGCAACGAGCAGAACGATCTCTACGACGTGATCGAATGGATCGGCGCGCAGCCCTGGTGCAGCGGCAAGGTCGGCGGCATCGGCCAGTCCTACTACTGCATGCTGCAATGGTTCATGGGCGCGCTGGCCCCGCCTTCCCTCGCTTGCCTTGCGGCGCATGACGGCCTCGCCGAGGTCTACCGCGCCAGCACCCATCACGGCGGCATCCCCTGCGATTTCTTTCCCGGCCATTGGTGGTACCAGAACCGTTTCATCAACCGCTTTCCCGCCGAGGGGCCGCCCTGCGAGCAGAAGACCGATCTCGCCGCGCTCTTTGCCGCGCATCCGACCTTCGACGACTTCTGGCGTGAGCGCAGCGCCTGGGAAGGGCTTCCGCGCATCAAGGTGCCGCTCTATTCCAGCGGCGTCTGGGGCAAGATCCAACTGCACACGCGCGGCAATATCGACGGCTATCTGCGCGCCGGCGGCCCAAAGAAGCTGCGCATGTCGGGCGTGCCGAATGCCTGGGCGGCGGCGGCGGAATTCTCCAGCGTCGAATTCCATAAGCGCGTGATGCTGCCCTTCTACGATCACTACCTCAAAGGCAAGCCGACCGATTATACCGCGCGGCCGAATGTCGAATACGCCGTGCGCGGCTCAAACCTCACGCGCACCGCCGAGACCTGGCCGCCGCCGGGCATCCAATACACGCACTGGTTCCTCAACGGTGCATCGTCCGGCAGCGTCACTTCGCTCAACGACGGCGGATTGGCTCCGCAAGCTGCCAGTAGCGCGGGTTCGACCAGCTACCAATATCCCAATGCCGGCTGGGTCGTCGGTGTTGTCGGCTTCGGCCCGGGCGGGCCGGCCGGCGGCTTCGATCCGGTGCGCCGCGTGCTCACCTTCACCAGCGCGCCGCTGGCCGCCGACAGGGAAATCTGCGGGCCGAGCAAGCTCGTGCTCTATGCTTCGTCGAGCGCGCGCGACACCGATTTCTTCATCAAACTTTCCGATCAGCATCCGCAATCGGCGGAGGATCGCGGCAAGGGCTTGAACCCGTTCGCCGACCTGATCACGCGCGGCTGGCTGCGCGCCTCGCACCGCGCGCTCGATCCCGAGCGCTCGACCGAGATGGCGCCCTATCACACGCACACCGATCCGCAGCCGCTGACGCCGGGCGAAATTTACAAGTTCGAGATCAGCCTCGAGCCCATGGCTTATCTGATCAAGGCCGGCCACCGCCTACGACTGGAGATCGTCAACGGCGATTCACCGGTGAGCGAGCAGCTCTGGGTGCATTACTACCGGCCCGACAAGATCGGCAGCGACACGATCTATCACGATGCCGCGCATCCCTCGGAGCTCATCCTGCCGGTGATGCCGTCAAGTACCTGACCCGCGCACCAGGTCCTCTTCACCTCTCCCATGGGGAGAGGTCGGATCGCCGAGCATGCGTCGCGACAGAAGCAATCAAAACGGCTGGTAGTCGCGCAGCGCCGGAATAACCTGCTCGCCGAACAGTCTGATCGAGCGCATCAGATCGGCTTCCGGCAGGTCGGTGAAATTGAACTCGCCCATGCAGACGTTGAACACGCCAGCCTCCGCCGTCTTGCGGATTTTCGCCGCCACCGTTTCCGGCGAGCCGATGAAGACCAGCTCGTGCTGCATGAGATAATCGGGGTTGAACACATTGGCCATGATCTCGGAGGCGCCCGGTTCGCCGCGGCCGATGAAACGCTTGGCGTGCTCACGCACGCGCTGCTCGAATGTCTCGCCCGGCTTGGGAGGCGCGAGGAACCCCTCGTAAGCGCGCGAGGCGCGCTTGAGCGCCAGGTCGAGCGCCTTCTGGTCGCTCTCGTCGACATAGATGATGGTGCAATAGGCGATCTTCGGCGTGCGCGGCCAGCCGGCCTTTTGCCAATTGTCGAGGAAGACGCGGTAGCGCGGCGCGGCGTCCGCGCGCGGATATACGAGGAAATAGCCGGGGTTGATGCCGTTCTTGGCGCAGAATTCCAAGGTCTGCGGATCGCGGCTCATCATCCACAGCGGCGGGTACGGCCGCTGCATCGGCTTGACCGAGATTTCCGCCGACTCGGTGTTGTGATTGTCGCCGTGAAACGAGAACGGCTGCGTTTCGCCGTAGGCGGCGCGCAGATAGTCGACGAATTCCAGCGTCGGCGACTTGCGGAAATTGTAATCGACGCCGAACGGCTTGAAGTAATCCGGGCTGATGCCCGGCACCAGCCCGAGTTCCATGCGCCCGCCCAGCATCTGATCGACCAGCGCGATCTCCTCGGCGAGCCGCAGCGGATGATAAAGCGGCACGATATAGCCCATAGGCCCGACGCGCATGCGCCGCGTACGCGCGCCGGCGCCGACCGCGTAGAGGCTCGGCGACGACATCCAGCTCTCGTCCGGGCGGAAGTGATGCTCGACGCAAAACGAGTAATCGAAGCCCACGTCGTCGCATAAGGCGAGTTCGCGCCATAGTTGCTCGTAGCGCTGGTGCGGAGTCATGCCCGGCTTGTTCCAGACATGCGAGAAATGGGCGAACTCCATGACGCGATTCCCTCCCGGCAGCCCGCTGATCGCAACTAAAGACAACTGTCTGGGGACTCGGCGGCAGGCTGTCAATCGCGCCGCTCAAGACACTCGGCTAAAATCGGCTTGCGCAATGGCAGCATGAGTCCGGACATGGCGTTCGATAACCGCTGGGCGATCCTTTTTGTGCTGTTCGTGGCGCGGACCGTCATGGCCTGCCAATTCCAGTCGGTGGCGTCATCGGCGCCATTTCTACTCAACGCCTTCGCCATCGATTACGCCAAGCTCGGCAGCCTGATCGGGCTTTACATGCTGCCGGGCATTTTCATCGCGCTGCCCGGCGGCATGCTGGGGCAACGCTTTGGCGCCAAGCAACTGGTGCTCGCCGGACTGCTGCTGATGGCCGCCGGCGGCGCGCTGATGGGCGCAAGCCCAACATTTTTCCTACTGGCAATCGGACGGCTCGTGAGCGGCGTGGGCGCCGTGCTGATCAATGTGTTGCTGACCAAGATGGTCGCCGATTGGTTCGCCAAACGCGAGATCGTCACCGCCATGGCGATCCTGATCGCGAGCTGGCCGCTCGGCATTGGCCTCGCCCTGCTGCTGTTCACGCCGCTCGCCGCTTCGCATTCTTGGAACGCGGTGATGTTTGCAGCGGCATTCATGGCGCTTGTAAGCTTCGTGCTGATGGCCGCGGCCTATCGCGATCCGGCGCAGGCGCCGCCGGCGCGCGCGGCTCTGCAGCTTGACCTTACGCGGCGTGAATGGCTTGCTGTCTCGCTCGCCGGCGCCATTTGGATGGCCTACAATGTCGGCTACATCGTGCTGGTCAGCTTTTTGCCGGCGCTGTTCAGAGCTGACGGCTACTCGATTGCCGAGGCCGCGCGCATCGTCAGCTTCCTCGGCTGGGCGCTGATTCCGACCCTTCCCTTGACCGGCTATCTCACCGAGCGGCTGAGACAGCCGAATGCGTTCCTGATCGGCGGCTTTCTGATCTCCGGTCTTGCCGCGGCCGCGCTGCCGTTCACGGCGAATCCGGTGCCGCTGTTCGCGGTGCTCGTCTTGATGATCGGCGCGCCGGCAGGACCGATCATGGCGCTGCCGGCGCAGGCGCTCAAGCCGCATAATCTCGCCGCCGGCATGGGCGTCTATTTCACCTGGTATTATGCCGGCATGGCGCTGTTGCCCGGTCTGGCAGGCATGGCCCAAGATCTCACTGCGAGCCCGGCGGCGCCCGCGCTGTTCGCGGGCGGCATGATGGCGTTGTCACTCGCCGCCTTGGCCGGCTTCCGGCTCGTCGCGCGATAAACAAAATTATACGGCCGCCGAAGCGCCATTCCGGCGTGGCGTCCGAAAAAAATATTTTGCCACGCAATGGCAAACTTGGGCCGGCTGGCGCCGTCTCATCAGTGTCGGGCCATATCTCAACTCCGCGGAGACAGCCATGCGTAAAGCCACATTCGGCACTGGCGGCCCCGCCGCGGTCGTTCCCGTGGTCGGGTTTGTCATGCATTTTCCACGTTCAGGCTTTGCCTTGCAGGCCGCGCAAGCAAGCCGGAGCGTCACTCCCTTCCACTTTGAATCGGCGATCGACGTCAAAGCCTTGCCGAAACAGGAGCGTTGATTGCCCGCTCGGGCAGTCATGAAACTCAATCGATATCGATAAACGTCAACGGCCGCGCCACCATCTCCAGCGGCTTGCGCTCGGCGGCGACGCCCCAGCGCCAGGCCACCAGCCCGCCCAGAATCATCAGCGCCGCACCCAGCAAATAGCCGCCGAACACGCTGACGCGCGAGCCGGTGTCGATCAGCACGCCGAACAGCCAGGGCCCGATGATGCCGCCAACGCCGGTGCCGACCGCATAGAAGAACGCGATCGCCAGCGCGCGGATCTCCAGCGGAAACGTCTCGCTTACCGTGAGATAGGCCGAACTCGCCGCCGCCGAGGCGAAGAAGAAAATCGCCATCCAGCACAGCGTCTGCGTTTCCGCCGTGATGAGGTCGCGGGCGAACAGCGCGCCGGTCGCCGCCAGCAGGACGCCGGAGACGATATAGGTGAAGGCGATCATCGGCCGCCGTCCCTGCGTGTCGAACAGCCGGCCGATCAGCACCGGTCCCAAAAAATTTCCCACCGCAAAGGGCAGCAGATACCAGCCGACATGATCGGACGGCACGCCATAGAAATCGGTGAGAATCAGCGCGTAGGTAAAGAAGATGGCGTTGTAGAAGAAGGCCTGCGAGGCCATCAGGCTCAATCCGACCAGCGTGCGCTGGCGGTGGCGCTTGAATAGCGTCTGCGCGACTTCCCACAGCGGCGTCGACCGTCGCGCGCGAAGCCGCACGCGGGCAAGCTCGTGAGCCGGCGGCACGTCATCGAAGCGCCGCTCGATCTCCTCGACCACGCGGTGCGCCTCGTCCGGCCGCCCATGCGTCATCAGCCAGCGCGGACTTTCCGGCAGCCACAGCCGCATGAAGAAGATAATGCAGGCCAGACTCGCCCCGATCAGGAAGGCCAGCCGCCAGCCGACCTCCGGATCGATCACCGCCGGGTCGAGCAGCAGCAGCGAGCCGAGCGCGCCCATGGCGGCGCCCACCCAGAAGCTGCCATTGATGACGAGATCGCTCCAGCCGCGCACCCGCGCCGGAATCAGCTCCTGGATGGTGGAATTGATGGCGGCATATTCTCCGCCGATGCCGGCGCCGGTGAAAAAACGAAACAGCGCAAAGCTCGCCAAATTCCAGGAGGCGGCTGTCGCCGCCGTCGCCACCAGATAGACCGACAGGGTGATAAAGAATAGTTTCTTCCGGCCGAGCCGGTCGGTAAGCCAGCCGAAGAACATCGCGCCGAGCACCGCGCCGGCAAGATAGGCGCTGGAGGCAAGCCCGATATCGGTATTGCTGAAGCGCAGCACCGGGCTTTCCTTCAGCGCGCCGGCGAGCGAGCCGGCGAGCGTCACCTCTAGGCCATCGAGAATCCAGGTGATGCCGAGGGCGGCGACGACAAGATTGTGGAAACGCCCCCAGGGCAGCCGGTCGAGGCGCGCCGGAATGTCGCTTTCGACGATGGCACGGTCCATGGTTCGGCCTGCCCGTTTGCGCCCCGCGGGACCTTAACGCCTTGACCGCGCCGGTGTTCGGCATATTGCCGCAGGGCGCGGTTCGGTTAAGGTCGCGGCCGGTGTCTGTTTCCTTCGAAAGCGACAGCCGGCACTCTGGAACAACGATGGACTCCGACGTACTCCGCCCCTTGCATTATGCCGCCGCCGTCGCCTGCGGCGTTTTTGCCGCGCTCGTGATGCATATCGTGCTCAGCGCTTCCGGCGTCGGGCTCGATACGGTGCTGCGCGATCTGGCGGCCGGCAGCCGGCCGGCATTCATCTCGGCGCTGGCCTGGTGGGCGATCGCCGGCGCCGCCTTCGTCGGCGGCTGGGCGACGGCGGCCTATCTGATTGCGGCGGCGCGCGAGCGCGAATTCGTCTATCGGCTGGCGCGCGGCTTCCTGATCGCGGTGGTGTTTGGCGCCGCCACGGTCGGCGGCATCATGAGCAAGCGCGGCGCCGTCGGCGGCACCGCCGACGTGGTCGCCGGCCTGACCGCGCTCGCAATCGGTTTGATCTGCGCGTTCTGCGGGGTGCGATTCGCGTATCTCAATGCCGAGCAGGTGTAGCGAATTCAAGTGACCGCGTGCGGCGCCAGCGAATGCTCGACCTCGGCAACAGCTTTCTAGGCAGCGTGGAACGCGATCCGAACCGGCTCGCCATTGTCGATGGCGCCGTGCGACTGAGCTATGCCGAATGGTACCGGCGCATCTCGGCGCTGGTTGCTGGATTCGAAGAGGTCGGGCTTGGCGCAGGCGATCATCTGCTCACGATGCTGCAAAACCGCTGGGAGGCTGCGACGCTGCACTGGGCCTGCCAGTTTATCGGCGTCATCATCACGCCGGTGAACTGGCGGGCGAGCGCGAGCGACATCGATTTTTTCGTCGAGAATGCGGAAGCCAAGGCCATCGTCTACGAGGATGTCTCGGCCAAGGCGATCGCCCAATCGCGCCTGGCGAAGGCGCGGCCGCGCATTGCGCTGGGCGAGCCGCGGCCCGGCGAAATTGCCTGGAGCACGCTCGCGCAGCGCGCGGCGCCCAACGTCAGTCCCAAAGCCGACGCCGATGCCTGGTCGGTCATGCTCTACACGTCTGGCACCACCGCGCGGCCGAAGGGCGTGCCGCGCCGCCAGCGCGCCGAACGGGCGGCGGCGGTCGCCCATGTCGCGCAGAATCTGTACGGCCATGGCGAGCGCACGCTCGGCGTCATGCCGCTCTATCACACCATGGGCGTGCGCTCGCTGCTCGCCATGTCGCTAATCGGTGGCACCTTCGTCTGCCTGCCGCGCTTCCATGCTCAACACGCGCTCGAGCTGATCGCGGCTGAGAAGATCACCAATCTCTATTTGGTGCCGACGCTCTATCATGACCTCGTGCATGACCCGCGCTTTGCCGAGACCGACGTGAGCAGCGTGCGCAAACTCGGCTTTGCCGGCGCGCCGATGACCGACGGGCTGCTCAAGGAATTGCAGGCGGCATTCAAGCCGGAGCTCTTCGTCAATCACTACGGCTCTTCCGAAATCTACACCTTCACCATCAATCAGAACGCGCCGGCAAAGCCGGGCTCGGCGGGACGCGCCGGCATCAACCAACGCATCCGCTTGGTCAAACTCGGCGCAACTTCGCCTGACGAGATCGCCGCAGCCGGCGTGGAAGGCGAGGTCGTCGCGCTGTTGGCGGGCGATGAATCCTTCGAGGGCTATTGGCGCCGGCCGGAAGCCGACGCCAAGACGATCAAGCAGGGCTGGTACTTCACCGGCGACACCGGCTATTTCGACCACGACGGCGATTTGTTCGTCACCGGCCGCGTCGACGATATGATCATCACCGGCGGCGAGAACGTCTCTCCCGTGGAAATCGAAAGCTGCCTGTCGCTGCATCCGGCGGTCTCGGAAGTAGCGGTGGTCGGCCTTGCCGACGAGCGCTGGGGCAAGGTCGTTGCGGCTTTCATCAAGCGGCGATCGGCTGTCGGCGAGGACGAGCTCGATCAATTCTGTCGCACCTCGGGCCTTGCCGGTTTCAAGCGTCCGCGCCGTTATGTCTTCGTCGCGGAGATTCCGAAATCGCCGGTCGGCAAGCTGTTGCGCCGCATGCTGGTCGCCGGCGATTACCGGCCCGAGCAAAATTCAGTCAATTCACCATGATGGAATTCAGCATGACCCCACTGACTTTCGACGATCCCCGCCTTGCCGCGCTCGACGGCTTCCGAGTCGAACTCGACGCCGAGCGCGAGCGCGCCGATGTCGTACTCGACCGCCCGCCGTTCAACATCATCATCATGCCGCAGCGCGATCAGTTGCGGCTGGCGTTCGAGGCGCTGGATGAGGACGCGCGCGTACGCGTGATCGTGCTGCGCGCGGTGGGGGAGCATTTTTCCAGCGGCGGCGACATCAAGGGTTTTCTGGAAGCCTCGCCCGAGCACGTCTCAAAGCTCGCCTGGAATATCGCGGCGCCGGCGCGCTGCGCCAAGCCGGTAATCGCCGCCAACCGCGGCTATTGCTTCGGCGTTGGCTTCGAGATTTCGCTCGCCTGCGATTTTCGCATCGCGTCGGAAACCTGTTTGTACGCCTTGCCGGAGCAAAGGCTGGGGCAAATTCCCGGCTCCGGCGGCTCGGCGCGGCTGCAGAAGATTGTCGGCATTACGCGCACCAAGGACATCGTCATGCGCTCCAGGCGCATCGCCGGCAAACAGGCCTATGACTGGGGCATTGCGACGGAATGCGTCGCCGACGACAAGCTGGAGGCCGCGACCGATGCGTTGGTCGACGAGCTGCGCGCCTTCTCGCCGCTCGCGCAGCGCACCGCCAAGAAGCTGCTCAACGACACCGAGGATTCAATGCTCTCGATCGCCATCGAGCTCGAGGGCCACTGCTACAGCCGTTTGCGGCAGTCGGACGATTTCCGCGAAGGCGTCGAGGCTTTCCACGCCAAGCGCCCGGCGGTGTTCAAGGGGACGTGACGCTGCTGCAATCGCGCCGTTCATTCCCGTGGCTTACGTACTTATACCAACGGCATCAGAGATTGACCGCAGCCCATGGGCGACTGGCGATTGATTGGATGCGGCCCGTTTCAGCGGCAAGCGCGTTCCAGGCATTACAGCAGGCGTCGACGATGGCGTCGTAGCTTTCGAAGACGCGATTGCTGAGCTGGTTCTGGCGCAGATATTGCCAGATGTTCTCGACCGGATTGAGTTCGGGCG
>Ga0335081_10000105_pt1 | contig 167287 bp, 157 predicted proteins | sample Lox_Sample_35_FD_206713 | JGI IMG/M metagenome (GOLD analysis project Ga0335081, IMG submission 206713) | Soil microbial communities from Loxahatchee National Wildlife Refuge, Florida, United States - Lox_Sample_3.5 | ecosystem: Environmental > Terrestrial > Soil > Wetlands | place: USA... | reverse complement strand
AAAGCCATCGGTAGACTCGTTATCGTCGCAGCTCGCTGTGACATGGGGGGTGCTCCGTTGTGTGCTTGGCAGCCACAGTTGGAGTACCCCCCTTCCTCGCCTGACACAGAACCCCTTACGTCACCCCGGTTCATCTATTCATTGCTCCATCCCGGCGAGTGTGCTAGGATCTTCGTCTGACGGATTCCGGCGGGGGCCAATTCTTCTGAGGCATTCTCACTCTTCTACTCATCGACCAATTGTCGATTAAAGCGCCCTGCTTGGGCACTCCAGTTTCGAAGTCGGCTTCACCGCAATACTTGTCATAGTCCATCAGCTTGCAGAGCGTGAATTGCGCACGTTTCATATCCGACAGCACCGTAGTCAGCACTTCCTGATCGCCTCCGCCCCAGTGCCACACAGCCAAGGGATCCGGGGGCGGAGGCGGATTGCAGATGAGGGCCAAACACCTTGTTGACCATTCATTGATGATGGACTCCACAACTCCAGCCTTGCTTCCCTGAAGAACCAAAAATCCACCCAGGATGTGGTCATCCGCGGTTCCCTCTGCCCCTCCCCAGACGCCCGCAACCACTTCCTTCTCCGGCTCAAGTAAAATATCGAGGGGACCGTTGAGGCGCGAATCCGCATCCAGCCAGATCACTCGATTGATGGGCATGCTTCCCAGGCCCCCAAACTGATCCCAGACCTGAGCCACCCACCACGGCTTCATCCAGTTGATCCGCAGCCAGTCGCTGAGGCTGCCAGCAGGCTCAAAAGGCACAGGCAGAGTCCAGCGACAATTACGCTGTGGAGACTCGACCTCAAACGCTGCACCCTTAAAACCGGATACAGGTCCTCTGCCTGTCACAAGATGCCATGTGGGATGATGCCTGCGAACCGTGACAAGCATTTCTTCCAACTCCGGCAAATAGGCCTCTCCGTAGGCAAAGGAAGTGAGAATTGCTGGCAATTCATCTATTCTCTTATACATGGTGCAGCTCCTTCATGACTGAGTTCCAGGATCACGTTCGCCAACCGTCAACACACGCCAACCAACCATTGTTTATGAAATGAGCGTCAATATGATGCATACCGGAGCGATTCCAGGGCAGTGATCCCGGTCCAAGGATCGGGCTACCTTCCAGCTCGCGTTCGGCATAGCCAGAGGTTTCGAGGACGGTGATTTCAAATGCGCGAATGCTGGTTCCATAGGAAGGAAAGCAATCCTGCCCAAATCGAACTGGTCTATCATCCGCCACGACGAGCCTTCCGCCGCCCCTTGCAATGCGATGATTGCTGCTGACTAATGGGCTCATCGGATGACGATACCAGGGGCCGATAATGCTGGCGGAGTAAAACAGCTCAAGTCTCTGATTTCGCGGCGCTAAGGGATTTGTGAACAGCCACCAGAGGCCGTTCAAAAAGAACACAGATGAATCGACCCACGCTCCTTCCAGAATCGTCTTCATCGGCTCCCACTTCGTGGGAAATGAAACTGCCCGGTACAATTTGATTGCGTTTGCCTCATAACTCTCAGGAATCATGAAATATTCGCCGTCAGCGCCAAACACATACGGGTAAGAAAGATGAAACGATTCGCTCAACACGATTTGCTGGTAATCCCAGTGAATGCCGTCCAGGCTCTTCGCAAGCCCGATTTCCCCTCTGCCTGTCTGTGCGTTCATCACCTCGAAGAACATGAACCAGGTATTGCCGGCCTGGATCATGAACGGATCGGCGACAAACTCCGCGGGTATGTCTGTAACCTGCTCAGCGGAAAGAACTGGCATCTCAGTCACTGGTTTGAGAGCGCTGAGCTTCGGTCCTGAAAAGATTCCGATCGACCAGACGGGGGCCTTGTTTGTAGTCCGCCGTTTCCTAGCGCGGTTCCGCACCATTGAGGACCACCTCCACACGATCATTGCTCTTGACCAAATTCGCCGACGAGGAATTTTCGATAGCGTCCTGATAAATGGTTTCAATCATCGGCATGATGCCTTCGGCGCTGAACCTCTGCCCGAGGATTTCCAGGCTTGCTCTTCCCATCTGCTCCCTTTTGGCGGCCCCTGCGCCTAAAAGTGCCCTAAGGTGGTCGCGCAGGGTGGTTACATCGCCTGCATCAAAGAGGTAGCCATTGATTCCTTCTTCCACGCATTGTTCATTGGCACCTGTCCGTGACAACACCAATGGAATTCCCTGAAACCCGGCCTCGATGGTTGACAAACTGCAGCCCTCGTATGCCGAAGACTGCACGTATATGTGCAGTTGACGCGCAAGAGCCATAACCTCTGCCCAGCTTTTGAATCCCGTGATTTCGACGCGACTTTCGATACCTCTCTGAGAAGCCAATGTGCGGAGTTCTTCAAGTGTCCATCCACCGCCAATAATCTTCAGCTTCACTCCTGGAAACTCGGGAACCAGGTTGGCAACTGCTTCGATTATGTCGTGGAAACGCTTATCAGGCACCGTTCGTCCGATGGCGCCAATCACTTGTATGTCGTCACTTTGAGCAACCGGTGAGGCAGCAAGGTAATGGCGAGGCAGATTGTTAGGCACAATGTGCAGCTTTTCAGGACTAACTTTCGCTGGAATGCCTTGCAGCGTTTTCCGCAGCCTCCGGGCGCCGGTCAGCACGTCCGCGAGAAATTGGCTCATGGGGCACACTGCGGACGCGTAATGCAGAAATTCCGCCAACTTCGAAGAGGTTGTTCCGTGGACGTCTCCACCGCGCAGCCTCACGGCATAAGGAATGCCACTGACAAGATACAGCCGGCAGGCCAGTTCCGCCGGCTCACGCCCGAGATGCGCATCGATGAATTGCGCCTGATGGGCGCTCGCAAAAGCGGCGGCCGCAGGAACCATCGCCTCAGTCGCCATTTGATTCGAGGCAAGGCGCAGCACAGGAACGTCTTCCAGGTGAAACTCAGCCAGATCAATGTAGTCCCTGGTTTCGTTTTGGTATCCATAAGGCATGCAGTTTAAGCAGATAACCGCTATGCTGTGGCCGCGCTCTCTCATCCATTGCATTTCACGATAGAGATAGCGTTCGAACAGGCTAGGCCATTCGTCAACAAAATACAAAAGCCTCATTGCATCTGTCCTCGTATTGGATTGAGCGTTCAACAGCAGACCGCCTTTTGGCTCAATGCAATCTCGGCGCGGTACTCTTCCAGGTAGTCCGCAGCCATGCGCCGATAGTGAAACTGCCGAATCGCTTTCTCGCGGCAGGAGCGCCGGGCAATTTCACCAACGTGGCGGAGCGCATTGTCGTAATCGTGTTCGGAGCGGCAGACGAAACCCACTTCCGGAGTTACAATTTCCGGACAGGCCCCGTTTGAGCTCGCAATGACGGGCGTACCCGAAACCAGCGCCTCAACCATGGGCAGTCCAAACGCCTCGTTAAGTTGGGTGGGAAAAAACAATGCGCGGGCCTGAGCCAGCAGACGCGCTTTCGTGATCCCGCGCACATCTCCAACGAACTCCGCGCCCGCGGCCTGACACTGCCGAGCAGCTTGCTCGATGACTTGGTGAGTCTCGCCGGTCCCGGCCACGATCAAGCGGAGATGGTGGCGGGTAGCCGAATGGAGCGCTACATCCAGACCTTTATCTGCCGCGTGTTCAAGATTTGTCATAAATAAAAAGTAGTCATCCGGCGTTTCGCAAAAGAGGTACTGCTCCGGATCAATTCCGTTCAGCACATACCGGTTTCTTCCCACTGAATGCGCAAGAGTGTGTGAAACAAAGATCCAGTTGTCCTGGATTGGCTCTGGCAGCTTACGACCGCCATACGTAGGATCGCGCGTAGGATCGAGATGACAGGTGGCAACCCAGGGTATACCCGCCTGTTGTACGGCTCGGGTAAGATCATAGTCCCGGAAAGTCATGGTGTGTACCACATCCACATCGAATCTCGGCTCGTGCAACAAGCTGATCCCGGGCGGCAGCGGCGTCTCCGCTCCGCGCGGCAGCAGGTAAAAAACCTCATGTCCGGCCTCGGCCAGCCCTTTCGCCACGAGATCGTGAATGACGAAGCCCGCCCCGGAGGGAAACTCCTTGGGTTTGGTGCCACTGCCCGATGATCCGGCTGCGGGATAACGATGGTTCGAGGACAACAGAATGCGCACGATAGTTATCTTCCTTGAAACGTATCATTCGTTTCGGCGACGTTTGGTCCAACATTCACCGGGAAAGCCGCTCGGAACGCTTGCCTCACAGAAGGTCCCTCATTCATAGCGCCTCCTTTTAAGCCGCCCTGAGATAAAAACGCACCAAGTGCCTTTTGCTGGTTTGCGGCAGTTCACCCCTGCCATGAAGCATTCTGTGGTTGTCAAGAAAAACCGTGTCCCCCGGTTTGACAGGAAGAACTATGAGTTGCGTCTCTTCTTTGTTTTTCACGTACGCGGTGAACTTCTCCGCTATTGCGCGAGCCGATGCGTCCTCTGGTTCGCGCAGCAGCCAGGGAGCATAGTAAATCTTGTTTTTACCATTTGTTTTTGTAAGCAACGGCGTTGGGGTAAGCGTTTCTTGCTCAGCTTCTTGCTTTCTCGTCGGTGACAACAATTCCACTCTGCTTAAAATATCGCGCTCCTCGGCTGAAAAATGCTCTTCCAGATCTCCCAGGTTAAGCATCATCATGGGACCGCCGCCGTCATCCTGCTCCACGCAATACCACGACACCAGATCAGCGATCGGGTCAGTATGGAATCCGAGGGCACCCGGGCTGTAGATGCCTCCGCGTCCTTTGATTCGTCGGGCCTGCTCTTGGCTTTGGGCTCGCGCCGCGTCCACCTTGACGTCGTTCTTCTGGACGATTGTGCCCACCCGACCTGCAACCGCTTCATAGTTTGCCATTGTCATCGGCCACGTCAGGTGCAGATATCCATCGGTTTCGAGAGTATGGCGAATTGCCTCGCCAACCTGTGCAGTTGTAGAAGGAAGTCCTTCGACCAGCTGCTTCCACGTTGATTGCTTATTTTCTGTTTGTATTTGCATGATCGACCCCCATGCCACTCGTTGTCTTTCCCAGATAAATGAAGGCCTTGGCTTCATTTGTCTGAATGTAATCTTCGAAAATCAGCTCCGGATTGCGCTCCCGAAATTCTGCGAACGCCCGCCGCTCCCCTTTTGTGGGGTCTCCGTGAAAGCAGAACCAATCGTCGAAGACGAGTACCGTTCCTTTCTGGAAAAAATCTTTAGCGAAATCGACGGCGCAGACCGTCGAGGAATACAAATCGCAATCAATGTAGACAACCGCTGCCTTTTGCGGCAGCAGTGCATCTCGGAGCGCTGGAGTCAGAGACTCGTTGTAAAAACCTTTGACCGTCTTAAGCCTTTCCCTGGGCATCCCGTGTTGCGTCACCAGATTGACGAAATCGGTCTCGCTAGTTTTCAGATCGCCTTTTGTCCAGATTGGCGTGCTGTCTGCCGGGTCCATTTCCGGCAGCCCTTCAAAGGAGTCGAATGCGACATAGGTCCAGTCATAGAGCGAATGAAAGGTATCCCAGGCCAGGCGCATGGTGCGGGCCTTATGGCAACCAAATTCGAAATAGTATCCGTCGATGGGCTGATTGTGGAAGCAGAAGATGGAAATGCTCATGAAAATGTCTTGTCGCGCTCTCGCACGAAATGCTTCATGCGGACCATCGAGCCATTCCCGCCTTCTTCTGTCTTGGGAAACAGAGGCCACCTGCAAACGGTCAATCATTTGTCGCGTGCCTCCGATCACGATTTCTACCGAGCATCATGTCCTCTGACCTGGCCCATTCACGCTGCCGGACTTCCGGGCTCTCTCCATCGCAGATGGGTGCTCGCCGGCAGTGGAATTTGTTCCTTCGTCGCCCGCGAAGCGGCTCCCCACTTCAAAAGCTCCTGCTGCGCACCAATTGCTTCCTGGAGCGAGAGGCAAGGAGGTTCTTCCAGCAGACGATAATGACCAAAACGGTCACGGCCCCGCGCCAGGATCGTCGGATAATGATCTAATTTTTGGCGTACTCGAGGCGACACATAGCGGACTGCATAGCCGATTCGGGGCCGGTCCGAAGCATTGGGATTTGATCCATGAACGATGGCCACATGGTGCAATGACATCTCTCCGGGGGCAAGATTCACGTCCGTCGCTTCACTCTCCTCGACACGACACGCAATCTCCATGGTGACAAAGTTGTCGGCAGAGGCGGAAGCACGATTATGGGGAACGATTCCCTCGCGATGAGAGCCTCGGACTACGCGCATGCAACCGTTGTCGGGACTGCTGTCTGTGAGGGCCAGCCAGGCAGACGTATACTGCAATTCACTGAGGCCGGAATAATACCCGTCCTGATGCCATGAGACGTACCCGGGGTCTCGCCGTCGCTTGCAAAAAACCGTGCTGGAATGGAGAAGAATGTCCGGCCCGATGACGTCCTCAACGGCATCAAGCACGCGAGGGTGCAGGGCGAGGTCCCGAGCCCAGCCATGAAAGAGATGAAGGTGCCTGAGTAGTACGGAGTCCGGGCGTTCTCCAAGCGCCTTCATCAGTGTTTCGAAAGCGGACCGCGCAGTCACCAGTTCTCCCTCGGTGAGGACCTTTATCGGGAAAACCACCCCATCTTGCTCGTATTCGCAGATTTGATCGTGTGACAAAGCTTTAGGCATTGTTGAAACCTCGCTCTCAGCGCTGGAGAGCGCTCTGTTCTCCTTGAGCATTGTCATTCATGGCCGCCTGCCTCCCGACGAGCTTTCCATGTAGGCCCTCATCTGAACGGTTCATGATGCCGGACTTCCGGGCTCCCGCCACCGGAGACGCGTGTTGGCTGGTAACGGCACAGGATTGTCTATTGTGCGCACGGCGGACCACTTCATAAGTTCTTGCTGTGCATCGATGGCGTCTTGGAGCGAAAGAGAAGGAGGTTCCTCCAGGCGGCGGAAATGGCCGAATGGATCATGACCTCGTGCTAGGATGACAGGGTGATGGTCAAGTTTCTGGCGCGTGCTGGGCGGCACATAGCGCACTGCATAACCAATTCGGGGCCGGTCCGAAGTATTGGCATTGGATCCGTGGATCATGGCCACATGGTGCAGCGACATTTCCCCCGGGGTAAGAATTACGTCCGTTGCTTCACTCTCTTCTACTTCGCGTGCAATTTCCAACCCACCAGTGCCAATATTATCCGGTGAGACTGCAGTAAGCTCATGGGGAGAGATCCCTCGGCAGTGCGAGCCTCGAACTACGCGCAGGCAACCATTGTCGACAGAACTATCGGTGAGAGCTACCCACGCGGTGACATACTGCTCGCTCAGTTTTGCGTTGTACCCGTCTTGGTGCCACGGGACATAGCCGGGATCTCGCGGCAGCTTCCAAAACAGACCGGTGCCATGGACGAGAATGTCCGGTCCAATGACATCTTCGACGGCATCCAGAACACGAGAATGCGTAGCCAGCTCCATGGCCCAGGGATGAAAGAAATGCAGGTTTCTGAATCGCTGCGAGTCTGCCTGCTTTCCCAGTGCGGTCTTCAGGGTTTCCAAGGCATCCCGGGCCGTCGCCACCTCTTGCTGGGTAAGAACCTGCATCGGGAACACGACCCCATCTTGCTCGTACTCGCGGATTTGATCGTTTGATAAAAACTTGGACATGTGAGACCTCGCTTTCAGATCCGGAGAGTGCTCGTTTCCGCCAGCAATTGCCCCTACCGCGTCATCAATTCATCACCGACGTACGGCTACGCGCGTCACCTTTAGCAGCTCTCTCGGCCTCCCTTTGCCGGATACGCGGTAGGACTTCCCGCCCGAAAAACATCATTTCGGCCAGCTTTGGCCACCCAGAAAGAATAAACTGTGAGATGCCGATATCTTTGTATTCCATAATCGCATCCGCAATTTCTGCCGGCGAACCTACGAGCGAGATCGCAGTGGGTCCTTGAACTCGTACTGCGCCGGTCCATAGAGTACGTGTGAGCCACTCGTTGTCGCCGCGTTGATAGGCCGCCTTGAACGAGACGGAATCAGTTTTCTCGATGAACGCTGTTTGTCCGTCTGATTTTCTAGCGTGGTGCTCGCCACCAATAAGCGCACGGGCCGCTTGCACGGCCCCCTGGTGTGTGGGCCTGGAAATCATGCACAGCCGCAAACCTGCTTCTACGCTGCTCGCAAGCACCGTAGAGATACCCGCTCGTATCTTCTCTGGCTCATCAGCCAATTGCATCCAGCAGGTCCCTTCCCTTCGGGCAAGTTGTTGCGCCTGGGCTGAGCCGCCGCCTACGATGATTTCAGGGGATGACCGGTCCGGCGAGACAAAAGGCGTCTTCAATTTTCCCTTTTCGATCCGGTAGTGTTTGCCGGCGAAATTGACCTCTGCTCCTCCATTCCAAAAAGCATGACAGGCAGCCAAGAATTCTTCCGTACGCTCGTATCGCGCATCATGAGACAAGAAATCCCCATAGCCGCGTTGCTCTTCGGGTGAGTATCCAGCCACAATGTTGAGCAGTAATCGGCCATCAATCAGCGCCGACAGGGTATTCAGTTGCTGGACAAACATGGCCGGAGAAAAGAGTCCGGAACGATAAGCGAGGATGAATTTGATTTTTTTTGCCCCCTGCCCCAGTATCGCCGCCAGAAGCATAGGATCGGGTTTGGCAAATCCGAAATCGACCAAAAGCGAATCAATGCCGCATTCTTCCGCGTGGCGGCAGAACTCGATTTGTGCCTTAGGATCAGGAAGGCCGATGGCGGCTGCCGTCGCCTGGTCTGCCATTGCCATGCCCGTACTCTCACCCGCATAAGGAAGCCTCCAGTGAAACCGTAAGGGCTTGCTCCCCACTTCCACTGAATGACCATGCAAAGTTTCAGCAACTGCCATAAGAAAACCTCCGGGCGACCTTAGCGGCGCCGGCGAGTTCCGCCTCTCCATCTCTTACGAGCGGCAGAACTTCCCTGCCGAAAAAAATCATTTCGTCGAGATCGGGCCAACCCATAAACAGGAATTGTGATATGCCGATTTCTTTATATTCCAGAATGGCAGACGCGATTTCTTTCGGCCCGCCGACCAGCGCGATGGCCGGCGAGCCCAGATAAGGAATGGCGCCAGTCCACAGCCACGGGGTGAGCCACTGGGAATCACTTTTTTCCGCCAGCTCCAGAGTCGATCGGTATGCTGTCGAGTCAGTCCGTTGCGCAAATTCCTTGCCGAATTGCTGTTTGGCCGCGAGCGACCGCACCATCGTGTTGGCGTCACGCACTGCGGCTTCTCTTGTCGGTCTCGCCAGGACAGATACCAGCAAGCCCACCTCGATTCCCTGGCTCGTGATCTCCGGAATTCGAGAACGCAGATTTTCGGGACTATCGGCAAAACGCCAGAGGCAGTTTGCGTGTTTGATTGCAAGCCGCTCCGCCAACTCGGAATTGCCGCCAAGAAAGATTTCCGGCGAATTCCGCTCTCCGGGGACAAAGGGCGTATTCAATCTTCCATTTTGAATTTGATAGTATTGGCCCTCGAAATTTACCTCTCCATCTCGCCGCCAAAAAGCCCGGCACACGCTGAGAAATTCGTCAGTACGCTGATAGCGCTGGTCGTGGTCAAGCCAGTCTCCGTAGTAGCGAAGCTCATGGGGAGAGTGGCCGGTAACAATGTTGATATGAATTCGACCATTCGTTACGGCTGATATTGTGTTGATTTGCTGCACAAACACCGTCGGAGAAATCACTCCGGGACGACAGGCAACCATGAATTTGATTTTCTTCGTTTCCATCCCCAGGGCGGCGGACAGCACTGTGGGATCGGGCCGCGTAAAGCCGACAGCCATCAGCAACGAATCGATCCCACTTTCTTCAGCGGCGCGGCAAAATTCGATCTGTGTTTCCAGGCTGAACAGGCCTTTCATGTCGGTGGTGGCATTGGCCCTTCTAAATTTGTCGCCAACCTGAGACAGGCTCCAGTGAAATCTGACAGACATCATCCGCCTCTGGTCTGTATTGGTCCACAAGCAGCCCAAGGTGTTTTCCGAGCAACAGGGAACCAGGATATTTTCTCGTTCGGAACTTCTATGCCTCCGTGCGATAAAAGAACTCCTTAGAAAAATAATTCGAGCGTCCGCTATCGTCTTTGAACCTGTCGAATTTCGCGATGATGAGGAGCCCTTGCCTCACATGTCCTTGAAGCTGCGTCTCCATGAAGCCAAAATCGTAGAATGCACTGAAGGCCATAGCCTCTGCAGCCGAAGCGTCGGCCGCGAAGATGCTAGCCGCGGTTTCGCCCCACTCAACCAGCTGCTGACTTCCCGCCGCAAAAATCCTCAGTACGATTCCGTTCGTCTCGCCCGCCAGCACAGCCTTAGCAATCCCGCGCGTCGCCGCGTTCGTGTTCCACCATGTACCCAGCAGCGGTTCTGCCACGATTGAACCCTGGGCTTCCGCCTGCTCATTCAAATTCGCGTATTGCAGCGCGCCCATGAGTGCTCCTTTTCGCTCAATTCCGACGAAGGAAGTCTCGTGAAAAGTAATCGGAACGATTGCTTCCATCTTTGAAAGAAGTAAAACTGGCCAATACAAGCAGTCCCTGGTTCCAGTTTGCCTGCAGGTGAATTTCCGCAAAATCAAAGTGATACCGCGCAGTGAAACCCGCTGCCTCACGCGACAAGAGGCTGTTGGCATAAATGTAGTCAGCCGCAACCACGCCCCAATCAATCAAATCGGGATCGCCGGCTCCAAAAGTGCGCACAGTAAGCCCAGAACCGTTGACGGCTGTTACCACTTTCACGATGCCCCGCGTGCCACGATCGGTGTTCAGCCAGGTGCCCGGCAGACTGTCCAGCCGCAGGGCGTACCCGTTCTGGGTTATGTCTGATATTTCGACTCGGTCTTCAGCCTTAACGCACTTCACAGATTCCATAATCTGCCCACCTTTCTGGCCGACACCGCCCGCGCACACACTGTAGTCCCCACCACGCCATAAAGCTCTCGCACTGGCCGAAGTGCGGGGCATCTGTAGTCCCTGATCAGTTGTTGGACGTGAAGTCCGCCCTTCGAAGGCGCAGGATTGTCCAGGTGCCCAAATATCAATGGCGCCCCAAAACCATGTGACCTCGTTCGGAACTTCGGGATCTCCATCCCGGTTTGAGGCGTTGCTAATCTGACAACCAGCGCGACGGCATCCATAGCCACTCATTCCTCAGCGCCTGCCCGTGCCCGGAGATTTGGCAGCGGGCCAGCCCGCGAATTGCTACCGAAGATTTAATACTACCTGAGATTTATTGCTACCGGAAGAGTTATTTTTCACCTGTTCCCTCTTGACAAACAGCGTAATACGGGCGTCCGCCTTCTTGGGCGGCCGCAATGGGTATCAGTCGGGGAAATTGGCTGCGGCCAACAGAGCCGATATAGAAATCTGCCGCTTGAATGCGCCGACCCAAGCACAGTTTTGTTGCGAAGCGATGTATTACATACCCGTAATTCTCGGAAGCGTGCGTAGAAACCGCGAGAGTGCGAAGGTCGCTAGGTTCATCTTGGACCTTATGAAGGATCTACCCTGTGTCACGGCGGAACTGGTTGATCTCAAAAGCCTTAACTTGCCCATGATGGTGGAGAGGCTGCGGTTCAGAGACGACCCTCCTCCAGCACTTGTTGAGTTCAGCGGCCGGATCAGCCGGGCCGATGCGATCGTTATCGTCACCCCGGAATATAACAGCGGCTATCCTGGAGTGCTCAAGAATGCCCTGGATTACCTCAAGGACGAATACAAGCGTAAGCCCTTTGGAATCATTACGGTATCCTCGGCATGGTCAGGCGGCATGCTCTGTTTAACCGCCCTCCGCCAGGTGATCCTTCATCTCGGCGGCATTCCAATTCCAGCCATTCTGCCGGTCTGCATGGTGCAGGATGCGTTTGATGAGCAGGGCAATCCACGCGAACTGCAATTCCAGCAACGCGCCAAACAGTACTTGGGCGAGTTGCTCTGGTTTACGGAAGCGTTGACGGCCCAGAGAAGGAAATCAACGTGAGTTGCTGCCTTGCCACGGCTATGTGTCGCCGGCTTTGACCAGATCGTCTGCCGCGCGGGTCGAAAACGCCATGCACGCAGGCTTCCTGCACGACGGCGTTCGCTCGCGGCTTCCTCTGCCGTCCTTACACCACCACCCGGGATCCGGCCTGCGCCGGGCGCGGGGCGATGCCGTTTGTCAAGAGGGGGCAGGCAAAAAATAAATCTTCCGGTAGTAATAAATCTCAGGTAGTATTAAATCTCCGGTAGCAGCTTCGTGGGGCTGGCCCGCTGCCAAATTTCTCCGGCCGGGCTAGGCGCTGAGGAATGAGTGGCTATGGATGCCGTAGCGCTGGTTGCCACCTTAACAACGCCTCAAACCGGGATCGGGATCCGGAAAGTTCCGAACGAGGTCACCTGGTTACAAATCAGAGCAGATCTTATCGGCGATATTCCGGGGGAATGGCTGCGATCGCACTTTGCGGGAAAACTGCTTTACACATTGCGCACTTGCTCCGCTGGCGGCCAATTCGATCGTTCTCAAGCAGAACGCCACCGACGTCTTGTTGCCGCAGCAAACGATTACGATCTGGTAGAGCTAGAGGCCGACACCGATTTGGACTGCGGTTTGTTAAAGGCCATTCCGCCGGCCAAGCGGATGATCGTCCGGCGGGGAAAGGAATGCAAAGCCGGCCAGTTTGAGGCGCGGTTTTTACAAATCGCTACGGTTCCGGCCGCTTGCTACTGCTTGGTTGCAACGGCCACTCAGACAAGCGACGGGCTGGAGCCCTTGCGGTTCTTGAGCAGTCTCAAACGAACGGACATTGTCGCGTTTTGCGAGGGCGCCGCCGGATTGTGGAGCCAGTTGCTCTCCCCCTATTTTGGGGCGCCATTCATATTTGGGGAGCTGGAAAATCCTGCGCGCCTGAAGGGCGGACTGCATGTCCAACAGCTGATCAAAGACTACGGATTCCCCGCACTTTGGCCAGTGCGAGAGCTTTATGGCATGGTGGGGACGCGGATTCTTCAATCTCCGTCACCGCGTTTACACAACACGGCGTACCGAATTCTGAATCTTCCGGCACTGTTTCTTCCATTTCATGCCGATGATTTCGACGACTTCTGGAAGAACATGGTGGAATCCGGGATTTTGGACTCACTTGGAATTGCGATCAAAGGTCTGGTCATCGTGTCTCCCTATAAAGAGGCAGCGTTAGCTGTTGCCGGCGCGAGCAGCTCCATGGTCCGGAAAGCTGGCGCAGGCAATGTGGTTATACGCCGGCACGGAGTCTGGGAAGCGGAGACGACTGATCCGGAGACTATTGCCGGTCTAAGAGATCTCTGTCCGGTGAAAGCCGCGGTCATCGGCTGCGGAGGAGCTGGACGGGCTGTGGCCGCGGCGCTTCAGCGAACCGGCGCCGAGGTTACATTGGTGAATCGCGGGTTGCGGCGGGGGGCAGACGCAGTTGAGCTTCTGGGACTGCCATTTGTGCCCTTGTCGGAATTTCGGCCCAACGGCTTCAACCTGATTGTGAACGCCACGCCCGTGGGAAAGGACAACGACGGGTTTCCGTTCGTCATTGACAGCCTCAGTCGCGGCACGCTGGTGATTGACCTCGCGTACGGTCCTCATCCAACGCCGCTGGTGTCCGCCACGCTGGCTCGCGGCGGCATCGCTATTGACGGCTACGATGTCCTCTTCACGCAGGTGCGCAAGCAATTCCACTTAATGACGGGCCTGGAAATGCCGGCAACGCTCGGGAGAGAAACCGTGCTGGCCAGCGACGGTACCTACAATTGCGCCGAGCCTGTATTACCCGCGGCCGAAGGAATGCCGACCACGTGTGAATGCGATTTCTAGGTGATGGCAAGATTTCCAGGTGACGGCAGACAAGTATTCGCAACGCAGGTGAAACAGCGATCCTGGAAATAGCAATTGGGGAAGGAAATATGGACCCTGCAGTCTCTACCGCGCCAACTCCACTGCATGCGGACCTCGTTCCCCGCGCGCGCGACCTCGCCCAGCACAACTTTGCAATCTCTACCTCGCCTATTTCACCGCATGCTGATCTCATTACTCGCGCGCGCGACCTCGCCCAGAATAACTTTGCTGCACGCGTGCCAGCGTATGACCGTGAAGCAGCATTTCCCGCCGAAGACTTCGACGATCTTCGCCGCGCGGGACTGCTGTGCACAGCGGTTCCCTCAGAATATGGGGGAGCGGGAATAGGGCCGCACCGTGGAAACGTATTGACACTTTGGCTGATGACCAAGGAGATCGCCAAGGCCGATCTTTCGCTGGCGCGATGCTGGGAGGGCCATTGTAATTCCATGGTTCTGATCGATGGAATGGCTCACGATGCGCAAAAACAGCGTTGGTTCCGCAGGGTCGTGAATGCGGGTGAAATCTGGGTGGCTTGGAGCGGAGAGCCGCAGGCGCGCTCCTCAGTGGAAAAAAGGAGTTTTGGCACCACTACGACCAAGGTTGACGGGGGCTACCTGGTAGATGGGAAAAAGGCCTTCGCCACCAGCGCCGGCGGAGCACATTGGGCCATCCTGCTGGTGAGCACAGCAGGACCAGGTGGGGCAAGATACAATACCGGCGTTGCCGAAACGTTGCTCCTGCTGGCTTGCGATCTTTCGGACCCATCGGTGACGGTGGACCGTTCCTGGTGGGACCCGATCGGAATGAGGGGCACGGCGAGCCATGTGGTTCAGTTTGACCACATGTTCATTCCGGACGAAAACGTGATCGGCCGTCCCGGGCAATATCTTTCTGAAGGTTGGCAGACCTGTTTTATCCCTCACTACGCGGCCACATTCCTGGGTGCCGCGGAAGCGGCATATGAGTTCTGCCTGGAATACGTAAGGTCCCAAAACAAGAGTGCTGATCCTTACATTCAGCATCACATTGGGCAAAGCGCAGTAAACATTGAAACAGGGCACCTCTGGTTGCGGCACGTGGCTGGCTTGTGGGACGCCGGGCGTCACAACGACGCTCAACTTGCCGGTAGCCGCGCGCGGCATGTCATGGAACATCTGGCAGAAGATACGGTCAAACGCAGCATTCGCGCCTGCGGGGCCCGCAGTCTAAATCGCCCGAGCCCATTGGAGCGAATTTACCGCGATCTCTCATTCTATGTTCGTCACGACAATGACGATCATTTATTGGCCACAATTGGCCGTTCGCTGCTCGGACAACAGCACGATCCATCGTTCTTCAAGCCGTAGCTTTGGACGTGAATTCCGGGCCAGAACCGTTGGTTCACACTCAACATAAGAGAGAGAGAGAGAGAGAGAGAGAGAGAGAGAGAGAGAGAAGAATGACTTTCGTTTCATCCGCTTCAGAACATTTGAGCTATTACGATTTGCAACTGGACCATCCCCATTGGGAACAGGCGACAGTGCTCGATTTTGGCGGCAACCGAGGAAATACGCTGAAGGCGGGGCGCATCAAGGAGAGCAATTATTGGTGCGTCGATGTTTCTTGGGATGCAATTGACCACGGCCAGCGTGACTACCCGGAAGCCCATTGGATCTTCTACGACCGCTATAATTTTGAATTCAATCCAACAGGTATTCCTGATCTGCCCATTCCCGATCTCGGACGTAAATTCGACTACGTCCTGGCCTACTCGGTTTTTTCTCATACCCATGAGGCGGAGATGATCGAGTTGGTCAAGGATTTGCGACAGCTCGTGGCTGAGAACGGCCGTTTGGCGTTTACGTTTCTTGATCCGCATTATGTGCTGCCTCGAGATTACAGTCCTCTTCTTCGCCATCACCACCCGCCCACAAATCTGGGCTTGCGCCTGGAGCGAAGCAGACAGGCCAAGCCCAATCTGCCTGTGCAGCAGCTCCTGTCCAAGGCGGCAGGTGCAGACTGGTGCGCTTTGACTGACAACCGGGATCTTTATCTTGACCAAGACGATCCCGGGATCCGGAAAACAGGCATTGCGAGTTCCTATCGTACCTTTTGCACGGCGCGCTACATGAACCAAATTTTCCCTGAAGCCACAATTCTTGCATGTCCAGAAGGCTTCGACACTCAGGGCATGGAGAAGCACCATTGCTGCATTTTGAAGGCTCGTAAGGAGAATGCGGTCGGAATGCCGGATGGAGAGGCAATGGTTACGCCAGAAAAAATGCAGATGAACGGCGCTGCGGCTGGACGCCCGTGAGCCAAGTGGACGCGCCAAGAAAGACAAGAAAGAGGTGACACTAAGTATCCGCTGTCACCCAGACCCAACCAAGGAGGAGCACGATGGCTGGGATCCATCGGCGAAAATTTCTCAAGCTGTCGGCGGCCGGGGCAGCCGGAACCGCAACCGGCGGCCTGGCTTTTGCGGCTGACCAGCCGACGGTTTCCGTCCTTTATGCGGGTTCGCTCGCCGCGGTGATGGAGAAAGGCCTTGGTCCGGCCTTCGTGAAAGCTACCGGCTATGGCTACCAGGGAGAAGCTCAAGGCTCTTTGGGAGGGGCGCAGATGATACGAGATCATCTACGAACTCCGGACGTTTTCATTAGCGCGGATCCGTTGGTGAATTTGGAGGTCTTGATGGGTCCGCAAAATGGCAGCCTGGTCAAGTGGTTCGCAGTTTTGGCCTCGTCACAGCTTGTGCTCGCGTACAACCCTCAGAGTAAGTTCGTTGCAAAATTTCACGACGCCGCCGCCGGCCGCATCCCATGGTATGAAGTGCTTGAAACCCCTGGGGTGCTATTTGGCCGCGGCGATCCCCGCATTGACCCCAAGGGATATCGCACGCTTTTTCTTTTCAGCCTTGCTGGGAAATTTTATGGCCGTGAAGACATTCCCAAACTGTTGGGCGATCCAATAAATCCGGCGCAAGTATTTCCCGAGATTGCCCTGCTGGCGCGCGTCGAATCCGGCCAGTTTGATGCCGGGTTTTTCTATAAACACGAGATCTTGGTGCATCATCTGCCGTATCTGGAGCTGCCTCCACAAATCAATCTCGGAGACCCTCGCTTCAGCGAGCTGTATGCGCAAGAGAGCTACACAACAGCTACTGAAGAGCGAATACCCGGCGCGCCCATCCTCTTCACCATAACGATTCCAGAAGCGGCTCACCGTCGTGATGCTGCGCTGGCCTTTGTCCGCTTCGTACTCTCGTCACAAGACCTGCTGCGACAGTTTGGGTTTGGAATTGTCGAACATCGTGTCGGCGGGGACGGCAATGCGGTTCCCGCACAACTGCGCGCGCTCACCTCGGGGGTTTTCAAACCTTGAATCGCCGCACAAACTTGACCTTCGTGGTGTTTGGGTTGCTCGGCAGCTTCCTCTTGATCAACCTTGCGCTGCCGATCGCGAGCCTGCTTTTCGACGCGGATTGGGCGGGATGGGTAGCCGCATTGCGGCAGCCGGAGGCGCTCGAGGCTCTCACGATTTCCATCGAGGCTTCCGGCATTTCACTGGTTATCATGGCGACCTTAGGAATACCGCTGGGATATTTACTGGCTCGCGGCGACCTGCCGCTCAAACGGCTGTGGATCATCTTGGTGTTTCTTCCGATGGTCGTCCCTGATCTGGCCGCAGGCATTCTCCTGCTGAGAACATTCGGGCCTTACGGAATCATTGGTCAAACATTCCATGCCAGAAACATCTCTCTGACCAACAATCTGGTTGGCATCGTGCTTGCGCAGTTATTTGTAGCCGCTCCCTTCGCAATCGTCTCGACCACTGCCGCGTTCGCCAGTGTAGACCGCAAACTGGAAATGGCCGCAGCCACGCTCGGCGACTCTCAGTGGCATATCTTCCGCCGGATTTCGCTTCCGCTGGCGTCGCCGGGCATAGCAGCAGGACTCACGCTGGCGTGGATACGCGCGATGGGCGAGTTCGGCTCGACGTTGATTGTCGCCTACACGCCCCATTCCGTACCGGTTTACATGTGGATCGAGTTCGAATCCGAGGGAATCCACGGGGCGTTGCCCGCCGCATTTTGTCTCGTGGTGCTGGCAGGTGGCGCAGTTCTCATCTCCATGCTGCTCACTCGGCTGACCGGCTTCGCAGATCTCACGGGACCTTTGGGTAGAATCGCAACTTCGGAGGGTTATTAAAGTGGGCACTCCTGCGATGTCTATCCTCAAATCCGGCCAGAAACATTCCCTCCATGTAGAGGTGAAAAAGCGCTACGCACAAGGTATGCACTTATGCTTCCAGCTCCGCGTAGCATTTACGGCGCTCCCGGGAGTAACAATCCTCGTTGGCGCCTCCGGCGCGGGCAAGACCACGCTGTTGCGTACCATCGCCGGACTTTGCGACCCGGAAGAGGGGCGCATCGTGGTTGCGGGGCGGGTGTTGTTTGACAGCGAGAAGAAGATTCGAGTCGAGCCGGCAAAGCGCAACGTAGCTTTTGTTTTCCAGGACTTGGCTTTATTTCCGCATCTGACGGTCGAGGAGAACGTCTCCTATGGTTTGCGGAGACTGGAGCGAGCAGAACGGGAACACAAAGTCGCGGAAATCCTGCAATCCTTTCAGATTGCTAAGCTTCGTAAGCGAAAGCCCCGTGAAATCTCCGGAGGCGAACAACAAAGGGTCGCACTGGCACGGTCGCTGGTTAAGGAACCATCTGTGTTGCTGTTGGATGAACCTCTTTCCTCTCTGGATGCGCACACAAAGGCTGCCATCATCGACGATTTGCGCACATGGAACGAAGCCCATCGGATCCCCATACTCCATGTTACGCACAATCATGAGGAGGCCTTCGCCCTGGGAGAACACGCCATCTCATTGGAACAAGGGCAGATCGCGGCCCAAGGCGCTCCTAGCAACGTTGTCACGATGCCGCATCGCCAGTCCCTGGCACAGTTCGCCGGCTTTGAAAATCTTTTTGAAGCCATGGTGGCCGAAGTTCGGGAAAAGCAAGGCACAATGATCTGCCGTCTGGCAGAAACGGCAATTGATATCGAGTTGCCCCTGACGCGCACTGCCCCGGGCACGCCAGTTCGCGTAGGTATTAAGGCCGATGAAATTCTCGTAGCCATAGGCCGGCCTGCAATCCTTGGCCCTTGTAATCTCATCCGCGGACAGGTCAAACAAGTCAACTTTCTCGGGCACGAGGCTGAAGTGCGAATCGATACTGGCGTAGAATTCCTGGCACATGTGCCGGCGGAATCTCCGGAGTCTCTCAATTTGAAACCCGGCGATGGCGCGTGGATGCTCATCAGGCCGAAATCGTGCCACTTGATTCACGCCGCACGTATGCGCGCCACCAAGCGATTATTTGTTTTCATTTGCAACAGCAATACCCGCCGCTCTCCGATCGCGGCAGCCATTTGCAATGCTGAAATTGCCCGTCGCCTCAAGGTCGCTCCGGAGGCCTTGAGTTCGATAGGGGTGCATGCCGTGAGCGCAGGCTTGTCTGCCACGCCAGGCGATCCCATGGCGATAGCTGCGCAGGAAGCGCTGAATCGTTTGCAAGTGCCGATACCCGTGCATCACTCGCAGAACCTTACGGCGGACTTGGCCGGCGAGGCTGACCGGATTTTTTGTATAACCGAATCGCAACGCCTTGCGGTACTGGACTCATTTCCAGAAGCGGCATCGAAGACGCTTTGCTTGCAGCCCGCAAGCGATCTTGAAGACCCACATCCCGAGGGCCAGGAGGCGCTCGTTGTGCTGGCAAAGCAGCTTCAACAGATCATCGATCCGATGGTGGACTATCTTCTTGCTCCGGTCGGGCTCCAGGGCGCGGCTTGAAATCCTGGTAACAGTTCAGGTGATCAAACGGGTTTCCGGAAGCAGGAGAGGGCGCGGAGCCAAAGAACGATAGCGGCGGACTCGGACTGCGTTAAACCGCATACATTTCAAAGCTCATTCCATCGAATCCGGGCTCGACATGCGCCGGTAATTTGCGGCGCAAATTCTCGTAGTCGAGGTCGGCATGCAGGTTGGTCAAAATGGCGCGGCGCGGCGCAAGGCGCTCGATCCAGGCGAGCGCATCGGTAACCGAGAAATGGCTGGGGTGCGGCCGGTCGCGTAGCGCATCGACGATCCACACGTCGAGGCCAACGAATGCGGCCGCGCTCTGATCGGGCATACCGGAGAGATCGCACGAATAGCCGACAGAGCCAAAGCGAAAGCCGAGCGAAGCGATGTCGCCATGCGCCTGCAGCACCGGCAGTGCCCTGATCGCACCGCCCTGACCCGAAATGGTAACCACTTGGCCGGCTTGCAGCGGGTTCTCGCGCACGATCGGCGGATACTCGCTGCCCGGCGGCGCCTCGAAGCAGTAACCGAAGCGCGTGCGCATCATCGCCGCGGTCAGCGCGTCGAGATACACCTCGACGCGCTGGCGCTGCTTGATGAACAGCGAACGCAGATCGTCGATACCGTGGGTATGGTCGGCGTGCTCATGGGTGTAGAGCACGGCATCGAGCCGATCAACGTCGGCATCGATGAGCTGTTCGCGCAGGTCCGGCGAAGTGTCGACGAGCACGCGCGTAACGCCGGCGCCGTCGCGCCGCTCCACGAGCAGCGAGGTGCGCCGCCGCCGGTTCTTCGGATTTTTGGGATCGCACGCGCCCCAGCCCAAAGCCGGTCGCGGCACACCGCCCGACGAGCCGCATCCCAGAATAGTGAATTTCAGCGTCGCTTGTGAGGTCATGCCGCCGGCGTGTGCAATTGAGCCGGATGGCGCGAGGCATCGGCCTCGGCGGGCCGCGGCACCTTGGCAAAAAGCTTGAAAAAATTCTCGGTCGTCTGCCGCGCGACATCGTCGAACGAAACGCCACGCGTTTCGGCGAGAACATTGGCAGTCTCAACCACGTAAGCCGGTTCGTTGCGTTTGCCGCGGTAGCGGCCGGGCGCGAGGTACGGCGCATCGGTTTCGACAAGGATGCGGTCGGCCGGCAATTCGGCGGCGATGGCGCGCAGCGCGGTCGAGCTCTTGAAAGTCAGGATGCCGGTGAACGAGATGAAGTGGCCGAGCGCAACGGCGCGGCGGGCGAGATCTGGACCACCGGTAAAGCAATGCAGCACCGCTGGGAAGGCGCCCTTCTGGGTTTCCTCTTCGAGAATGCGCGCGGTGTCGGCGTCGGCCTCGCGCGAATGGATGACGAGCGGCAAGCCGGTGTCGCGCGCCGCGGCGATATGGGTGCGGAAGCCGCGCTCCTGCGCGTCGCGCGGCGAATTGTCGTAATGGTAATCGAGCCCCGCTTCGCCAAGCGCCACGACTTTGTCATCGCGAGTACGGGCGACCAGATCGCCGGCGCTCACGTCCAACTCTTCATGGGCGTAATGCGGATGCGTGCCGATCGAGCAATAGACGTCGGCAAACCGTTCGGCGATCGCCAACACCTCGCTGTGCCGTCGCACCCGCGTCGAGATGGTGACCAGCCGCGCAATGCCGGCCTGCCGCGCGCGCAAAATTACGCCGTCGAGCTCAGTGGCGAAATCGGGAAAATCGAGATGGCAATGGCTGTCGATCAGCATGGCTTGCTTCATTGCGCCGCGCTGGCGTCCGGCTCGACATAACGTGGAAACACAGGCGCCGGCGCGGGCAATTTGCTTCCAGCAGCGATGCGATGACGTCCGCCAAGGAACGCGAACACACGTTCGTCCGCCGGCACCGCCAACAGATCGAGCAATTTACCCGCAGCCTCGGGCATGAACGGCAGCGCGAGAATCGCGATCTGCCGCAGCACCTCGGCGGTGACGTAGAGCACAGTGCCCTGCCGCGCCGGATCAGTCTTGGCGAGCGCCCATGGCGCTTCGCCGGCAAAATACCGATTGGCCTCTGCCACTACGGCCCAAATACCATCGAGCACCTTGTGCAATTGCTGCCACTTCATAAGTTCGCGCGAAAACCGCATCAGACCCGTTGCACGGTGAAGAATATTATTGTCCGTCGAAGTGAGCTTGCCCGGGTCGGGCAATATGCCCTCGAATTGCCTGGCGATCATCGTTAGCGAGCGCTGTGCCAAATTGCCGAGATCGTTGGCGAGATCGGCGTTGATGCGGTTGACGATGGCCTCATGGCTGTAATTGCCGTCCTGGCCGAACGGCACTTCGCGCAAGAAAAAATAGCGCAAAGGATCCACGCCATACCTATCGGCAAGTTCGAATGGGTCGATAACATTTCCGGTCGATTTGGACATTTTCTCACCGCGATTGAATAAAAATCCGTGGGAGAAAATCCGCCGCGGTACAGGGAGTCCGGCGGACATCAGAAAAGCCGGCCAATAGACAGCATGAAAGCGAACGATGTCTTTGCCGATCACGTGCAGATCGGCTGGCCAGTATTTCCTAAATTCCTCTGACTCCGTATTTGGATAGCCAACGGCTGTAATGTAATTTGTCAGCGCGTCGACCCATACGTACATGACGTGCTTGGGATTTCGCGGAACTTTAACACCCCATCCAAATGTCGTGCGCGAAATCGAAAGGTCCTGGAGCCCGCCCCTTACAAAACTCTTTACCTCGTTCAACCGAGCTTTCGGCAGCACAAAACTCGGCACTTTCTTGTAGAGCTTGAGTAGTTTTTTCTCAAAAGCTTGAAGCCGGAAGAAATAACTCTTCTCTTCGACCCACTCGACCGGTGTACCTTGCGGACCAACGCGCTGCCCCTGCGCGTCGAAATGAGTTTCGCTCTCATCGTAATAAGCCTCGTCGCGCACTGAGTACCAGCCGGAATAGATACCTGGGTAGATATCTCCAGCTTTGTGCATCCGCGCCCAGATTGCCTTGGAAGAGGTGTGGTGCCGCGGGTCGGTGGTACGGATGAAATCGTCGATCGAAATATTGAACTTCTGCACCATTGCCTGAAAGCGCGGGACATTGCGCTCTAGCAGCTTCTCCGTTGCAATGCCCTCCCGCGTTGCGGTTTGCTGAATCTTTTGTCCATGCTCGTCAGTGCCGGTGAGAAAGAACACGTCCCGACCATCAAGCCGCATGAAACGAGCGATGGCGTCGGTAGCGATGGCTTCGTAGACATGGCCGATATGCGGCGGACCATTGGGGTAGGCGATGGCAGTCGTGATATAGTAAGAGGTGCCGGGCTTCGAGACGCGCTTCGAAGGTTTGCCTGATTCGCGCTTTGCGGGCTTCGAAACGCGCTTCGAAGGCTTGGTTGATTTGCGCTTGGCGGACTTTGATGAACTCAAAGTCCGGGAGCCTTTGGAAGTTTTGGATAATCTCGCGGCCATTTGTCCTACGTATCAACCGAGCGTCGCCTCGGCAAGCAAGCCGAATACGCCGAAAACGAACGGCTTTCTCTCCAAATTGTAGGTTTCGGCGTCGCGGGCCGACTGGTTGATGCGCTCCCAGGCATCGGCGAGCCGAGCCAGCCGGCCGATTTCTTCCGGCGCCGCTTCTACGCGTTGCGACAGCCAGGCGTTGACAGTGTCGACAAAGGCCGCGAGCGGCTGCGGATCGGTGCCGGCGAGCGCGTCGCCGAGCGCGTGCAGGGCGTCGGTGCTGAGCGCCGGCAGCCGCTCAAGCAGAGCGACGGCGCGCTGGCGTAGCTCGAGTGTGTCTTCGTCAAGGAGCGCCAGCGCCCGCGCGACGCTGCCCTCGGCTGCGGCTGCGGCGGCCGCCACCTGCGGGTCGTTCGCGGCGCTGCCGGTGACGGCGGCAACGGCCGCCGCCACATCGCCTTCTGACAGCGGCCGCAGCCGTACCATGCTACAGCGCGAGCGCAACGTCGCCGGCACTCGCGCCGCCGAATGGCTGACCAGCAATAGGAGCGCGCGCTGCGGCGGCTCCTCCAAAATTTTAAGGAGCGCATTGGCGCCCGCTGCATTGAGCTCGTCGACCGCGTCGACGATGGCGACGCGCCAGCCGTCCTCCCCGGCGGTCGAGCCAAAGAACGACACCGTGCGGCGCACGTCTTCGACCGCGATCTGCTGGCGCAGCACGCCGCGCTCATTGAGAGTGCGTTCGAGCACGAGGAGGTCGCCCTGCGCCTGGGCGGCGACGCGGCGCGCCACCGGGTGGTCGGGCTCGACGGCGAGCGAGATGGCATCCTGTACCGCAGCCGCCGCCGGATGGGGATGCGCGAGTATGAAGCGCGCCATGCGGTACGCGAGCGTGGCCTTACCAATGCCCTTCGGCCCGACGATCAGGAAGGCATGCGGCACGCGGCCGGTGCGATAGGCCGCCAGCATGCCCTGCTCGGCCGCTTGATGGCCGAACAGCGCCGCGGCGGCGCGCGGATGCGGCGCCTCGGTTTCGTCTTGGTCGTCTTGTCGGCTCATCGCGCCAGATTTTCGTAGATCATTGGGCTCATGGCCGGATCGAGCCGCGCGTTCACTGCGTTCCACACCCTCTTGGCGACCTCTTTCTTGCTCATGCTGGCGTCGATGACGACGCAACGTTCGGGCTCCGCTTCGGCGAGCGCCAGATAGGCGCGGCGCAGTTTTTCGTGAAATTCGAGCTGTTCGGCTTCGAATCGATCAGGCTGCGAGCCGCGCCGCCGTCCGGCGGCACGCTTCAGTCCCGTCGTGACCGGCACGTCGAGGATAAACGTCAGATCGGGCTTTAATTCGCCGACCGAAACGCGCTCCAACGCCTTGATCAGGCGCGGATCGACCGCGCCGACGGCGCCCTGATAAACCCGCGTCGAATCGGCGAAGCGGTCGCACACCACCCACTTGCTCGCCTCGAGCGCCGGCTCGATCGCGCATTTGATATGGTCCTCGCGCGCGGCGGCGAACAGCATGGCTTCGGCTTCCGGCCCGAAAGGTTTTGCCGCGCCCGACAGCAGGACATGGCGGATGATTTCGGCGCCGGGCGAGCCGCCGGGCTCACGGGTGAGCAGCACGCCGACACCCATGGATTCGAGACGGCGCGCCAGCGTCGCGGCCTGAGTCGACTTTCCGGTGCCCTCACCGCCTTCGAACGTGATGAATCTGCCTCGCGCCGAACCGGCTTGCGCCGGTTCGCCCCGCGGTTCTGTCGGCTGATCGGTGGCCACGCGGTCATCCATTGCGATCAATGACTTCGCTGCTCTTGTGGATGCGGCATCTAAACTTTGGACAATATAGGGATGGCGGAGCGCCGATGCGCCGGCCAATACGCGCAAACAAGCGTGAGATCATAGCCGATTAACGCCGGCGCGGAACAGGCCGATCATCAGCTCGGTGACGGCGTCCATGGCGCGCTTCGACATCGAGCCGCGCCCGACGTCCTCGGCGGCCCGCAGCGGCACTTCGAGCGCGAGGTTGTCGCCGCGGTGCACTTCGAGCTTGCCGATCGGCTGGCCCTTTGCCACCGGCGCCGGCACCGGGCCGGTATAGACGATGCGGGCGGAGAGCCGCTCCTCGTTATTGCGCGGCATCATCAGGCGCACGATTCCTGGCCCGACCAGCGGCACGTAGCTATTTGCGCCGCCGAACACTTTGGCCTCGCCGACGGTCTGGCCTTCGGCAAACAGCACGCGGGTCTCGAAACCGTGGAAACCCCAGTCGAGCAGCTTGCGTGCTTCTTCGGCGCGCTCCTTGTCCGATTTGGTGCCGGCGAGGACCACAATCAGGCGCAACTCGTCCTGCACCGCCGAGCCGACCAGTGTGAAGCCGGCTTCGGCGGTCTCGCCGGTCTTCAGGCCGTCGGCACCCAGCCCCATGCCCAAGAGCGGGTTGCGGTTCTGCTGGGTGATCTTGTTCCAAGTGAAATCGCGTTGGGCGAAGTAGGGATAAAAATCCGGATAGGTCTTCATGATGTAGCGCGCCAATTCAGCCAAGTCGCGCACCGTGACGCGCAGGTCCGGATCGGAATAGCCGGTCGAATTGGTGAAGGTGGAATGATCGAGCCCGATCTCACGGGCGCGCTTGGTCAACATCACGCCGAATGCCGCTTCGTTGCCGGCCAGCCCTTCGGCAATGGCCATGCACGCGTCATTGGCGGAATCGACGATGATGCCGCGGATCAGATCGTCGACGCTGACCTGGCTGTGGATCGCCGCAAACATGGTCGAGCCGTGCGACGGCGCCCCGCCCTTGCGCCAGGCGTTCTCGCTGATGGTGAACTGATCGGTGAGCTTGAGATTGCCCTGCTTGATCTCGTGGAAGACGAATTCGAGCGTCATCAGCTTGGCGAGGCTCGCCGGCTCGACCGGCTGGTCGGCGTTCTTCTCGAACAGGATGCTGTCGCTCGCCGGGTCGAGCAGGATGGCATTGGGCGCGTTGGTCTGAAACTCGGCCTTTTTGCCGCCGCCGGTCATGCTCGGCGTCGCGGCCAATCCGCCGCTGCCGCCGATAGTGGCCGTCAGCGCCGCAATCGCCAGAAACGCCGCAAGGCCGCAAAGTGCGCGGCCCCCCCTCCCCCTTCGTCCTTTCGTCCGCACGCCCGGCTCCGCAAACCGAAAAACGCCCGATCAAAGTGTCGCGCCGCGATCAGGCACACAATAGGGCATGCGCGCGCACACGTAAAAATGACGGGGATCGGTTGCCGCGAAAGTCGGCCCGAAAGTCTGTCTCAGTAGAGGCCGCGACCGTTGAGAAACTGGGCGGTGCCGTCCATGCCCTGCGGGTCTGCGTAGGACATCGCGGGGGGAATGACCCGCGGCCCCGGCGCAAGGGGGCGGCTCGAAAGGCTCGCCATAATCGGCGTCGGCACCGGCGGCGGCGCCGGCGGGAAGCGGGCCAACCGCATGTCGCTCGGCGCCGGCGCCGGCCCGCGCTCCCGCAAGGTCGCTTCCAGAATCCGATCGTCGGTGCCCTCGATCGGCGCGGGCCCGACATATTCGACCCGCACCCGGGTGGTCCCGCGCCGATAGAACTCCAAGAGTTTTGCCGCTCGCCCCGACACGTCGATGACGCGGTCATGAGCGTAGGGGCCGCGGTCGTTCACTCGCACGATGATGGAGCGGCCGTTGTCGAGATTGGTCACCCGAGCGTAGCTCGGCAGCGGCATGGTCGGGTGCGCCGCCGAAATGCCGTCGCGGTCGAAGATTTCGCCGTTCGCCGTGTAGCGACCGTGGAAGTCGTCGCCGTACCAGGAGGCCAAGCCGATGGCGCGGTACTGTGGATCGTATTCCGGTACGTAGACCCGGCCGGCCACCACATAGGGCTGCCCGACCCGGTAGACGCCGCCGCCTTTGGGTATGGGTTCATCGGGATTGCTGATCGCAAGCGGGCTCGCCGCAACGCCATAGCGCGGATCGATCCGCGAACTCGACGAGCATTGGGCAAGCAAAAGGCAGGCAGCCGCGCAGACGCCGACCGGCGCAAAACGCCGCCACGCCGCGCTGGCCCGACGCCTCATTATCCCCGACCCCGCAACCACCGTTCAGGTATCGAATTCTAGCGTGGTCACAATGTGGCGGATACGGGCGCGCCCGCGCCCCATGGTGAATGGCAGGTTGCGTCCAGGTATCAGGGGTCGGGGGTCAGGGATCAGGCGTCAGGGGAAGGGCATTCACGCTGCCTGATTCCTGATTCCTGAAGCCTGATTCCTGAAACCTGATCCCTGCTATTCGTAGATCGGCTTGGCCAGCGCGACGATGTTGGCTGGAACATTCGCCAGTTCGTTGACGATCTGCTCCGCCTTCGCGCCGCTCAGAGGATGCACTGGCAGCTCTTCCTTGGCCATGTCCGCCACGAAGCCCGGATCTTTCACGGTGTCGTCGAACGCCTGACGGATGATGGCCAGGTGATCCGCCGGCACCTGCTTCGACATGATGAAGGGCCGGCCGACCTCGTCGCCGCCATTGAGCACGCGCAGCAACTGGCGCTGCTGGTCACTGCTCGCGAAATCGCCGATATAGGTAGCGCTGTCTGGAATCTCAGGCGGCTTGTCCTTGATGAAGCGCACGAAGCTGTGCGTGAGCCCCTTCTTGATCCAATCGGGTGGGATCGAGCTGTATGAGCCGCAGTCGCCGTCGAGCTCGCCCTGCTCGATGGCGAGCCGCTGCTCGGCGCTGCCCGGAAAGCCGAGCACCTGCTTGACCGGAGCATGAAACACTTCGCGCAGGGTGGCGCCATTGATGTAGTTGCCGGAGCCCTTGCCGGTCGAGCCGATGATGAACGGCTTCTTGGCATGCATCAGCTGGTCCCAGCTGGAAATGCCGTTCGGGCCGTAGCCGTAGCAGACCCGGTAATCCGGCGTGACCACGCCGACCCAGGCGAGCTTGCGAAAATCGACGTTGACCCGCTCGGGCTGCACCAGCGACTGCGTGACGAGGCCAGGATTGAAGATCGTCATCACCGTGCCGTCCTTCGGCGCGGTCAAATCGAGGTAGCGCACCGAGGTCAAACTGCCGGCGCCCGGCATGTTCTGCACGATGACGTTGGGATGGCCGGGAATGTGATCGGGGAGATAGCGCGCAAGATTGCGCGCATAACGGTCGTAGCCGCCGGCGGGCGAAAAGCCGACCACAATGGTGAAGGTCTTGCCCTTGTAGTAATCGGCCGCGTGCGCCGGTGCGCCTAGCGCCGAGAGCCCGATCAGGGCGGCGGCAATGACATGAGCTTTACTCATCAACATGGCTGTCCTCGGGAATATCGCCGGGCCGGCTGGTCTAGCAGCCCTAAATGGCCCACGGCAACAGACGATAACGCGCCAGATTATCACGGGTTCTGGCGGGTCTAAGCCGCGGCAAAACGTGCCGAGCCGCGGGCTCGAGTGCACCGCGCAGGCGCGGCGGGGTTCTGCCGGCGGAGCCGGAGCTTAGGCAACGATCCTCGCGGGGCTCGTGGGGGCATCGACCGTCTCGGCGCTGGGCGAAATCACGCTCGGCTGAAACGGCTCCGCAGCGTCCGGATCGTCAAGCAACGCTTTGAACCAACGGCACCAAAGCTCGCCGGCTTGCGCGGCTCGTTGACTAGACCCATTGCCGCCCGCCTGGGTCAGGGTTTTCAATACAGCCGTGATGTTCGCCGGCAAACTGATCGGATGCAAACCTCCGGCGTATTGCAGCCGACAATCGGCAAGTGCGCGCAGCCGATCGTAATTCTGCAGCAAATTTTCCCAGAGCTCGGTCAGGGCCTCCGCTTGTTGCGCGGCCTCGGCAACGAGAACGCCGATCGCCGCGATGGCGACCTTTTCACTTACCTCGCCCAGCGCATTTTCCGCTCGAGCAACGTCAGCAACGAGATCGTCTTGCGCCGCTTTTGCTGCGTCGAGATGGTTTCGCGCTTCATCGCGCCCTGCCCGCCGTAGCGCTATATCACTCGGCAATTCGAGCTCGGATGCTTCGCCGCCGGATATCGCGGATTTGAACGCCTCGGCACGGAAGTTCACGATGGCCAACTCGACATCGTCGAACGCGGCCAATTCCTGTCTGCGGGCGAAGCACAATTCGTCGCCGCGTTGCTCAGCCTGTTTAGCCAGCGCCAATCGCTCTTGTGCGCTTTCCCGGTCGGCTACGGCTGTTCGCAACACCGCGCGTGCTCTGTCCACTACGGTCATGAGGACTTACCACTGCAACATAGGCCGTCATGGGATCTTTGGCTCCGGCCAGCTTCGCGGCCCGGCGACAGCCGCTTGCTGTTGGCTCGTCGCAACGTACCTCGTCCCGCATTTGGCAAGGTACGCGCCCATGGAGCCTAAACATCCGGCCGCTCGGTGGCAGCAAAAAGGCGAAGGGCGCGCTCGTGGCAGTGCGAGAAAGGCGCGCTGCGGTAGTGAGACTTCGCGCCGTCGCGTTGGGCTGCCTGGTCCCGCCATTCGCGCCGCGTGTCAAAAAAGCAACGGTCCCCAGGAAAATTGCTGCCGCCTAATTCCGCCACAAAAAGCACTCCAAGGCCGCTTTAGTCTTGGAGTGCTTAGTCCGTTGCCTCGAACTAGGCTGTGTGACCGGGCGGCGGGGTGTCGGGGGATGGGGCGCCGCCCGGTCGCGCCTATTGGGGTAGAGATAGCGCGCCGCCCTGTTCAGCCGCAATGCGGCGCGTTGCCTTTTGGTGCACGTCACGGGCTTTTGAGGACACCAGCGAGGAGTTCGAGGGCCGCCGCCGCGAATGCGTGCATGTTCGCGGTGCGGTCGGCGCTGCCGGTCGCCAAGGTGACCGCCCGCTCGGCCGGCCCCGCGATTGCGAGGCAGGTATGTCCGGCTGGGTCGCCATAGCGGTTGCCGCTTGGTCCGGCTGCGCCGGTTTCCGCAAGTCCCCATGTGGCCGCGAATTGCGCGCGGGCTTGGCGCGCCAGCAGCAAGGCGTGCGGCTCGGTCGCGGAACGAAATTGCGCCAGTGCCGCATCGTCGATGCCGAGCAACAACTGCTTCGCCTGACGCGTATAGGCGACGGCACCACCCAGGAAGTAGGCCGATGCGCCCGGCACGGCGAGCAGCGCCGCGGCGATCAAACCCCCGGTCGAGGATTCAGCGACCGCAATGGTCTCGCCCCGCGCCTTGAGGCGAGCCGCGATCGTTTCGGCGAGTGGCAAGAGATCATCCAAGGACTTTAATTTCCCCGTTCTTGCGGTTGAGGCCGGCACCGTAGCACGATCGCGCGGCCGATCCATTTGGATTCCGCGCGCCTGCCGCGCAGTATGGCCGTCCGTCAAAGCCGATTCGCGTCCTCACACGTCCTTTGGAGCAAACACCCATGCGCATCTTATCCGCCCTTCGTGCGAGCGTGATCGTATTGCTGATTTTGGCCGCCGCCGCCTTTGCGCCCTCTGCATACGCTGACGGCGGCACTATCTTCTTCCGCGTCATCAAGGCGGGCATCGTCGTCGGTGGCTCGGGCGGCTCGGGCATGCTCGTCTTCCACGGCAGGCAATACCCGATCGGGATCGGTGGCATCAGCTATGGCTTCACCTTCGGGGCCTCCGAAACGCGCTTCAGCGGCACCGTGAGCAACATCCGCGGCCCGTCGGACGTCGCCGGCGTCTATGCCGCCGGGAACGTCGGCGCGGCCGTCGGTGGCGGCGTGCAGGCGATTGTGCTCACCAACCAGCACGGCGCGGTGCTGCGGCTGACCGGCAGTTCGGTCGGCGCCATCGTCAGCGCGGACCTCAACGGCCTCGTGATCACTGTGAGGTGAGCGGCACGGCACTCGACGGCTTTCGGCGTATGCTTGGCCGTCAGGATCGGCTCACAAGGATTGGCCCCAGATCTCACAAAGAGCGGCCTATTTGCCGAGCCTGCCAGCCGGCGTCTTGGAGAATTTGACTGCCTTGGACCATCGTTGCGTATCGGCGGCAACGAAGGCGTCAAGCTCGCTCGGGCTCATGATCATCGGCTCCGGCGGCCCGTCTCGCGCGTGCAGCCGGCTCCCGTTATCTTGCCGTGTCCGCGTTCCCTATTGCGGGGACCAGCGCGCGCTCCGGCTCGCGGCTCAGCTCGATCAGCGAGACCCCCTGCCAGGTGCCGCTTGCAACCAGTTCGCGGACTAGCGATTTCACCGTCAGCGCAACGGCCTCGATAGCGGGGCTGAGCTGGCTCACCTCGGAAAAACACAGCGCAACCGGCCGGAACAACTTCGCGTCGGCGATGCGCCGGTAATTCAGCGCAATTTTTCCTGCGCCGTCGTAAAGCACGGACCATGGTTGGATCGCGTTCGCGGTACCGGATGCAACAGCGCGGTACAGCGCACTCAACGTCTCGACTTCGCCAATCGGTGTGATATCGAGCCCGTGTCTCTTGAACGCTTCCTGGGCGATGCGCCGGCTGGCGCTGGCGGGCCCGGGCACGATCATCGGACGTTGCGCCACTTCGGCAAGTGGTATGGGCGTAGTATCCGGATCCGCGGTCACGTAGAACAGTTCTTCGAGTAACAGCGGCTCAACCGCAAGGCCGCGCGCGGATTGACCCTCGAAGAGCAAGGCTAGATCGATACGCCCATTGAGTAGTTGTTCACGCAGCAGCGAAGCGTTGCCGTCGGTGATATGTAGCACAATCCGCGGATGCTCAGTGCATACGCGCCTCAATAGGTCATAGCACAAGATAGGACCTATTGTGTGTGGCACTCCGATAGACACTCGGCCCGAAGGAATGTTGAGCGCGGTCTTGACCGCCTGCTTGGCAGATTCGAGCTGCCGCAGGATCGTTTCGGCGTGCCGGTAGAGGGCGCTTCCCGCTTCGGTGAGCGCGATGCCTTTTCGGCTGCGGGTCACCAGTTGCGTATCCAGTTCGGCCTCCAGGCTGGCGAGATGATGGCTGAGCGCCGACTGCGCCACGTGCAACTGATCAGCGGCACGCGAGAGGCTGCCCGCCTGGACGGCGCCGACGAAGTAACGAAGCTGGCGCAGGTCCATGAACGGCCGACCTCACCTGGAAAATAGGGCGCCGTAGGGTACGCGGTTTCTATTCACCTGCAGTTTGCCGGCTCTATCTGACTTGCCGCGGCGTCCGAATATCTGCCAGTATACACGTTTGGCGCGCATGGATAAACACCGGCGACAGCATGTGGCATCCCGGCAAACTGACTGATTTCTGCGCTTTTATGGTCGCCAGCTTGGTCTGTGCTGCGCCAGCTGCGTTTGGGGCCGGTACTTGGCCGGGTACAAAGCCGCTCAGATTCGAAACGGTATCGGCCGCAGGGGGCATGACCGACATCGTACCGCGGGAGCTGTCGAATTACCTCTCCGCGTCCATCGGCGTGCCGGTGATAGTGGAGAACAGGCCCGGTGCCGGCGGTAATATTGCTGCCGCTATTGTGGCGAAGGCGGAGCCCGACGGTCACACGCTTTTGGTCACCAGCTCGAACCAGGCCGTCAACCCGACGCTCTTGCCAAATCCAGGCTTCGACTACGAGCGCGATCTGGTGCCGGTAGCGATGGCGGTGTCGGCGAGATTGCTGCTCGTCGCGGCGCCGTCTTTTCCCGCCAAAAACATTACCGACGTAATTAAAATCGCAAAGCAAAAGCCGAAGTCGGTCAGCATCGCCATTTCCGTTATCGGCACGCCCGGTCACCTCGCGGCGGAGATGCTTGCGCAATACGGTGACATCGATCTCACCTTTGTGCCCTACGGCGGTATCACCCAGGCCATACCGGACCTGATCGCCAACCGCGTGGACTTGGCGGTTGGCTCTATGGCGACCCTGCTGCCCCAGGTCCGCAGCGGGGCGCTCAAGGCATTGGCAGTGACTTCACCGCCGCGATCCCGACTTGCGCCCGACGTACCGACTTCGGCGGAAGCGGGATTGTCTGCAATGCAGATTCACGGGTGGATTTGCCTCATGACGACCGGCGGCACGCCGGCGCCGATCATCGCGCGCCTGGACGCCGAAATCGACAAAGCTCTGGCGCTGCCGGAAGTGCGCGCCGCGTTTGCCAAGCAAGGCGTCGAAGTCTCCCATCGGAATCCGACGGAACTCCGCGAATTCCTGCACGCGGAAGCCGCGCGTTTCAGCAGTCTCCTCAAGCACTCGCGGATCGTGAGAACGCCGCAGTGACGAGCGTCCATTCCAAACCTTGTTAGAACATCAAATTTTCGCCGCGCTTGCCATCTGATTTCAAGGCAGGGGACATATGGCATTTCTCTATCTTCTGACTTCAAGGTGAGGGGCATACGACGTTTAGTCTTTTCAACTCCCTTTGTTTTGTGCACTTGACCACCAATCCCAGATTGCGCTCGCGCAGTCCGGGCCACCCTTGCCGAGCGAATCTCGCGCGTCTGACTGCCAAATGCGGCGCAATCGTATGGTGCCATTGAGCATGGCGACGAAAAGTCCCAGTGCGATCGACCGGCAAATCGCCGCCCGGGTGCGGATGCGGCGATTGATGCTCGACATGTCGCAAGAGAAGCTCGCCGCCGGGCTCGGCATTTCGTTTCAGCAGGTGCAGAAATACGAGAAAGGCAATAACCGGATCGGCGCGGGCCGCTTGCAGCAGCTCGCCGAAATATTGGAGGTGCCCGTCAGCTTCTTTTTCGAGGGTTTTCCCTCGGCTGCGAGAAAGCAAGCGGCGCTGCCATCGTACATATCGGATTTCCTGACGACCGCCGACGGGCTGGCGTTGACCAGAGCGTTCATGAACATCCGCGATGCGCGGCAGCGCCGCTGCCTTGTCATCCTCGCCGAGGCAATGGCGCGCTGAATGGGCGATCCGCGAGCAACGAACCCAAAGGAACTCGTCCGTCGTATCAGCGAGCATTTGCACGCGGCGGCTGACGTGGCGAGCGCGGCCGAGGCTTTTGCCGAGGCGGGCAACACCGATCAGGCGCTCGAGATGCTCGGCGATTTAGAGCCGCCGCTCTATGAGCTGACAACGTTGCTCAATGCGGCAAGCATGCTGCGCGGCAATCGCACAGGGTAGATATTGCCAAGGGCGAATTTATGCCGCGCCGCCAATGTCGCCGGTCGATTGCCGGATTGCGGCATACCCACGCTTCGCACCTCATTGACGCCAACATCGATGTGGTGAAGATCGGCGGGCCCAACGCCTGTAAAGCAACGCGCGGGGTGGCAATCGGGCGGCAACGCTCACATTTGTTCCAACGCCAAGCCGTGCTAAGTCGCTGATTTGCAAGCGATGGAAGGGTGGCCGAGTGGTTTAAGGCACCGGTCTTGAAAACCGGCAGGGGGTTACACTCCCTCGTGAGTTCGAATCTCACCCCTTCCGCCAGCCCGCCTATTCGACGCTGCCACGGACTCACCCGAGCTCTGCGCACCCTGCCTCATCCGCACCTTGTCGCGATAGTCGTCCGTTCCGCTGGTGCGCTTCGCGGTAGCGGTAGTTCCGAGCGCCCGTTTCCGAGACATCCTGGCCGCCGATCAGCTTCCGGATCATCATGCAGGCGTCCTGATAGGCGTTGAGGTCATCGCGCATGAATGCATCGCATGCTCGGGCGCGCAGCTCTGCCAAGGTTTTCAGATCGATTCCTGGAAACGCAAGCACCTGGGCGGCTCGAACGCTCATGCACCCCTCCTGAAAGGCATGATCCTCGCTTCTGCAAATCAGAAAAGCTTAGCCAAACACCCACGCGTGCAAATCAATTGCACTTCCTCGCAGCAGGCTCTCAGGCAGCGGCAGCCGGGGTCACAGCCTGTACTCCGGCTAACGCCGCCTGGAGCGCCGCTTCCTTGGTATGATCGAGCGAGGTCTTCATCACGGTGCCGCCCTCGCCCTTGAGGCGCTCCAGAACTTTTTCCCCGCTGACCTTGCGAAACAGCACAAACAGCGCGGCGGTGCCGGGCTTGATTGCTGCTGCGGTTTCCTTCATCCAGTTATCGTCGATACCGACATCGGCCAAGGCGCCGGCGATCGCGCCGGACGCCGCGCCTACAGCGGCGCCGGCTAATGGCATCAGGAAAATCAAACCTATCAGCGTGCCCCAAAAGGTCCCGGAAACTGCACCCGCTGCCTTTGTGTTGACCAGCTGATTGAGCTTGATGCGGCCTTTGTCGTCTTTGATAGCGATCACCGCATCGCCCATTTCGATCAGATACTCCTTCTGCATCGCCAGGAGCTTTTGACGAACTTCGTCAGCTTTGGCTTCGGTCGGGAAAGCGATAACAACAAGGTCGCTCATGGCTTTTCCTCTCGTGTGAGCGCGCGTGCACATGGGCGCGAACGCCGGTCAAGAGCCCCGCGCCGGCTCCTGACGAAGTGTGGCGAACCAATGTCGGCATGCTTTACTCGCCAAAGCAGCCGGGATAACCGCGGTCCAGGGTAAATTCGCTGCCGTTTTGGATCGTGGCGGCGCTGTCGCCGTAGGCTCCCGGATTGGGGTAGTAGCCTTGCCCAACCCCGCCGAGGCAGACGATGCCGGGTTGGGCGATCGTGGGCACAACAGCCGCGTTATAGACGTCATTGAGAGGCTGCCCCTGCGAGACATAGCCGCCGGCCCCGTTGGATGCGTAGAATGCATCGTTCGTTGCCGCGTTATTGTGGATCGCGGCGGCGTGGGCAGTACCCGTATGATAGGCGTGGCGAGCATAGGCAGGATGAGCGTGGTGGATAGGGTGATGCACCGCTGCATCAGAGGGCGCCTGCGCATAGGCCGCCGTCGTGAGCAGTGCCGCGGCGGCAACCGCCAAGGCTAATTTTCCGCTGAACGATTTCATCGCTGCTTTCCTCTGAGATTGGCCCCCGTGCCCGCATTTCGAGCGAGGTTACAGCGCAGAATTGAATCCTTCCGCACAAGGAATCTACGGTCTTCCAGTATTGCTGCTTTATACAAATGGGTTGCTGCGTTGGGCGCTCTAAAAAATTTCTGCAGCGTGCGACGATGCTGCAGCTCCATTAGGCAACGCTGACCGCATCACGCGCGTGCCATATTAGGCGCACTTTCGGATTTCTGTATTTTATTTGGTGCTTTTTAGCGCGGCCACATCCGCCACAAATAGCCGCTCGGCTGTTGGCTCATCGCCGGAAAAAATACGCGAAAGTATATTACGCCGAGCCGTTGAAGTAACCAAAAAATGCATCGGCGCAATGGACACCGGACGATCGGGATCGTTTCATCGGGCGTGCAAACTAAGAGGCAATCAACGACCGGCGACGACCTTAAGTGAGGCGGAGATCGTCTCCATAGGCCGTATCGATCTGGGCTGCGTCGAACGAAGCGCCACGCGGCACGAAGGAAACGGATGGCGGGTTGGCGGCCTGAGCCAGGAGGGTCCGATGCACAACGAAATGCGCTCTTACCCATTCGACTCGTTTTTACCAGTGGATCACTCGCCGGGTCTTCGCGACAGGCCATTGACCGAGTCTCGAGGGCAGCTCCCGACAACTTGGCAGGTGCGACGCGCCGAGGCGTACATCGAAACGCACTGGAACGAGCCGATAACCATCACGCGCCTCGCACACGCAACCGCCGCCAGCGCGCGCAGCATTTTTTATCACTTCAAGACCAGCCGCGGCCAATCGCCGATGTCGTTCGTAAAGCAGGTCCGTCTCGATCACGCGAGAGAGATGCTCGAACGCAGCGGTACCAGTCGCTCGGTGACGCAAATAGCGGTCGATTGTGGGTTTGGCAATTTGGGACATTTCGCGGGCGATTATTTCAAACGCTTCGGTGAGCGCCCGTCGGAAACACTCAAACGCAGCAAATACGAAATGGCCTCACAGCGCTCGACTGTCGACCGCATCGCATGGTGAGACACGTAGAACAGTCGGGTCTAACTCGACTGGCGACTTGGACTTTTGCAGGGCGTCTGAAATGGACCTGAACACTCAAGCGAAGACCGGCAGCCCGACGATCGCGTTGCCGACAGCCAAGCAGCTCCAGCAGCGGATTGCGCTGAAGGAAGCGGAGAAGGCAAGCGTTGCCGTCCGCGAGCGAGCAGCTGCCGACGCGGAAAAGAAAGCGTTGATGGAGAAGTTCTCGAAGCCTTCCGGGGTATCGGACGACGAACGGCTCGAGCGCGCGATCGCGATTATAAACCGCGCCACAAACAATGGTGCGACCGAAGTTGAGGTGATGCGCTTTCCAAACACTCTTTGCACCGATCGAGGACGCGCCATAAATCAGCAGGAACGCGGTTGGGAAGCCACCCTGACCGGATTACCAAAGGAGCTATTCGAGTTTTGGCAGCAGTATTTGAAACCGAATGGGTTCAAGCTGCGAGTGCAGATCATCGATTTTCCGGGAGGTATGCCCGGCGACGTCGGCATGACGCTAAGCTGGAGTTGAGGGCTTGTTGACAACCGATCGATTGGCTTGAACCGGAGAAAGTAACGATTTCCGCCGTCGCTGTTCTATTGCTTCGGCGAAACGACCGCCGGCGATTCGCTCCCGCCTGTCCGCTGCCAAAGCCAAATTCCAAGCAGTTCCCAACCGATCGCGAGCACGATCGGTCCGACAAACAGGCCGATCAACCCGTGAACCCAAACGCCACCGAGGAGCCCGATCAAGATAACCAGCATCGGCGTTTTCAGCCCCCGCGCCATGATAAGGGGGCGCAGAACGTTATCGATGAGGCTTACCGGCACCATATAGATCGAAAACAAAACGGCGGCGGATGTATGCATTGCAAAGAAGCTCCAGATGACGAGGGGAACGATGACGATCGCGCTGCCGACCTGAACGATCGCCAGAATCAATACGGATAAACTGATAAGCCCTGCCGCTGGCACCCCGGCCACGATGAGACCGATGCCGACGAGGAGCGATTGCAGGACAGCAACACCGATCACGCCGCGGGCCAGATTTCTTATGGTCACGCCCACCAGCTCCACGTATTCGTCACCATGCGCGGTCGTAAGGCGTCGAAAAATGACACCGGCCGACTTCACCATCGAAGGCCCGGGCTTGAAGAGAAAGCCCGCAATAATGACGGCGATAATGAACTTGAACATGCTGAGCCCGGCACTGCCGGCAAGCAAAAGCAGGCGGCTACTGAGCGGTTTCAGCGCGGGCTCGATTTTGGCGAATGCGTCGCTGAGATTGACAGAGGCTAAATTCCACAATTCGTAGGTCTTTGCCCCTACAAAAGGCCAAGTCTTCACCGCTTCGAAAGGCGGCGGTATCCTGAGCTCGCCGGACGAGAGCCGTTGCGCGAACCACCGTACGCTGCTTCCGAGGCTTAAGCCGAGCCAAGTGGCCGGGCCGAGCAAGATGAGCAAGCAGAAGGCGACGATGAGGCCGGCCGCGATGGAGGACGGCAAATGAAGCGTTCTGATGCTCCACGAATATGCCGGATAGAGCACGATCACCAGAATGATGCTCCAGGCGATAGGGACGACGAAGGGCTGAACGAGAAGCACCGCCCAATAGACGAGCAAAGCAAGTATCGATAGGCGTACAAGCGAATCGATCGCGTTTTTGCTCAACGGTTCCGGGTCGGTCAGTCGCCTAAAGGCATCCATCACTGGGATTAGAGTTCAGGGGCCGAAGCTTGCGCCGCGATCCGGCTGCGCGCGGCCAGGTCGCCAGTGTGCGCAGCGCCAACCGCGCTGCAACTCAACGCCTGCAGCGTCCCTAGCTTACAAGAGCGGTTCGCCCTAGCGAAGGAACTCCGCGCGCTAAGCGAGCAATTTTGCACTTTCCGAGTATTGCCGGCAGAAAACGAGTATCGCCTGGCGCGAGCGAGTGGGAAGCGAGTTGGAAGTGTGTTGTTTTGGAAGTCTCACTGAGCCAGCGCTCTAAAAATTCGACCCAGGTGGCACGCCGATGCAGTTGCGGGACCTAAAAACGGGGCGTTCAGTGGTTGAGCCGCTCTCTGTCTCGGCGGTGCCTTCCACAAAGGCAAAGTTGGACCTCGAACGCAAAGAGCACAAAAGACTTGGGCGCAAGCTCTACGAGAAGAAGCTTCGCAAGCTGCAGGTAGAGCTCTGCCATTTGCAGCAATGGGTCAAAACAGTTGGCGCCAAGATCATTATCGTGTTCGAAGGCCGCGACGCGGCGGGAAAGGGCGGGATGATCAAAGCGATCACGGAGCGGGTCAGTCCGCGTGTCTTCCGAGTGGTTGCACTGCCCGCCCCCTCCGATCGGGAAAAGACGCAGATGTTCATGCAGCGTTACATCGAGCGATTTCCCGCCGGCGGCGAGATCGTGATATTCGATCGTAGCTGGTACAACCGCGCCGGCGTGGACCGCGTGATGGGGTTTGCGCGCGACGAAGAATACCGGCGTTTTCTCGCGCTCTGTCCGGAGATCGAAAGATATATCGTCGACGGCGGCATAAGGCTGATCAAAGTCTGGCTCGAAGTCGGCAAGGCCGAGCAGAAGCGGCGCTTCGAGAAGCGAATCAGCGACCCGCTTCGGCAATGGAAACTCAGTGACATGGATCTTGAATCGTACAAGCGCTGGTATCAATATTCAAAAGCACGCGATCTGATGCTTAAGTCGACGGATACCAAGCACGCGCCTTGGTACATCGTGCGCACCGACGACAAGCAGCGGGGCAGACTGAATTGTATTGCCCACATCCTTTCGCTCATTCCGTACAAGAGAATGCGGCTAGCGAGGGTCGAGCTGCCAAAGCGCTCTTCGAAGTTCGAATATGATGACATTTCCACTTTGCAGGGACGGCACTTTGTCCCAGAGAACTATTGATTGATCCGTCGTTGCGATTGGATCACGGGCACGGAACTGCGCGCGCAATATATATGAAGGATTGATCCTTCGATCCCAGATGGTCGCGTCGCTATTCCGGAGCGTAATGGACGGCTGCCGGCAACAGCGATTTTGTGCAGCGGGCATAAGCGGCCTTTTCGGTGGCATCGGCAGGCGCCGCCGCGGAGCGAAAACCGATGGATGCTGCCAAGACGGAGTTTCTAACCCCCGTCCGGCCAATACCGAGCGATTTCGTACCAGTGCTCCTCAACAGCTTTTCATCCTTTACCGAATATCTCGTCGACGCCGCGCAGCGCAGCGTTCTATTTCTCGACGTCATGCGACGCCGCGGCGATCAGTATCGCGATCATCTGGCCGAAACGGTGCCCCATGTGCTCAACTATGAGGCCGAACTGATCGTCGACGGTCGAACGCTCGAGCGCCCGGTCAACTATTGCCTCGTCAGGATCGTCCCGCCTCCGGGTAATGCAATCGATCCCAAGCGACGGCCGTTTGTCGTGGTCGACCCGCGCGCCGGACATGGGCCAGGCATCGGCGGATTCAAGGCCGATAGTGAGATCGGCGTCATCCTCGAAGCCGGCCATTCCTGCTACTTCGTCGGCTTCCTTCCAGACCCCATGCCCGGTCAAACGATCGAACATGTGGCGTTGGCTGAGGCCGTTTTCCTCGAGAAAGTGATTGCGCTGCATCCCGACGCTGACGGCAAGCCGGGCGTGGTCGCCAACTGCCAAGCCGGCTGGGCGGTGATGATGCTGGCCGCAATCCGCCCGGAATTATTCGGACCGATTATCATTGCCGGCTCGCCGCTTTCCTATTGGGCCGGCGTGCGCGGCAAAAATCCGATGCGCTATAGCGGCGGATTGCTGGGCGGCAGCTGGCTCACGGCGCTTATCAGCGATATGGGTGACGGAAAATTCGACGGCGCGTGGCTGGTTCAAAACTTCGAAAATCAGAATCCGGCAAACACCCTCTGGCAGAAGCCTTACAATCTTTATTCGAAAGTCGACACGGAAGCGCCGCGTTACCTGGATTTCGAACGATGGTGGGGCGGCCACACGAACCTGAATGCCGATGAGATTCAGTTCATTGTCGATGACCTGTTCATCGGCAACAATCTTTCCACCGGAAAAATCTGCACATCCGAGGGCGTGGCGGTGGATTTGCGCAATATCCGCACGCCCATCGTGGTGTTCTGTTCAAAGGGCGACAACATCACCCCGCCGCAGCAGGCGCTTGGCTGGATCGTCGACCTCTATGCGAGCGTCGATGAAATCCGGTCCTACGGGCAGACGATCGTCTACACCATCCACGAAAGCGTCGGTCATTTGGGAATCTTCGTTTCCGCAGGCATCGCCAAGAAGGAGCACGGCGAGCTTTCGAGCAACATCGACCTCATCGATACGCTGCCGCCCGGTCTGTATGAGGCCATCATGGAAAACAAGAGCGAGAACACGTCCAATCCCGAGCTTGCTACTGGAAACTGGGTGATGCGATGCGAAGCGAGGACACTGGACGACATTCGAGCGCTGGGTGGCAACGATTTGGCCGATGAGCGGCGCTTTGCCGCTGCCGCACGGCTTTCCCAACTCAATCTTGCAATGTACCGCACGTTCGTGCGGCCGGCGATTCGCGCCGGCATGAATTCATCGTTTGCGGAATGGCTATCGCGATGCCACCCGCTGCGCTTGCAATACCAGTTCTTCTCGAACGCAAATCCGGCGATGGCTTCGATCGCCGGAATGGCCGAACAAGTCCGTAACGCCCGCAAGACCGTCGCTCCGGATAATCCGTTTCTGAAACTTCAGCAGATCATGTCGGGTCATATCGTTGCGACGCTTGATAGCTGGCGAAAAGTGAACGAGAGCATCGCCGAAAATGCGTTTGTCGCGTTCTACGGCTCCCCGATTCTGCAGTCGGCGTTGGGTGTCGAGGCAGACCCGAAGCGGCCTTTGCGGCAGCCGAACAAAAGCCTTTTGCACGGGGAGCTGCTTGGCAAGCGTATTGCCGAACTGAAGTCTCGCATCGGGGTCGGCGGGCTGCGGGCAGCGGTTGTTCGGGGACTGCTGTACGCCGGAATGGGCAGACAAGCGATCGATGAGCGAGGCTTTGAGGCAGTCCGGCGCATTCGACAGGCCCACGGGGACCTGCCGCTCGCTGGCTTCAAGGCGCTGGTGCGCGAGCAGTTCAATATTCTGCTCATCGACAGCGACGCCGCGCTCGCCGCTATCCCGTCCATGCTGCCGCTCGATGCGGAGTCACGGCGCGTGGCGTTGGGATTAATCAGGACGGTGCTGAGCGCGCGGGGAGAGATTTCCGACGAGGATAGGAAACGACTGGATGAAGTGGCGCGGCTGTTCGAATTGGACGGCAAGGCGCTTGCCACGCCGAACAGCAGCGGACAGCAACGGTCGGAATTCGCGGCCTAGAGGTTCTGGATTGTTCGGGCGATAGAGGCTTGGCTCATGCTCGGCGAAGACGTCAGCGAGATCGGCACCATCGCGGCGCTGGCACCCGTCGGCAACCCGCCGGTTTCGAAATACGAACGGCTGATCGCGCGAGCCAAGCAGCTTGTCCCACCAAACACGATCGTTGCTTATCCCTGCGAAGAAACGGCTCTACGCGGTCCCCTCGAAGCGGCTGAAGCCGGTATCATCCGGCCGATCCTTGTCGGACCTGCTGCGGCCATTTCCGCACTCGCCCGCAAGCACGGCCTTGAACTCTCCGACTATGAAATCGTCGATGTAGCGGGTGCCGAAGCCGCGGCCGCGAAAGCCGTGGCTCTCATCCACGAAGGCAAAGGCGAGCTTCTGATGAAAGGCAGTCTGCACACCGACGAGCTCATGCGCGAGATAACCTCCAGCAAAACCGGATTGCGGACTGCAAGAAGAATTAGCCACGTTTTCATCATGGATGTACCGCATCATCCGGAAACGCTGTTCATCACCGACGCCGCCATCAATATTTTCCCGGATCTCGAAACCAAGCGCGATATCATTCAGAACGCGGTCGATTTTTTCACCGAGGTCGGCCTTGGAACACCCCGCGTTGCGATACTGTCGGCCGTCGAGACCGTGACGTCCAAGATTCCCTCGACCATCGAGGCCGCCGCGCTGTGCAAGATGGCGGAGCGAGGCCAAATAACCGGCGCGCTTCTGGATGGACCACTGGCATTCGACAACGCCGTCTCGCCCCAAGCAGCACAAATCAAGGGAATCAAATCCGAGGTCGCCGGCCGCGCGCAAATTCTCATGGTGCCGGACTTGGAGGCCGGCAACATGCTGGCAAAAAACCTGTCGTTTCTAGCGCGCGCTGATTCCGCCGGTGTCGTGCTCGGCGCGCGCGTGCCGATCATCCTGACATCACGCGCTGATTCCGTGCGCGCGCGAATGGCCTCTTGCGCAGCTGCGTCACTCTACGTGGACGCGCGTCGGCGGAAGGCGCCGTTACCGGCGGCATGAGCATGGACACGATCCTGGTCGTCAATGCCGGCTCTTCGAGCGTCAAATTTCAAGTGTTTGCCATCGAGGGCGCCGCTCTTAAGCGGTTGATCAAGGGTCAAATGGAGGGCATTCGGACGCGGCCGAAACTGCGCGCTGCCGGCGCAGACGGGAAATTGTTGATCGAGCAAAGCTATGCTCCCCAACAGGTGCCGGACGTTGCTGCCGCTCTGCGAACCGCCGGGGCCTGGCTGCGCGACGCGCACAGCCTTGAACCGGTCGCGGTAGGGCACCGCGTCGTCCACGGCGGTCCTGAATACCATCAACCGGTATTGATCGACGCCGAGGTGCTTCGTCGGCTCGAAAGTTACGTGCCGCTCGCACCGCTTCACCAACCCAACAATCTGGCGCCTATCCGTGCACTGCTCTCGCAATATCCAGGTCTGCCGCAAATCGCATGCTTCGATACCGCCTTTCACCGCGACCACGATCCGGTCGTCGATCATTACGCGATTCCGGAATACCTCTATCGCGACGGGGTGCGCCGTTACGGATTTCATGGGCTGTCATACGAATACGTCGCGTCTCGTTTGCGATCGGTCGGTCCAGATCTCGCCGCCGGCCGGGTGATCGTCGGCCACTTAGGCAGCGGCGCCTCGATGTGCGCCTTGTCGAACGGCCGCAGCATCGAAAGCACAATGGGTTTTACCGCGCTGGATGGGCTGCCGATGGGTACACGCTCGGGTCAGATCGACCCGGGCGTCGTGCTTTACCTCATCGAGCAGGCCAAGATGAGCAGCGAAGAGGTGCGGTCCCTGCTCTACGGCGGCTGCGGTCTGATGGGACTATCCGGACTGAGCAGCGATGTGCGCGAACTTGACAAGAGCTCGGACCCCCGCGCGCACTTTGCCCTGGACTATTTCGCGTATCGAGTAGGGCTCTACGCCGGTCAGCTCGCCGCCGCGCTTGGCGGCGTCGATGCCTTCGTTTTTACTGCCGGCATCGGCGAGAACTCGGCGTCGATGCGGTCTCGCATCGTGGAAAAACTCAGTTGGCTCGGCGCAGTCCTTGATCCCCAGGCCAATGAGGCAGGCAGCCTCGCGATTGCAAAGCCGACCAGCCGCATCGGACTTTTCATCGTCCCAACAGACGAAGAATTGATGATCGCCCGCCATACGCTCGCCGTGCTCGGCGAGCGCGCGGCTGATATGGATCGCGGCAAGAGCGTGGGCACGCTGCGCCGGCGGATTTCACGATAATGGATGCGTAGAGGTCCTGTCGATGCCCTCCCCTGAAGCTTGGGTTGCACTGGCCTTTATCTGCTTCGTTGGGCTACCCGCTTATCTCGGTGCCCGACGCAAGATCATCGGTCGGCTCGACCGGTACCAAGTCCGTATCAAGGCCGAAATGGACGAAGCGATCCGATTCCGCGAGGACGCGCAAGTGCTGCTGAGCGAATTGCAGACCAAAGCGCTTGTCGCCCAAAGCGAGGCCGAGGCCATTATCGCCGGCGCCAAGGCCGAGGTGGAGCGGCTCGCCAGCGAAGCAAGGCTGCATATGGAGCAGATAGTCGCGCTCCGTACCAGGATCGCAGAGGCAAAAATCGCCCAGGCCGAGGTGCAGGCGCTCGCCGAGGTTCGCACCGCCGCCGCGGATGTGGCCATTGCTGTCGCCGAGAAAATCCTCAGAAGCCCGTTCTTTGGCGATTCGAGAAACTCTCTGCCTGCTCAGGGCGTCGGGCACCGGCGTTTAAGGCTAAATAGAAGACAACCGCCAACCGCTTTGGATGCTGCGAACTCCCCTGCCCGGTAAAGAAAGCGCCTTTGGGACGGCAAGTGCTCGATCCTACCTATCAGAGTTACAGCGTTGTCGAGACGTTGCGCGATGGACGCAGCGTCGAAATACGCGCACTGCGACCCGACGACGAAGCACAAATGCTTGCGGCGGTCGCCCGCACCAGCCCGCAATCCCTGTACCGCCGCTTCTTCGGTGTAAAGAAAAGTTTTTCCGACAACGAAAAGGCATTCTTCCTTAACGTCAATTTCACCGACCACGTCGCGCTGATCGCAACCGTTGAGCGAAGCGGCCGAACCGAAATCGTGGGCGGTGCTCGTTATGTTGAGGTGCAGCACGGCATCGCAGAGGTCGCGTTCACCGTGATCGATGAGTTTCAAGGCAAAGGCGTCGGCTCAGCGTTGATGCGTCATCTCATTTTGCTCGCCAGAAGAGCATCATTAAAGCAGCTGATCGCCGACGTGCTGCCGGAAAATACCGCCATGCTAAACATCTTCAGGCAGACTGGACTTCCAACCACGATGTCAAGGGCCAAAGGCGTCACTCACCTCATTTTAGACCTCTCGTAGCAGAAGAAAATTATGGAGAGAGGTGACCGCAAAATGGATCCGCGAGCGAAAGCAAAATGCGTTCAATGATCATAAGTTGCGGCTGTTGAGTATCACTGGCGCTTCAGCAGGTGTATTGGGCCTCCGCGACTGGAATACCCATTTTCGTTTAAACGTCAAAACGGCGGCGTGTTTGACCGCCTTTCCAAGAGACGGCCAATACGCCGCCAGTCCAAGGAGAGAGAGAGATGTTCTCAAGGCAAAAAGTCTTCGCCACCGGACTTGCTGCAACGCTCGCAATGTCCGTTCTCGGCGGCGCGGCACTCGGCGCAAAGAGAATTACTTACGCCGAGGCGTGGCGCCTCTGTAAGGCAGAACTTGACAACGCCCGCGTGCATTCCGCTGGGGTGTCAAACGAACGCTATCACCGCGGCGCTGCCTGTATGCATAAATACGGCCACCATATCTAGCCGTAAGGACGTGCCGCAGCTAATCCATTATGTGATAGCCGCCGTCGACGTAGAGCGTTTCGCCGGTGATCAGGCGCGCCGCATCGTGCGCGAGAAACGCCGTTGCGACCCCGACGTCATCGATGCTGACCAAGGCTCGCGCAGGGGCCTTGGATTTTGCTTTGTCGAGCAGTGCATCGAACTCGGCAATCCCCGAGGCGGCGCGGGTCGCCAGCGGCCCCGGCGAAATCGCATGGACGCGGATGCCCTTCGGTCCGAGCTCGGCGGCGACATAGCGCACGGCGCTTTCCAGCGCCGCCTTCGCCACGCCCATGATGTTGTAACTTTTGACGACCATTTGGCTGCCGTAATAGGTCATCGTAAAAAGCGTGCCGCCGTCACGCATGAGTGGCTCGGCAAGATGCGCCATGCGGATGAAGGTCCAGCAGGATACATCCATCGTAGTCAGGAATCCGTCTCGCCCGACGTCGACGACGCGTCCCCGTAACGCCTCTTTGGGCGAGAAAGCGATAGAATGCACGGCAAAATCGAGGCGCCCCCACTCTTTGCCGATCCGCTCGAATACCGCCTCCATCTGCCCGGGAATTTGCACGTCGAGCGGCATCACAATCGGCGCGTTCACCGCCCGCGCCAGCGGTTCGACATATTTCTTGGCCTTGTCGTTGAGATAAGTGATCGCGACCTCGGCACCGAAAGCGCGGAATGCACGGGCGCAGCCCCAAGCGATCGACTGATCGTTGGCGACGCCGATGATAAGGCCGACTTTGCCAGCGAGCAGCGCGGCTTTCGCCGCGGGAATTGTGGCCTTGGCATCTGCGCCGACGGCCGGCTCCGTCAAATTTTGATCGACCATGTTCCTCAGATCGTGTCGTATTCTCGCGCTCACGAATTAGTGGAATCAATCCGTGCTGAACGGACCAAACGATACGCTGCATCTTTGTTCAGCGGGCAAGTGGCGCGCTTCGGACTCCAGCTGCCTCGCCTCGTCCTCCAGCCCGATCCAGCGCAATTTTATGATCATCTGCGTAAGCGCGCTCCGCGTTGGCTCATCGTTCGGACAGCTTTGATTGGCGGGCTTTCGATCCATTATTTACCTCCCTCGCGCGCTGATTGGGCCTGCGCTTTAAATCGTTTGCGACTTGGCGCCGTCTATTAATTTGAGGAATGCCGCATCGGCGCATTCGTATAGGACCAATATTCGCTCAGATAACGGAGCGGAGACATAGTTTGGCATCAGGCGCCCGACCCGATGCCCGGGGTCGCCAAGTAACCCGCTCGCCGGGCCCGTACTACAAGTCCAATGCTTACAATTTTGCACCTTTTGAGCGGTTTTGGCACGTTTCGAGTATCGCGATTCAGCGGAACCGTGTGATCGTTACCGCGCGCGGCAGCGCTAGGGCCTTTTGCTCATTTCCAAAATCTGAACACTTCGGACGATTGCACCGAAGCCAGCGCGCGTCAGCCGACGGATCGGGAAAGTCCGCTAGCAAGATCAGAGGTGTGTCGTGGAAGGAACGGCCGGCTTAACCAAGCGTCTCAAGGATGAACGATGCTGGCGCGGGTTCCATCAAGGTGACTGGTGCACGGGCGTCGACGTGCGCGACTTCATCGTGCGCAATGCGACGCTTTACGCGGGGGACGAGAAGTTTCTCGTCGGGCCGTCAAAACGTACGGAAGCGATCTGGGCCAAGTTGCAGCCCAACTTTCAACGCGAACGCAAAGAAGGCGTTCTTGCCGTCGACGCCGCGACACCTTCGATGCTGCTGGCTCACAAGCCGGGCTATATCGACAAGGAGAACGAGGTCATCGTTGGGCTGCAAACCGATCAGCCCTTCAAGCGCGCCATATTCCCGTTTGGTGGATTGCGGATGGTCGAGAGCGGGTTGAAAGCCGCCGGCTTCGAAGCCGACCCGACGGTCCACGAGATTTTCACCAAATACCGCAAGACGCATAACGACGGCGTATTTGACGCCTATACACCGGAAATCCTCAAGTGTCGCAAATCGGGAATCATCACCGGCCTTCCCGATGCCTACGGCAGAGGCCGCATCATCGGCGATTACCGCCGCGTCGCGCTCTATGGCGTCGCACGCCTGCTCGAGGTCAAGCAGGCCGAGCGAGCTCAGCTCGACGACATGTGGCCGAGCGACGATATCATCCGGCAACGTGAAGAACTCGCCGAGCAAATGCGGGCCTTGGAAGACCTTGCGGCGATGGCCAAGCTTTACGACTGCGATATCTTGCGGCCGTCGGCTGACGCGCAGGAGGCGGTGCAGTGGACCTACCTGGCCTATCTGGGCGCGATCAAAGAAGCGAATGGCGCGGCCATGTCGATTGGCCGAATCTCCACATTCCTCGACATCTATATCGAACGTGACCTGAACGAAGGCGCATTGGATGAGGCCGGCGCTCAGGAGCTGTGGGATCAGCTGGTGCAAAAGCTGCGTATCGTGCGCTTTCTGCGCACGCCCGAGTACGACGCCCTGTTCAGCGGCGATCCCTATTGGGCCACCGAATGTGTCGGCGGCATCGACCTGAACGGGCGGCCGCTGGTCACCAAGAGCAGTTATCGCATGCTGCATACGCTGAGCAATCTCGGTCCGGCTCCCGAACCGAACATAACCGTGCTCTGGTCGAAGCATTTGCCCGAGACCTTCAAGCGCTACTGCGTCAAAATCAGCCGCGAAACCTCTTCCTTGCAATACGAGAACGACGACCTGATGCGGCCGTACTGGGGTGACGATTACGCCATCGCCTGCTGCGTTTCCGCCATGAGGCTTGGCAAGCAGATGCAGTTCTTCGGTGCGCGGGTGAATCTGGCCAAAGCTCTGCTCTACGCCATCAACGGCGGCCGCGACGAGATCTCCGGAGAGCAGATCGCGCCACCGAGCCAGCCGGTGACCGCAGACGTCCTCGATTACGACGAAACGTCGGCGAAGTTCGACAAAACGATGGAATGGTTGGCGCGCACCTACGTGCATGCGATGAATTGCATTCACTACATGCACGACAAGTACTTCTACGAGCGCCTGGAGATGGCGCTGCACGACCGCGACATCCTGCGCACCATGGCTTTCGGAATCGCCGGACTGTCGGTAACCGCCGACAGCCTCGCCGCCATCAAATTCGGCAAAGTCCGCGTTATCAGGGACGACACCGGCCTGGCAATCGACTACCGGCAAGAAGGCAAGCGCCCGGTACCTCAATTCGGCAACAACGACGATCGCGTCGACAGTATCGCCTCAGATTTGGTGACGCGATTTATGGCGATGATCCGCAAGCACCCGACGTACCGCAACGCGACGCATACGCAAAGCGTGCTGACGATCACCTCCAACGTAGTCTACGGCAAGCATACCGGGAACACGCCCGATGGCCGGCGCAAGGGCGAGCCCTTTGCGCCTGGCGCCAATCCGATGCATGGGCGCGACAGCCATGGCTGGCTCGCTTCCTGCCTGTCGGTGGCGAAGCTGCCTTACCGGGACGCTTTGGATGGCATCAGCTACACGGTCTCGGTTGCTCCGCAAAAAGCGCATCTTTCCGATCAGGAGCTCGTCGACGCCGCGGTGAAAGCGTTCGACGTCTATTTCGATCGCGGCGGCTTCCACATGAACTTGAATCTTATCGATAAGGAAACGCTCGAGGATGCGATGAAGCATCCAGGCAAATATCCCCAACTGACCATCCGCGTGTCGGGATACGCGGTCAATTTCGTCCGCCTCACCCGCGAGCAACAGCAGGACGTCATCAGCCGTACATTCCATGGCCGCGTTTGAGTAGGCCAATGCCATGCCGCAGCTGCGAACATTAGAACCCGGCAGCCGATACGACCTGCACATGGGGGTTTCCCCCGATGCGCCGGACGAAAGCGCTACCCTTGATGAAGCAGCCGGCGCTTATGGCTACGTCCATTCCTATGAAACCTCGTCCCGCTACGACGGTCCGGGACTGCGTATCGTTCTATTTGTTTCCGGCTGCCTGCTGCGCTGCTCGTACTGCCACAATCCCGATACCTGGCATTTGAAAGACGGCACCTACGTTTCGGCGCAGCAAGTCATCGAGCGTTTGCGCAGTTTTGCCCCTGCGCTCCGTGCGCTCAAGGGCGGCCTAACGATTTCCGGCGGCGAACCGCTGGTGCAGATCAAGTTCACCGGACAAATACTAGGTGGTGCCAAGCAATTGGGTCTCCACACCGCCATCGAAACGTCGGGCTTTCTCGGCGACCGCGTCGACGGCGATTTTCTTTCAAACCTTGATCTTGTGCTCCTCGACATCAAGAGCTCGGATCCGGAGACATATCGCAAAGTTACCGGCCGTGAACTGGCTCCTACCCTTCGCTTTGCTGAGCGCTTGGCGGAGGCGAACAAGCCTGTATGGGTCCGCTTCACGCTCGTGCCCGGGCTCACCGACGATCCGCAGAACGTCGAAGGAATTGCGCGGTTTGTCGCCCCGATGACGAACGTCGAGTGGGTCGAAATACAGCCCTTCCACCAGCTCGGCGCTTTCAAGTGGAAGGCGATGAACCTCGACTACAGGCTTTCACAGACGCAACCGCCGACGGCCGCACTCGTCGACCGCGTACTCGAGCAATTCCGCGCTGCGGGTTGCCGCGCGCGGTGAACGAAACCGCGATGGGAGGATAGACGCTTTTCGGAGGTAACATAATGTTAGACGTTGCTCGCACGATCATCGGAACTCAACCCATTCTCACAATCTTTCTCGCCATCGGTCTCGGCTATCTCGTGGGCCAGATCAGGATCGGGGGATTTTCGCTTGGCGTCGGAGCGGTTTTGTTTGTCGGCCTGGCGCTCGGCGCGTTTACACCGAAGGCCCAGATCAGCGGACCAATCGGCCTTATCGGGCTGACCATGTTCCTCTACGGAATCGGTATTCTATACGGCAGTCAGTTTTTCGAGGGCATGCTGGGCGCCGCCGGCCGCAAATACAATTTACTGGCTTGCATCGGCGTGCTTGCGGGCCTCTTCGTCGCTCTTGGTCTCGGCCACGCGTTCGGCGTCAAAATCGGCCAGACGCTCGGAATTTTTGCCGGATCGATGACAAGCACCGCGACCTTGCAGGCCGCCCTTGACGTCATGCGCAATTCGGACCCATCGATCGGCTACTCGGTCGCCTATCCATTCGGCGTTATCGGCCCAATTCTCTGCATCTTTTTCATGACCCAGCGTTTGCAACCCAAATTCGCCCCAAAAGCGCCGGCATTCCACATGGCGGAGGTGACGTTGACACCCGAAACTTCGAGGCAAACCATCGAGGAACTCACCAGCAGACTGCCGAGCGGCGTTCAGGTGGCGTTGGTGCGTAAGGGCAGCCAAAACGTCATCCCCTCGGACGATATCGAAGTGGATCCTGGAGACGCTTTGATGCTCGTCGCCGATCGCCGCGAGACCATCGAGCAAGCGGCGGAAGAGATCGGCAGCCTGCAGCCCGGACACATCGTTCAGGATCGCGCGGGCCTCGACTATATTCGCGTCTTCGTCGGCAAGGCTAATTTGATCGGAGTGCCGCTGGCAAGACTGCCGTTGCCAACGGACTTTCCGGTAAATGTCCTGCATGTCAGACGCTATGACGTCGACATAGTTCCACGACCCGATTTGATGCTGGAGTTCGGAGATCGCATCGGCGTGTTGGTGCCGCCCGAGCGCAAGGCGGAGACGCGCCAGTATTTCGGCGACAGCGTGAAATCCGCCGCCGAATTCAGCTACGTGTCGCTGGGCATCGGCATGGCGCTTGGCGTGCTGATCGGACTCATTCCAATCCCGATCCCCGGTATCGGGGTGGTTACGCTCGGGATCGGTGGCGGGCCGCTGCTCGTCGCGCTTATCGCTGGCAAGCTGCGCCGGACCGGCCCGCTGCTTTGGGTGATGCCGCTTCCGGCGAACATTGTGTTGAGAAATTTCGGTTTGGCGATATTCCTTGCCACGGTGGGAATCAATGCCGGGCAGCCGTTCGTTCGCACTATTGCCGACAGCGGCGTGTCGATGCTTGCCATCGGGGCCGCCGTGCTCTTGACCACAGTGCTGATCGTTCTGCTCGCCGGCCATTATCTGATGAGAATTCCCTATGACGACCTGTTGGGGGTGACATCCGGTGCTACCGGCAATCCGGCGATTCTCGTCTACTCGACGCGAATGGCTCCCACCGAGCGCCCGGACGTCGGCTACGCGATGATCTTTCCCTCGATGACCATCGTCAAAGTGATCGCCGTGCAAATAGTCGGGCTTCTCGCCGGCGCTGGCTGAGCGGCGCATTGCCGTGCGTCAGCGGCACCTCATAAGGTCCCTTCAGAGCGGTCGTAAATGCAGCGGGAGAAAAAGCCACACATGACTGGGCGCCATCCCGCGTCCCACGTGGCAGTCTTCAATTTCAACGCCTACAGCTCGGCTGAAATTCAGGCGTTGATCGAGGCTGTGGGCGTCAAGAAAGCGACGTTTCCAGTCCTGCCCTGCTTCATGCTCGCTGTCGTTGCCGGCGGCAGCATCGGCTTTGGCGCGATGTACTACTGCATTGTTGCGAGCGACGCCGCGTTGAGCTTTGCCGTCGTGCGCGTCATGGGCGGGATCGTGTTTTCGCTCGGCCTCGCCATCATTATGATCAGTGGTGCGGAACTGTTCACCGGCAGCAACCTCATCGTCATGGCCTGGTCGGCGGTCTATTGGGCAACTATCAAAAGGGGTTTGGCGCAGCTTCGGCTTCAAAATGAGACGAAGCTGGAGCGCCGGCCGACTAATAATCTAGATTTTTTGCAACTGACTAATTTCACACTGGGGATAGACGGCGAGGGCCTTTCGCTGCTCGCAGCCAACGCGCCGCGCCTTTGTGAATGTTGCCACCGTAACGAACGTATACCCGTCCGACACGTTGAGCCTAATGCAATCGCCGTCAGCACACTGGAAAAATAAACCTTGCGATCGTTACCTCATTTTTGAATCACAGTCAGCCAGGGAGAAGTCCAGATGTTTAAAATGGCAGCCGCCGGGATAACTGCGCTCTTTGTTGCTGCATCACCTTTCGCTTACGCCCAAAACCAGTCAGCCAACCCACAGGGAACCCAGAATACAGGCCAGCTTGGCGAGCCTAGCGATGTGACGGATCTTCGAATTGAAGTGGTCAAATCGGCCCTGCAGCTCACGCCGAGCCAGGAACAATACTGGCCGCCAATAGAACAAGCTATTCGGACAAGGGCGCAGCACCGGCTCGCCCGCCTGCAAAACTTGGCAGATCGGGCGGACCAGGCCAGCGGTTCGCCTCTCGAAACGGCGATCAATCGTAACCCAGTCGAATTTTTGCAGCGACGCGCCGATCGCTTGGCGCAACGAGCAGCCGACCTCAAGAAGCTCGCTGACGCGTGGCAGCCGCTCTACCAGGTTCTCAGCCAGGATCAGAAGCGGCGGTTGGGCCTGGTTAGGGTCATTGCGTTTCGCGCCGTAATGAACCGCGTAGGCGGTGGTGGAGATTCTTACGACGACGAGGAATAGGCGGCGAATATGCGCGGAGCGATTGAGCTCGGCTACGATCTGGCCGTCAATTTTATTGTGCCCTACGGCCGCGGTGTTCAGACCGGTCGTGCCGTCGGTGAATGAGCTCAGGGACCCCCCCCGTGCCCATCTGGGCATTCTGCCGCGGCATTTTCGATCTGATGCGCTGCTGCCTCGATTTTCGCCAGCGCCTTGGCGCCGCCAGCCACTGCGCAACCCGGTAGGCGTCCGAAGAATTTGCGCGTTATGAGCACCCGGCGCGCTTTTTGAGTAGCCCGCTCTGGAAAGCACACTACGGTTTTCGCAACTGCATGGGGATAGGTTGGTCACAACTGCCGGGGTATGGGGCACAGGATCGAGGGATTTGCGCCATCAGTCGGGAAGCCGGAAGCCCTCATTACTAAGTTCTTGGTTAGGAGGACCGGCCCATGGCTGCTGAACTTAATCCGGCTGCTGACGTTAATCCGGTTGCAATCCAGCATTTGCCGATCTTCATCACGGCCCCCGGCCAGACTGACGTGCTCATGATCGTCACGGCGGTGTTTCTGCTGCTGGTGGTCGTGGCGTTCGGCCTGTTGTTCCTTCGGCTGCACAGCTTGCCGGAGCGTATGGCCCATCGCGGCCACAAGCTGCAGTTCGAGATTGTCGCGGTCCTCTGCCTCATTGCCCTGTTCACGCATATCCACGGGTTCTGGATCGCGGCCTTGCTGCTTGCGCTGATCGACTTGCCCGACATCGGCACCTGGATGGCAAGGATCGCGAGAGGCGTCGAGCGGATTGCAGGAATCAAGTCGGCAGAGCGTCCGACCGAACCACCGCCTGAGGAAAGCCGCACCGAGGCCCAGCCAGACGACCACACGGCCTTCGCCCTATCGGACGAACCGCCAGCTCGATCCGTAAGCGATAAGAAGCTGACGCATGCTTGAACTGCTGTTCTGTTCGGCGTTAACCATTCTGCCCGATTACCTGTTCCGACGCTTCGTTCAGGGTAAGCGGTTCGGCAAGGAGATAACGCTCTATTCGGTGTGGTTCGAGCTGAGGTGGGGCATTACGACATGCTTGATCCTCACGGTCCTGCTGATCCTGACCGTATTCTACAATCACCCATCGACGACCAGCGTCACGCTCTTCTACCGGACCATCCCAATCCTTCCGGAGATCAACGGCCGTGTGGCCAAAGTCATGGTCGACTACAGCGGCCACGTCGAGAAGGGAGCGCCGATCTTCGAGTTGGATGACTCGAAACAGCAAGCCGCACTCGCAGTCGCGCGCCGGAAGATCGACGAGGTCGACGCCGACATAGCAGTTGCACAGCTGGACGTCACCAAGGCTGGGCACCAGCTTGACGAAGTCAAGGCAAATTATCAGCAGGCCCAAGACGAGCTCCAAACCAAAGAGGAGCTTTTGCGACGAAACTCCTCGGCTGTGGCGCTGCGCGACGTCGAGAAGCTGCGGGTTCTCGCCCAAGGCCGCATGGCCTCGGTGAATTCGGCGACGGCCGCGCGCGATACCGCCCAGGAGAAGCTCTCGGGGCAACTCCAGGCCGACAAGGCGAGCGCGGAGGCGGCGCTCGACCAGGCCGAGGTCGAGCAATCCAAGACGGTCGTTCGCGCCGGCATCAGCGGCCGCGTCGAGCAGTTCACGCTGCGCGTCGGCGACGTCGTCAACCCGCTCATGCGTCCGGCCGGGGTTCTGATCCCCGATAATGCCGGTCGCTACCTCACGGCCGGTTTCGACCAGATCGAAGCTCAGGTCATGAACGTGGGGATGATCGCCGAGGTCACCTGCATATCCAAACCCTTCACCGTCATCCCGATGGTGGTCATTGAGCTGCAGCGATACATTGCGGCGGGCCAGTTCCGCGGCGGCGAGCAGCTGATCGATCCGCAGCAGGTGAAGCAGCCCGGCACGCTGATTGCGTTTCTCGAGCCGCTCTACAAAGGCGGTCTCGACGACGTGACGCCGGGCAGCAGCTGCATTGCCAACGCCTACTCGAACAATCACGAGGAGATTGTCGCTCCCGAAACAGGAACGGTCCGAGGCCTGGCGCTGCACGCCGTTGACGGGCTCGCGCTCGTGCATGCCATATTGTTGCGAATTCAGGCGCTGGTGCTGCCCTTCAAGACCCTCGTGTTCGGCGGGCATTGAGGCGGCTGCCAGTCAGCCCCGCCGCTCGTTGCTTACTCGCCTGTTCATTCGCTATTTGAGACCATCCGGTCCGCGGTCGATTCCAAACCGCAAAGTTAAGTGGCCTGCACGGCGTACCGTAGAAAATTTGCGCATTTTGAGCGACGCAGGCGCTCGGTGAGTATCGCAGCCTGCGCGCCAGTCGGAAATCTCGAGCGCGGACTCACTCCCCGCAACAGCCAAGCCGGCATGCCTGCCTTGATGCTGTTCCTCCCCGGCTTGGCACGCCCTGGCGGGGCCCCCCGCCCGCCAGGGCACCACGTTCGCCGGAGCGCTGGAGAGAACGACGTATCGCGCCACGATGGAAGAAAATGAATCGATTAAACACAGAAGAAGCGTGGGTCCGTTTTGGTGGTTTCCACCGGTTAGATGGCTGCACCGTTATCGCGTCGCCTATCTACCGAGCGATTTTATTGCCGGGATAACATTGGCGGCTTATGCCATTCCAGTTTCTCTAGCTTACGCTGAACTTGCTGGTTTGCCACCGCAGGTCGGTGTGTATGGCTATCTTCTGGGGGGACTTGGCTACGCTCTTTTAGGCTCATCGCGACAGCTCGCCATCGGCCCGACGTCCGCGATTTCTCTCATGATTGCTGGCACTGTCGGAGCAATGGCCAATGGCGACGCAGAACGTTATTCGCAGATCGCCAGTCTGACGGCCTTCACGGTCGCAATACTATGTCTGCTGGCTTGGCTGCTGCGATTGAGTGTTCTTGTGAAGCTGATCAGCGGCAGCATTCTGGTTGGTTTCAAAATTGGGGCCGGGTTGACCATTGCAATGACCCAGCTTCCGAGCATCTTCGGAGTGCCGGGCGGCGGGCACAATTTTTTCGATCGAGTGTGGCTGTTTGTCGGACAGCTTGGTCAAATACAATATGTGGTTCTCCTCGTCGGTATCGCAGCAATCGGACTGCTCGTCCTGGGAGAGCGGCTGCTACCGGGTCGGCCCGTAGCCCTTGCCGTTGTTGCCTTATCAATCGTCGTTGCGACGGTGCTGGGCCTACCAGCCCTCGGCGTTGCTGTTACCGGTCGCATTCCTGCCGGCTTGCCTCATCTTGCCGGACCGGAACTGCGATGGCGCGACACCGAAGGCATCTTTCCACTGGCTGCTGGCTGCTTGTTGCTGGCTTACATAGAAGGTGTGTCCGCCGCCCGGACCTTCGCGGCGAAGCACGGGTATGCGTTGGACCCAAGGCAGGAGTTACTGGGTGTTGGCGCAGCCAATCTCGCGGCGGCAATTGGGCAGGGCTATCCGGTCGCCGGCGGCCTCTCGCAATCCGCAGTGAATGATAAAGCGGGCGCACGCACGCCGTTGGCGCTCATCTTTGCTTCAATGACACTTGCACTGTGCCTCCTCTTCCTGACCGGATTGCTTGCGAATCTCCCCAAGGCTGTTCTCGCTGCGGTCGTCATGACCGCCGTTTACGGGCTGCTGGATCTTCCAGCATTGCTGCGCATGTGGCGGATCAGCCCCTTGGATTTCTACGCTGCTGCAATTGCTCTGGTGGGCGTATTGGCTCTCGGCATCCTCGATGGCATTTTGCTGGCTGCCGCAGGCTCGGTATTGCTGCTCTTGATGCGCGTCTCGCGACCGCATGTGGCGTTTCTGGGTCGGGTACCCGGGACCAACACTTATTCCGACATCGAGCGACATCCCGAGAATGAACCGCTTCGCGGCGTTATTGCGTTCCGTCCCGAGGCATCTCTGATTTACGTCAACGCTGAAGCTGTTCTCGAAGCGGTCACTGCACGTCTCAATGCGGCTTCTCAAATCCGGCTTGTGGTATGTGATCTTTCGGCCTCTCCCTATATCGATTTGGCCGGCGCCGGCATGCTGCGTGATCTACACACCGATCTGTCTGCTCGGAGCATTTCACTTCGCATAGTGGGCGCTCACGGTGCAACACGCGACCTATTGAGAGCGGAAGAGATTGATAGAAGGGTTGGCGGTGTAGAGCGTGCCTTGACGCTTGATACCCTGCTAGCTGGAAAACCTAGATAGCGCCCTTAGACTTCCGCCAGACAGTCCGCAATCTCTCTCCTTGACCGCCGACGAGGTAGTCGATCTCAATTGCTCCACCGCACAACGGACGCGCGACTGCGGAGGAATGGCGGAATGGCGGCACGCACCGGCTGGCAACGTTCCGCATTTTTATGCTAAACTCACCACTGGTGGTTGCTTGAGGGGACCCTTGGGTCGGCGGGGACCTGCCAAACCCGGAGTCGAGGGGAGAAGGCCGATGAAGGCGCATATCGTCGGTGGCGGGTTTGGCGGACTGGCGGCGGCAGCGTATCTCATTCAGCACGCGCAGGTGCCCGGCCAGGACATCACGGTCTACGAGGCTTATGAGCGGATGGGCGGCTCGTTCTCGCTCGGCGGCGATGCGAAGAACGGCTACATCCTGCCCTGCGGCGCCATCTTCGATTCCGAATTCCGCTGTACGTTCGATCTGCTTGCGACGATCCCTTCGCTTCGCAATCCGACTGTCTCGGTCAGAGATGAATTCTTCACTTTCAACAAAGACTACCCGTTCCACGACCGGGCGCACATCATCGATCGGAACGGCCAGAAAGTACCGCACAATGCCCATTTCGGCCTGGGCTTGCGCGAGGGGTTCGAGCTTGTGCGGCTTGCGCTGACGCCCGAAGCGCTGCTGGACGGGCGACGCATCGAGGAGTTCTTTTCCAAACAGTTCTTCACGACCGAGTTCTGGCTGCTGTGGTCGACCATCATGGGGTCGCTGCCGCAGCACGGCGCGACGGAGTTCAGGCGCTACATCAATCGCGCGCTGGCCTTGTTCCCGGATCTCTCGGACATGACCGGCATCCTGCGCACCCAGCTCGACCAATACGAGGCGTTCATCGAACCGCTGGTCGCCTGGCTCAGTCAGCGCGGCGTGAACCTCGTGAACAATACCTTCATCCGCGACATCGGCCTGGCGCCGGCGCCGGGCCGCATAACCGTCAACCGGCTCGACTGCGAACGGGCCGGTGCGGCGACCTCGGTTGAGGTTGGGCCCGACGACATCGTGCTGGTGACCACAGGATCGGAGGCGGCCGACCTCGCAGTGGGATCGATGAGCGAGCCGCCACGATCGCCACAGCGCGGCGGGCGATCCTGGGAGCTATGGAATCGCCTGGCGCAGGGACGAACGGATTTCGGCAATCCCGACGTGTTCTTCGGCGCGCCCCGGATACCCGACTCGCGCTGGGTGAGCTTCACGCTCACCACGCACACCCCTGCATTCGTCGAGCGGCTGGCAACGCTGACGGACAGCGAGCCTGGCAGCGGCGGGCTGGTGACGCTCAAGGACTCGAACTGGATGCTGTCGTTGTCGATGCTTCACCACCCGGAAGTCCTCAACCAGCCAGACGACACGAACATCTGCTGGGGCTACGGCCTGTTCCCGCAGCGCATCGGCAATTGTGTCCCGAAGCCCATGCATGATTGCACAGGCGCGGAGGTCCTCAAAGAGCTACTGTGGCACCTGCATTTCAACGAGCCGTTGGACATCATCTGCATCCCTTGCGACTTGCCGTACGTCAATAACATCTGGATGCCGCGCCAGCGCACCGACAGACCGCCGCCGGTTCCGGACGGCGCGACCAATCTCGGTCTCATCGGCCAGTACGTCGAGGTGCCTCAGGACGTGGCGTTCACCATCGAATATTCCGCCCGCACGGCGTGGGCGGCAATCCACCAGTTGCTCAAGCGCGGCCCCGCGCCGCCGCCGGTTTATCAGGCCCAGTACGATCCGAAGGCGATGTTCAACGCGCTGAAGGTATTTATCGGCCGGTGATCTGCGTCAGTTCCGCTGTCGTCGGAGGAGACCGCCATGAAGCTCGCCCGCCTTCTGCTCCACAAGCTCGGCCGCGTTCTACTCTATGCGCTCGCCGTCTTGGCAGGCTTGTACCTGCTTGCTGCCATCCTTTACGCCATTCCAATGGTCAGCGGCCTGCTCGATGACACAATGGAGGTGAAATTCGACCGCCCTGATCCGTCGATTGTCGCCGACTACAGCAACGGGCTGACGCCGGCGCAGAAGGAAGACTATTACCACCTCTCGCAAGGCGCGGAGATCCTGCCTTGGTTCCTGCTGACCGCGGTCGACGTCGCCGATACTGACTCGACCAAGCCATTCGTCGAGAACCTCGAGCGCTACGGCCTGCTGCCCGACCCCGCGCGCAACGATGGCGTGCCGGTGGGGCTAACGGTGGCGTCGAATCCTTTCACGTTCGGCATGGACTTTGCCGGCATCACCTGCGCGGCCTGCCATGTCGGCGAGTTGCGCCATAACGGCAAAGCCGTGCGGGTCGACGGCGCTCCCAACATGTTCAACCTGCAGCTCTTCTATTCGGACGCCATCGAGGCGGTCACCGCGGCGACCAGCAATCGAGGCAAGCTGTGGCGGGCGCTCAAGCGCCTAGGACGCCAAGATTACGGGCGCTACGGGATCGCCGCGCCGTTCGTCCGCCCGGCGACGCTCGTCTACTATGGCACGAACGTGCTGGTGCACCGCGACAGGCTCAACGCACGGCTCGAACTGCTCGCCGTCATCACCGTCGCCAAGGATCAGCGCGATCCTCAGCACCCGACTTCCGGCTTCGGCCGCCTCGACGCTTTCGACGGCACCCGAAACTTCATATTCACGCGCCTGCGCAAGGCAGATACGGACGGAAAGTTCGAAGTCAACAAAGCGAACATGGTCAAGCTCGATGCGGCGGTGAAGTTCCCAGCGCTTTGGTCGCGCAAGTCCCAGCCGCTCGAGCCGGTCGAGGCCTATCGCGCGCAACCCCAGCATTTTCCGCCGGTGTGGGGATTTAAGGATTACGACTGGGTTGAATGGACGATCGACACCAACACGGTGATGGAGCGCAATGTCACCGAGACTCTCGGCGCAGGGGCCACCGTCGTACTCGATCCCAAGGCCCCTTCTCTCTTCGAGAGCTCCATCCCGATCAAGAACATGCATGATCTCGAGTGGCTGGCCTACTACATCGATCCGCCGCGCTGGCCGGCGGCGATTTTCGGCGAGATCAAGCCCGATCTGGCAGCGGCGGGCCAACGCATATTCCAGAACCGGTGCGCCGGCTGCCACGAGTATGGCGATGATCGACGCACCGCAACCGGCCTCATCGACCTGCGCGGGATGCGTCCGGAGGCGGTCGGCACAGACGCCACGGCGGCGCTGCGGATATCCTGCCCGATCCCCGACACCGGCCCGCTCGCGATCGCGCCTAAGTCTTACACCGCCGAGGACTCGCAACTCCTGAAAGACTGCGCTGGCGTCAAGGCCGGCGCGCCTTTCACCGGCAGTTCTTTTGCCAGCACCGTTCAAGCCGCGGTGGCCGGCATCAAGCAAAAGGCCTACGCGGCGGCCGGAATCGACGGCGCCCAGCAGCGGATCATGGAGGACTTCGACCAACGCGGCGCCGTCGCCTGGCGCGACACGCTGCTCGATACTCAGCCGCCCTACGGTCCCTATGCTGCGCGGCCCCTCTATGGGATTTGGGCCGCGGCGCCGTACCTGCACAACGGGTCCGTCCCGACCTTGTATGACCTGCTGCTTCCCCCGGAGCAGCGGCCCAAGAAGTTTGTGCTCGGCGCGCGCGAATACGATCCGGTGAAGCTCGGCTTCGTGGTCGAGACGTCCTGCAGTCAGCAGGATTGTGTGGTCGACACCACGCAGACCGGCGACGGCAATGGCGGCCACCTCTGGGGTACCGACCTCTCCGACCCCGATCGCATGGCGCTTCTGGAATACCTCAAGACCTACTGATGCCGGCAGACGCGTCAGACGTCGGCCGCGACGCTGAAGGTCTGAGGGAAAGTACCGTCGTATTGCGGGGCACCTGCCGCGCGCAAACCCTTCAGCTTGAGCAAGGGCTTGAGTATCTGCGGGATCTGAATCCGGCTGATGTACCTGCCGAAGCAGGCATGCAGACCGGTGGCGAAGTGCAAGTAATCGTAATCGGGCCGATCGGACCGGAATTCGTCCGGCGAATCCATCACGCGTTCGTCGAACATGGCCGACCAGGTCAGCGCGAAGACCGACGTGCCTTGGCGTATCAACGTCTCATGCGGCTCGCCGGCGCCGAGACGATAGTCTTGCTTTAACACCCGCTGGACCATCGGATTGATCGGGCGGAAGCGGAGTGCTTCGAAAACCAAGTCGGCGAGCGCATCGTCGTCGTCGGCTTTGGCTGCAGCCGCGGCTCGGGCCAACGCGTCGGGCGCGGAGAAAAGTACCACCAGCGCCTGGACCGCGGCCTGGGAGGTTGTCTCCACCATGCCGATGACGAGCCCCATCAAGGTTCGGCGTACGAAATCATCGTCGAGGCCTGCGGCCTCGCCCGTGCGCTGCAGGCACAATAAGCGGCCCATGACATCGTCTTTATCGCCGGCGGCACCGGCGCGGCGCTCCGCCAAAAGCAGGTCGAGACGCGGGAGCATCTCGGCGCTGGCAGCGACCGCGGGCGCCCGCACTTGCGGATCGTCCAGGAGGTTGATGAAGAACTCGCGGAAGCAGGCGCGGGCCCAGCCCATCATCTGCTCATCCTGCGCGGCCGAAAACCCGTAATACTCATCCGCCAACCGGACCGGGACCTTCCGGGTGAGCGCCTGGACGATCTCCACCGACCCGCCAGCCTTGAACAGTTCGCTGACGATCGCGGCGGCGTGGCGCGAGACGATGTCCTTGACCCTCGTCAAATCCTCGCGCCGCACGACAAGGCGCATGACTGAGATATCGTGATCATACCTCGGCGTGATGTCCTGGCTCAAAACGAATGGGCCGATCACGCCCATCATCCGCGGCAGATAAGGACTCACAGAGAAGATTTCCTCGCGGTGGAGGATTTCCTCGACATCGCGGAATTGCGACACCAGCGTCGCCATCGGGCTTTGCAGGATTGGTCGGTTGTCGCGTAGCTCCTTGAAGAAAGGCAGCGCATTGCCTTCAATCTGTCCCATGATGAACTGGAATTGCGCGACGGCTATCGCCTTTGGGTCTCCCCCTTTGGTCGCGATCGCGTCGAACGCATTCAGGATCGGCGTGGCCGAGTTCGTAGCGCCGCTGTTCGGCGCACTGTTTACCTGCGAATTGTCGGCTGGCGTCATGGCACGACCTCCGCTGGTCAACCCATGAGTAAACACTATAGCGCGAAACGGGCGAAGTTGTAAATGTGAGGGAGCGCGCCATGCAAAAGCCAAGGCTTGTAGGGACGATGGCCCTGGGTAACATTGGCTCCGCTATCGGGCACCAATGCCCGAACAACGGGACCTCATTTGCATGCAACGTCGTGTCGGCAAACCTCGCCAGCGAACACCGCATCTCACCACGTGCGCGCTCATCGCGGCCGTCTTGCTCATCGCATTCGGCCGCGCCGCAGCGGCCGACGAAGTCGAGGATTTTTACCGCGGTAAGACGCTCACCGTGCTGATTTCCTACAGCGTCGGCGGCGGCTACGATCTCTATGCGCGGCTCCTGGCGCGCTATCTCGGCGCCCACATTCCCGGCAATCCCGTGGTCGTGCCGCAAAACATGCCGGGCGCCGGCGGCTTGCGCGCCGCCAATTATCTCTATTCGGCCGCGCCCAAGGACGGCTCGATGATCGGCACGTTCTCGCGCAGCATTCCGACCATGCCGCTGGTGACGCCGCAGGACGCCCATTTCGACGGCCGCAAATTTTCCTGGATCGGCTCGATGTCGAGCGACACCAGCCTGTGCCTGACCGGCGCCAAATCGCAGGTCAATACGTTCGACGACATGCTCACGAAGCCGGTGGTGATGGGCGGCCAGTTCGCCGCCGCCGATTCCGATATCTACGCGCATCTCTACAAGAACGTGTTCGGCGCCAAGATCAAGCTCGTGTCGGGCTATCCGGGTACCAACGACATCACGCTCGCCATGGAGCGCGGCGAGGTCGACGGCATCTGCGGCCTGTCTTGGGGCACGCTCAAAGTGGCGCACGGCGATTGGATCAAGAACAAGAGCGTGCACATCCTGGTGCAGGCCGCCCTGAAGAAGGATCCGGAATTGCCCGACGTGCCGCTGGCGCTCGATCTGATCAAAGACCCGCAAAAGCGGCAGATTCTCTATCTCGACTTCGCGCCGCAGGCAATCGGCCGGCCGTTCGCGGCGCCGCCCGGCATTCCGGCCGACCGCAAGGCGGCGCTGATCAAGGCATTCGACGAAACCATGAAGGATCCCGCCCTGCTCGCCGAGGCCGCGCGGGAAAAAATGGACATCGCGCCGATGAGCGGACCCGACATCGACAAGCTCCTTGCCGAGCTTTACGCCATTCCGCCAGACGTGATTCAAAAGGCCTCGAAGGCGATCGCCGAATAGCCATCGCTGCGCAGCGCAGCTGCTAAACCAATTTCTATAGGGACAGCAAAAAACATGGCCAAAATGCTTTGGCAACGCGAGCTTCCGCGCAATGTCGGCTTCGCCTTCGACGTGCAAGCCGGCCAGGCGGTGCGCATCACCTCGCAGACCATCATCGATTTCGTCTGCTTCCGCCGCGAGAACTTGCGCGAGCGCTTCGATCAGGCGCGCACCAAGGCCAACCAGCGCAAGATTTTCATCTCCACCGGCGATCAGCTGATCTCGAAGCTCAACAACACCATGATGACCATCGTCGAGGATACTTTCGAGGGTCACCACGACCTGCAAGAAGGCATGTGCAGCCGCAAGCGTCACGAGCTCGCCGCCGCCAAGGGCATTTGGGAGAAGACCTACGGCCGGCCGCTCTCGGACATGCCGCCGCGCGGCTGCACCGAGAATCTCGGCATGGCGCTCACGCCCTACGGCATCGAAGTCGAAGACGTGCCGAGCCCGTTCAACATTTTTCAGCACATGATTATTCACCCCGACACCGGCGAGCTCGCGCATTCGCATCTGCGCCCGAAGCCGCCGGGCGCGCACGTCGTTCTGCGCGCCGAGATGAATTTGCTCGCAGCAATCAGCACCTGCCCGGACATGGCGGCGGGCGGCAACACCGGTGCGACCTTGGCGCTGTTCGAGGCGAAATAAAAGACGCATGGCGCAGCGCATCGAATTTGGCCTGGACACGTTCGGCGACATCAGCGTCGGACCGGACGGCAAGCCGTCCTCACACGCGCAGGTGATCCGCGACGTGATCGAGGAAGCGGTGCTCGCCGATCAGCTCGGCATCGAGGCGTTCGGCGTCGGCGAGCATCACCGCCCGGACTTCGCCATTTCGGCGCCCGAAGTGGTACTCGGCGCGATCGCGGGGCGCACCAAGCGCATAGTGCTCGGCTCAGCCGTTACCGTGTTGTCGTCGGACGATCCGGTTCGCGTGTTCGAGCGTTTTTCCAGCTTGAACGCGGCGTCCGGCGGCCGTGCCGAGATCACGCTCGGCCGCGGTTCGTTCACCGAGTCGTTTCCGCTGTTCGGCTACGATCTGTCGCAATACGAAGAGCTGTTCGAGGAGAAGCTTGATCTGTTCGCGGCCCTGATCCGGCAGGAAGCGGTAACGTGGCAAGGCAAGACGCGCCCTGCCCTCTCAAACCAACGGGTCTTTCCGATGCTCGAAGGCGGGCCGCTGAAAACCTGGATCGGCGTCGGCGGCAGCCCGCAATCGGTCGTCCGCGCCGCGGCCTATGATTTTCCACTGATGCTCGCCATCATCGGCGGCGATCCAAAGCGGTTCGTGCCCTATGTCGAGCTGTACCATCGCGCCTTTGCCCAGCTCGGCCGGCCGGCGCAAGCGATCGGCCTGCACGCGCACGGCTATGTGGCGGACAGCGACGAAGCGGCGCGCGAAGCGTTATGGCCGCACTACAAGGCGTCGCGCGACCGTATCGGCGCCGAGCGCGGCTGGCCGCCAGTAACGCGCGGCTCGTTCGATTACGAGGCCGACGGCGGCGCGCTCCACATCGGCGCGCCGGAAACCGTGGCGCGCAAGGTCGCCGCCACCGCCAAGGCGCTCGGCATCGTCCGCTTCGACATGAAATACAGCCAGGGCACGCTGCCGCACGACAAGCTCATGCGCAGCATCGAGCTTTACGGCACCAAGGTCATTCCGATGGTGCGCGAGATGCTGGCTTAAAATCGCGTCACTCGTCGAGCAGCGCGTTGGGTAGCTTGAAACGCTGGTGCTCGGCCGGATGCGGATCGAACGGCTTACGCGCGCCGGAGCCGACGCACTTGGCTTCGGCGGTGTAATGCACCGACAGTCGCGCCCCTTCGTAGAGTTCGCGCGCATGGCCGTAGACGTGGCGGCGGCCCGCGCGATTGACGTGCAGGCGAACCATCTGCCGGCAGATCGGACACTGTGCGGTGATCGGGTGAAGCCGACGGCCGCCAAAAACCTTGCCGGCAACAAGCTTGCCGAATTCGACAAGCCAAACGGAAAAGTTCCGCATCGCCGCGTCCCCTCGCGCGCTCGACTCGAAACGCAGCACACATCTATGTCTAAAACTTGATGCCGACGCCGGCAACCGCAAATTTCGCGTTGTTCACGTCCCAACGAGCCCGAATTGCGGGCTCGACGGCTCGGCGTGAGTGCGCCTGGCGATGCGGCCGGCGAGGCGCGACAGCCGGCCGGCTTGCACGGCGGAGCACATGCTTTTCGCCATCAGCACGGGGTCGCGTGCTTTCGATATCGCAGTGTTGATCAGCACCGCGGCGCAGCCAAGTTCCATGGCGAGCGCCGCGTCGGAGGCAGTGCCGATGCCGGCATCGAGCACCACGGGCACTGGCGAGCGGGCGCAGACGAGTTCGATGAGATGCGGATTGCAGATGCCGAGCCCGGAACCGATCGGTGCGCCGAGCGGCATGACGGCGGCAGCGCCGGCGTCGGCGAGCTTGCGGCAGGTCACCGGGTCCTCCGTGCAATAAGGCAGCACGACAAAGCCGTCCGCCACCAGCGTCTGTGTGGCGCGCACAAGTTCCTCGACGTCGGGATAAAGCAACTCGCGGTCGCCGATGACTTCGAGCTTGATCCAGTTGGTATCGAGCGCCTCGCGGGCGAGTTGGGCGGTGAGCACGGCGTCTTTGGCGGTGTGGCAGCCAGCCGTATTGGGCAGGAATTTTTTAACCCGGCCGGCAAGGAGGTCGACCAAGCTCTCCTCATCGCCGGCCAGGCTGATGCGGCGGATCGAGGCGGTCACCATTTCGGTGCCGCTCGCCGCGATCGCATCGAGCATAATTTTGCGGTTCGGATAGCCGGCGCTGCCGACGAACAGCCGGGAGCCGAATTGATGACCGGCGATGATCAGCGGATCGGACATGGACTTTCCTCCTAGCCGCCCTGCCGGGCGCGCACGATCTCGACGCTGTCGCCCGGCTTGAGCGCGGTGTTGCGCCAGGCGGTGCGAGGCACGACGGCGCCATTGAGCGCGACCGCGATGCCGCGCTGGCCGGTGTCGACTTCCTTTTCCAGCAGCAGCTGTTCCAGCGTGGCGGCGGTCAGCGGCTCGCTCGCGCCATTGACGCGGATGTAGTGCGGGAGGGTGTGCTGATCGCTCATCGGGGGTCCCTTCACTCGGCCGCGCGTGCCGGCAGAAAGCGCTCCAAGCCGAACGGCTGGATCGCCGGATCGAGCACTTCATCGAGGATCAGGCGCGCCATTGCATCGGCAGTGACCGGCGTGAGCAGGATGCCGTTGCGGTGGTGGCCGGTGGCATAGAACAGGCCGTCGAGCGGACCGCGGCCGAGGATCGGCGCATCGTCGCGGCTGCCAGGCCGATGGCCGACCCAGATCTCGGCAACCGGTAATTCCTCGATAGCCGGCACCGCGCGCCAGGCAGCCTCCAGCAGTGTCAACAAGCCGCCAGCGGTAACGGTCTCGTCAAATCCCTTTTCCTCGACCGTGCCGCCGACGATCAGCCGGCCATCGCGCCGCGGCACGAGATAAACGCCGGGTGCCCAGAGCACGTGGTCGAGTAACGGCGCGGCGGCATCCATCTGCAGCGCCAGCATCTGGCCTTTGACCGGGCGCACCGGTGGCCGGCGGTCCGGCGGCAAGCCGCCGATGCTGCGCGACCAGGCGCCGGCGGCGAGCACGACGACGTCGGCCGGCACCGTCGTACCATCGTCGAGCAAGACGCCGCCCGCACGCCCGCCGCGCACCGAAATTTCCTTGACCGGCCGATGCTCGTGAATCGTGACGCCGCCCCGCTCCGCGGCAACGCGCAGCGCTTGCGCAAGCTTGCGGTTATCGACTTGGTGATCTTCCGGTGAGAATGCCGCGCCAGCGATCTTGCCGGCGAGATGCGGCTCGCGCGCGCGCGTGGCGGCCGCCGACAGCCATTGCAGCGGCAAGCCAAGTTTTTGTTGCTGAAACTCCAAATGATGAGCGATTTGTGCCTGATCGTCGGCGGTGAGCGCGAGCACCAGCGTGCCTTCGCGGCGCAGTTCGACATCGATCCCACCGGCGCGGCAAAGCTCGTCGGCGAAACCGGGCCAGCGCGCCTGGCTCTCGCGGCCGAGCGCGACCAAATCCTCCTCGCCGGGCTCGGCTTCGCAGCAGGCCGCCAGCATGCCGGCCGCGGCGTGGCTCGCACCCCGGCCAGCGGCACCGCGATCAAACACCTCGACAACGGCGCGGCCGGCCAACCGCCAGGCAATGCCAAGCCCGATCACGCCGGCGCCGATGATCGCAACGCGCGGCTTTTTGACGAAAGGGCCTTTGGTCGAATGTGGTGTGTAGTCCGTCAGAAGCGGCTCCCTTCGCTGGTATGACCCAGACAGGTTCGACGGGTTTGATCTCAGCCGACCCGCCCCCATTCTCACCTCTTACGGATGAGGATAAGGGCCGCGATCGGCACCCCTGGCCGATAGCCTCATGATGGGCGTTTTACGGCTCCTCGGCAAGTCCGGACCTCGCCGCCGATGCCGCAGCAAGCGCGCGCAGGTCGGGTCGATGACCGCGATCACGGCGGCGCCGATGAGCGATGGCACGCCGAAGCGTCATAGGGTGAGGCTATGAGCCCGTCTCATAGGCCGAGCCTATATTGTGGCCGACACTCATTGCGATTTTTTTGCCGAAATTTCAAATTTGATGTGCAGCCGCGAATACGCGTTGCTATGACCGATGCGACGCCTCTGAGCAATGTATCATCGAGCCAGCCATGAAGTTCGCGTCAGGCCTTTGCGTCGCGCTGTTCTGCAGCATCGCCGTTGCGCCTAATGTCGTATCGGTCGTGCAAGCCACCGAGCCGAGTACGCTGACGATCTATGCCGCCGGCACGCTGGCGGTGCCATTCCGTCAGCTCAATGCGCTGTTTGAGAAGAACAACGCCAACGTCACCGCGCAGGCGCAGTTCGGCGGTAGCGTGATGATGGCGAAACGAATTACCGACCTGCACCAGGACGCCGACCTGCTCGCCGTCGCCGATTACAGCGTCATTCCCAAATACATGTTCGCCAGTCCGGCGCACGCGGCCTGGTATGCCGGCTTCGCCCGCAACGCCATCACCTTCGTCTATACCGACAAGAGCAAATACGCCGGCGAGATCAACGCGCAGAACTGGTACAAGATCCTGGCGCGGCCCGGCGTCGAGATCGGGCGGTCCAACCCGGATACTGACCCGTCCGGCTACCAGACCGTGCAGATGCTCAGCCTCGCGGAAAAATTTTACCAGATGCCGAGCCTGGAGCAGAGCATTCTGGCCAATGCGCCGCTCACCAACATGCGCGACACCGAGACGTCGCTGATCTCGGCACTGCAGCTTGGCCAGATCGATTACCTCGCCATCTACCGCTCGGATGCCCTACAGCATCATCTCAAATCCATCGACCTGCCGGCCAAAATCAATCTCAGCGACCCGACCGAAGCCGCGTTTTACAAAGACGGCGTTGCCCACACCAAGAATGGGGATCTTTTTGGGGCGCCGATCGTCTACGCCATCACCATGGTCGAAGGCACCAAGAACGCCGGGCTTGCGGAAAAATATGTCGCGTTGCTGCTCGGGCCCGAGGGCCAGGCAATCATGAAGAACAACGGCTTCGGCGCATTCAGCCCGTCCTATGCGGTGCACATCGAGGCGATGCCGGCGGAGCTGAAAAAGCTAGTCAAGCCGTGGCCTGGTTCCTGACCGTGAAGTGACATGACTGCGAAATGACGGACGTTACGGCAAGCCGCGTTGCTCCAATTAAAGGCCGGTGGCAGGCGCGCGCCGCGCCGAGCCGGCCCGGCACGCTTTATCTGTTATGCTGGTTTTGCGGCAGCTTGCTGCTCGCGTTCCTGGTGATTCCGCTCATCGCGCTCGCCACGCACCAGTCGGCGCAAAACCTCGGTGAAGTCGCCGGCATCGCCGATGTGCGCGACGCAATCGCGCTCAGCCTCGAGGGCGCATTTCTGTCCGCAGCTCTGGCTGCGCTCGCCGGCGTGCCGCTCGCCTATGTGCTGGCGCGCACGCGGTTTCCCGGCAAGGGCGTGACCGCGGCCTTGATCGATCTGCCGCTCGCCGTGCCGCACACGGTCGCCGGCATCGCACTCCTCATGGTATTCGGCCGTCAGGGTGTGTTCGGCGAGCCGCTGCAGGCGCTGGTCGGGCTGAAATTCTGGGGCACGCTCGCCGGCATTGTCGTGGCAATGCTGTTCGTCTCGGCCCCCTACACGGTCAACGCCGCGCGGATCGGCTTCGAAGCCGTCGATCCGCGGCTCGAGCAGATCGCCCGCACGCTGGGTTTAGGGCCGTGGCGGACATTTCTGCGCATCACGCTACCGCTGGCGTGGCACAGCATCATGACCGGCGTGACGTTGACTTACGCGCGCTCGATCAGCGAATTCGGCGCGGTCGTCATCCTGGTCTATTACCCGATGACCGCGCCGGTGAAGATCTATGAGCTGTTCCTGCGCTTCGGCTTGGAGCAGGCCGCGGCGGCCGCGCTGTTGCTGCTTATCGTCTCGCTCGGCCTGTTCGTGCTGTTGCGTGCCTTGGCGCAGCGCGGCGTGCCGGCGTCCGGCAGCCGATGAGCATCGCCGTAGCCGTCGAGGCGCTGTCGCTGACGCTCGGCGCCGTTCGCCTGAACAAGCTCGACTTCAGGCTCGGGCGCGGCGAGATTCTGGTCATCCTGGGCCCGAATGGCGCCGGCAAATCGGTAACGCTGGAGACCATCGCCGGCTTTCATCGGCCCGACAGCGGCCGCGTTTTCCTTGGCGGACGCGACGTGACGGCACTGCCGCCGGAGCAGCGCCGGGTCGGATTCGTGGTGCAGAATTTCGGCCTGTTTCCGCATCTCACCGTCGCGCAAAACGTGGCGATCGCGCGCCGCGCCGGGCGCGCTGCCGCTGGACACGACGCGGGCTTGCCGCCGCACGGCGATCCGGAAGCGCTGCTGTCCTACTTCGGCATCGCACATTTGGCGCACCGTGCGCCGGCCGGGCTCAGCGCCGGCGAAAAGCAGCGCGTGGCGCTGGCCCGCGCGCTCGCCAGCGCGCCGGACCTGTTTCTGTTCGACGAGCCGTTTTCCGCGCTCGATGCCGAGACGCGCGACCAGCTGCGCGAAGAGCTCAAATCGTTCCTGCGCGCGCTCGCCATTCCGGCGATCTTCGTCACCCACGATCACGACGACGCGCTGGCGCTTGCCGACACGGTCGTCGTGTTGCGCGACGGCGCTATCGTGCAGAGCGGCTCGGCGGCGGAGATTTTTGGCAAGCCGGCCAATTCGTTCGTGGCGCGATTCGTCGGCGTCGAGAATATTCTGCCCGGACAGGTCGTCGCGGCATCAGACGGCCTCTTCACGCTCGCGGTCGGCGAGCGCACGCTGCGCGCCGCCTCGTCTGCAAACGTTGGTAGCCCCAGACATTCGATATTGTTGGCCGTTCGAGCGGAGAATGTGACGCTCTTATCGTCTCGTGTCGCCGCCGAATCACCTGGTGCCGTCAATCAACTGCAAGGGCACGTGACCGGCTCGCGAACTATCGGACCGTTGGTCATGGTGCAGATCGACTGCGGCTTTGCGCTTAAGGCCTATGTGCTTGCACCGCAATGGCAGGCGATGAAGCTCGGCCAAGAGGGCACAGTGCTGGCGGAGATCGCGCCCGACGCCATTCATCTGATGAGCGAGTGAACCGGCCTAGCCGCTTTTCGCCAACTTATCGAATTGCAACAGACGCTGAAGCAGCGACTCCATGTCTTTGAGCGGGATCATGTTTGGCCCGTCTGAGGGCGCCTTGTCCGGGTCCTGATGGGTCTCGATGAACACGCCGGCGACGCCGACCGCGACGGCCGCGCGCGCCAGCACCGGCACGAACTGGCGCTCGCCGCCCGATGAGGTGCCCTGCCCGCCCGGTTGCTGCACCGAATGGGTGGCGTCGAAGATCACCGGCGCTCCGATCTTTTCCGCCAGAATCGGCAGCGCGCGCAAGTCGGAAACCAACGTGTTATAGCCGAACGAAACGCCGCGCTCGGTCACAAGCACGTTGCGATTGCCGGCGCCGGTGACTTTTTCCACGACGTTGGTCATATCCCAGGGTGCCAGAAACTGACCTTTCTTGACATTGATGGCGCGCCCGGTTTTTGCCGCCGCGATCAGAAGATCGGTCTGCCGGCATAGAAAGGCTGGTATTTGCAAAACATCCACCACCTCGGCGACCGGCGCGCACTGCTCCGGCTCGTGCACGTCGGTGAGGACAGGCACGCCGTGTTTTTCCCGCAATTCGGCGAAGATCGCTAGCGCCTTGTCGAAGCCGATGCCGCGAGCGCTTTTGGCGCTGGTGCGGTTCGCTTTGTCAAACGAGGTTTTGTATACGAAGCCGACGTTGAGCCGCGCCGTAATCTCCTTGAGCGCTGCCGCCATTTCGAAGGCATGCGCGCGGCTCTCAAGCGCGCAAGGCCCGGCGATGACCGCCAGCGGCAGCTTATTGCCGAAGCGGATCTTGCCCACGGCGACGATGGGATTTGCGGTCATGAGCACCCTCGCCGCCCGACCATGCTAGCCGCGCGGCGCGAGGTCAACGCCGGCGTTACTTCACGGCCGAGAACGCCGTCGGCTGCAAAATCTGGTTATGCGCGTTCTGCAGGATCGGGCCGTCTTTTTCACTGTCGGCCCGAGCCGAAATCCATGCTGGATCGGCCATGAACGCGTTCCATTTCTTCTCGCGCTCGGCCAACGATTCCCAGGCGAGCAGATAGGTCAGCTCCTGATTGGAATCGCCGATCAACGTGGTCCAGAAACCGGCCTGCTTGATGCCGTGCTTGTCCCAGAGTTTTAGCGTGACGTTCTGGAAACGCTGCAGCAGCGCCGGCAGCCGGCCCGGCACGCAGCGATAAACACGCATTTCGTAGATCATTGAGGTTTCCTCCCTTTCGTCATTCCAGGGTGCCAAGCGGCGAGCCCGGAATCCATGTCCCCTGCGCCGGGATCATGGATTCCGGGCTCCTCGCGGAGCTTGTCATCGGGCCGGCCACTTCGCCCCGGACCCGTTGGCTCGGCTCCGGAACAGCAAACGTATTACACCAGTCGGCTCTGCTCCACCGCGGCACCGATGAAGGATGAGAACAGCGGGTGCGGCGCGAACGGCCGCGATTTCAGCTCGGGGTGAAATTGCACGCCGATGAACCAGGGGTGATCCTCGTATTCGACGATCTCCGGCAACAGCCCGTCCGGCGACATGCCGGAAAACCGCACGCCGTGCTGCGCGAGCCGATCCTTGTAGGCGGTGTTGACTTCGTAGCGGTGGCGGTGGCGCTCGGAAATGTCTGTGGCGCCGTAAATCTCGGCAACCCGCGAGCCGCGCGCCAAGATCGCCGGATAGGCGCCGAGCCGCATGGTGCCGCCGAGGTCGCTGCCGATGCCGCGCTTCTGCAGCTCGTTGCCCTTCATCCATTCAGTCATCAGTCCGACCACCGGCTCGCTGGTTGAGCCGAATTCGGTCGAATTGGCCTCCTCGATGCCGCACAGATTGCGCGCCGCCTCGATCACCGCCATCTGCATGCCGAAGCAGATGCCGAAGTACGGCACCTTGTGCTCGCGCGCGAACTGGGCGGCGAGGATTTTTCCTTCGGCGCCGCGCTGGCCGAAACCGCCCGGCACCAAAATGCCGTCGACGTGTTCGAGGAACGGCGCTGCGTCCTTGTTCTCGAACACCTCGCTTTCAATCCAGTCGAGGTTGACTTTGACCTTGTTGGCGACACCGCCGTGCGAGAGCGCTTCGATCAGCGACTTATAGGCATCCTTCATACCGGTATATTTGCCGACGATCGCGATGGTGACGTTGCCTTCGGGATTGCGGATGCGCTCGTTGATGAGGTGCCAGATGGCGAGGTCTGGCGCCGGCGGATTGTCGAGGCCGAATGCTGCGAGCACTTCGTCGTCGAGCCCGGCGGCATGATAGGCCTCAGGCACGGCGTAGATGTTGTCGGCGTCGCGCGCCTCGATCACGGCGCTTTCGCGGACATTGCAGAACAGCGCCAGCTTCTTGCGCTCGCCCGGCGGAATCGGCCGGTCGGTGCGGCACAAGAGGATATCGGGCTGGATGCCGATGGCGCGCAGCTCGCGCACCGAATGCTGGGTCGGCTTGGTCTTCAATTCGCCGGCGCTGGGGATGAACGGCAGCAGCGTGAGATGGATATAGATGGCGTGCCGCCGCGGTAGATCGTTGCCGAGCTGGCGGATGGCCTCGAAGAACGGCAGGCCCTCGATGTCGCCGACCGTGCCGCCGATCTCGCACAGCACGAAATCAAAACCTTCGTTGCCGTCGCGGATGAAATCCTTGATCGCGTTGGTGACGTGAGGGATGACCTGGATGGTGGCGCCGAGATAGTCGCCGCGTCGCTCCTTGAGCAGGATGTCCTGGTAAATGCGGCCAGTGGTGATGTTGTCCATGCGCGTCGCCGGCCGCCCGGTGAAACGCTCGTAATGGCCAAGGTCGAGATCGGTCTCGGCGCCGTCGTCGGTGACGAAGACCTCGCCGTGCTGATAGGGCGACATGGTGCCCGGATCGACGTTGAGGTAGGGGTCGAGCTTGCGCAGCCGGACCTTGTAGCCGCGCGCCTGCAACAGCGCGCCGAGCGCCGCCGAAGCCAACCCCTTGCCAAGCGATGAGACCACGCCGCCGGTGATGAATATGTACCGCGCCATGGGACCCAACCTTTAGCGCGCCGAAAACGATTCGACGAGCGATTTTCCGGAATGGCTGCCGCGCACGCCCCAGCCGTCCTGAGCCTGGCCGGAAACCCCGATTGGCTCAAGCTCTTGCAGGGTCATCCTCAGCCGGCATGCGAGCCGCGTTAAGACGGCCATCCGGAGTGTGGGCCCTAACGCGATTGCGGCACCTGGGGGCCGCTTGGCCCAGCCGGCGCAGCCGGCGTATTGCCGGCCGGCGCGTTACCGCCGCCACCGCCGCCGAGCTGGTTGAGCAAGCCATTACCGCCGGAATTAAGCGGCGCGGGCGGCGCCGGGCTGCCGGGTGCTGGCGCCTCTTGCTGTTGGGCGGGCGAACCGCCGATCAGCGAAACCGGCGCCCGGCTGTGGCTCGCCAAAATCGACAAGGCCAGGCTGGTGATGAAGAAGCCCGCAGCCAGCAGCGCCGTCGTGCGGGTCAGAACGTTGGCGGTGCCGCGGCCGGTCATAAAGCCGCTGGTGGAACTGACGAGACCGCCCCCCTCCGACTTCTGCAGCAGCACCACGCCAATCATGGCGAGGACCAACATGAGGTGGATGGCGATGACGACACTGAGCATTGTGGATGATCCGCCTTAAGGCGCCGGGCAAGCGCGGTTTGGGCCGCGGCCAACCCCCATATAGGAAGCCCGGGCGGTGTCTACACGATCGCTTACGGATTTTCTATGTCCGCTGCCTCCGGGCGCCTGCGCCAATCCGGCCCCTTTTTCGCCGATGCCGGCGCCCTTCCCGACTGCGACAATTCCGACCTGACACTCGCGGCTAACGCGACCCGATCGCTAGTCTGGGCAACTATCGGTAAGTCTTAAGGTATGCGATCACGTCGTCGACGTCTTTTTCGCCCTGTAAGCCGCCGAACGGCATACGGTTGCCAGGCACCTTGGCCTGGGGGTCCTTGATGTAGGCGCGCAGATTGTCCTCGTTCCAGGTGAGGTTGGCGCGCATCATGGCGTTCGAGTAACGGAAATCCTCGAGCGACCCGGATTTGCGGCCATAGACGCCGCGCAGGCTCGGTCCGATCGCGTCCGGCTTCTCGCTGTGGCAGGCCGCGCAGGTGGCGAAGACCTGCTGGCCGTGGGCGGCATCGGCCGTCTGGGCCGCGCCTGACGGACTGGCGAGCGCGGCGATCGCCGCAAGCCAAGCCACGCCGAATGCCATTATTGCCTTTCGCATGCCGTCCCCACCTCACCCCTGTACCAGCGGTCCTGGACTTTTGAGATACTGCGTCGTGATCGCCTGCGCCGACCAATAGGCCAACGCGCCGACCGTGCCGGTCGGATTGTAGCCGTGCTGCTGCGGGAAGACCGAGGCGCCTTCGACGAACAAATTATGCGCGTCCCAGGCCTGCAGATAGCGGTTGACCACGCTGGACTTCGGGTCAACGCCCATGATGGTGCCGCCGGTATTGTGGGTCGATTGGTACGGCACGATGGTGAAGTTCTTCGGCCGCGGCTCCATGTGGTAGTGCGTCGGGTTCATCGCCTTGATGATGCCTTCGAGCTTGTCGAGTAAATGGCGCGACATTTTGTGCTCGTTGTCAGGACCGTTGTAGGTGAGCCTGATCAACGGCCGGCCGAACGCGTCCTTGTAGGTCGGATCGAGGTCCAGATAATTGTCGCGGTTGGCATAGACCGATCCTTGGGTGTTGAAGCGGGCGGCGTGGTGATACCACTTCACCGTCGCACGCTTCCATTCCGAACCCCATTGCGGGGTGCCGTGCGGCAGGGTGCGGCCGGCAATCGGCGGCGCCGCCGCGGTGTTGCACATGATGTAGCCGCCGCCGAAGAAGCCCAGGCCGCCGTGGTCGAAATTCTCGCCGTTGAAGTCGTCGATGCACATGCCCATTCCGGCCGAGCCCCAGTACGGCGTAAGCTCCTTGTCCTCGAAGAAAGCCGCGGCGCCCGCCTCGAACTGATAGGCGTAGTTTCGGCCGACGACACCGTTGCCCGTGGCATGATCGTACGGCTCGCCGATGCCAGCCAGCAAGAGATGCTGCACGTTCGAGAACACGAATGAGGTCAACAGCACGACGCCGGCCGGCTGCTCGTACTCCTCGCCGGTCCGCATGTCGGTGTAGGTGACGCTCACGACCTTCTTTGCCGCCTTGTCGTAGTTGAGCCGGGTGACGAAGCAGCGGGTGCGCAGTTCGAACTTCGGTTCGAGCCGCAGCACCGGCAGCAGCGTCGAATTGGGCGAGGCCTTGGCATTGGTCTCGCAGGCTATGCGGTTACAGAATCCGCAATACTCGCACGCGCCGAGGGGCACGTTTTCGGCATTTGTGTAAGGGGCGCTCGCGATCGCGACCGGCGCCGGGAATGGGTGGTAGCCGAGTTCCTTGGCGGCCGCACCGAACATCAAGCCGGCATTGCTCGATTTGATCGGCGCGTTCGGATACTCGTTGCTGCGCGGACCTTCGAACACGTTGCCGCCGTCGATCTTCTGGCCGCGCAGATTGCCGGCCTTGCCGGACACGCCGCAGATCGCGTCGAAGCGGTCGTAGAACGGCTCGATGTCCGCATAGCTCAAAGGCCAATCGTGGATCGTCATGTCGGCCGGGATCGCATTGGCGCCGTAGCGCTCGGTGAGCGCGCTGCGAATGCGGAAGTCGGACGGCAGGAAGCGCCAGTGCAAGGCACCCCAATGAATGCCGGAGCCGCCGACGCCCTCGCCGGGCAGGAAGGCGCCGATGCGCCGCACCGGCAACGCCTGTTCGCTCGGGAAATTGCGGAAGGTCAGCGTGTCGATCGAATTGTCCCACATCAATTCGAGACGGCCGGCGTAACGCAGCTCATCGCGCACGCTCGGCAGGATGAAATCCTCGCCGGGAACCCGGTCCGGTCCACGCTCCAGCGCGACCACGTGCAATCCGGCTTTGGTCAGTTCGCGCGCCATGATGGCGCCGGTCCAGCCCAGCCCGACCGTGACGGCGTCGACTTCCTTCAATCGCGTCACCATCGTCGCCTCCGTTTAAGAAAAATCTTCGATGGATCGCGGCTCGACGACGTAGCGTTTGTCGCGGTATTCCTCGATCAGATGCGCGTAAGTGGCCGGCAGGCCCGGATAGCCGAGCATTTTCCACGACGCCTTGTTGCGGTTGCCGCCGTAGATCGGGTCGGAGAAGAAGCCTTCCATGGTGATCGCCAACAGGCGGGCGAAAAACGCGCGCGAATTGAAATCGGCGAACTCCGCTTTTCCGTCCTGCATCGCTTTGAGCGCATCGACGCGCTGGTCCGGACTGAGCCGATCGAAGTCGTGGCCATAAGTCTTGCGGGACCACGCGTTGGCGGCCGCAATGCCGGCGGAAAAAAACTCGGCCGGCGTGAGCGCCAGCTGGTAGCCCTGCTCGGGTTTGCCTTTGCGGAACGGGCCGGCGCGATACATCTTGGCGCCGCCGCCCCAGGCGCTGGCGAGCTGGCGGTCGATGAAGGTGGCGACGCCGCAGTCACTGCCCGAGGGCGACAATTCATCGGCGGGAATGAGCGTGTCGACCGCAGCGACGATCAAGGCGTGCTCGGTTTCGTTGAGGACAAGGAGCGGCTCGGGCTGCGCCGCTGCGGGCGCTGCGGCCGCAGCAGGAGCCTGAGCCTGCGCGGCTGCCGGCTCGGCTTGGTTCAATCCGGTCGCGACCGCGGTACCGGCAATGCCTGCCCCCAACAAAAATTTGCGGCGTGGAATGGTTTCTTCGGTCACGGCGATCTTCCTTCTTTGTTGTTGTTTCAGGCGTGAACGAGCGGCCCGGGGTTTTTGATGTATTGCGTCGTGATCGCGTGCGCCGACCAATAGGCCAGCGCGCCGACCACTCCGGTCGGATTGTACGCGGTGTTCTGCGGAAACACCGAGGCGCCCATGACGAACAGATTGTCGGCGTCCCAGGCCTGCAGATAGCGATTGACCGCACTGGTCTTCGGATCGGCTCCGCTCATGGTGCCGCCGGTGTTATGGGTCGATTGATACGGCACGACGCTATAGTCGCCGCGCTTGACGTTCACGTTCCCCATGATGGTCGGATTCATGGCGCGAGCGAGCCGCTCCAGCACGCCGCCCAAATATTCCGCGAGCTTATAGTCGTTGTCGCGAAAATTATACGACATGCGGATAAGCGGCCGGCCGAGCGCATCGCGATAGGTCGGATCGAGATCGAGAAAATTTTCGCGGTGCGCGTAATTGCAGCCGGACGCGCCGATGCCAAACGCGTGGTTGTACCATTTCGCGGTCGCCTCTTTCCATTCGCGGCCCCAGCGCGGGGTGCCGGGCGGCACCGGCCGGGTGAGAATCGGACGGCCGTTGGTAGTACCGCCCTGGATCCAGGCGCCGCCGAAGAAGCCGAGCCCGCCGTGGTCGAAATTGTCGCCGTTGAAGTCGTCGATCAGCACGCCGTGGGCGCCGGCCGCCATGAACGGATTGATCTCCTTGTCCGCAAAGAACACCTCGACGCCATTGCCGCTCACCTGGTAACAGTAGTTCTTGCCGACCGCGCCGTTGCCGGTCTGATAGTCGTACGGCTCGCCGATGCCGGCGGTGAGCATGAGCAACACGTTGTTGAACACGTAGGCGCCGAGGACCACGATCCCGGCCGGCTGCTCGTATTCCTCGCCGCTGCGAGTGTCGACGTAACGCACCGCGCGTACCTTGCGCGCCGCCTTGTCGTAGACCAGTTCCCGCACCTGAGCGTAATTGCGTAGCTCGAATCTTTGATCGGCAAGCAGCGCCGGCAAGATGCAAACGTTCGGCGACGCCTTGGCGTTGGCCTCGCAGCCGAAGCGTTCGCAATGGCCGCAATACTCGCAGGCGCCGAGCGTCATGCCCTCCGGATTGGTGTAGGTCTGGCTGGCGTTGCTCGATGGACACGGAAACGGATGATAGCCGAGACTGCGCGCGGCCTTGTCCATGATATCGCCGGCCATGCTGCGGGTGAGCGGCGGGTTCGGATATTCGTTCTGCCGCGGTCCTTCGAACACATTGCCGCCGTCGATGACGGTGCCGCGCAGATTGCCGGCCTTGCCGGACACGCCGCATAATTTCTCGAACTTGTCGTAGAACGGCTCCAGCTCGTCGTACGACACCGGAAAGTCCTCGATGGTCATTTCCGGCGGAATGGCGTTCTTGCCGTAGCGTTCGGTCAGATGCGAGCGCAGCTTGTGATCGCTCGGCAGCCACCGCCAGGTCATGCCGTTCCAGTGCGAGCCAGCGCCGCCGAGATCGGTGCCGGGCAGGAACGAGCCGAGCCGCCGGATCGGCAGCGCGGTTTCGCCCGGCGCATGACGCAGCGTCACGGTTTCGAGCTGGGCGTCCTGAAACAGCTCCTGGCGCACCGCGTATTTGAGATCGTCGCGGACCGCGGGAATGCTGAAATCCTCACGCGGCATGCGCCTCGCGCCGCGCTCGAGCCCTACTACATTAAGCCCGGCCTTGGTCAGCTCGCGGGCGAGGATCGATCCGGTCCAGCCCATGCCGACGACGACCGCGTCGGTTTCCTTGAGCGTGATGGCCATATTTGCCTCCCCGGAACAGCTCTAAGAAAAATCCACGATCGAGCGCGGCGGCTTGTCGTATTTCTTGCCGAAGTATTTTTTGATGTCCTCGCGGTAGGTCGCCGGCAGGCCTGGATAACCGACCATCTTCCAGGACGCCATGTCGCGGTTGCCGCCGTAGATCGGGTCGGCAAAAAAGCCTTCCATCGTTATCTGCAGCAGGGCATTGAAGAAAGCGCGGCTGGAAAAGCCGGAAAACTCCGCCTTGCCGGCTTCCATGCTCTTGAGCGCGGCTTCACGTGCGGCCTCGGGCAGGCGGTCGAAATCCCTGCGGTAGGTCTTGCGCGACCATTCGTTCGCCGCGGCAATGCCGGCGCGGAAAAACTCGCGCGGATTGAGCGGCAGCTGGTAGCCGAGTTCGGGCTTGGCCTTGTGGAACGGACCGTCGCGATAGAGCCGCGCGCCATTGCCGTAGGCGCCGGCGAGCTGGCGATCGATGAAGGTCGCCACGCCGCATTCGCTGCCCGACGGCGACAGCTTGTCGGCGGGAATGAGCGTGTCGACGGCAGCGACGATAAAGGCGTGTTCGGTCGGCGTGAGCGTGAGGAGCGGTTCCGGTGCCGGCGCAGCAGCGGCCGGTTGCGTCGCGCCAGGTGCGGCACTCGCCGACTGAGTCTGCGCGGCCGCAGGTGCGACGCGGGTCGCTACGGCCGTGCCGGCTAACCCGGCACCCCACAAAAATTTACGGCGCGGAATGGTTTCCTCGGCCATGGCGTCCTCCCCGTGCCGCGGCGTTGCGCGGCAGTTGTCGTGCTTTGCCGGAAGGATAGACCAAAGCTGGCCGGCGCAGAATGGCTCAAATCGCGGCTTCGCACATGCCCGCCGTGCGTTAGCCGTAAACGCGCGCGATCGGCAAAAATTCGTCGGCTGTCAGGCTCGCGCCACCGACCAGCGCGCCGTCGACGTTGTCGACTGCCAAAAGTTCCGCCGCGTTGCTGGGCTTCACCGAGCCGCCGTACAGAATGCGCGTATGCTGCGCCGCATTGCCATAGCGCGCCGACAGCATCTGGCGAATGAAGCCGTGCATGTCGGCAACGTCGCGCGGCGTCGGTGTAATTCCGGAACCGATGGCCCAGACTGGCTCGTACGCGACAGTAAAATCGGGAGCACCGTCCGGCAGCGAGCCGTCAAGCTGGGCGCGCACCACGGCGCGGGCGTGACCAGCGTCGCGCTCGGCTCGCGTCTCGCCGACACAGACGATCGCAACGAGGCCGGCGCGGCGCGCGGCCAGCGCCTTGTCGCGGACCAGGGCGTCGGTCTCGCCATGATAATGGCGGCGCTCGGAATGGCCGACGATCACGGCCTGCGCGCCGGCGTCCTTGAGCATTTCGGCGGCAATGTCGCCCGTATAGGCGCCGGCCGGGCGCGGGTGACAATCCTGGGCGCCGATCGCAACGCGCGAGCCACGGGCCGCCGCAGCAAAACCGGCAAGCAACGTCGCCGGCGGGCACACCATCACGTCCGCCTTGGCGAGCTTTCCGGCCCCGGACATGATCTTTCGCAGTTCGCCAAGCGAGGCCGAAAGCCCGTTCATTTTCCAGTTGCCTGCGACCAACGGGTGCCGCGCCATCGTACACAGCCTCAGTACACAGCCTCAAAAATGCGACAATGAGCCGTTAGCAGACCGATTGCACCGCGAAAAGAGACGTTTTACCTGTCTTTTGCGCCGATTGCGGCGCGGTCCGGCGCTCCCTATGATGCGCCGCTTTCGCCCGACAGGCGACATCACTCATCACGCTGGAACCGCATGCTTCGAGGTATCCGCCAAGCCTCCACTACTTGGCTCGGCCGCATCGTCATGGGTGCGATCATGACCTTGCTCGCCGCCATTTTCGCGCTGTGGGGCATCAACGACATTTTCCGCGGTTTCGGCCGCTCCTATCTCGCCAAAATCGGCGACGTCGAGATCTCGGCCGACCAATTCAGCCAGACCTACAATGAGCGCCTGCAGCAGCTCAGCCAGCAAATCGGCCATCCGCTGACCGCCGATCAAGCGAACGCGGCCGGGCTGCCCGCCCAGGTGCTCGGCCAAATGGTGGCCGAGGCCGGGCTCGATCAGTTGGCTCACCGCATGCGGCTTGGCCTGCCCACGGCCGACCTCGTGCAACAGGTCCTGCACGATCCGCATTTCCAGACGCCGACCGGCCAATTCGACCGCGCCACGTTCGAAAACTTCCTGCGCACGATCGGCTATTCCGAGCAACGCTTCTTCGACGAGCAGGCGCGCGACGTGCCGCGCCGTGAACTGACCCAGGCGGTGTCTGGCAACGTCGCCGTGCCGCAAGCCTACCTTGACGCCATCAATCAGTTCCAGAACGAGGAGCGCAGCATCGATTATGTGGCGCTCGGCCCGCAGCAGGCGGGCGACATCCCGGCACCGACGCCCGAAGAACTGAGCAAATATTTCGACGAGCGCAAAATCCTGTTCCGCGCGCCGGAGTACCGCAAGATCGTGACCGTGACGGTAACGCCGCAGGAACTGGCGAAGACGATCGAGGTGTCGGACGGCGACGTACAGAAAAGCTACGAGCAGAATCTCAAGAATTACGTGACGCCGGAGCGCCGCCACGTCGAGCAGATCGTGTTTCCGAATATGGCCGAGGCGCAGGCGGCAAGCGACCGGATCAAATCCGGCACGAGCTTTGCGGCACTCGCCACCGAACGCGGGCTCAAGCCGAGCGACATCGATCTCGGCACCGTGACGAAGGCAGGCATCGTCGATCCGAAGGTCGCCGACGCCGCCTTTTCGCTTAAAGCCGGCGAAGTCAGCCCGCCGATCGAGGGACGTTTCGGCGCCGTGATCGTGACGGTGCTGCAGATCGAGCCCGGCGAAACCAAGCCGCTTTCGGTCGTCGCGCCGTTCATTCGCAACGACGTCGCGCTCGAACGCGCCAAGACGCAGGTGCAGGACACGCACGACAAGATCGAGGATGCGCGCGCCGGCGGCGCCACGCTGCAGGAGGCGGCGGATAAGCTGCACCTGCCCACCGTCAGCGTCGAGGTCGACCGCTCCGGCCGCGATCGAGCCGGCAAGGTCGTCACCAATTTGACCGACGCCGCCGCCGTGGTCAGTGCCGCGTTCACTAACGACGTCGGCGTCGATACCTACCCGATCGACACCGGCGGCGGGTACGTCTGGTATGAGGTGGAGGGCGTCACCCCGGAACGCGATCGCACGCTCGACGAAGTCAAAGGCGAGGTCGAGCAGCGCTGGCGCGACGACCAGGTTGCCCAGCGGCTGCAGACAAAAGCCGCCGACCTGCTCGACAAGGCTAAGAATGGCAACCCGTTCGACGCACTGGCGGCAAGCACAGGCGTGAAAGTGGCAAAGGCCTCTGGGCTCAAACGCGGCGTCACGCCGCCGCCCGGCATCTCGGCCAAAGCCGTCGACGCAGCTTTCCATACCGCCAAGGACGCATTCGGCAGCTCGGTGGGCGACAAGCCGACCCAATGGTTCGTATTCCGCGTCACCGATGTCAAAACGCCGGCGCTCGATCCGAACTCGGCCGATGGCAAGAAGCTCGAACAATTGCTGCAAAGCACGACGACCAACGACCTGTTCAGCCAATATGTCGCCTGGTTCGAGCAAGACCTCGGCACCAACGTCAACCAGTCGGCGCTGGCGCAGGCCGTGGGCAACAGCGGCCCGGACAATCAGTGAATGCGAACCGAGCCGGCGGCTGACGATTTTGCCGCACGCTACGCGGCCGGCATGCCGCAGGTGGTGTGGACGACGCTCGTTGCCGATCTCGAAACGCCGGTCTCGGCCTTCCTCAAAGTCACTGCCGCACGGCCGCAACGCTCCGCTGCGGCGGCACCCGGCGTGGCCAGCTTTTTGCTCGAGTCGGTCGAAGGCGGCGCGGTGCGCGGCCGCTATTCGATCATCGGCTTGGAGCCGGATCTGGTGTTCCGCATCGGCGGTGCCCGCGCCGAGATCAACCGCAACCCGAAACGCGAGCCGGAAGACTTCGCACCGGCCGGCGCGCCGCCGCTCCAGGCGCTGCGAGCGCTGATCGAGCAAAGCCGCATCGCCTTGCCGGACGCGCTGCCGCCGATGGCCGCCGGCGTGTTCGGTTATCTCGGCTACGATACCGTGCGGCTGGTCGAGGATTCGCTTGCGGCGCCACCTGCCGACCCGCTCGGCATTCCCGACGCGATCCTGGTGCGCCCCACGCTGGTAATCGTATTCGACGCGGTCGAAGACACGATCACCATCGTCACGCCGGTGCGGCCGGACGCGGCCGTTCCCGCCGAGGCAGCCTTGGCCAGCGCGCAGCAGCGCATTGCCGATATTGTGGAGGCGCTCGATTGGCCGATCGACAAATCCACCGCCGACCTTCACCCAGGGCCACTCGATGTGGCGGCGCGGTCGAACACGACGCCCGCCGAGTTCAAGCGCATGGTGCTGCGCGCCAAGGAGTACATTGTCGCCGGCGACATTTTTCAGGTGGTATTGTCGCAGCGTTTCGAGGCACCGTTTCGGTTGCCACCCTTTGCGCTCTATCGCGCGCTACGGCGGGTCAATCCCTCGCCGTATCTTTATTTCCTCGACTTCGGCGCGTTCGCGGTCGCCGGCTCGAGCCCCGAAATTCTGGTCAAGGCGCGCGGCGGCATCGTCACCATCCGGCCGATCGCCGGCACGCGGCCGCGCGGCGCGACGCCGCATGAGGACGCCGCGCTCGAGGCCGAGCTCCTTGCCGATCCGAAGGAACGCGCCGAGCATCTCATGCTGCTCGACCTTGGCCGCAACGACGTCGGCCGCGTCGCCGAGATCGGCAGCGTCAAAGTCACCGACCAGTTCTTCATCGAACGCTACAGCCAGGTCATGCACATCGTGTCGAACGTCGAGGGCCGGCTACGCCCCGACCGCGACCGGCTCGATGCGCTCGCCGCCGGCTTTCCCGCCGGCACCGTCAGCGGCGCGCCGAAAGTGCGCGCCATGCAGATCATCGACGAGCTCGAAAAGGAGAAGCGCTCGCTCTATGCGGGCTGTGTCGGCTATTTCTCCGCCGGCGATGAGATGGACACCTGCATCGTGCTGCGCACCGCGCTGATCAAGGACGGCGTGATGTACGTGCAGGCCGGCGCCGGCATCGTCGCCGACTCCGATCCGGAGTTCGAGCAGCAGGAATGCATCAACAAGGCCAAAGCCCTGTTCCGCGCTGCCGAGGAGGCACAACGTTTCGCCAGCGCCGCACGCACTAAAACCAACCGCACCTAACGTTCACCAGTGAAGCAATTCACTGCACTCGCCCCGCTGGCGCTACGGCGGCGGATTTGCCGGCGACCGGCGATACCTGCTCCAGCGCGCGGACTGGATCGACGAGCCCGGCGCCGAATTGCGGGTTGATGCCCTTGGCGCCGAGATGTTTTGCGGTCTCCACCAGAATGGCGCGAATCTCCTCTGGCGTGCGCGACGGCTTGTTGGCCAGCAGCAGAGCCGCGACGCCACTGACATTGGCAGTGGCCACCGAGGTGCCGGTCGTCATCTGCACGCCACCGTTCGGCGCCGGCACCAGGATGTTGACGCCGGGCGCGGCGAGCGCGACGTATTTGCCCTGATTGGCGCCGGCAAACAGGTGGTCGTTGTCGTCGGTCGCGGTGATCGCCAACACGTTCGGATCGGCGCCCGGATAGAGCGGCGGCGATTTGGCTCCGGCATTGCCGGCCGCCGCGACGATCAACACGCCCTTCTCGCGCGCGACCTGCAGCGCCTGCGCCAGCGCCGGATCGTACGGCCCGGCGAAACTCATGTTGACGATCTTGGCCCCGTGCTGGACGGCGTAATCCAGGCCGCGAATGATTTTGACCGAGGTTGCTTCGGGGCTGCCGCCGGCGCCGCCGAAGGCGCAGATCGCGATGATCTTCGCGCTCGGTGCCACGCCGACCAGCTGGACGTGCGAGGCGATGGCGCCGGCCATGCCGGTGCCGTGCGCATCCGGTGCGGTCGAGCCGCAGCCGGCGTCGTAACGGTCGATCACGCCGCCGGCGAAATCCGGCTGCTCGGCATCCACCGCCGAATCGATCACCGCGATCACGACGTTCTCGCCCTTGCTGATGCGGTGCGCCGCCGCGAGCTGCAGCTTTTGCACGATGTATTGCGCCGGATCGCCGGTCTCGCCCTGATCCGCGGCGTTGCCGTCCTGGGTGAACTTGTAGACGTACTGCGGCTGCACCGCCACCTTGAGCCCGCTCGCGTTGATAAGCCGGATCAGATTGCGCACCGATTGGCCGTTACTGATGCTGAATGTGTAGACGGTGCGGCCCAGCATGCCGATGGTTTGCTGCGCCACGACGGTGAGGCCGAGGCGAGCGGCCAGCGCGCTGATTTGCTGCGGCGTCAGATTATTGGTGTCGAATTGCAGCACCAGCTGGTTGGACAGGAAGCGCGTCTCGTTGAGCGGCGGCAGGCCCGAGCCGGGCGGCAGCGGCATGTGCGGCATGTCGATCAGCCGCACACCGGGCGGCGCGCCGTTACCGCCGTGCTTGCCGCTTGAAAGGCTGCCATTGTTGGCACCGTTACCAACGGTCCCCGTATTGCCGTTGCCGCCGTTGCCGCCGTTGCCACCGTTGCCGTTATTGCCACCGTTGCCCGGATTGCCGGTGCCGCCGTTCGTCACATTATTGATCTCGACCAACGTAATCACCGGCGGCGGCGTGGTGTTCGGGTTGAACAACGTCAGCGTCCATTGCGCAGTCTGCTGCGTCGGCGGCGGGGAATTAGGCGGCGGGGGCGGGTTGGGGTTGGGATTGTTGTTGGGCTGCAGCGAGCCATTGAGGAGAACGGTACAGATGCCGTCGGTGCAGGTGCTCAACCAGGCCGGCAGCGTCGGCGTGAACGAGGGCACCTGCGTTCCGACATTGCCTGAAAAACCACTGCCGCTGGCGCTGGAATTGGTGATGGTGCCGTTCGGGAAGCTCGAACCCGGGATCGTGGCGGCTACGTTCGAGTACGAGCCGTTCACGCCGGCAATGCCGCCAACCTCGCTCGACGGTCCGCTGGTGATCGCGACCTGCGCGGTGCTGTTGTTGATCGAACCGACGTTGAGCCCAGCGATGCCGCCGATGAAATTGTCGCTGCCGGTCCCGGTGATCGCGGGGTCGACGGTGACGTTATTCAGCGCGCCGAGATTGATGCCGGCAGCGCCGCCGATATAGCTGTTGCCGACGCCGGTCACCGGCGCGCTCGACGTGGTGTTGGAAACCGTGCCGAAATTGACGCCGACGATGCCGCCAACGATGCTGTTCGGCCCGGCGCTGGCGACTGATGTGTTTTGCGCGGAAGAGTTTGACAGCGTGGAATTCTCGCCGAGCACGCCGATGAGACCGCCGACCAAGCTGTCGTGGCCGGCCGTGACCGCGCCGGACGCGGAGACGTTGATGAAGCTGCCACCGTCATCGCAATTGCCGCCGCAGGAGTTGGAAGCGAACCCGCCGACGACGCTCGAAGCGCCGACCGTGACGTTACCGAATGCCTGCGAATTGGATATCGCCGCATCATTGTTGAAGCCGTCGCCGACGAAGCAGCCCGGACAGATGGGCGACGCGTCGGGCGAATTGGACCCGACAAAGCCGCCGGCCGTGCTGTTGTCCCCGGCTATCACGGCGCCGGACGCGGACGCCTTGCTGATGATGCCTTCGTTGCTGGCGGCGAACCCGGCGACGTTCAGGTACGCCGTGCCGGCCGTGCCGACATTGCCCACGGCGAACGCATTTGAAATCATTCCCTGATTGTCACCGACGAAACCGCCGAGTTGGGTCTGGTTGTTAAACGCTCCATTGACGCTGGGCAGCCCGGCGGCGCCGCTGACGCTACCGGTGGCGAAGGCAAAATTGATGATGCCCTGATTGAAGCCGGCAAAGCCGCCGCCCGCCCCCAGCGAGCCGACCGAAACGTTACCCATCGCGCAAGCAAACGAGGCCGCGCAGCTCGCCGGCGCCGTGGACCATGCGGTGCCTGTGATGGTGCCGTAGTTCGCCCCCACGAAGCCGCCGGCGTCGACGAATTCGCAGTTCAAGTTGAAACAATTGGCCCCATTGTTGGGCTGCAGGTTGGCGGCCGACGTGACGGTACCATAGGCTTGCGAATTACTGATCACGGCGAGCGGCAGATTTTCCCCGACTAGCCCGCCGAGCTGCACATCGACGCCGGAGCTGAAGACGGCCCCTTTCGCATAGGAGTTCGTGATCGACGCGCCGGGTATCGGGTCGCCCTTCAGGTCGCAGCAATCACCGTTAATGCCGACGAGGCCGCCGGCAATGCCAGAATTCCCGACCGTCACCGCGCCGGTCATCGCATACGATTGAGAAATTGTGCCAGCATTGGATCCCACAAGACCGCCGGCAATGCTCCAGTTGCCAGCGGTCACCGCGCCCGTCGCGTGCGCGTTGTCTACGGCGCCGCCAGTGTTGTTAACTCCAATCAGACCACCGACATTGGAGCCGTTGCCACCAGTTACCGAACCGGTCGCGTAGGCATTAGTGACGTTGCTGATATCTTGCGTGCTGGTGCCGCCGTTAGATCCGATCAGGCCACCAACGGCAGTTGCGCCAGAAACATTCCCGGTCGCGTGGACGTTTGTTACCGTGCTGATTAACTGTTGACCTGCGTCGTTACCGCCATTTCCACCGATAAGGCCGCCCACGTCCGAGACACCTGTCACGTTGCCGGTCGCGTAGGAGTTGCTGATGACAGGATTGGCACCGGTTTGCTCATTGGTGTTGCTCTCGCCGATCAGACCACCAACTTGATTTAACCCATTCACCGCACCGGTCGCGTAGGAGTTAGTTACCGTTCCGCCAAAATTGCCGCCGATCAGGCCGCCCACGTCAAACAAGCCGGTGGCTCCGTTTGCCGTGCCGGTGGTGCTCCCGTTCACAGTGCTGGTAGCGTAAGCGTTTGCGACCGTACCACTATTGGCTCCGATCAGGGCACCCACGTAACTGCCGCCGTTAATGGTGCCACCGATTAGCCCGACGTTCTCGACCAGACCACCGCCGTTAATGCAGCCGACACAGCCGAACAGCCCTACTCCTGTCGAGGACGGCAAATTTATTGTCAGATTCGAAATCGAGCTGCCATTGCCGTTGAACGTGCCGGTGAACGACGTATTGATACTGCCGATCGGTACGAAGCCAGCGCCACCGTTCCAGTTCGCTGTGCCGCTGGCGTCGATGTTGTTGGCGAGGACGTAGCTGGCCGCGAGCAGCGTTGCGCTGCTGCCGATACCTTGCAGGCCGTAGATGTCGAAGATCTGGTAAGGTAGATCCGCGGTGCCGAAGCCGCCCGCAGCGCGCAGGAATGAACCGCCGCTAATGGTGAAGTCTTGTGCTGTAAAATTGGGCCGCGAGGCGTCGACTTGGCTCCAGTTGCCGTTTTGCAGCGTGAAGCTGCCAACATTGATCCCCGAGGTCGCGGTGACGCCGCCGCTGGCGTTGACGATGAGGCCGCCCGTCAGGCTGATCGCCTGGTCGATGGTGAAGTTCGAGCCGGTGGCGTTGAGCGTGCGGTTTTGCAGGCCGTTGACCAGCGTCTGCACGGCCGTGTTGCTGCCGATTGCGATGGCAAGTCCGTTCGTAACCGTCGATAGCGTGCTCGCGTTGCTGGTCTCATTGAGATAGCCTTCGTAGATATTGAGATTGTGAACCGAGCCCGTGGCGTTCTGCACGTAGGCCGCGCCGGCGTTGCTGCCGGTCGTGTAGGTCAGCACCTGCGAGCCGGAGGCCGAAATCGTGCCGGGCGCCAGCACGAAATTGTACGAGCCATTCGCTCCGGTGGTGACCGTGCCGTTCAGCGACGAGAGCGCGACACCGTTGACCAGCCCGTTCACGGTGATGCCGCTGCCGACGAGCGTCACGCCGGCGTCGCTGTACACATAGCCATCCACCACCAGCGAGCCGGTCGGGGCGTGCCACAGCAGGAACGGGTAGCCGTTGTTGATGGCGCCGTTGCTACCCCACACCGTTGCGTCGAAGCCGCTTGGCAGGCCGGAGGTGAGTTGCGCCGTCGTCAGGCCGGTGGCGTTGAAGGTGCCGTTATTACCTCCTACCCCGTTTAGTCGTCCGGTTGTCGTCGTGTCCCAATAGGACGTCGACACCTGAGCATCGACCGAATTGAACCCGACCAGACCGGCACCTGAACCACTTACCAAGCCGGTCGCGTAGGATTGCGTAATCAAACCCGGACTAGGCGGATTGTATCCATACTCGATGCCGGTTGAATTTACGCCGACAAGTCCGCCAACACTTATCCCACCGCTGACTGAGCCGGTGGCATAGGAGTCGCTCACGATTCCATAATTCCAACCGACCAATCCGCCAACATTGCACGAGCAGCTATATCCACTGACCGATCCGGTGGCGAAGGATTGCGTCACGACGCCGGTAGGAGCGTTGTTGCCGACGAGCCCGCCCTCCGATTGTGACCCGTTTACTGTGGCGCTTGAGTAAGACTGAGCAACGCCGCCGGAATTGTTGCCGACCAGTCCGCCAACCCAATAGTTTCCAGTTACCGCTCCGCTCGCAGATGAATTTGTTATGGTCCCATTGTTCCAGCCGGCAAGCGCTCCCACCTCTTGCTCGCCGGTTACGCTTGCTCCGACCAAACCGACGTTTTCAATTACGCCGGAGCTCGCCACGGCGCCGAACAGTCCGGCCTCATCGCCGGCGGCGCTGTTCGTCGGCAGATTGATCAAAAGATTGCTGATTGTGTAGCCTTGACCGTTGAAGGTACCCGCGAACGCAGTTGAACTATGTCCGACCGATGATCCGTTTGGCGAAATGCCAGCCAAATTGCCGATCGGCACGAAGCCGGCGGAGCCGTTCGGGCCCCACACATCCGACGCGTTCGACAGCGCCGGGCCGAGGTTGATGTTGTTGGCGAGCGTGTAATTGGCGTTGAGATTAAGCGCCATCAATTGGAGCTGATGGGGATTGGTAATGGTGGTCGAATATTCGCTGAGCAGCATCGGCCGCGTCGCGCCGGCCGCGCCGCCGGCATTGTTGAGGCTGCCGTCGCCATCGACGATCACCCAGCAGGCGCTGCCGGTGGAGCACGATGGCCCCCCCGGCGTGCTTCCGAAACTGAAGCCGTAGAAATTCGTCGCATTGCCGAATTGCGCTGTGGTGAGGGGAGTTCCACCGTTACTGGTCGCCTGGCCACTTGTTGTAGTGTCCCAGTACGACTGTGTTATTGCGCCGCCGTTATTTAGGCCCACAAGGCCCCCTAAAAACGTCGAACCCGCGCCGCCGCTAACTAGTCCTGTCGAATAAGTGTTGGTTACCGTGCCGCTGTTGTCACCTATCAGCCCGCCCACCTCGCTACTACCGCTTGCACTACCAGTGGCGTACGCATTGGTAACGGTGGCGAATGTTCCGGTTACGCCGACCAGCCCCCCAACCTGTCGACTGCCGCTAACTGAACCGGAAGCATAGGAATTGCTTATGATGCCTGCGTTCCCACCGACGAGTCCGCCGACGGCGCTGCTCCCGGTTACCGCGCCAGTTGCGTAAGAGTTCGTTACAATGTCGACGTTAAATCCAATCAGGCCACCTGCATCGAAGGAATTGATACCGCCACTTACTGTACCGGTCGCGTACGCGTTACTTACGTAGCCCGCGTTCTGTCCTATCAAACCGCCTATTGGGCCAGCGCTACCGCTTACATCACCGGTGGCATATGAGTTGACGACTGTGCCATTGCTAAACCCTATGAGATCCCCCACGGCAGCGGTGGAGTTTCCGTTTACGATCGATGTGGCATAGGCGTTGGTGACTGTGCCGGAGTTCCATCCGATCAACGCCCCTACAGCATTGGATCCGCCGTTCACACTTCCACCGATGAGACCGACGTTCTGGACCAATCCACTGTGCCCGACCAGCACTCCGCCGACATCACCGAAAAGACCAACATAGTTGGAGGATGGCAAATTAATCGTAAGATTTGAGATTGTATTGCCAAGCCCTTGGAACGCTCCTGTGAACCCGCTGCCAGAGTTTAGAATGTTACCCGCCCCGTCCGTCCCGATCGGCGTCCAGTTCGTCACGCCTGACGCATTGAGCGGCAGCGCTAGGGCGTAATTGCCTGAAAGGCTTGTACCTGAATTGTTGATGTTCTGCAGGTCGCTCACCGAGTAGAGCAGTGTATAGGCTTGGTTGTTGATGGTGAGCGACTGGCCTGAGTGCGGCGTACCCGTGAATTGCACGCTGGCGCCGTTATTGAAGGAGATGAGCGGCGCCGCGGTCGCTAGCGGATTGGTGGCGGCGTTCAGCGCCAATCCGCCCGCCCCCATGACATTGATCGAGGCGTTGAAGATGATGGCGTTGTAGGCGTCGATAGTCAGCGTGTTGCCGCTGCTCCAAGAGATCGGTGCATTGATGGTGATGTCGCCGGCGCCGGGGGCCGTGGTTCCTTGCCCGCTCGTGCTGCCGTCCGAGTTCGTGAACACGATGACGTTGTTGTTGATGAGGCCCGCCGCGATCGTTGCGGCGCCAGTTGTGTCGATGGTCAGGTTGGTCGGGTCGAGCAGCCAAGTGCCGGTCTTGCCGTTCGGTGCCGAGGTATTGACCGCGCCGGTGAAGGCGAGCGTGCCGCCCGAGGTCTCGACGAAGCCGCCGTTGCCGCCCTGGGCGCCGCCGCGCGCCAGGATGGTGCCGTAAAACGCCGTTGCGAGATCCGACCAGACGCTGACCTTGCCGCCGTTGCCGGAAGCGGTCGCCGAGGCGTCGATGACCGTCGCCGCGTCGATCGTGACGGTGCTCGCATTCGACACCGTCTGCGACGCCGACGCCACGCTTTGATTCGCAACTTGATTGGTAGTTTGGCCCGCCGCGGGATTCGCAGTCCCGCCCGCCGCCAGATTTGTATTCGGACTGCTGCTGCTTGCGGTGACACTGCTCCAGGGAGCGGCGCCCGCGGTGCCAGCGCCCCAGATGTCGTTGCTCGCATTCGCGCTGCCGTTCGCGCTGCTGGCACTGGCGCTGGTTTCGTTGGCGCCGTTGCCGTTGCCGCCAATCACTACCGTACCGCCGCCGGCGTTGCCCGACGCATCGATCGTGGCGCCGTTGAGCGCGATGTTTTCGCCGTTGATCAGAACCGTGCCGCCGGTGGTTCCCTGGCGCCGGCCGGCGGCGGACAAGTCGCCCGACACCACGACAGTCTGTGTCGGCGCGCCGGCCGGCTTTTGGCTGGCGGTCGCCGCCGACAGCACGATCATGCCGTTATGCGTGCCGATGCTGTTGGCCTCGATTACGCCGGTATTGTTGATGACGGAATCCACCACCTGGCGCGCCGCCACCGCGGTGAGCTGCACCGTTCCGCCGTTCGCTTTGATTTTGCCTTCGTTGCTGACCAGCGATTTGAGCGGCTGGCCGGTCGAGACGTCGATCACCTGCGAGGCGATGGAGTCGTCGACGTTGAGCTGAATGAGCCGGTCGCCGTAAAGGTCGAGCGCGAACGTGTTGGCGGACGCGAGGCCGACGCGGCCGAGCCAGGCGGTGATCGTACCGGTATTGCGCACGCCGGGCGCCACCAAGGCGGCGAAGCCGCCGCTCTTGGCGGTGATGGTGCCCTGATTGACGATCGAAGCCGACGGATTGCCCGGGATCGTGAAATTATAGCGCCCGGCCATGAAGTCGGCATTGCTGATGTTGTTCGTGGTGGCGAGCAGGCTGCCGACGTTGATCTGCGCGCCTTGGCCGAACAGAATGCCGTTGGGATTGACCAAGAACACGCGACCGTTCGACGTCAGCGAGCCATCAATCTGCGACGGGCCCAAATTGCCGGTGACACGGTCGAGCTCGGCGGAGGTGGCGTTCGGCATCAGGATTTGTACGCGCTCGCCGTTGCCGATGTTGAAGGTCTGCCAGTTGATGATGGCGTTCTGGCTCGATTGATTGATGACGACCGAACTCGTGCCCTGGCCATTGATCGTGGCGTTGCCATTGACCACCGTGCCGTTGTTCGGTCCCGCGAGAGTGGGTCCGCTCGCCGTCGCTGCGACCGCTAGCGCGAGCAAGATTTTTTGCCGGCTATGCATGCGATGCGCTCCTAGTACCTCGCCGAGACGATGAAAAAGAACCGCCGATCGCTGCCCTGCCCTTCGATGGCTTTCGCGAAGCACAGATCGGCGTCGATGTGATTGATCCAGCTCAGACGGATGCCGACGCCGGCGGAGGCGCCGTCCACCATGCTCGCGGGAGCGAAGACCGTACCGCGCGTATAGAGTTCGCCCCAGTCGACGAAGCCGTACAGTTGGTCCTGCGTCAGCCCCAGCATCCAGGGCGGCGGCTTGCGGATGTCGTAACGCAGCTCGTCGCTCGCCTCGATGCAGGAATCGCCGAGAAGCTGGGAGGGATCGAAGGCGCGGCCGAAGAAGCGGCCGCCATAGCCGCATTGCTCCGGCACGAGAAGCGGCGTGAAGGCGTCTTGGGCGTAGATCGCACCATAGACGGAAAAATCGCCGAACAGCGGTTGAGTGCGGCCGAAAAACATTTCGATCTTGCTGAAATCGACGCGGCCGCCCGGGTGCGAGGCGAGCAGATTGTCGTTCGACGTGCTGCCAAGGCCGTCGATGCCATGGCTGAACACGGCATAGAACTGATTGATGCCCTGGAACTGATCGGCGAAATCGGCGTCGACGCGCACGCGGGTGCCGCGCAGCCGATCGTCGTTGAATGGCGCGCCGAGCATGTTGCTTTCGTTGTCGGAGGCAAAGCCCAGCGCCGTGAGCGTCAGGTTGCGTTCGCGGGAGCGGATGAACGGATAGGCGAAACCGGCGTCGCCGGCCGGGCCGAGCGTGCGGTTTTGCAGCGTCTCGAGCTGAACGGTGCCGGGCGCACCCCAGGCGTAGCTGCCGTCGGCGAAGAAGGAGAACCCTTCCGCGGTGAGCACCTGCCGGTAATTGAAGGCCGCGAAGTTCAGCTCCTTGAGCGGCACCACGCCCGCATAAGTAAACGTCAGCGCCTGATGCCAACCGGTCGGATTGTTGAAGGTGACCGAGCCGTAATATTCGAACGGCCCTCGCTCCGGCGTGCCGCGATTGTCGATATGCGCGTTGGCATCGATGGGCTTCGCCGCGACTTCCACCACGAGCGTGGCGGCCGCCGGCGTATGCTTGGAGGGCCGCAAGCTGGTGGTGAATTTCAGCCCCGGCAGATCGCCAGCGAGCAACAAATAGCGCTCGATGGTGCGGATATTGGCCGGCCGCTGGGCGATGATCTGCGCCGCATAATGGCTGAAGAAATCGCGGTAACGCGACAGCACCGGCGGCCATTCGACCTTATCGATATAGCCCTCGACGACTTCGATCTGGACGACCGCGCCCTTCGGATCGAGCTGTTGCGGCGGCACGATTGCACGCGACAGCACATAGCCGTCGCTGCCGTATTTGGCGGTGATGTGCTGCGCCAACTCGTAAATTGCCGTGAGCGGCACGCTCTCGTCGATCAACTCGTCGTAGAGCGGCGCGAACTCCTGAGGGCCGTACACCGTCGAGCCGACGATGTGCACCCCGCGCACGCGCACCATGACTTTCTCGGCGCCCTTCGGCGCCACCGTGCTCGGCAGCGTGACGACCGCCCCGCCCGGCTGCGCCAGCGGCGCCGGCGGCTCCGCAAAGCGCTCGCGCAGGCGATCGGGGAATTGGCTCGGCGGAAACGGCTGCGCACCCGCGGCGGTCGTCAATAACGCCGCGAGCACACAACCGGCAAGCAGCCGTGACCCGGATACCATCTCCCGCGCCCCCCGGTGCGGAAGTTGTGCTCTTCGCCTCGCTCCCACACCGCCGCAACGGCTGCTGCGCAGAAGAGCCAACTCGGCGCGCTGCGTCGCGCGCCTCGTTTATTCACAATCGTTTCATTCCATCTGCGACGTTCGACATGAAATTCCCAGTGCCAGAACCTGACAAAATCAATTGCGCGCCAGCGTGCGCTTCTCCAAAAGCGCATTGACGTGGCGCAGCACGTGATCGGCGACGATGGCGTGGCCTTCGGCGGTCGGGTGGAAGGCGCCGCTTATCAGGGCCGCGTAAGGCGGCTGCAGTTCGTCGAACGACGAGATGCCTTCGCGGTGCGTATTGGCGGTGAGGAACGCATCGTTCGGATCGCGCGCCAGCCGCCAGTGATGACCATACGGCAAAACGCCGGCCGGCGAGTACGGCACGAACGCGTTAGTCGCGTTCGACACCCGCGGCATCGCCATGCTGAGCTGATCGGCCAGCGCGTGCTGCGGGTCGCGCGCGCAGATGCCGCGGCGGGCGAACTCCGGAATGTGGTCGGTAATCAGCTGGAAGCCGGTGCCGCTGCCGGTAGCCAGCCCCGCGGGGCAGCCGGGGCGCCGCGCATCGGTCATGCATTCGAGCCGGTCCTGCAGGCTGTGCACGAAATTCGACACTTCCTGGCTGCGCTGGCGGTCGTATCTGAATTTCGGAAACACATCGAGGCCGAGCGTCGGCTGCGCGCCGCAAACGTTTCCGGTCTCGTCGAACTGAATCGGCTCGTAGGCATTTTGCAGCACCCGCGACGGCTCGACGCCGAAGCCGTCGTTGAGCGCCTGCTTCACCGCTTCGATGCGGCGGTCGAGCACGCGCAGATAGGCTTCCGACACCGATGGCGGGAAACGGATCTCGTGGCCGATCAGTCCGACCACCGGGGCGATATCGGAGGCGGCGCCGGTGATCGCGTAGGCGACCATCGCACCGAAGCCGACGTCGTTGCCGCCGACCGAAAGCAGAACGAGATCGATCGGACGCTTGCGGCTCTCCGGCGCGCACCAGCGTTCGGCGAAAACCTGCTCGCTGATGGCGGTGCTGCCCTGCTTGTAGACGGGCAGACGATAGTTGGCCGTACGCGTGCGCCCGGCGCCGTTGCGGCAAATCAGGTTGCTGAGCTGATCGAATTGCGCCGGCACGCTCTTTTGCGCATTGAGCCCGCTCACCTCGTCGCGCGCTTCCGCCGACCCAAACAAGCCCTCGACGATGTCGGCGCCGGAGCAGGCCAGGCTGACGAAGGTGATGGCGCGGTGGCGGTCTTCCAGCGCCAAACCCATGCTGACACGGAACGGATAACCGTATTGCGAGCGGTGACAATCCGGGCTCAGCCATTGCGCGCGCGCCTGATCGAACGCATCGCGGAATTCGTGCGAATCCGGCTCGTAGATCAGACCCTTTTCCTCATCCGCCATGAGGCGCTTGGGCAAGGCCTTGGGATTGAATTCGTCGGCCGACGCGACTTCGTAATTATTCGGCGTGATATTCTTCTTGCCGCCGTTCATGGCGGCAAAGCTGCGCAGATTGACCGGGTCGTACAGCATCTGCCGGGAGTCGCTGAAGGTGACCGGCCGGTCCGGATTGCTTTCGCCTGACGCGAAGCTGTCGCCGAGCGCGACGACGAACAGGTCCTCGACCACGACGTTCGGATCGGCAAGCTCGGTGCCGCTCGGCAGCCGCACCGAAACCGACACGCCCGACGCGTTGCGGTCGAGCGCGAACGGCACTCGCTTGATGACGAGCTTGGCACTGCACGGCTGCGAGCGCGTCTCCGCGGCGCCGCCGCGGCGCGGCGTCCAGCGCCACACGCAATCGCCGGTGCCGGCGGCGGCAAGCTGGTCCGGCGCGATGTGCACGACGACGGTATGCGCGTCCGGCAGGATGTAATCTTCCCGCGCGGTGCCCCAGGAATATTGCCGGTCGCAGGTTGTTAGATAGTGGCGCGGCCGCGCGTTGCGGTCGTAGCACGTGACGTCGACGGTTTGCGCGGCCCAGCCGAGCCGGCGCGCTTCGAAATGCGGCCCTGCAGTGCGCAGGCAGGAATCCGGCGTGGAACTGTTCTTGCAATCGGGATCGTTGAGGCGCCGCTCCAGCCGCCAGATGATATTGCTGGGCAGCGGCTGATCGGGCGCGCCGCGCACCGCTTCGAAGGCTTTCTCCTGCACGTCGAAGGACGCGCTCCGCTTGAAGAAGCGGTACGGATTTTCGACTTCCCAGATCAGATCAGCCGCCCGACTGACCGATACGTCAAAGCACAGCTGCGCAGCCACCAACGTGGCCGCGGCCACAAACGCCTCACCCCGCATCGCCGCCTCCCTGGGCTGCTGATGGAACCGATAGTAGCGGTAGTGGAACTTTCCTGTCCATACAGAACTGCGGTTGCGAGCGGCATTTTTTGCCCCGCGGCAAGGCAAAACGTTGGAAGCCGCAAACGGAAGAATCTATCGATAAATCAGATCGTTGAGCGATCTTCAGAAGGCTGCGCGCGGCGCCATACGCCTTGCTATGCGCAAACAGGCCGAGACGGTTCTGCTCAAGGGCCGAATCAGCCCTTGGCGCGCGGCTCGCGATGGATCGGGTCGACCCAGAGAACGGTCTCGGGCTTCTCCGCCGGCTCGATGTCGAGATTGACCGCGATCGCCTCGCCATCGCTACGCACCAGGACGCATTCCAGCACCGCGTTCGTGCTTGCGTTGATCTCCTGATGCGGCACGTAGGGCGGCACGAAAATGAAATCGCCGGGACCGGCTTCGGCGACGAATTGCAGGCGCTCACCCCAGCGCATGCGGGCGCGGCCGCGAACAACGTAGATGATGCTTTCGAGATGACCGTGATGGTGCGCGCCGGTTTTGGCGTCGGGCTTGATGGTTACTGTGCCGGCCCAGAGTTTTTGCGCGCCGGCACGGGCGAAATTGATCGCCGCCTTGCGGTCCATGCCCGGCGTCGAGGGCACGTTCGGGTCGAGCTGATTGCCCGGAATGACGCGCACGCCGTCGTGCTTCCAGCGGTCCGCAGCGGCCGGAGCATGCCGGGGTCGATCGCGTTCGTCGATGGCAGCCATCACGCTTGTATAGCACGGACCGCTTGGGAATTTGTCACGGGCAGCCGACCAATGCAAAAGGGGGCGACGACGTTCGCCCCCTCCTGAAAGTCCTCCGCGTCGCCTTTAGCGGTTCAGGCAGTGATAATAGGCGTTCCAGGACACCAAGTTCCTCTGACCGGCGGCGAGCTTGCACTCCGGATCTTTCGCTTGCTCCAACCTAGCCTGCGCGTAAAGGCGGCGCCGGTCCTGTACAGAAGCTTGCGGGGCCGGGCCGTTGCAATGATAGTAGGCATTCCAAGACACGAGATTTCTCTGGACATTCGCCATCTTGCAGTACGGGTCTTTCGCCGGCCCCGCCGGCGTGCGTGCGACTACGTGCGAGGGCCGCGGTGCCGGTCCGAGGCAGTGATAGTAGGCATTCCAGGACACCAGATTTCTCTGGCCGGCGGCCATCTTACAATACGGGCTCTTCGCAGGCGCCGCCTGAGCAGAACTCGTCACGGCCGGACTCATCGCAGCGGCCAACACCAGGGCTGAAGCAGCAAACAGTAATTTCTTCATAGTGTTCCTCCTGTCCATTTCCTCCCGGCACCCTTTGCCCCGGAGGGGCATGGCGCGCCGGTTTTTGCAGGTTCGGCGCCAGCTGGCGCGCTCGCGCCGATGTCGCTCCCAACCCGAGTTTAGCCCAACTGCAACGCTTGTATACGAAAAATTTATGTCTAAGAGCGTTATTTTTACGGGAAAGTTTCGTTGCGGACACGAAGAAAAGGGGCGGTCGGCGGTAGGATGCCAACTCAACTCACAAGCGGCCAATCTGTAAGCGCGGTACAAAGCCGCAGGTTGAAGCGGCGTCCGTCAAGTGAAAGAACACACGCAAAGCCTAAAGGCGCGCGGCACCGCTCTTGGGCGCTATCGTTTCGCGAATGCCGTTGCGCGCGTAAAAAGTCCTACGCCGCGACGAACTTGTAACCGTCATCCCATCGCTGCACGCGGCAGGTCGATGGCGCCGGAAAATGGCTTGCGCACATGATGGTCGGCTCGCCGCAGAAGCGGTCGAAAACCGTGCGCCGGGTTTGTCCGGCCTGCCGGGAATCGTAATCCACCATCATGCCGAGCTCGGGATACCGGCCCTGCAGCGGCGAATGCACCATGTCGCCGGTGATCAGCGCGTCGGCGCCGGCACGGCCCACCAGCACGGAAAAATGATCGATGGTGTGGCCCGGGGTCGCAATCAGCCGGACCTGATCCTCGAATGCGAAATCGCTGCGCACGATCTCTTCGCGCTTGGCGGCGACAACCGGCAGCACCGAGTCGGTGATCCACGGCACGCTCTGCGGATTGTCCCGCGCGCGCTCCGTCCAATACGACAGCTCGCGATCCGCCATGATGTAGCGCGCCTTGGGGAAAGTCGGCACCCAGCGGCCGTTTTCCAGCCGCGTATTCCAGCCGACATGGTCGCCGTGCAGGTGCGTACACATCACGTAGTCGATGTCGTTGACGCTCAGGCCGATGGCGCCAAGCCCGCGCTCGAAACGGTCGCTGTCGAGCATGTTCCAGAACGGCCGCGTCGGGCGCGGCTTGTGATTGCCGACGCAGGCGTCGACGAGGATGTTGTGATGCGGCGTCCTGATGACGAACGCCTGGATGCAGAAGACCAGACTATTGTTGGCGGGATCGAGGAACGTCGGCTCGAGCCACGACCGGTTCTCCTCGAGCTGGCTTTTGGTCAGCGTCGGGAAAAATCCGAAAATCTCGAACCACGCGCCTTGCTGCTCGATGACCGGATGGATGGTGATGTCGTTGAGCATGATCGTGGTCGTCATCGCAATGCCCTCCTGGCCAGGAGCCCGCGATTATAGCGCGACCAGATCGCTGCAGCGGAAAAGATATTGGGCGTTGTAACGCAACTCACGCGAGAGTATGACATTATCGCAGCCTTTCAGGAGAGATTCCGGGATGATGGAGCTACTGCACAAAGTGGTTGCCTTCATGAGCGACGTCTGGGGCAAGGTATTGGTCAGCCTCCTCTCAGCTGCCGTTATTGCGATGCTCGGCCCTAAAAGATATGAAACTAAAATATCCAATCGATATTCATGCCGTAGGCATGAACCCACACAAAGACGAAAAAGAAGCAACTTTTGCGGCTCCTAAAGCAATAGAGAAAATTTATCATCGAGATATTCTAAAAGATCACAAACCTATAAAAATCGACTCCGACCTTATGGACCGGGCAGATCTCATTCTTGTGATGGATACGAAGTTATTTGACGGTCACAAGAGTACCTTTCCCCTCAACAAAACACACGTTTTAAAGAAGTTATTTTTGGGAGTTGATGAGGATATTGAAGACCCTTATCGAACAACTGGGCAAAGCGATCCAGAGACGCTTGCGCGCTATGATGTGTGTGCCGAAGAGCTCAAGAAAATAATCTCCGAAACAAGGAAAAATTGCTCAGGGCGCTGGATGAGATCTAACCAGCTCACTCCCCGCCGTTGTCCTCGCCCTCTTCCGAAATCCGCTCCACCGAAGCGACCCGCTCGCCGTCGGCGGTCGTGAACACGATGACGCCCTGGGTGGCACGGCCGGCGATGCGGATGCCGTCGACCGGGCAGCGGATGAGCTGGCCGCCATCGGTGACCAGCATGATCTGGTCGGTCTCCTCGACCGGAAACGACGCGACGATGCGGCCGTTCTTCTCGGTGACCGCCATGGCGACGATGCCTTTGCCGCCGCGATTGGTGGTGCGGTATTCGAACGACGAGGTGCGCTTGCCAAAGCCTTTTTCGGAGATCGTGAGCACAAACTGCTCCCTGGCGGAGAGTTCGGCGTAGCGCTCCTGGCCGAGCTCGATGGCGCCGGTTGCCTCCTCGACGTCGCCATTGCCATTGCCGCCGTTCTCGTCGGCCTCGCCGCTCATGCCGCGGCGTACCGCGTTGGCGCGCTTGAGATAGGCGGCGCGCTCCTCGGCGGTGACCTCGACGTGGCGCAGGATCGACTGCGAAATCAGCTTGTCGCCGTCGGTAAGATTGATGCCGCGCACGCCCATCGAGGTGCGGCCGGAAAACACCCGCACGTCGTCGACCGGGAAGCGGATGCACTGCCCGGCGGCGCTCGTTAACAGTACGTCATCGTTCTCGGTGCAGATCTGCACGTCGACGATGGAGTCGCCTTCGTCGAGCTTCATGGCGATGATGCCGGAGCGGCGCACGTCGGCGAAATCCGACAGCTTGTTGCGGCGGACGGTGCCGCGCGTGGTGGCGAACATCACGTCGAGCGTGCTCCAGGTCGCCTCGTCCTCCGGTAGCGGCATGATGGTGGTGATGGTCTCGCCCTGCTGCAGCGGCAAAATGTTGATCAGCGCCTTGCCGCGGGCCTGCGGTGCCGCCTGCGGCAGCCGCCAGACCTTTTCCTTGTAGACCTGGCCGCGCGACGAGAAGAACAACAGCGGCGCATGCGTCGAGGCGACGAACAGCCGGGTGACGAAATCCTCCTCGCGGGTCTGCATGCCGGCGCGGCCTTTGCCGCCGCGGCGCTGCGCCCGGTAGGTCGACAGCGGCACGCGCTTGACGTAGCCGGCATGGGAGACGGTGACGACCATATCCTCGCGCTGGATCAGATCTTCGTCTTCCATCTCGCCTTCCTGATCGATGATCAGGGTTTTGCGCGGGGTGGCGAACTGATCTTTGATGGCGGTGAGTTCGGCCTTGACGATCGCCTGGATGCGGGCGCGCGAGCGCAGCACGTCGAGGTAATCGGCGATCTCGTCGGCGAGCTTGTCGAGTTCGGCCTTGATCTCGTCGCGGCCGAGCGCGGTGAGGCGCTGCAGCCGCAGATCGAGGATGGCCTTGGCCTGCTCGGCCGAGAGCCGGGTGGTGCCGGCCTCCGACACGCTGTGGCGTGGATCGTCGATCAACGTGACCATGGCGGCGACATCGCGCGCCGGCCAGTCGCGGCTCATCAACTGGTCGCGCGCTTCGTTGGCGTCCTTGGCGGCACGAATGAGCCGGATCACCTCATCGATATTGGCGACCGCGATGGCGAGGCCGACCAGGATGTGGGCGCGGTCGCGCGCCTTGCCGAGCAAATGCTTGGTGCGGCGGTAGATTACCTCCTCGCGGAACGCGATGAAGGAGGCGAGCAGGTCCTTCAACGTCATCAGCTGCGGCCGGCCGCCCTCGAGCGCCACCATGTTGGCGCCGAACGAGGATTGCAGCGCGGTGAAGCGGTACAGCTGATTGAGCACCACGTCCGGCACCGCGTCGCGGCGCAGCTCGACCACCACGCGATAGCCGTCGCGGTCGGATTCGTCGCGTAGCGCGGCGATGCCTTCGATCTTCTTGTCGCGCACCAGTTCGCCGATGCGCTCGACCAGATGCGCCTTGTTCACCTGGTAGGGAATCTCGCTGAACACGATCGCTTCGCGCTCGCCGCGCAAGGTCTCGAACTGCATCTTGCCGCGCATCACGATCGAACCGCGGCCGAGATGATACGCGGCGCGAATGCCCTGGCGGCCCAAAATGATGCCGCCGGTCGGGAAATCCGGGCCCGGTACGATGGCGATCAGGTCGTCGATGGTGAGCCCGGGGTCGTCGATCAAGGCGATGCAGGCGTCGATCACCTCGCCGAGATTATGCGGCGGAATGTTGGTCGCCATACCGACGGCGATGCCGCCGGCGCCGTTGGCCAGCAGATTGGGAAAGCGTGCCGGCAGCACCACCGGCTCGCGCTCGGAATTGTCGTAGTTGGGCTGGAAATCGACGGTGTCCTTGTCGAGGTCCTCGACCAGCGACTGGGTGACCCGCTGCAGCCGCACCTCGGTGTAGCGCATCGCCGCCGGCGCATCGCCGTCGACCGAACCGAAATTGCCCTGGCCGTCGATCAGCGGCAGGCGCATGGAAAAATCCTGCGCCATGCGCACCAGCGCGTCGTACACCGCCTGATCGCCGTGCGGATGATATTTACCGATGACGTCGCCTACGACGCGCGCCGACTTCCGGTACGGCTTGTTCCACTCGTAGCCGTTCTCATGCATCGAGTAGAGGATGCGGCGATGCACCGGCTTGAGCCCATCGCGCGCATCGGGCAACGCGCGCGCCACGATCACGCTCATGGCGTAATCGAGGTAGCTCCGCTTCATCTCCTCGGTGATGGAGACGGGGCGAATGTCGTTGTTGCCGGTCTCGCCCGGCTCTCTGTCGTCGTTGTCGGCCAAGGTACTCTCGTGAAGTCTTGCAGGTCGTTCTGCTTAGCTGATTCAAGCCCCGCGCGCCACCCGCAAACGGCCCATTCGGCACGCTAATTTCATATGGTGATTCAGTGGCTTAGGATCAAGTCGTGACGCACGCCGCCGGTGCCGCCCGGGACGGCTCGGAAACCGGGAAATTTGGCTGACGGGACGGCCAATTTGGCGCTCAAAACGTCGGCTGGATATAACACCGTGCGCGTTGCGCGGCGCATCGCCGCCGCATCCGAGCCTTCGCCAAGTCTCAGCCATGGTCCTCGACTACGTCATATCGGCGCTGGTGACCTTGTTTGTCGTGGTCGATCCGATCGGATTGGCGCCGACGTTCATCGGCATCACCGAGGGCCTGTCCGTATCGTTGCGCCGCCAGGTCGCCGCGCGCGCGGCGCTGATCGCCGGCGCGATCCTGATCGGGGCGGCGCTGATCGGCGATTGGCTGTTGGCGCGGCTTGCCATCTCGCTGTCGGCGTTCCGCATTGCCGGCGGCCTGTTGCTGTTCTCGATCGCCACCGAGATGGTGTTCGGCGTGCGCATGCGCCGCGAAGGCGAAGCCGCCGAGCAGGCCTTGGAGGAGCGGGCGCGCAACATCGCCGCCTTTCCTTTGGCAATCCCGCTGATGGCCGGACCGGGCGCGATCACCGCGACCGTGCTGCTGGCCGGACGTTCCGGCCACGATCCGCTGCTGCTCGGGCTGTTGCTGGCGGTGGTGGTTGCGGTCGCCGCGTCCTGCTTTGTCGCTTTCCTGTTCGCGGCGCGGATCGGCCGCATGATCGGCGTGACCGGCAATATCGTGCTCTCCCGCCTGCTCGGGGTGCTGCTCGCGGCGCTCGCGGTGCAATATGTGGTCGACGGCATCCGCGCCGTGCTCGGCTGAGCGCGAATTCATCGCTCGTTAACCATGACAGGTCATGCTTAGGTAGACCGCGTGTCAGCGCGCCACGCCAACAAACAACATCAAGACCGCTGCATAAGCTTTCATCGCCCATGGACTATCAAACAAACAATGCAGCATGGGAGCCGGCCTTTCGCATCCGCGCCGCGGAGCCTGCCGATGTGCCGGCGCTGATGCGGCTCAAGCGCTTATTGGCGGAAGCCGAGGATTCCTTGCATGCCGTGCGCGCCAGCGCCGCCGACTGGCTGCGCGACGGTTTCGGACCGCATCCGGGATTTAGCGCCTATGTGGCCGAGGTAGGCGGAGCCGTCGTCGGCATGGCCACCTACAGCCGCCGCATCATCACCGGCTGGAACGGCCCCGTCGTGTTCCTGCAGGATTTGTTCGTCGAGCCCGCTCATCGCCGGCAGGGCGTCGCCGCCGCGCTGATGGCGCGCGTGGCAGCCTTCGCCGGCGAGATCGGCAGCCCGATCGTCGAGCTGACGGTGCGGGCCGACAACGCCGCGGCGCGGACGTTTTATGACCGAACCGGCTTTCAGCCGCTGCCGCAATGCCTCACCTACGTTCTGGCCGGGCCGGCATTGGACGCGCTCGCGCGCCACGATCAAGCCGGCAATGCGGCGCTCGCGCTTGCCAGCTGAGCCGGCTGCACCGCTGTGACATTCGCTCGAGCGCCAGCGCTCAATACCAATGCGGCTGCCAGATCATCAGCGCGAAGATCGCCAACACGCCGGCGAAAGCCGGCCAGCCCAGCCAGAACCAGATCCGATACAGGCGGTAATACCGCTTGGGCAGCGGCTTCGACTTGATCGCCGCCTCGTGCGCGAGATCGCGGATGCGCATCTGGATGAACACGACCGGCAGCCAGCACAGCCCGACCAGCACATAGAGCCAGAGCGACGCCACGATCCAGGATTCGTTAAGCGGCGTGAGCCCGATCGCCCAGGCCAGCGCAAAGCCGCTGATCGGCTGCACCACAACCGCGGTCGCGATGAACACGAAGTCGGCGATCACCACGAAGCGCGCCACCAGCGCGATCACGCCGGGATGGCCGGTGCGGTGCGCCTTGAACATGAAAAATGCGATGCCGAGCCCGGTGCCGAACAGCACCGACGCGCCGATCGCATGCACGAACTTGATGGCGTAGATGACGTTCAGATCCATGATTGCTCGTCCGCAGTGGCAGGCGTCGGCAGCATCCTCAGCTGGGCGGGCGCGAGCGCAGCGAACACGCTGAGCCGATCAAACCCATAAGCGCCGGTGACTGAAGAATCCCCATGGCGGCGTCATTGCGGCAAGCCAACGGGTCCGGCCCGAAGTGGCCGGCCCGATGACAAGCGCCGCGACACGCTGTCTTGCGCGATGACCGCCCAGCCGGCCTCGCTCTGCGCGCGACGGCGCGCCGCTTGTCGATCAGAACGGAATTTCGTCGTCCATGTCGCCGCGCCCAGCGCCAGCGCCGGCGCCGGCGGCGGCGGCGACTTTGCGCGTCGGGCCCGATGCGCCGAATTCGCCGCCTTGGTCGGCGAAATCGCCCGAGCCGCCTGCCCCCGCGCCGCCGGCGCGGTCGAGCAGGGTCAGCTCGCCGCGAAAGCCTTGCAGCACCACTTCGGTTGAGTAGCGATCCTGGCCGGACTGGTCCTGCCATTTGCGCGTCTGCAGCGCGCCCTCGATGTAAACCTTCGAGCCCTTTTTCAGGTATTGCTCGGCGATTTTGCACAAATTTTCATTGAAGATCACGACGCGGTGCCATTCGGTGCGCTCGCGCCGCTCGCCGGTCGCCTTGTCGCGCCAGCTGTCGGAGGTGGCGAGCCGCAGATTGGCCACCGGCCGGCCATCCTGGGTACGACGGATTTCGGGATCGGCGCCCAAATTGCCGATCAGGATGACTTTGTTGACGCTGCCCGCCATGGCTTGCTCCGTTCGCTCTGTACTGTCCGTATCGCTGCTGTCTCTACACGCGCGCCGCCAACGACCCTACTGGCCGGCCGGCCCGCCGCAAGGCCGATTGCACCGCCAACGGCCTTAATCCACATGGATCGGCCCGGCGCTGTCGCAAGTGCGTATACGTTCTTATTTTGTTCGCGAGGCGGAAGCAAGCGAAAGCTGGGAATAGGTCGCGGCGCCGGGGAAGCTCATCGTCGGCCTGGCAAGCCGCAACGTGGCGGCGAGCGGCTGTCGAAAATCGCCCGTTGTGGCATTTGGGTAACATCATTTCGAAGTTGGATCAGATACTTATTGGCCTCTACAGGGAACCCACGGCCGCACACACGCCGGCCGTAGCAATGAAGCCGAAGAATTTCGGGACGACGACGGACAGGAGTTTAAGTATGAAGCGGATTGTTTTGGCCGCCGCAATGGCGTTCAGCGCAGCCCCGGCACTCGCTGCCGATCTTCCGGCACCGCCGCCGCCACCGCAAGCACCGGCGGCTTACGTGCCGGTCGCGGCGCCAATCTACAACTGGGGCGGCATCTATGTCGGCATTAACGGCGGCTACGGCTTCGGCCAGAGCGCCTGGACTCCAGCGGGGACCGTCGGCACCGGCAACTTCGACGTCACTGGCGGACTCGTCGGCGGCACGATCGGCGCCAATTTCCAGACCGGGGAATGGGTCTTCGGCGTCGAGGGCGACATCGACTGGAGCGACATCACGGGCAGCACGACCAATACGACGACTTGCGCGCCCATCAGTTGCACGTTCCAGACGTCAAACGACTGGCTCGGCACGGTGCGCGGCCGCGTCGGCTATGCGTTCGACCGCGTGCTGGTCTACGGCACGGGCGGCGGCGCGTTCGGCGATATCAAGGCGAGTATCAGCAATGTCCTCGGCTCAGCTTCGGCTACCAGCACGGAATTCGGCTGGACCGCGGGCGGCGGCGTCGAGGTCGGCATCACGCCGAACATCACCGCGAAGATCGAGTATCTCTTCGTCGATCTTTCGAACGGCTCGCTCGCCTGCACCGCGGCGGCTTGCAATGGAGGCACTGCCGCCGTCCCGGTCTCGTTCGACGCGAGCCTGGTCCGCGGCGGCCTGAACTACAAATTCAATTTCTGAGAGGCGGTTTCGGCGTCCGCATAGCGTAACGGGGCGCACGGTATGCGTGGTTTGGTGGTTGGAATCTGCCTGATGACGGTGGCGGGTCCGGCGCCCGCCGCCGGTCTTCCGGCCGCACCGCCGCCGCAAGCGGCCCGCGACGTATGTTCCCGTCGTCGCGCCGGTCTATAATTTATTGGAGCGGCATTTATCTCGGCGGCAATTCGGCGACTTCTAAGATCGAAGGGGCTAGCGCGATCGATTTCGATTATCGCTTCCGCCGGCACGGAGACGGCAGTTGGGGTTGCTGCCAGGTATCGCGTACCGCGCTGGTTAGAAGCGAGCGGCAAGGGCCGGCGGGGTGCCGGCCCTTGTCTATTTCGAGGGCTGCTCCGGCGCAGCGCGTCTCGCCTTTTTCGGGCGAGAAAACCGGGCATAGCCTGCAAGCCGGACTGGCAATCCGGTAGCGTTCTTACTACGTTCGGCGGGTGCTTTCCCGAAAAGAGCTGCCCGTACCCGCGGCGGGATGGAACCGTTGCCGATGACCGACGCCGGCCTTGACAAGAACGAGAAAAACAAGAAAACCGCCCGCCCGGACCGCCGCGTCATCGCCATCCGCGGCGCCCGCGAGCACAACCTGAAAGATGTCGATCTCGACATTCCGCGCGACGAGCTCGTGGTGTTCACCGGCCTGTCCGGCTCGGGCAAGTCCTCGCTTGCCTTCGACACCATCTACGCGGAAGGCCAGCGCCGCTATGTCGAGAGCCTCTCCGCCTATGCCCGGCAATTTTTGGAGATGATGCAGAAGCCGGACGTCGACCAGATCGACGGCCTGTCGCCGGCCATCTCCATCGAGCAGAAGACCACCTCGCGCAACCCGCGCTCCACCGTCGGCACCGTCACCGAGATCTACGACTACATGCGGCTCCTGTGGGCGCGCATCGGCGTGCCCTATTCGCCGGCCACCGGGCTGCCGATCGAGAGCCAGACCGTGTCGCAGATGGTCGACCGCATCATGGCGCTGCCGGAAGGCACCCGGCTTTATCTGTTGGCGCCGGTGGTGCGCGGCCGCAAGGGCGAGTACCGCAAGGAGCTTTCCGACTATCTGAAAAAGGGCTTTCAGCGCGTCAAGGTCGACGGCAAGTTCTACGAGATCGCCGCGGTGCCGGCGCTCGACAAGAAATTCAACCACGACATCGACGTGGTGGTCGACCGCATCGTGGTGCGGCCGGACATCGCGACGCGGCTAGCGGATTCGCTGGAGACCGCGCTCAAGCTTGCTGACGGGCTGGCAGTGGCGGAGTTCGCGGACCCCCTCCCCAACCCTCCCCCGCAAGCGGGGGAGGACGTCGCGCCAACGGGTCGGCGCGAAGCGCCGCCCGATGACAAGCTCCGCGCGACAGGAGGGGGCAAGTCAGCTGATAAGAAAGTCGCGAAAATTCACGACAAGAGCGGGCCCGAGCGCCTGGTCTTCTCCGAAAAATTCGCCTGCCCGGTGTCCGGCTTCACCATTCCGGAGATCGAGCCGCGGCTGTTCTCGTTCAACAATCCGTTCGGCGCCTGCCCGAAATGCGGTGGGCTCGGCGTCGAGCAGCACATCGACGCCGACCTCGTCATCCCCGACAAGGAGCGCACCTTGCGCCGCGGCGCCATTGCGCCATGGGCCAAATCGTCGTCGCCCTATTACGTGCAGACCCTGCTCGCGCTCGGCAAGCACTACAAGTTCACCCTCGACACCAAGTGGAAGGATTTGCCGAAGAAGACCCAGGACGCCATCCTGTACGGCTCCGGCGACACCGAAATCCGGTTCTCTTACGACGACGGCCTGCGCGCCTACGAGACGCGCCGGGCGTTCGAAGGGGTCATCACCAATCTGGAGCGCCGCTTCCGCGAGACCGACAGCGAGTGGGCGCGCGAGGAGATCGCCCGCTACTTCACCGACGTGCCGTGCGAAGCCTGCAAGGGTTTTCGGCTCAAGCCCGAAGCGCTGTGCGTCAAGGTCGGCGGCCTGCATATCGGCGAAGTATCCGACATGTCGGTCAAAGCCGCAGCGCAATGGTTCACTGAGCTACCCCAGCGGCTGAGCGCCAAGCAGAACGAAATCGCCGTGCGCGTGCTGAAAGAAATCCGCGAGCGGCTGAAATTTCTGGTCGACGTCGGCCTCGAATATCTGACCTTGGCGCGCGCCTCCGGAACGCTGTCCGGCGGCGAGAGCCAGCGCATCCGGCTCGCCTCGCAGATCGGCTCTGGCCTGACCGGCGTGCTCTACGTGCTCGACGAGCCGTCGATCGGCCTGCATCAGCGCGACAACGCGCGCCTCCTCGAGACGCTGCGCCGGCTGCGCGACCTCGGCAACACCGTGATCGTGGTCGAGCACGACGAGGACGCCATCCGCGCCGCCGACTACGTGGTCGACGTCGGGCTCGGCGCCGGCGTGCACGGCGGCCATATCGTCGCGCAAGGCACGCCGGCCGACATCATGGCGAGCCCGCAATCGCTCACCGGCCAGTACCTCAACGGCGAGCGCGAGATCGCGGTGCCGGACGGTCGCCGGCCGCGCAATGCGCACCGCGTCCTGAAAATCGTCGGCGCCCGCGGCAACAATCTGAAAAACATCACCGTCGACATCCCGCTCGGCCTGTTCACCTCCGTCACCGGCGTGTCCGGCGGCGGCAAGTCGACGCTTCTGATCGACACGCTCTACAAGGCGCTGGCGCGCCGGCTGAACGGCGCCAGCGAGGCCCCTGCCCCGCACGACCGCATCGAAGGCATCGAGCATCTCGACAAGATCATCGACATCGACCAGTCGCCGATCGGCCGCACGCCGCGCTCCAATCCGGCCACCTATACGGGCGCGTTCACGCCGATCCGCGAATGGTTCGCCGGCCTGCCCGAGGCGCGCGCCCGGGGCTACGCGCCCGGCCGCTTCTCGTTCAACGTCAAGGGCGGCCGCTGCGAGGCCTGCCAGGGCGACGGCGTCATCAAGATCGAGATGCACTTCCTGCCCGACGTCTACGTCACCTGCGACGTCTGCAAGGGCAAGCGCTACAACCGCGAGACGCTCGAAGTGCTGTTCAAGGGCAAATCGATCGCCGACGTGCTCGACATGACGGTCGAGGAGGCGCTCGATTTCTTCAAGGTGGTGCCGCGGGTGCGCGACGTGCTGATGCTTCTGCACCGCGTCGGCCTCGACTACATTCACGTCGGCCAGCAGGCGACGACGCTCTCCGGCGGCGAAGCGCAGCGCGTAAAACTCGCCAAGGAGCTCTCCAAGCGCGCCACCGGCCGCACCCTCTACATTCTCGACGAGCCGACCACCGGCCTGCATTTCCACGACGTCGCCAAGCTCCTTGACGTGCTGCACGAGCTGGTCGAGAGCGGCAACAGTGTGGTGGTGATCGAGCACAATCTCGAAGTCATCAAGACCGCCGACTGGATCATCGACCTCGGCCCCGAAGGCGGCGACGCCGGCGGCGAAATCGTCGCCGCCGGAACGCCGGAAGCGATCGCGGCGGAGAAGCGCAGCTACACCGGGCAGTTCCTCAAGCCGGTGCTGGCCCGCGCCGCGGCGTCGAAGCGGAAGAAGCGCGTCGAGGCGGCGGAGTAGTTTGCTCTCCCTCTCCCGCTTGCGGGAGAGGGTCGGGGTGAGGGCGCGAGCAGCGTAGCTGCGAGCTGGAAGTCAGTGGTTGTACAGCCGTGGGGACACGGTGCTAAAAGCAAGTTATGGCCATGGATGTCGAAGCTGAAATTCGCGATCTGAAGCGCCGGGTAGACGAGCTTGAGGGCTCCTTCGGATTCCTGACCCGGCAGGTTCAGGGCGTCCACAGAGACCTATTGGCATTTGAGGAGAAGACTGAGGGAAAATTACGCGAGCACGACGCCCGGTTCGATCGGGTCGACGCCAAGATCGATGCGTTGGATCGCAAAATCGACGCCAGAGTCGATGGGCTGAGGCGGGACCTGCCCGGCATCGTCGGGGCCACCATGCGCGAAGTTCTCAACGAGACGCGGAAGAGATAGTGACGAGGTCCAGGAAGCGCGTCAAGCTGATCCACGAGGGCGGATACGCTGCCGAAGTCGAGGTCGAACTGCATTACGGCGACGAAAGCTGGTCGCCCACGATGTCAATGGACGATGCGCGCAAGCTCGAAGCCGTACGTCTCGCCTTACAGCATGGCGACCTCGCGCGAGCCGCCAAATACGGCCGCGTGTTCGAACTGACCCCAGTGGCCGCGAAATGACCAAACCCGCCGATTGGATCATCGACCTCGGCCCCGAAGGCGGCGACGCCGGCGGCGAAATCGTCGCCGCCGGGACGCCGGAAGCGATCGCCGCGGAGAAGCGGAGTTACACCGGGCAGTTCTTGAAGCCGGTGCCGGCGCGGGGTGTGGCGTCGAAGCGGAAGAAGAGAGTTGACGCGGCGGAGTAATTCACCAGCGCGGAAATTGTGAGTTCGCAAAGATGCCGACGTTCGATGACCTTCCAGATGACCCGGAACTTGCATTCTTGCAGCTGGAACAATCGTTCCGGAACGACCTGGCAACTGCCGTAAACAATAGCGATTACAACGAAGGTAATACGGAGGATTATCTGCGCTATATGGCTCGGACCCTGGCGGCCAGAACCGCACTCGAGCTAACAATACTGCAAAACTGGAGCACACCTGCTGCTCCGGACTTTGGCATGGATGTTTATAGAAATTTTCTGACTGACGTTGAACATCAGCGGACAGTCTTTGAAATTCGGCACAGTAGAAGGAATAAGGGCTTAACAGTTCGCTTTGATGCCACAGCTAAAGCAAAGTTGCGACATTATCTTAGTCGGATACGCGAGTTCGTTGACAAGCTGGAAATAGATGACTGGAAGCGCGACGATTTTTACAGAGCCATCAACGCACTTGAGTTAGAAATCGATCGCGATCGGTCGCAGCTCGGCGTATTTGGTGACTTCGTGGCCAAAGCCGGCGCAAATTATTGGCGATGCAGCAGAGAATGCAGAGCCGGTTAGGAAATGGATTGACTCCATTGCCCGTTTGATCTGGGGAGCGCAAATGCAGGAGCGGGTGCAAGCGCTGCCGAAGCAAAAAGACCGAAAGGAAATTTCGGCGCCCCCGAAGCAAATCCCCGCCCGAAAAAGGGAAGCGAGCAGTTTTGACGACGAAGTCCCTTTTTGAGGTAGCTGCGGTTGCGACCCGCTCGGATTGGCGTTGTGACCGTCACGACGAGACGGTGTTCGACGCGCACCGATGCCGAGCGACTGCATCGCGAATTGGAACCCGGCATTACTCCGAATGATCCTTCACGCGGCCGAGGCGTTTCGGGCACGCCGCGCCGCCCCACCTTCGCGGCGACGTGGCAGCGCGATCTCGCACAGGCGCCGCCAAACGTCGTCCAAGGCGTCGAGCCGTTGGCAGGCAGTCGAGGCGACGTCGAGGATGGCACGGCCTTCGTTGCTGTGGCCCTGCCCTTCCAGGCCGAAACCCATCAGGCACAAGGCGTGCGCGGCGGCGCTCGCTTCTCGGAGCGGCTCTTCCATGTCGAGCGCGACTGACGATAGCTTCGTGGCCGCGGGCGTTTTTGCGCTGGGCTTGCCTGCCGCGGGCTTCGCCGCGCGCATAGTTCGGCCGGCACGCTTGCGGGACATCTGCCGAGTTTGATCGACGGTTGGCATAAGGAAATTATCCGACAGCTCGGATGCTTCCGCCAGTCGGAAGTTTCCGACTAAAATCGGAATACCATTCAAGGACTTGATGGTGACCCGAAAAAGGGCAAAGCGCCGGGCCGTCCGAAGTCGGCGAATCGTGGCGGCGCTGCACCTTCGAAGCGATCCAGCATGCGCACCACTTTCCCTCGTCACCGCCGGGCTTGACCCGGCGGTCCATGCTGGTGCGCCGGCCGCATGGATTGCCGGATCAAGTCCGGCAATGACGATACCAACGGCCTCACCCTGAGGTGCTCGCGCGCAGCGCAGGCCTCGAAGGGTGCCTGCGCGAATGTCTCGGCCTCATCCTTCGAGGCTCGCTTCGCTCGCACCTCAGGATGAGGGTCTTGGTTTGTCGCCGCCGGCGAGAAGGTCGAGCCGGCCGGCGAGCGCATTGAGCTGCCAGGCGCGCGCCAGCGCCGCGGCTTTGGCCCAGGTCGGCGTCTGGTCGGGTAATTTCGGCAGCGGCGCTTTCCGGTTCATTGTGGCGATGGATTTGTAGAGCCGAAGCTCCGCCGCCTGTTTCGGGAAACGGCCGGCTTTGAGCAGCGCCTCGAGGCTGCCGTAGCGGCGGATCAGCGCCGCCGCGCCTGCCGCACCGATTCCGGGCGCGCCGGGCAATCGGTCGGACGGGTCGCCGCGCAGCGCGATAAAATCCGGCACCTGCTTCGGCTCGACGCCATAACGTGCGCGCACTTCCTCGGGCCCGATGCGCTCGGCGCCGCCGCCGCGCACCGGATAGAGAATGGTGGTGCGCGGCGAGGCCAGCTGGAACGTGTCGCGGTCGCCGGAAGCGACTAGCGCCTGCCCGCCCCGCTTTTCCTCGCCGGCGGCTGCGGCAGCGACGAAATCGTCAGCCTCGTAGCCGGCGCCGCGCGCATTGGCAAAGCCGCACGCAGTGACGAAATCGGGGATGACCGCGAGCTGCTCGATGATGTCGTCATCGAATTGCCTCCCACTCTGATAGGCCGGAAAGGCTTCGTGCCGATAGGTTTCCGCTTCCAGCGTGTCCCAGGCGACGATGACGGCGCGCGGCTGCTCGTCGCGATAAAGCCGCAGCAAGAGATTGGCGAAGCCGAGAATGGCGCCGGCCGGCCGATCGCCCTTTCGGCGGATCGTCTTCGGCAACGCGTGATAGGCGCGGTGGGCGAAGGAATCGCCGTCGATCGCCAGGAGTGGTCGGAGTTGCGTCCGGGGCGGCGGTTTCGGTTTTGGCGGCATCGTTGTCGCTCGTCATCACACCGGGCAGAGGGCGAGAAGCGTTGTCTTGCACTTAACATGACCTGGGTGATTCATGTTGACGTTTCGCCTGCAGACGTTTCCCGGATGCGGTGCAGCGCGAAGCGGTGCACCGCTGATCCGGGATCGTAACAAACACCAAGCCCGTGACGATCCCGGGTCTGCAGCGCGTCATTCCGCTTCGCTCCATGCCGCACTGCGCCCGGGAAACGGCCTTCATGGATTGCCGGGTCAAGCCCGGCAAGGCGCGGCGCTACAGCCGCAGCAGCGGCCGCTTGCCCTTTTCCTCGCGTGGCACTTTCACCAAAGCCTCGCCGTCGAGCACCACCTGCCGGCCGACCTTGCACACGCAGGTCAGGCGTGCTCGCGATTTTTCCGGCATCAGTTCGGCCACGGTGACGACAACCGTCACGGTGTCGCCGATCTTCACCGGGGCGCGAAAATTGAGCGTCTGCGCAATATAGACCGCGCCGGGCCCGGGTAGCCGCGTGCCGAGCACCGCCGAGATCAGGCTCGCGGTGTAGAGGCCGTGGGCAATGCGCCGGCCGAACGGCGTCCGGGCGGCGAAGTGTTCCGAGAGATGAATCGGATTGCGGTCGCCGGTGAGCTGCGCGAAGCCGACCACGTCGGACGCGGCAATCGTCTTTTTCAGCCGCTCGGTCATGCCGACCTTGAGGTCATCGAAGAACAGCGTGCGCAGCGGCGGCAGACTGGTCGGGAGTGCCATGAGGCACCATCTTAGCACGCTCGGCTTCACGCCGAGGTCCATGGTGCTCATGAAAAAGATCGGCTTCCTCTCGTTCGGTCATTGGTCGCCGTCGCCGCAGTCGCGGGTGCGGACGGCGTCGGACGCGCTGTTGCAATCGATCGAGCTTGCGGTCGCCGCCGAAGAACTCGGCGCCGACGGCGCCTTCTTCCGCGTGCATCACTACGCCCGCCAGCTCGGCTCGCCGTTCCCGCTCCTTGCCGCCGTCGGTGCGCGGACCAAGCGCATCGAGATCGGCACCGCGGTCATCGACATGCGCTACGAGAACCCGCTGTACATGGCGGAGGACGCAGGCGCAGCCGACATCATCAGCGGCGGCCGGCTGCAGCTCGGCATCAGCCGCGGCTCTCCCGAGCAGGTGATCGACGGCTGGCGCTATTTTGGCTACGCGCCGCCGGAAGGCGAAACCGACGCCGACATGGCGCGGCACCACACCGAAGTCTTTCTCGAAGTGCTGCGCGGCCAAGGTTTTGCCAAGCCCAATCCGCAGCCAATGTTTGCCAATCCGCCGGGGCTGCTTCGGCTCGAGCCGTATTCGGAAGGGTTGCGCGAGCGCATCTGGTGGGGCGCGGGCTCGACCGCCACCGCCGAATGGGCCGCCAAGGTCGGCATGAACCTGCAGAGCTCGACCTTGGTCTACGACGAGACCGGCGAGCCGCTGCACATCCAGCAGGCCGGCCAGATCCGCAAATTCCGCGAGGCCTGGAAGGCGGCCGGACACACGCGCGAACCGCGCGTCTCGGTCAGCCGCAGCATCTTCGCGCTGGTGGACGATCGCGACCGCGCCTATTTCGGCCGCGGCGGCGAGAACGAAGACACGATCGGCTTCCTCGGCGACAACCGGCGCGCCGTGTTCGGCCGCACCTACGCCGCGGAGCCGGACGCGCTGGTCGAACAGCTCAAGACCGACGAGGCGATCGCCGAAGCCGATACGCTCCTTCTCACCGTGCCCAACCAGCTCGGCGTCGATTACAACGCCCATGTCATCGAGGCGGTTCTCAAGCACGTCGCCCCTGCGCTCGGCTGGCGGTGAGGGCTAACTCGCCTCTGGCGCCGCGACGGTGCTCTGCCTATGCTCGCAAACAGCAACTGGGCAGGCTGCGGATCGGAGATTCGACGATGGCGAAAAAGGTACGCAAGAGGGTCGCTGCGAAGTCGCGGAAGCCGGCGAAAAGCGCCGCCAAGAAAACTGCCAGCGGGAAGCGCGCGCTAACCAAGCCACACCGCAAAGCCGCGGTGGCCAAGAAAGCAAAACCCGTCGCCAAAAAACCGGCGGTCGGCAAACCGGTGGTCAGTCAACCGGCCGCCGGCAAACCAGAAGCGAGCAAACCGGTGGCGGCCCAACCAGTGACAGCTCAACCGACACCCGGCCAACCCACGCGGCCGCGGCGGAATTTCGTGCAGAGAATCGAGCACAAGGTCGAAGACGCCGTCGAGGCGGTGTTCGACACGCTCACCGATGCCGAGCGGCTGCATCGCAAATTGGAGCCCGGCCTCGACCCCGATCAGGAGTGACGCTGCGCACCGGTCACCGTGAAGCGGCGCCGGTAAAGCTCGCCGGCCGCATGGATTGCCGGATCAAGTCCGGCAATGACGGGCTTAGAGGCCAGGACCAAGCGTTTTCTGCATATTAGCCGGCCCCCTGAGCCGCTTTCCGAGCCCATTTCCCTTTGTTAAACACATCGGCGACGGGAATAAAATCAGGCCGCGCAATGAGATGACAAAAAAGCGCCCCGTGGTCGGCGTGATCGGCAGCGCGCACAAGGCCGAGGGCCGCTTCGTCGCGCAGCGGGTCGGCGAGCGCAATCTGCGCGCGGTCGCCGAGGTCGCGGGCGCGCTACCGCTGATCTTCGCCGGCACGCCGGAGATCACCGACATCGGCGCCCTGCTTGAGGTGGTCGACGGCATTTTGCTCACCGGCGCGCGCGCCAACGTGCATCCCACCCGTTTCGGCATGGCCGAAGACCCACGCCATGAGCCGTACGACCACGACCGCGACGCGCTGGCGCTGTCGCTGATCGAGGCTTGCGTCGCGCGTGGCGTGCCGCTGTTCGGCATCTGCCGCGGCTTTCAGGAGATGAGCGTGGCGTTCGGCAGCTCGCTCCATCCGGAAATCCGCGAGCTGCCCGGGCGCATGAACCACCGCATGCCGCGGCTGCCCAACGGCGAAATCCATCCCGACCTCGCCGTGGTGTTCGCCGACCGCCACGAGGTGCGGCTTACGCCCGGCGGCGTGTTCGCCAAGCTCCTTGGCTGCGACACGATCCGGGTCAATTCGCTGCACGGCCAGGGCATTTTGGAGCCCGGCAAGCGCGTCGTGATCGAAGGCGTGGCCGAGGACGGCACCGTCGAGGCGATCCGCATCGCCGACGCACCCGGCTTTGCGCTCGGCGTGCAATGGCACGCTGAACACGCCGCCGACCGCAATCCGGTCAATCGCAAACTGTTCGAAGCGTTCGCCGCGGCGCTGAAGAAGTATCACAATCATCGTCATCGCCGGGCTTGACCCGGCGATCCATGCGGACGCCTGCCTCCTCGGAGAACGTTTGCCGCCCGTCGTTTTCCGCCCTTCAGCATGGACCACCGGGTCAAGCGCGGTGGTGACGAACTACAGCGTTACTCCCCCGTCCACTTCGGCGCGCGCTTGTTGAGGAAGGCGTCGAGGCCTTCGCGGAAATCGCTGCTCATATAGCACATCAGGATCAAATCCTCGCCCTCCTCGCGCGACAACCGGCGCATCAGGCGGGCGAGCGCCTGCTTGGTGGCATTGAGCGTGAGCGGCGCATTGCCGGCGACGGTGGCGGCGAGTTCGTCGGCGCGCTTTTGCAGCGCCGGCAGATCCTCGACCACTTCGTTGAGCAGGCCGACGGCGGCCGCCTCCTCGGCGCCGATCAGGCGTGCGGTGAAGATCAAATCCTTGACCCGGGCAGGGCCAACCAGGGCGGTCAGCCGGCTGATGTTCGACATCGACAGGCAATTGCCGAGCGTGCGCGCGATCGGAAAGCCCATCTTCACGTTCTTGGTGCCGATGCGCAGGTCGCAGCACGCGGCGATGCCGGCGCCGCCGCCGGTGCAGGCGCCGTTGATCGCCGCGATGGTCGGCACGCGGCATTGCTCGAGCTGGCCGAGCACGCGGTCGATGCGGGATTCGTAGTCGAGCGCGTGCTGCGGCGTGGTGAAGGCGCGGAATTGGTTGATGTCGGTGCCCGACGCGAACGCCTTGTCGCCGGCGCCCTGGAACACCAGCACCTTGATGGCGCGGTCCTCGTTGGCGCGCTCGCAGATCTGCGCCAGCCGCTCGTACATCGCGAACGTGAAAGCGTTGCGCGCCTGCGGCCGGTTGAAGGTGACGCGGCCGATGCCGTCGCGCAGGTCGAAGAGCAGGTCGTCGTTGGCTGTGGTTTGCTGATCCATACGCCTGTTCCGTGGCCGCGAATTGGCACGCTCGCTCGGTTCGGCCGAGCCGCCGCCCGCCTAATGCGCCGTGCTCGACTCGATGCCCTCGATATCTTCCAGCATGGTCTGGCCGAGATGCCGGATCGCCTCCGCCGTCAAGGCCGCCCATTGCTCCTTCGGGCCGAGCATGATGGTTTCGGCAAGGCTCTCGGAAATGCGCGCGACCATATCGCCGAGGTCGACGTTCTCCTGGCCCTCGATGCGTTCGCGCACCAATTCGTTGATATCGCAATGCAGGCAATCGCTCATCGAAATACTCCGTGATTTCGTAGGGCGGGCTCAAGCGTTAGCGAAGCCACGCGTTCGGCGACGAGGATTGTCCGCATGCGCGGCGCTTTGCGCGTTTGCCCGCCCTACAAATAGTTATCCGCCGACGTGTTTGCCCACGAACGTCACCATGCGGGCGAACAGGTCGCCGGTCTTGGTCAGGTCGGGCGAATGGCCGGCATGGCGATCCATGTCGATATAGTCGAGCGCAATGTCGCCGCCGGCCTTCCTGTAATAGGCGCAGAAGCGTTGCGGCTCGTTGCCGGCAAAATCGGAATCCGGGTCCTTATAATCGTGCTGCACGTCGTTTCGGCCCTGGTACCAGACGGCAGGCGGCAGCGCGACCTCTTCGCCGCGCTCGAGCGCCAGCAGCGGATTGCCCTCGGCCATGGCGGCTTCGCTGCCCCAATACGAATCGTGGCGCCCAATAATCGACTTGCCCCACTCCTTGCCGGCCGCAAGGTCGCGCTTGGCGTGGCGGTAGCGCGACAGCGGATTGATCACCGGCCAGGACATGATCACGCAGCGCACCGAGGCGTCCTGCGCAGCAGCGCCCGCCGGCAGCGCAATCGCGCCGTAGCGCGGATCGCGCGGTCGCATCGCCACCAGCATGGCCAAATGGCCGCCGCTCGACTGGCCTGACAGGCCGACGAGATCAGGCCGGGTCTTCAGGTCGCGCGCATTGGCCTTGGCCCAGCGCACGGCGTAATTGATATCCTGTACCGAGGCTGGATACGGGTCCTCGCTGCCGGAGCGGAAATCGAGCGCGATCGAGACGATGCCGTGCGAGGCCATGTATTCGTGGCGCAAATGCTCGGACAGGCGGTCGCTCATGCACCAGGCCCCGCCGTGGCACTCGACCAGCGCCGGGAACGGCCCCTGCCCGCGTGGTTTGAACACCCGCGCCAGGAGCGGCTTGTTACCGTGGCGCAGGTACTCAATGTCGCTCACGTCGTAGTCGGCAGTGGTTTTGGCTTCGAGGGTCGCGGTGCTCATGGCGCGGGGTCTCCTTGGGGTCGAAGAATAGTCTAGCCCGGTTGCGGCGCCGGTAAAATCGGCGGGACCTGCGACGGAGTAGCGGGATTCCGGCAGCAAATTCGGCCGCACCCCGGCTAAGGAGTGCCCATTTATTGCGGCTGTTCGTCCTCCGGCTCCTCCGGCGCGGGTTGCGAGCCGGGCGGACCGCCGGGCGCGCCCGCTGCGCCACCGCGCGGATCGTTTTTGTTGGCCGTGCACTTTGCCATGAACTGCGCGCGTTTGGGGCCAGCGAGCTTCTGCTGGTCGGCGTAGAACTTACACGTCGCGGCCTTCTGCTTCGGCGTCGCGGCGCTCGCTGGGGCGGGCAGCAACGCAAGGGATGGGGCCGTTAGCAAAACGGCCAATAAACCGGTCAGGAGCGTAGGGCGATGCATCGCGGACCTCCTCAATATCGGGGACCAAACTCCCGGCATTTTGCGGCGACAGTGCGGATCAGAGCGCCGGCAGGGATCGCCCGCCGCGGGTTTGGGGCATGGCGCAGGGACGAGATGGCGGGTTATGACATGATTCCCGAACAACGACAGCGCCGCCGCTCCGCATGCCTCCCATCGGCCAAAAAGTCAGCCCCGCCCTCACCCGCATTGCACCCGGCCTGACCGGAACCGCCGAACTGATCGTGGCGGCCGAGCACACTGCGCCATTCGTCGGTTCCGGCCGCATCGCCGTGCTGGCGACGCCGGTGATGATCAACTTGATCGAAGCCGCCGCGTTGGCAGCCGTCGAGCACCTGCTCCCCGCCGGCCATCAGAGCCTCGGCATCCACCTCGACGTCAGCCATACCGCGGCGACGCCGGTCGGGCTACGCGTCACCGCCAGCGCCGAGGTTTTGCGCCTCGAAGGCCGCACCATCACGTTCCAGGTCGAGGCGCGCGACCCGTTCGAGGTGATCGGCGGCGGCACCCATCAGCGCGTCGTCGTCAGTGTTGAGCGGTTCGACGCGCGCGTGCAACGCAAGCTCGCCGGCCCGCGCTGATCGCGCTCGAGGACTAGCGGCCGCGAAATCGTCAAGCTGCCTTTCAAGCAGCCTTGCGCGAGCGCCCGGCGAAGAGCCCGAGTACGACGAGAACGATGGCGGCGGCCGCGGCAGCGACGGCGTGCTTCATATGCATGTGCTGCGCGCCCGGAATGTAACCGGGCATGAAGCTCGGCAACGAGCCGGCCGGCGTCGTGTAATACATGACGGCAATGACGGCGCAGATAATGGCGAGAAGGAAAGCGAGCATTTTCATTTGCATCTGTCCCCGTTGTCACGCGCGCAGCCGCATGTCTAACCGGCCGGCCGGCGACGGGGTTAGCACGCGCCATCGGCATTGGCGAGGTCAACCCGGCCACAATGTGGGCGACGTTGAATGCGAAGTCTCTTAGCTTCTTGCGCCGCGGGCGTCCTCATGGTTCTTGACCGCGGCCGTGCGAATCTCCACTTGGGCAAGGGGCGGTGGCAGGAGCTTGGCGTTGCGCCACAATGTTGCCGATCGCCCAATCAGCAAACGCAACTTCTTGCGCAGGGCGGCCGCCCTGTGCGGCGTGATGGGCTTGTCGATGCCAGCCGCAATGTCGAGCTCCAGGTCTCACCCCGCGATGGATCGTGAAGTCGCAGGTGTGCTAGAGCCGGCGATCACGGCACTGGCGCCGGCAAGCGAGGTCGGCGGTCTCGCCGCTGCGGTGCGCATCGACGGCCGCACGTTGTTTTTCAATCGCGGCATCGCCGACGAACGCACCGAGCAGCCGGTTACCTCGGATTCACTGTTCAACCTCGCCTCCGTGCGCAAGGTGTTCGAAGCAACCCTCGTGGCCGAAGCGGTACTGCGCGGCGAGCTTTCGCTCGACGATCCGGTCAACAAATATGTCAGCGAGCTGCAGGGCGCGTATATCCGCCAGGTCACGATCGGCGAGCTCGCAACCCACACGTCGGGCCTGCTGTTGCCGACCGATCATCCGCCGTGGCCCGACGACTCCTATTCGCTGGCCCAGTTTCTGCGCATGCTGAATGAGTGGGCACCGCAGAACGGCGAACAGCCGGGCAAACAGCGCATCTATACGCACGCCGGCTACGTGCTGCTGCAGCTCGCGCTCGAGCGCCGCTACGATGTGCCGATCGGGCAACTGATCGAAGACCGCATCCTCAAACCGCTCGGCATGAATTCGACTTTGGTTCCCGAACGCGGGCCGGACAATCAGGCCGTGATGGCTGCGCAATTCATGCGCCGAACGGTGCAAGGCTATTCGGCCGACGGCATGCCGATCGGCGCGCCGGGCAATCAGCAGAGCTATTTCGACTTTCCCGGCACCGGGCAGATGTTCTCGTCGGCGCGCGACCTCGCCATTTTGGTCGCCGCCTGTTTGGACGACGAAGCCTTCGATCCGCATATCCGCAAGGCGCTGCAATTCACCCAGCACGAATTCTTCCGCGTCGACGCACAATATGGCCAGGCCATGGCGTGGGAGGTCAATGAACTCGCCGGCCCGACCATTGTCGACAAGCCGGGCGGCCTCAACAACGCCTCGGCCTATGTGGGTCTGGTGCCGGAGCGCAAGCTCGGGCTTGTCATTCTCTCCAATCGCGGCGACATCCATCCGTACGACGCGGCGCGCACTGCGATTTTACCGGCACTGGCCAAATTGCCGGCAGAGCCGACCAAACTCAGAGCGCCGCCTTAGTAGGGCCGCACCGTGCCCTGTACCGTCGTGCGCAGCAACAGCCGCCGCTCGGTGGAAGAAAAATCGGTGCGCGCGTGCGACGAGCAGCGATTGTCCCACAACAACAGATCGCCGACCCGCCAGGCGTGCTCGTAAACGAACTCGCGCTGTTCGGCGTGATCGAACACCGCGTTGAGCAGCCGGTTGCTCTCGTCTTCCGGCATATCGAACACTTTCACTGTCATCAGGCGGTTGACGTACACCGCCTTGCGCCCGGTGTCCTCATGGGTGCGGAACACCGGATGCGTGCACTCGGCAAAGGCCTCGGTGCCCATTTTGCCGCCGCGGATGGTGGTGCCGTAATTATAATGGTGCAGCGCCTTCTTGCCTTCCAGGCGGTCGCGGATCGCCGGATCGAGCGTGTCATAGGCGGCGTAACCGCTGGCGAACAGCGTGTTGCCGCCGGCCGACGGAATCTCCACTGCATAAAGCAGCGTCGCCTTGCTCGGCACCTCGGCGTGGATCATGTCGTGATGGAACATCATCTCGCCATCCGGCAGCACGCCGATCGGCTCGCCGTTCTCGCGGATGTTCGAGACCATCATGATGCCTGGCAACAGCGACGAATAGCCCTTGGGAAAAAATTTCGGCGGCCGTGACAGCTTGCCGATCTCGCCGAAGAAGCTGGTGGCACGGACCAAATCCTCCTGCGCAAGCTGCTGGCCCGGGAAGATCAGCACCAGATGATCGAGCCAGGCCTGGTAGATCGCCCGCACCGTCTCCTCGTCAGGCTTTTCGCGCAGATCGATGCCGCGGATTTCAGCGCCGATGTGTTTGGTCAGCGGAACGACGTCGAACTTGGTTTTGCTTTTGACCGCGACGTCCATGACGCTCCTCCATTTTCGGGCGGCGTTCGCGGCCAGCGTGCCAACGCCCTTGTTTGTTTTGACGCGCGGCCTATTCGGCGGCGACCGCGACGGCAGCCGAGGCGCCGCCGTGCGCCAGATCGCCGCTCGCCAGCGCCGCGAGGATGCGCTCGACTAGGGCCCGCGCCGACTCGGCGCTCAGCTCGACGGCGACGCGGTCGCGCCCGCCTTCGCCTTCATTGGTGAAGTCGATGGCGAGCACGTGGTCGAGCGTCGAGTAATACGGATGGTCGTAATAGACGTTGGCGGTGTCGATCCGCATCCAGCCTTTACGACCCTTGGCGCTGCCGACCAGCGCCGTCTTTTCGACGATGTACGAGCACATCGCGTTCTCCTTTGTTGGGCGCAGCAACTACTCGGCGGCGATGCTGGCCGCTGAGGTCGCGAGATTACGGTTGAAAAAGTCGAACACCTTGCGCCAACCGTCCATCGCCTGCTCGGGCCGGTAGGCGTCGCGCTGCCAGTTGAAGAAGGCATGGCCGGCGCCGTTGTAGCGGTGGAATTCGTAGGTCTTGCCGAATTTTTTCAGCACCGCCTCGGTACGGTTGACCTGGTCGGCGGTAGGATTGGCGTCGTCATTGCCGAAAATTCCGAGCAGCGGACACGACATTTTCTCGGTCAGATCGATCGGCGCCACCGGCCGCTTGTCGTTTAAGTCCTTCGGATTGGCGACGATGACGTTGCCGCCCCAGCAATCGACCGCGGCGTCGATGTCCTTGATCGTGCATGCCGCGAGATACGTGTGGCGGCCGCCGGAGCAGAAACCGATCACGCCGATCTTGCCGGTCGCGTTCGGCTGCGCGCGCAAATAGGCCATGGCGCCGGTCACGTCGCCCATCACTTGGGCGTCGGCGACGCCGCCGGCGGCGCGGATGCGGGCGCCGAGGTCGTCGGGGCTCTCGTTCGGACCGCCCTCGCGGAAATAAAGATGCGGCGAGATTGCCGCGTAGCCGTGGTGGGCCAGCTTGCGCACGACCTCGGTGGTCCACTCGCACCAGCCGGGGATGTGATGAATGACGACGACGCCGGGAAATTTGCCGGCGCGCAGCGGACGTGCATAATAAGCCTCACCCTGATCGCCGTTATGGCCGCGGAAGGAAACGACCTCCGCCTGCAGTCCCTGATAATAACTCATTGATGCACTCCCTTGATCGTGCGGCGCGTTTTTGTGACTGCACGATTCATACCACGGCGGGAGCGCGATGCCAGCGGCCGGCTGGCCTCATTTATTGCGGGCAGCGATGCAGGACGGCGTTGTAGGTCTTGTCCCGATCGACGAACTTGACGGTGTTATCGGGCTGCGGCGTGAAGGTGAGATCGCCCACCATGGGACCGGCCGGGAACTTGCACTCGACGTGGAGCTTATAGCTCGCGCCGTCGTGCTTGTTGTCCATGATGGTGCAGACGCCGATGTTGGACACGATCTCCTGCGCGGAGATTTTGACCTTCAGCGCCGCGTCGTCCTTGCCGTTGCCCTTGCACGGCACGTTTTGCATGTAGGTTCCGGTCAGTGGGAAATCGTCGGCGTTAGGCGCCGAGGTCGCCTGCTCCGCCGCCGCAGACCCCGCGGCGAGAACGAGACAGGCGGCAGCAGCGCAGAAAATGCTGGTCTTGAACACGTAGCCTCACATGGCGGCCGATCGCTACTTCAACCCGCGGAGCGGTTGCGCGACATCGGCCCTGTCGCGCAACCCGACCAACCTATCGCCGGCCATTGTGGCAGCTTAGCGCCCGCCGCCACAAAAAAGCGGCGCCCGATCGGGGCGCCGCTTCTGCTTTCGAAAATGTGCGCCCTGCCGTCAGTGCGCGGTGAGACCGGAAGCATCCTCCTCGACCGCCTGGTCCGGAACATCGACGGGCTTTGCCGTCGCTTCCTCCCAGACGATCGGTTCGGGCATGCGCGTGAGCGCCCGCGCCAAAACCTCGTCCATGCGCGACACCGGAATGATATCGAGACCGCTCTTGATGCTGTCGTTGATCTCGACCAGATCCTTGGCGTTCTCTTCCGGAATGAGCACGGTCTTGATGCCGCCGCGCAGCGCGGCGAGCAGCTTCTCCTTGAGCCCGCCGATCGGCAGCACCCGGCCGCGCAGCGTGATCTCGCCGGTCATGGCGACGTCGCGGTGCACCGGGATGCCGGTCATCACCGAGACGATGGCGGTGACCATGGCGACGCCGGCCGACGGTCCATCCTTCGGGGTCGCGCCTTCCGGCACGTGGACGTGGATGTCGCGTTTGTCGAATGACGGCGGCTCGATGCCGAACGCTACGGCGCGCATGCGCACGTAGGACGCTGCCGCCGAGATCGACTCCTTCATCACGTCGCGCAAGTTGCCGGTGACGGTCATCTTGCCCTTGCCGGGCATCATGGCCGCCTCGATGGTGAGAAGTTCGCCGCCGACGTCGGTCCACGCTAGACCGGTGACGACGCCGACCTGGTCCTGGTCCTCGACCTCGCCGTAGCGGAACTTCGGCACGCCGAGATAATCGGCGAGGTTCTGATCGGTGACTTGAACCGACAGGGTCTTCTTGATCGTGAGCTCCTTCACCGCCTTGCGGATCAGCGTCGACAGCTCGCGCTCCAGATTGCGCACGCCCGCCTCGCGCGTATAGCGGCGGATGATCGTGAGCAAACCCTCGTCGTCGATCGACCATTCCTTCGGCTCGAGGCCGTGCTTGACGATGGCGTGCGGGATCAGATGCTTGCGCGCGATCTCCACCTTCTCGTCCTCGGTGTAGCCGGCGATGCGGATGATCTCCATGCGGTCCATCAGCGGCGGCGGAATATTGAGCGTGTTCGCCGTGGTGATGAACATCACGCTGGAAAGGTCGTAGTCGACCTCCAGGTAGTGATCGTTGAACGCATGGTTCTGCTCGGGATCCAACACCTCGAGCAGCGCCGACGACGGATCGCCGCGGAAATCGGCACCCATCTTGTCGACCTCGTCGAGCAGGAACAGCGGGTTCGAGGTCTTGGCCTTGCGCATCGACTGCACGATCTTGCCGGGCATCGAGCCGATATAGGTGCGCCGATGGCCGCGAATCTCGGCCTCGTCGCGCACGCCGCCGAGCGACACGCGCACGAACTCGCGTCCGGTCGCCCGTGCGATCGATTTGCCGAGCGAGGTCTTGCCGACGCCGGGCGGTCCGACCAGGCACAGGATCGGCCCGGTCAGCTTGTTGGCGCGTTGTTGCACCGCGAGGTACTCGACGATGCGCTCCTTGACCTTCTCCAGCCCGTAATGGTCGTTGTCGAGAATCTGCTGCGCCAGCGGCAGATCCTTCTTGATCTTCGACTTCTTGTTCCACGGGATCGACAACAGCCAATCCAGGTAGTTGCGCACCACAGTGGCTTCCGCCGACATCGGCGACATCTGCCGCAGCTTCTTCAGCTCGTGCTGCGCCTTTTCGCGCGCCTCCTTCGACAGCTTCGTGGTCTTGATCTTCTCTTCGAGCTCGGCGACCTCGTCCTTGCCGTCCTCGTCGCCCAACTCCTTCTGGATCGCCTTCATCTGCTCGTTGAGGTAATACTCGCGCTGGGTTTTCTCCATCTGGCGCTTGACGCGCGTGCGGATGCGCTTCTCGACCTGCAGCACGGAGATTTCGCTCTCCATCAGGCCGAGCACCTTTTCCAGACGCTCGGTGACGCTGGGCGTCTCCAGGATCGTCTGCTTGTCGGGAATCTTGACGGCGAGATGCGAGGCTACCGCGTCGGCGAGCTTGGCATAGTCCTCGATCTGCTGGACCACGCCGATCACCTCCGGCGAGACTTTCTTGTTGAGCTTCACATAGCCTTCGAATTCATTGACCACGGAACGCGCCAGCGCTTCCGCCTCGACCTGATCGCCGGCGGAATCCGCGAGCACGGCCGCTTCGGCCTCGTAATAGTCCTCGCGGCCGGTGTACTGCTTCACCTTGGCGCGCGCGGCGCCCTCGACCAGCACTTTGACGGTGCCGTCGGGCAGCTTCAGCAGCTGCAGCACGCTCGCCAGCGTGCCGACGTTGTAAATGGCATCCGGCGCCGGATCGTCATCCGCGGCGTTCTTCTGCGTCGCCAACAGAATGAACGTATCCGAGCGCATCACCTCTTCGAGCGCCTTGATCGACTTCTCGCGGCCGACGAACAGCGGCACGATCATGTGCGGGAAGACGACGATGTCGCGCAGCGGCAGCACCGGATAGGCGCGGCTTTCGCCGGCGGTCAGGAGCGGCTTTGGTTTGGCGGCGCTGGTCATGGGCCCCAATTCCTTATTGTTGTGCACATTCGCCGCGACCCGCAGGATGCGCTGTCGTGGCGGACTGCCGGTGAGCCGGGACGAGGGGTAGAAGGACGCGCACGAAGCTCGGCCCGGCAACATTACGCGAGTATTGGTACGCTCTACTCATCGCAACGCTATACGTGGCGTCGCGCAGAGGGCCTGTCAAGAAACCGCAGTTTTTGCGGCAAATTCCCGCCGTGACGGCGCGACTCGGGCACCGAATCGGCCCGCGGAGGCGGGACCGATTCCATGTCACGCGCTCGCGCCGCTGGCGTCGCTCGCCCGATCGGAGCGATCGGCGTAGATGTAAAGTGGCCGTTTCGAACCGTCGACCACCTCGCGGAAGATCTCGACCCGCACCACGCCTTCAAGGCTTGGCAGATCGAACATGGTGTCGAGCAGGATGCTCTCCATGATCGAGCGGAGTCCGCGGGCGCCGGTCTTGCGGTCGATCGCCTTGCGGGCAATCGCGGCCAGCGCCTCGTCGGTCAGCTTGAGATCCACCGTCTCCATTTCGAACATGCGCTGATACTGCTTGACCAGCGCGTTCTTCGGTTCGGTGAGGATGCGCTTGAGCGAAGGCTCGTCGAGGTCCTCCAGCGTCGCCACCACCGGCAGCCGACCGACGAATTCCGGAATGAGTCCATACTTGAGCAGATCCTCGGGCTCGACCTCGCGGAAGATTTCGCCTTGCTTGCGGTCCTCCGGCGCCATCACTTTGGCGCCGAAACCGATCGAGGTGGAGCGGCCGCGCGCCGAAATGATCTTTTCCAACCCGGAGAACGCGCCGCCGCAGACGAACAGGATGTTCGTGGTGTCGACCTGCAGGAACTCTTGCTGCGGATGCTTGCGGCCGCCTTGCGGCGGCACGCTGGCGATCGTGCCCTCCATGATCTTCAACAGCGCCTGCTGCACGCCCTCGCCGGACACGTCGCGGGTGATCGAGGGATTGTCGGACTTGCGCGAAATCTTGTCGATCTCGTCGATGTAGACGATGCCGCGCTGCGCGCGCTCGACGTTGTAGTCGGCCGCCTGCAGCAGTTTCAGGATGATGTTCTCGACATCCTCGCCGACATAGCCGGCCTCGGTCAGCGTGGTGGCGTCGGCCATGGTGAACGGCACGTCGAGGATGCGCGCCAGCGTCTGCGCCAGCAGCGTCTTGCCGGAGCCGGTCGGACCGATCAGCAAGATGTTGGACTTCGCCAGTTCGACGTCGTTGTGCTTGCTCTGATGATTGAGCCGCTTGTAGTGGTTGTGCACCGCGACCGAGAGCACTTTCTTGGCATAGTCCTGGCCGATCACGTAATCGTCCAAAACCTTGCGGATCTCGCGCGGCGTCGGGATGCCGTCGCGCGACTTCACCAGCGAGGATTTGTTCTCCTCGCGGATGATGTCCATGCACAGCTCGACGCACTCGTCGCAGATGAACACGGTCGGCCCGGCAATGAGCTTGCGCACCTCGTGCTGGCTCTTGCCGCAGAACGAGCAGTAGAGCGTATTCTTTGAATCGCCGCCGCCGACCTTGCTCATTCCAGTCTTCTCCGTACCGATCCGAGTCTCGATCTTTCCGTCTCGACCGGGCGCGGTGTGCTTCACCTTACGAAGCGCCGCGCTAACATTCCGTAGCTCAACGCGCGAACTCTGTTCAGACTGCCCTTACGCTGGCGCCGCGCACAAGTGCCTATGCTAGCGGCCTGTCACCCAAGAATCCATTAACGATAACGCGAGTTTGCGCCACTGTGTTTTCCGCATCACACCGCTCATAAAACGCTTGGCGGGCGGTTTTGAGCCGCCTTGCCCTGCCGAATCGGACCTTTTCGTGGCATCGCGGGCCCTCGCCCGCCCTTGGCGGCTCACCCCTTGAGGGTCGCCACCTCCGCCGACTTGAGGGACGGTTCCTCCGGACGTTTCTCGATTACCTTGTCGATAAGGCCGAAATCCTTGGCCATCTCGGAGGTGAGGAACATGTCGCGCTCCAGCGCGTCCTCGATCTTCTTCAAGGGCTGGCCGGTATGCTTGACGTAGATCTCGTTGAGCCGGCGCTTGAGGTTCAGGATTTCCTGGGCATGCAGCATGATGTCGGTGGCCTGCCCCTGAAAGCCGCCCGACGGCTGGTGGACCATGATGCGGGCGTTGGGCAGCGCGAAGCGCAAGTCCTTGGCGCCTGCGGCAAGAAGCAGCGATCCCATGGAGGCGGCCTGTCCGGTGCACAACGTCGAAACCGCCGGCCGGATGAACTGCATGGTGTCGTAGATCGCCAGACCCGCTGTCACGATGCCGCCCGGCGAATTGATGTACATCGACACTTCTTTCTTCGGGTTCTCGGCCTCGAGGTACAGAAGCTGGGCGACGACCAGCGAGGCCATGCCGTCCTCGATCGGCCCGGTGATGAAGAGGATCCGCTCCTTGAGCAGGCGCGAATAGATGTCATAGGCCCGTTCGCCGCGGTTGGTCTGTTCGACCACCATCGGCACCAAGTGCTGCATGTAGAATTCGGTCGGGTCGCGCATGGATCACCTGTTGGGCTCCGGTGTGCCTGCCAAGCTCGGCTCAAGCCAGTGTGCAAGCCAGTGTGACTGAGTCGGGCTCTGCTTGTCGAAGCCGGCAGGCATCCGGGATGAATTTGTCGTTACTGCAGATAGGCGCGCAAAATCCGCACAGCAAGGCGTGCGGCAGCTTCCCTCATTCGGTCTCTTCCTTGAACAGCTCCTCGCGGGACACCTGCTTGTCGGTCACGTCGGCCAGTTCGAGCACGAAATCGACGACCTTGTCCTCGAACAGCGGTGCCCGCAAAGCGGCAAGCGCATTCGGATTGTTGCGGTAATAGTCCCACACCTCTTGCTCGCGGCCCGGCATCTGGCGCACCTGCTCCATGATCGCCGCGCGCAACTGGTCCTCGCTTACCGTGATATTGTTCTTCTCGCCGATCTCCGCAATGACTAGGCCGAGCCGCACCCGCCGCTCGGCGATGGCGCGATACTCCTCCCGCGCCTTCTCCTCGGTGGTGCCTTCGTCGGCGAAAGTGCGATTTTGCTGTTTGAGGTCACTTTCGATCGCCGACCAGACCTGGTTGAATTCTTGCTCGACGAGGGTGGGCGGCGGCTCGAATTTGTGGCGCTCGTCGAGCTGGTCAAGGAGCGCACGCTTGAGCTTTTGCCGCGACGCCCCGGCATGATCGCGCGCCAAGCGCTCACGCAACGCATCGCGCAGCTTGGCGAGCGAATCCAAGCCGAGCGTTTTGGCGAAATCGTCGTTCAGCGTCACCTCGCCGGGCGCCTCGACGGTTTTCACCGTTACGGCAAAGCTCGCGGTCTTACCGGCCAACTGTGCGGCCGGATAATCATCGGGGAACTTCACGTCGAAGGTGCGGCTCTCGCCGGTTTTGAGCCCGATCAGGTTGTCTTCAAAGCCCGGTAGAAAGCGGCCGGAGCCGAGCAGCAGCGGCACATCATCGCCGGAGCCGCCCTCGAACGGCAGGCCGTCCATCGTGCCCTGGAACGAGACAGTGAGGCGGTCGCCGCTTTGCGCAGCCTCAACCTTAGGGGTGTACGGCTTGTTTTGCTCGGCAATGGCCGCGAGCCCCCGATCGACCTCGGCGTCAGCCACTTCGGCGGTCAAGCGGTCGAGCTTGATGTTCTTGAAATCGGTGAGCGCGATCGGCGGCACGATCTCGAGTTCGACCGTGTAGGCGAGGTCGGCCTTGCCCGAGATGACATTCTCGACCGCGCCCTCCTCGGTCGGCAGCACCACTTTGGGCTCGGTGGCGAGCTTCAACCCGTGATCGTCGATGATTTTCTGGTTGGCTTCGCGGACCGCGGCCTCGATGACCTCGGCCATCGCCGACTTGCCATAAATGCGCTTGAGGTGATTGACCGGCACCTTGCCGGGCCGGAAGCCGCGCATCTGCACCCGGCCTTTAAGGTCATCGAGCCGCTCGTTGACCTTCGCCTCGAGGTCGGTTGCCGGAACGACGACGCGGTATTCGCGCTTGAGCCCCGCGGCGGCAGTTTCAGTGACCTGCATTGCAACTACTCTTTGGTCGCGCGGGACCACGCGCTTTCCGCTCTTACTTTGCCACAAAACCCGCCCGGTGGTGCGGGCGGAGGGGCTCGAACCCCCACGACTTGCGTCACGGGAACCTAAATCCCGCGCGTCTACCAATTCCGCCACGCCCGCAATACGCACGGCGGCCCGGCGGCGCGGCTTATATCATGCGCAATGAACGGGACACCATAAAAATAGGCGCGAAACCGACATCTGCAACGCGCGGAGCCGAGGCCACTCGAGGCGCGCGGGCTATCCGAGCAGGCCGCGATAGACGCGCGGCAACGCCTCAGGCAGGTCCTCGGAGATCAGGCCACGACCGAAGGCAGCGGCGGCCTCACCGTGCAGCCAGACGGCCGCGCAAGCCGCTTCGAATGCGGCCATGCCCTGGGCCAATAATCCGGCCGCGATCCCAGTCAGCACATCGCCGGCGCCCGCCGTCGCCAGGAAGGCCGGCGCATTGGCGGCGATAGCGGCGCGGCCGTCGGCAGCAGCCACGATTGTATCGCCGCCCTTGAGGAGGACAACCGCGCCGCAAAGGGTGGCGGCGAGGCGGGCTCTTTCGAGTTTCGATCCGGCTTTGGTTCGGGCGTCCAGCGCGTTGAAAAAGCGCGAAAATTCACCCTCGTGCGGCGTCAACAAGGTTGCCTTGTTGGCGCGCGCCAGAAGCGCCTCGGCGAGCCGCTGCGGATCGGCTGCAAAGCTGGTGATGGCATCGGCATCCAGAACGACGGCGCGGTCGCCCGCCAGTGCCGCTACGACCAGTTCACAGGTCGCCTCGCCGACGCCGAGACCCGGCCCGAGTGCCACGGCGTTCAAGCGGCGGTCGCCGAGAAACTTGGTCAGTTCGCCGGCGCCATCGACCGGCCGTACCATCACCGCCAGGTTAGCCGCCGCATTGACGGCGAGCGCCTCGCGCGGACTGGCGACGGTGACGAGTCCAGCACCGGCGCGCAGCGCGCCACGGGCGGCTAGTCGCGCCGCCCCGGTCGACCACGACGGCCCCGAAGCCACCACGGCGTGGCCGCGATCGTATTTATGCCCGGTATGCCGCGGCACCGGGAACTGCGCACGCCAGAGCGCCGGGACGTTCTCCCAGGTTTTCGGCCCGATGCGCTGCAGGACCGCGGTCGGGATGCCGATATCGGCGATTGACACCGTCCCACAATGAAGCCGGCCGGGTAGAAGCACGTGTCCGGGCTTCTTGCGAAAGAAGGTGACGGTGTGGGTCGCCTGCACCGCGGTTCCCATGACCGCGCCCGACGTGCCATTGATGCCGCTCGGCAGATCGACCGCGATGACGGGCACGCCTCGGGCATTGATTGCCTCGATCAGCTGGCGCGGCAAACCCTCGACCGGACGATCAAGGCCGGCGCCGAACAGGGCGTCGATCACGACGTGGGCTTTGGCCAGTTCCTCCACGTCGGCAGCAACCACCGCGCCGGTCCAACGTTTGGCGGCAAGCGCCGCATCGCCCTTGAGGCGGCTAGCTTCGCCGCACAGCAGAACTTTAACGGTGTAGCCGCGCTCCGCGAGCTGCCGGGCGGCAACAAATCCGTCGCCGCCGTTGTTGCCGGGCCCGGCGACCACGGCGATGCTGACGCCGCTGGTGTGGCGCTTGGCGACCGCGGCCCCCACGGCCGTCCCGGCACGCTCCATCAGGTCGATGCCGGGCATTCCGCCGGCGATCGTCAGCCGGTCGGCCTCGGCCATTTCGGCGTTGCTGAGAAGCTCGATCATGTTCACCGAAGATAACGAAAGCGGCAGACAGCGCCTATCGGCAACGCGTATCCTTCCGTCTCATCGCGCTATTGACGAGATAATAGGCACTATGCCTATTTCGGCGGCGAAGGCCTTTTCGAAGCACCGCGAAAGCGGTCGTAGGCGTCCTCTAGAACGCTGATGTGACTTGATTATTTCTGCAGCCGCGGCCCTGGCACGGGACCTGCTAACCGAGGCGATGGTTCCGCGCGTGCGTTGGCCCGCCTCGGAGCCGGGAGACTGAACGCGATGAAGAAAATCGAGGCCATCATCAAGCCGTTCAAGCTCGATGAGGTGAAGGAGGCGTTGCAGGAAGTGGGCTTGCAAGGCATCACGGTCACCGAAGCCAAAGGGTTCGGCCGGCAGAAGGGTCATACCGAACTTTATCGCGGCGCCGAGTACGTCGTCGATTTTCTCCCGAAGGTGAAGATCGAGGTTGTGCTCGGCGACGACATGGTCGAAAAGGCCGTCGAAGCGATCCGCCGCGCCGCGCAGACCGGACGGATCGGCGATGGCAAAATTTTCGTCTCGAGCATCGAGGAGGCGATCCGGATCAGGACGGGAGAATCCGGAATTGACGCCATCTGAATCGCCGATCTGACAGCTTGCCGGACCGCGCCAGCGGAGCGGGACAAAAACACATTCAGCTTTCCACCAACACACGACCACCAGCACCACGAAAGGTACGCCTGCCATGACTACGCCGAAGACCGTGATGAAGATGATCAAAGACAACGACGTCAAATACATCGATTTCCGTTTCACCGATCCGCGCGGCAAATGGCAGCATGTGACGACCGACGTCACCACCTTCGAAGAAGACACCTTCGCCGAAGGCATCATGTTCGACGGCTCCTCGATCGCCGGCTGGAAGGCGATCCATGAATCCGACATGCAGCTGATGCCCGATCCGGAAAGCGCCTGCATCGATCCGTTCTTCGCCGAGACCACGCTGGTGCTGGTCTGCGACACGCTCGAGCCGCTTACCGGCGAGCCGTACACGCGCGATCCGCGCTCGATCTGCAAGAAGGCCGCGGGCCTCGTCAAAGCGATGGGCATCGGCGACACCGTGTTCTTCGGACCGGAGGCCGAATTCTTCATCTTCGACGACGTCAAATATTCCGCGACGCCCTACAAGGTCGGCTATCAGGTCGACTCGGTGGAGTTCCCGACCAATGCCGACACCGAATACGAAGGCGGCAATCTCGGCCACCATATCGGTTTCAAGAAGGGCTATTTCCCGGTGCCGCCGCTCGATACCGCGCAAGACATGCGCTCGGAAATGCTTGCCGCCATGGCGCGCATGGGCGTCAAGGTGGAAAAGCACCACCACGAAGTCGGCTCGGCGCAGCACGAGCTCGGCATGAAATTCGCGCCGATGGTGCGCATGGCCGACCAGATGCAGATCTACAAGTACTGCATCCAGCAGGTCGCCCAGGTCTACGGCAAGACCGCGACCTTCATGCCGAAGCCGATCTACGGCGATAACGGCTCGGGCATGCATTGCCACCAGTCGATCTGGAAAGGCGACAAGCCGCTGTTTGCCGGCAACAAATACGCCGACCTGTCGGACACCTGCCTGCAATATATCGCCGGCATCCTCAAGCATGCCCGCGCCATCAACGCCTTCACCAATCCGACGACGAACTCGTACAAGCGGCTGGTGCCCGGCTTCGAGGCGCCGGTGCTGCTCGCCTATTCGGTGCGCAACCGTTCGGCCAGCTGCCGCATCCCGCTCGGCTCATCGCCGAAGGCCAAGCGCGTCGAGGTGCGCTACCCCGACCCGCTGTGCAATCCGTATCTCGGCTTTGCCGCCATGCTGCTGGCCGGCCTCGACGGCATCAAGAACAAGCTCAATCCGGGCGAGCCGATGGACAAGGACCTTTACGATCTGCCGCCGCGCGAGCTGAAAAAAATCCCGACGGTGTGCGGCAGCCTGCGCGAGGCGCTCTCCAACCTCGACAAGGATCGCGACTTCCTGAAAGCCGGCGGGGTGTTCGACGACGACTTCATCGACAGCTACATGGAGCTGAAGATGCAGGAGATCATCCGCTTCGAGCACACGCCACACCCGGTCGAATTCGAGATGTACTATTCGGCGTAGCGTCCGCGTATCCTCCCTGCATTGCATTGAAGCAATGCGAACTTGCGGGGCGCCCTGACGGCGCCCCGTTTTTTTCTTGTGCATTGCTGCGTGCAATTCCAATTCCGCTCATTCCCGCGAGAGCCGGAATCCACAAGGCTTATACAAAGCTGGGTCCCTGCTTTCGCGGGAACGAGCGGAATGACCCTACCCGGCGCGCCTCGGCAGGATCGCGACCGGACGGTCGTCGGGCAGCACGCGCGCCAGCCGCGGCCGCAAGCTCGGCAGTGGCACGACCGCCGAGGCAGGCCGCTCCCGTGCCGCGACCGCCTCGTCGGCCAGCTCGACCCGATTGCGGCCGTTGGCCTTGGCGCGATAGAGCGCGGCATCGGCGCGGGCGATCAGCATGTCGATCGACGCGTTCGGCGAGCCGCAAGCGACGCCGATGCTGACCGTCGCCGGAATGTCGCAGCCTTCGGCAGCGGTGGTGGCCGCCGCGAACGCGCAGCGCATGCGTTCGGCCGCGATCGCAGCCTGGGCCAGCGTGCCCGACACCAGCGCCACGAACTCCTCGCCGCCGACCCGGCCGATGATGTCGCCGCCACGCATCGTCTTGCGCACCACCGTGGCAAACAAGGCCAGCACGGCGTCGCCAGTGGCGTGGCCGAAATCGTCGTTGATCGACTTGAAATGATCGAGGTCGAACGCCAGCACGCTGACCGGCGCCATGGTCGGCAGGTTGTCGGCCATCATGGTGCGGGCGGCTTCGAACAGGCCGCGCCGGTTGAGCAGTCCGGTCAGCGGATCGGTCGCCGCAGCGGCCTTGTAGGCGCGAACCGCGCGATCCTTGGCCAACATCAGCACGATGAAGGCGGCGCCGACCACGTAGAGCAGCACTTCGATGCCGAACATCGCCACCCAGCCCTTGCTGACGCGGCCGCCGACGTCGAGCGAGAGGCTCGCCAGCGCCATCGGGAACAGAAAGATGGCGCCATGCAGCATCGGCACGAACACCGCCGGCCAGCGCCGGATCAGGGGTTTGCGCCGCTCGCGCCACAGCTCGGCGGCGATCAAGAACGTGTAGATCGCGACAATCAGGGAGCTCGCGAGCACGCGCAGCGCCGCGGAATCGGCAAACATCGGTACGCTGGAGCCGGCGACCCAGAGACCGGCGCCGAGAAACATGCCGCCCCACGAGATGGGCCGGCCATGGAACAGGCGCGCCGCGCTCCAGATCATGCCGACGGCGATGAACAGCATGACGTTCGGCGTCGAGGCCGGCAGCGGCGGCGCGACTTGATCGCCGAGGCGCCAGATCACACCGGACAATCCGCCGAGCAGGTACGCCCCGCCCCACAGTGCCAGCGCCGCGATGCGGTCCTGCAGGTAGGCGAACAACAGGAAGACGCCGAGCAGTGCGGCGACGCAGCTCGCAACGACGAACAGCGTGCCGATATCAAGCGAACTCAACGCTTCGACAAGTCGCGGTAGCATGGCCGGACGCTCCTGACCGGTGGGTTCGTACGACGAGCTTTAGCACCGATGTTTGGACCGCGCTGACTATTCGCTTTTCAGGCTTTGCCAAACCTTCGAAGCGAAGCGCGGGTTTGTGTGAAAAATCGCGAAAATTGCAGTATTGAAATTGCAAGGTAAAAGCGCAGCCAGTCTTATGGGCGCCGGCCCGGGCGGGCGCGGCGTCGCTGCCCATTATGATGCCGCGCGGTAAAGCCGCCTTGCGGGATTTTAGTCAATTCACACCTTCTTCACTTGGACGCCAGCAGCGCTTAAATTGCACCCGATAGATTAAGGGAGCCAGACGATGGCACAGACCGCCGAACTCGACGTTGCCTCCGATACGATCGAAGCGACGCTCAACTACATCATTAACGACGGCTCGCAGGTCTTTACCATTGTTGCCAGTCCCGGCGGCCGTGACGCGCGTTCCGGCGCCACGCCCGATCCACGCCGCGTCGTTATCCACAACGGCCGTCCTCACACCAAGGAGTTTGCGCTCGAGCGCGAAGGCTTCCGCTTCATCCGCCACGACACCAAGATGTCGGATTTTTACGACGAGGACGAGATCAGGCGCGTTTATTACCCGGAGATGGATGCGCTGATCAAAGCCGAGACCGGTGCGGCGCGCGTGCACGTTTTCGATCACACGCTGCGCACTGCCGACGACGAGATACGCGAGAGCAAAAAAATTCGCGAAGTCGTCCGGCGCGTGCACAACGACTACACGGAAAAGTCGGGACCGCAGCGCGTGCGCGACCTGCTGCCGGCGGAAGCAGATGAACTCCTCAAGCGCCGCTTCGCTATCATCCAGGTGTGGCGGCCGATCCGCTATCCGGTCGAGACCTTCCCGTTGGCGATCGCCGATGCGCGCAGCCTGTCGCCGGCGAACTTGGTGGTTTCCGAGCGACGCGCCGCCGAGCGCATCGGCCAGACTTACGCCATCACCTACAATCCGGCGCAGCAGTGGTATTGGTTCCCGCTCATGCGGCGCGAGGAAGCGCTCGTCTTCAAGACCTACGAGTCGATGACCGACGGGCGCGCCCGCTGGACCGCGCACACGGCGTTCGAAGATCCGAACCCGCCGCCGAACGCGCGGCCGCGCGAAAGCATCGAAATCCGCGCCTTTGCGTTTTTCTGATCTGGTAGGGTTGGGTTAGGCGCGAAGCGCCGTAGCCCACGATGGCTGCTCGGTGGGTTACGCGCCTGCGGCGCTAACCCACCCTTCAAAGATTACCGCTTCGAGAACTGGAAGCTCCGGCGTGCCTTGGCCTTGCCGTACTTCTTGCGCTCGACCACGCGCGGGTCACGGGTCAAGAAGCCGCCGCGCTTGAGCGCCGGCCGCAGGTCCGGCTCGAAGCGCATCAGTGCCTTCGACAGGCCATGACGCACGGCGCCGGCCTGGCCGGACAGCCCGCCGCCGGACACGGTGCAGACCACATCGAATTGGCCCTGGCGGTTGGCGGCAACGAGCGGCTGCTGGATCAGCATGCGCAGCACCGGCCGGGCGAAATAGGTCTCCACCGGCCGTTCGTTCACGACGATCGTGCCAGCGCCCATCTTAATCCAAACCCGCGCCACCGCGTCCTTGCGCTTGCCGGTCGCATAGGCGCGGCCCTGCTTGTCGAGCTTTTGCACGTATTTGGGCGGCGCCGGCGCGGCGGCCGGCTTGAGCGTGGACAGGTCTTCCAGCGTCTGGATGGTGTCGGCCATCACGCGGTCCTCTTGTTCTTGCGGTTTAAGGCCGCGATGTCGATTTTCTCCGGCTGCTGCGCGGCGTGCGGATGGTCGGCTTGAGGATAGACCCGTAAATTCGCCAGTTGCTGGCGGCCGAGCGGGCCGTGCGGCAGCATGCGCTCGACCGCCTTTTCGACCACGCGCTCGGGAAAGCGACCGGTCAGGATCGATTTGGCCGTGCGCTCCTTGATGCCGCCGATATAGCCGGTGTGCTTGTAATAGACCTTCTGCTCGACCTTGCGGCCGGTGAGCACCGCCCTGGCGGCGTTGATGACGATGACGTTGTCGCCGCAATCGACGTGCGGGGTGAAGGTCGGCTTGTGCTTGCCGCGCAGGCGGAGCGCCACGAGCGAAGCGAGCCGGCCGACAATGAGCCCCTCAGCGTCGATCAGCACCCACTTCTTGTCGACCTCGGCGGGCTTGGCCGAATAGGTTTTCATGTTCGATATCCCAGTGGGAAGCGTTCGATATATGAACGACAGTGCGTGAGCTAATACCCGCAGAAACCTGCAAGGTCAACACTTTCAAGTCTTTAGTTATGCGGTATTATAATACCATCAAGCGGCAGGCAGCGAATAGGTCGAGGTCGCGTGCGCTACGAGATCCGCGCCGGCGCCGTCGGACCGGATGCCGATATCGCCGACGGCCAGGCGCTTGCCGAGCTTGATCAGCCGCGCTTCGGCCAAAAGATCGCGCGGCGCCGGCTTGCGCAAAAAGTTGATGTTGAAGTTCGTGGTCACCGCGAGCGGCACCCAGCCGATGGCGGAGAGCACCGCGAGGTACATGGTGAAATCGGCCAGCGCCATGATGCTTGGTCCGGACACCGTGCCACCGGGCCGCAGCGAGCGCGGATGATAGTGGCGGCGCACGATGGCGCCGCCGTGCCAGAGCTTTTCGATGGCGTAGCCGCTTTCCGGATTGAACATTTCGGGGAATTCGACGCTAAGCCGCGCCTCGAGCTCCTCGAGCGGCAGTTTGGGAGCGGCCGTTTCGGTACCTATATCAGCGCCCACGTCGACGCCTTTGCCGTGCCCTGTCATTACCTCTCCTCCCCCGGCGTGACGATTCGGATACAATGGGCGGCCGCGAAAGCCAAAGCGTATCGGGAGAGGCCGAGGCAAGACCCATGAGCACGCAAGCCGCCAAAGCCGTCCCCGTCTCCGAGATGATCCTGCTGCGCGAGGATATTTCCGGCGGCATTGCCATGCTGACGCTCAACCGACCGCACGCCCGCAACAGTTTATCGGAGGCGGTGCTCAAGGCGCTCGGCGATGCGTTCACGACCGTCGCCAACGACCGCGCCGTGCGCGCCGTAATCTTGACCGCCAACGGTCCCGCCTTTTCCGCCGGCCACGATCTGAAGGAATTGAACGCACGGCGCGCCGACGCGGACCGTGGCCGCGCCTACTTCAAGCACATTATGACCCTATGCAGCACGGTGATGCAGCAGATCGTCATGCTGCCGCAGCCGGTCATCGCCGCCGTCCACGCCACCGCGACCGCCGCCGGTTGTCAGCTCGTGGCGAGCTGCGATCTCGCGGTCGCCTCGCGGGCGGCGAAATTCGCAACGCCCGGCGTCAATATCGGCCTGTTCTGCTCGACGCCCATGGTGGCGCTGTCGCGCAACGTGCCGCGCAAGCACGCGATGGAGATGCTGCTGACGGGCGAATTGATCGCGGCCGAAGACGCCGCGCGCATTGGCCTCGTCAATCACGTGGTCGAACCCGGCAGCGAACGCGAGGCGGCGCTGCAGCTGGCGCGCAAAATCACCGCAAAATCGGCGCACACGCTCAAGATCGGCAAGGAAGCATTTTATCGCCAGATCGAAATGCCGCTGGCCGAGGCCTACAAGTACGCCTCCGAAGTGATGGTCGAAAACATGCTGGCGCGCGACGCCGAGGAAGGCATTTCCGCCTTCATCGAGAAGCGCGCGCCGAAATGGCAGGACCGCTGATCGGCTGCCGCGTCAAGACTTTTCCAAAAAGAATCGGCACAGGCGATGGACCACAATTCCTATTCCGACACCTACATCCGCGGCATTCTCAACACGGTGAAGACCATCGCCATGGTGGGCGCCTCGGAGAAGGACGTACGGCCGAGCTATTTCGCGTTCAAATATCTGCTCGAGCGCGGCTACCACATGATTCCGATCAATCCCGGCCATGCCGGCGACGTCATGCTCGGCCAGCGCTTCTACGCACGGCTTTCCGATGTTCCGGAGCCTATCGACATGGTCGATATTTTCCGCGCCTCGGAATACGCGCTGCCGATCGTGCAGGAGGCGCTGACGCTAAAGCCGCGGCCGCAGGTGATCTGGATGCAGCTCGGCATCCGCAACGACGAAGCGGCAGCGCTCGCCGAGGCCAACGGCATGAAAGTCGTGATGAACCGCTGTCCGAAGATCGAATACGGCCGGCTGTCCTCGGAGATCGCCTGGATCGGCGTCAACACCCGCACTATCAGCTCGAAGAAGGCGACGATCGGCGGCATGCAGCGCATGACGCTCAACCGCTCCACCGCCCAAGGCGGTGCCACCGTCGCGGCCGACCGCGCCCAGCGCGAAGACAGCGGGCGGTAGCTTTATTGATCGTCATGCGCGGGCTTGACACGCGCATCCATGCTGACGCGCCGCGATTTCTGCGCGCTATCGACGAGGGCGCAAACTCTGACGCTGCATGGATTGCCGGGTCAAGCCCGGCAATGACGAACAAATTGCAATTAAAATTGCGCCGAACTTCGTTGAGTCTTTTTCACTCCTGTCCCGCCTAATGCGATCGACCGGCGCTGCTGACGACGCCGGACGACCGCATTGTGAGGGGCGCCATGTACCGTCACACCGAACGCACCATCGCCACGATCCAGATCGCCGTTGCCTTGACCGCCGCCGCCATCGCCTTTGCGCCGCTTGCGGTGCAGGCCCAGCAGGACGGCAAGCAAGCCTGCATGCAGGACGCCTTTGCGTTCTGCGGTCAATTCATCCCCGACCACGAGCGCGTCGGCGCCTGCCTGTTCGCCAACTTAAGCCGCATCTCGCCGGCCTGCCGGGAGCTGGTGAAACATTTCACGCCGCTCACCGCTTCGGCGCGCTGATCGCTTCCAAATATTCGGCTGATAGAAGATCTATTCCGGCGCCGGCGTGCCCGAGGCACGGCGGCGTTTCTTTCATGCGTCCCTTGACGCGCGCGGCGGCTCCTATAAACCGGCAATCCGCTCCCCCTCCCACTATCGGCCCAGTAGGTACGCCTATGACTGAACGCACTCCGGGCTTTTCGACGCTTGCGGTGCATGCCGGCGCGCAGCCCGATCCCACCACCGGCGCGCGGGCGACGCCAATCTATCAGACCACGTCCTACGTGTTCGAAAGCGTCGATCATGCCGCGTCGCTGTTCGCGCTGCAGACGTTCGGCAACATCTATACGCGCATCGGCAATCCGACCAACGCGGTGCTGGAAGAGCGCGTCGCCGCGCTCGAAGGCGGCACCGCGGGGCTCGCGGTCGCGTCCGGTCACGCCGCGCAGGTGCTGGTGTTTCACTGCCTGATGCAGCCCGGCGACGAATTCGTGGCATCGAAAAAGCTCTACGGCGGCTCGATCAACCAGTTCAATCACGCGTTCAAGAATTTCAACTGGAACGTCGTATGGGCCGACCCTGACGACATCGCCTCGTTCGAGCGCGCCATCTCGCCCAAGACCAAGGCGATCTTCACCGAGTCGATCGCCAATCCGGGCGGCGTCATCACCGACATGGCGGCGGTGGCCTCGATCGCGCGGCGCGCCGGCGTGCCCTACATCGTCGACAATACGCTCGCCACGCCCTATCTGTGCCGGCCGTTCGAGCACGGCGCCGACATCGTGGTGCATTCGCTGACGAAATTTTTGGGCGGCCACGGCAACTCGATCGGCGGCGCCATCGTCGACGGCGGCACCTTCAACTGGTCGCGCGAGAAGCGCTATCCGATGCTGACCGAGCCACGTCCCGAATATCACGGCGTGGTCATGCACGAGACGTTCGGCAATTTCGCCTTCGCCATGGCCTGCCGTACGCTGGCGCTGCGCGACATCGGTTCGGCGCTGTCGCCGTTCAACGCATTTCTGATCCTCACCGGCATCGAAACGTTGCCGCTCCGCATGCGGAAGCACTGCGAGAACGCGCAAGGCGTCGCCGAATGGATCGCCAAGCACCCGCAAGTGGCTTGGGTGAGTTACCCGGGATTGCCAGGCGACCGCTATCACAATCTGGCGAAGAAATATTGCCCGAACGGCGCCGGCGCGGTGTTCACCTTCGGGCTCAAAGGCGGCTACGAGGCCGGCGTCAAGCTCGTCACCAACGTCCAACTGTTCTCGCACCTCGCCAATATCGGCGACACCCGCTCGCTGATCATCCACCCCGCCTCGACCACGCACCGTCAGCTCACCGACGCGCAGAAAGTCCAGGCCGGCGCCGGCCCCGACGTGGTGCGGCTGTCGATCGGCATCGAGGACGTGGACGACATCATCGCCGATCTGGAGCAGGCGCTGGCGGCCTAGCGTTTCGTGGCGCCTTCATCGTTCCGGAACTTCGGCTGCGCGCAATGGGCCGAGTCGGCCCGATTACATTGTTCGTTTTCTGTCATGAAGTAACCGGTTCCTACGCAGTTCCTATTGAACTAACCGGTGCGAAACTCATTTCCTCCTTATCGAGCAACAAAAGTGCTCGTGCTTTCGACTTCGCAACCGGGAGATCAGTCATGATCGGCAAGTCGACTATCGCTGCGGCGGTGCTTGTCACCATCGGTCTTGCATCGCCGGCCTTGGCCCAAGTGCCGCCAGCGTCTTACGGCGGATACGCGGGCCCCTATGCCTATCCGTACGCACCGCCGCCGCCTTACGGTTGGGGACTTTACAACTATGGCGGCTGGCCATCATACGCGGCCGGTCTCAGCTACACCGTGCATACACCGCCTAATCACTGAGCCGCTGCTATCTTTGCGAAACCGCAGGCTTAAGCGCGATCACCTCACGCGGCACTGACGCGGCGAGACGCGCCGCATGTAAAGTGGCGGCGGTGAGCACCAGCATCGCCATGGCCTGATGGGCAAGCGATAGCCCGAGCGGCGCCACTTCGAGCAAAGTCCAGATGCCGAGCGCGGCCTGCAGTGTCACCGCGCCGGCAAGCACGAGCGCGCCGGTAAGCGCCGGGCTTTGGCCGCGGTTCCGCGCCGCGTCGATGACATGCAGCACCGCGCAGATCCAGATCGTATAGGCCAGCATGCGGTGATCGAACTGCACCGTCAGCGTATTCTCGAAAAAATTCCGCCACAGCGGCAAAGCCGAGAACAGCCGTGCTCCCTGCGGAATGAGGCCGCCGTCGATCAGCGGCCAGGTGTTGTAGGTGTAGCCGGCGCGCAATCCCGCGACCAAGGCGCCGAGATAGATTTGCGCCAGCACCAGAATGAGAAGCCCGATGGCGCTCAGCCGCAACCGCGTCGCCGCGCCCTCGCTTGCCCGGTCGGCAAGCGCCGGCTTGCCGCTGCCGAGTTGCGCCGCGGTCCAAATCATCGCGACATAGATCACGCACGCGAGCACGAGGTGCGTCGCCAAGCGGTACTGCGAGACTTCGACGCGGTCGGCAAGCCCGGACGCGACCATCCACCAGCCGACCGCGCCTTGCAGCGCGCCGAGGCCGAAAATCAGCGCCAGCCGCCCGCGCAGGGCGGGGCCGATAGCGCCGCGCCATAGGAACCAGAGGAACGGCACAAGAAACGCTACCCCGATCAGCCGGCCGATGAGCCGATGCGTCCACTCCCACCAGAAGATCGTCTTGAACGCATCGAGGCTCATGCCGTTGTTGAGCGCGTGGTACTGCGGGATCTCTTGATACCTTTGGAACTCGGCCTGCCATTGCGCATCGGTGAGCGGCGGCACCACACCCATCACCGGCTGCCACTGCGTGATCGACAGCCCGGATTCGGTGAGCCGGGTGGCCCCGCCAACCAGCACCATGGCGAACACCAGCGCGGCGACGGCATACAGCCACAGCCTGATCGCGCGCCGATGATCATCGGCCGGAACGCCGATTGAATGTGCCGCAGCCATCTCGTTCGCTTGTCTGGGACGCGCGGACCATATAGGGCTGGCTCAGCTCTCGCAATCACGTCATTGCGAGGCGCGGCGCGGCCGGGCGATGCAGAAAGTCGCAGCCGAGCGCCACCTACTCTGCCACGCGCAAAAAGCGTTTGCGACCGCGACCGCCAAAAAAATGCCGATCCGACTGCGAAAATTTTTAGGCACCATCGCGCTCATTGTGCTGGTGATCGTGTGGGCGCTGGTCGCCATGGCGCTGGCGCAGGCGCCCGCCATTCACGACAGCACCGTTTTGTCGATCGCCTATTATGTGATTGCCGGCATCGGCTGGGTATTGCCGGCGATGCCGATCGTGGCGTGGATGGCAAGACCAGGACACGGGGATCAGGGATCAGGGGTCAGGAATTAGAATTTTCGCGCGTACCTGATTGCTGATTCCTGACGCCTGATTACTGAATTCCTGATCAGGCTGCCTTGCCGGGGCGAAAGCCGTTCCACATCGCCGTCGCCGAGCCGGACAGCAGCACCCGCACGTAGCGCAGACGCTGGAATTCGCCGTTGAGCGAAATGCGCGGCAGCGCGGTCAAGCGCTCGCGGTGCGCGGCGAACAGCATGCCGGGCCGCGTCGTCACTGCGGTCTTAAAGCCGAGCTCCGCGGCGACCTTGAACTCGCGCGGTCCGGCCGAGGTGCGGTCGCCGACCGGGAATGACAGGTGCTCGGGCCGCTTGGCTAGCGCTGCCTCGATCACAGAGCGGCTCAAGTCGATTTCGGAGCGCACAGATTTTTCCGGCAGCTTCGCCAGCATCGGGTGGTTCACCGTATGGGCGCCGATGGTGACGAGCGGATCAGCGGCCAGCTCGGCCAGCTCCTGCCAGCTCATGCAAAGGTCCCGGCAGAATGCCGCGAGATCGACGCCGTAGCAACCGGCGAGATTGCGCACCACCTCGCGCAGCTCGGTTTCGGTCGGCCGGCCGCGCAGCCACCAGTACAGCTCGTCATAGAGCCACCGCTTCTCGCCAACCGTGACACAATCGAAGGTACGATTGCGGCCCTCGATATTGAGCCCGATGCGCTTGTGGCGGGCGATCACCGCTTCGAGCGCCAGCCACCATAATTCGCCGATCCGATCCGGGAAGCTGGTGGCAACGTAGACCGCGAACGGCACGCCTTCTGCCTTCAGTATCGGATACGCGACCTGCAGCGTGTCGCGATAGCCGTCGTCGAAGGTAAGGCAGACGAAGCGCCGCGCGAAATCGCCCTCGACCAGGCGGCGGTGCATCTCGTCGAGGCTGACGATGTCGAGCCCGGCGCGGCGCAGGTCGGCGACGACGCGACTAAAAAAACGCGGCGTGATCTCGAGCAGGCGATTGGGTTGAAAACGGCCCGGCCGCGGCGGCCGCACGTGATGCAGCGTCAGAATGGCGCCGACGCCGCCGAACAGCCGCCCGAGGACGCGATGCGCGCCCGTGAAGTAAAGCGACTCCAGCCCGCCGCGGATGATTGCCGGTTTCAGTGCGGCCACGATCGACGCCTTATTCGTTCTGCCGGCCGATTATTCGATTGCGAGGTTGACAATTGTTTGCCGTAGCGCCGCCGGGGGTCAACGCCGGCGGCTCGCTTATCCACCTTCGGCCGCGGAAACCGTAGTGCTAGGCGGCTTCGGCACTGATTTCGCTGCCACGGCCCTCCGTTAGCACGATCGCATCGTCGAATCCGGCGGCGACGATGCGCTCACGCGCGGCTTCGATGGCGCCGTGAGCGCCCTCTTTGCCGAGCAAGACCGCGCGTGGGGCGATCTCGCCGATCGCCTCCAGGTCGGCCCCCTCGGCGAGGCCAGCGTCGACGACTACGTAATCGTAGCTGCGCGCCAGCGCGATCATGGCCGGCACGAGCCGCGGCGACGACAGCAGCGCGATGCGCTGAGCGGCCTCGCGGCCAGGCGCAATGACATGGATGGCCGACAGCCTGTCCTTGACGATGACGTCGCGGAACGAGGCCGAGCCGTCGACGAATTCGGCAAGGCCGGGCGCCCAGGCGTCGGAGACTGTCCTGACCGCGGAATATTTAGCCTGATCGAGCCCGACCAGGACGACACGGGCGCCGGCGGCAAGAGCGCGCGCCAGTTTGATGGCGGCCGCACCGCCATCCAACGCAGTTGCCGCTGCCGCAAGCACGGCGATGCGCTTAGCCCCGGCGCCCTTCAATCGTTGCATGACGTCGGCAACGCCGCCGGTTTGCGCGGCAACGAAGCGGTCGCGGTCCTCGCTCGGCGCGGCAGCCGCGTCGGGCTGCGACGCTGCGATATGGGCAGTGGCCGGGCCACGGACCGGCACAGCCGCGCCCGGCGCGCTCAGGAGCGCCCTGGTCAGCACGAAACCGCACGACAGCATCAGCGTCGCCACAGCGGCAATCAGCACGCTCGGCAGCTTTTTCGGGTACGCCGGCACGTTCGACACCGTGGCGCGCGAGAACACCCGCGCATCGGCCGGCGCCGAATTGAGCGTCTCGCGCGCCGTCGCTTCGCTGTATTTGGCGAGATAGGATTCCAACAGGTCGCGTTGCGACTTGGCGTCGCGCTGCAGCGCCCGCAACTGCACGTCGCGCTCGTTGGTGGTCGCCGCCTGGTTCTTGATCTGATCGAAATTCGCCGACAGCGCATCGACGCGCGCGGCGGCGATCTTGGCGTCGGCGTCGAACGAGCGTGCGATCCGTTCGGCTTCGGCTTTGATCTGGCCGTCGAGGTCGGCGATCTGCGCCTTCAGCTCCTTGATGCGCGGATGGCCGTCCATCAGCGATGACGATTGCTCGGCGAGCTGGGCGCGCAACGTCACGCGCTGCTCGGAGAGCCGGCGGATCAGTTCGGAATTGATAATGTCGGAGGCTTCGATCGATTGCCCGGAACGCAGCATTTCGCGAATGATCTTCGACTTGGCTTCGGCGTCGGCTTTTTGCGCGCGCGCGGCGGCGATCTGGGAGTTGTCGTCGCCGAGCTGCTGCGCCGACAGCGTGATGTTGTTCGGGCCTTCCAGCAGATTGGTGTTGGCGCGAAATGCGGCGACCTTGGCTTCGGCGTTCGCCACCTTCTTCTGCATCGTCTCGATTTCGCCGGACAGCCATTCGACGGCGGCGTGCGCCTGGTCCCGCTTGGCGGCGCGTTGGCGCGCCAGGTAGGCCTCGGCGATGGCGTCGGCGACGGCGGCGGCGAGCTTCGGATCCTGGGACAGAAAGTCTATGACGATGACGCGCGATTTCTCCACCGGATAGACGGTGAGCCGATCGTAATAGGCTTCGAGGACCCGCTCCTCCGGCGTCATGCGCAGCGGATTTTTGATGAGGCCGAGCGCGCCGAGCACCGCCTTGAGCGGCGAAATGCCGTTTAGCGCCGGATCGAATTCCGGCCGCTCGTTAAGCTTGAGCTTCGCGATCACGTCCTGGGCGAGATCGCGCGACAGCACGAGCTGCGCCTGGCTCGTCACCGCCACCTCGTCGACCGCGTTGCGGTCGATCACGTCCTTGTCGGCGTCGGGACGCAAAAAGATGTTGTCGCGGCCCTCGACCAGAATGCGCGCTTCCGACTGATATTTGGGCGGGATCACCTGCACCACGGCGAGCGTGAGCAGTGCGATGAGCAGCGTCGGCCGCAGGATCTTCCACTTGCTGCGCCACAGCGCCGCGCCGAGCGCGGGCAGATCGAATTCCGCCTCGCTGAACAAACTCGACGGCCGCGGCGACGGCGACGCGACGCTCATGTCCTTAACTCCCAAGCACCCACAGAACAGATGCGGTCATCACAATCCATTAAGGTTGCCATCCGGTTAAGACTGCCTCTGGCGCACCGCTGACGCGCAAGGTTCAAACGCCGGCGTGTGAGGATTTCTTAACCGCGGACGGTCTCAATCAGGTTTAACGTTTTGCTCGCAATTGACGGATCGCACGCATGGCCGATCTCTCGGCTGGAGTTTTGGATGACCGGTCGCCGCAGGCTGCGGAGTTCGTGGCGGAGAGCGGCGCCGGCATCGCGCTGCGCACGCCGGGCGTTGCGATCGGGCCGGACGCGTCAGCTCCGAAAAACCTCAAAATTCTCCACGTCTTTCGCAGCCCGGTCGGCGGTTTGTTCCGGCACGTGCTCGACGTTGCGCGCGGCCAGGCCGCGCGCGGCCACCATGTCGGCCTCATCGTCGATTCAACGACCGGTGGAGCGCGCGCCGAAGCGGCGCTGGCGGAGCTTGCGCCGCAGCTTGCCTTCGGCATCGAGCGCATCGCGATTCCGCGGCAGCCGAGCCCGCGCGACATGGCCGCGCTTCGCCACGTCGCCCGGCGCATCGCGGCAGTCGCGCCGGATGTGCTGCACGGCCACGGCGCCAAAGGCGCCGCGCTGGTTCGTCTGACGCCGCGCCGCGATGGCGCGATCCGGGTTTGCACGCCGCACGGCGGCACGCTCGTCTACGCGCCCGGCACGCTTGCCGGCAGCTTCTATCGTTGGCTCGAGCGGGTCATGAGCTCCCGCACCGATCTCTTTCTGTTCGAAAGCAATTTCGCCGCTGCCGAGTTTACTCGCACCATCGCCCGGCCGCGCGGTCCGGTGCGTGTCGTTTGCAATGGCGTCGGCGCAGCGGAGTTTGCGCCGCTCGCCGTTGCGCCCGACGCAAGCGACGTCGTCTTTGTCGGCGAATTGCGCGTGCTGAAAGGCGTGGACGCTTTGCTCGAAGCACTCGCGATCCTCAAACGCGCCGGCTGCATCGTCCGCGCCACGATCGCCGGCGACGGCCCGGATGGGCAGCGGTTCAAGGACTTGAGCGAGCGTCTTGAGGTGGCGGATCAGGCGCGCTTCGTCGGCCACGTGCCGGCCCGCGAGGCGTTCGCGATGGGCCGCGTCCTGGTCATGCCGTCGCGCGCGGAATCGCTGCCTTACGTCATTCTCGAGGCCGCCGCGGCGGGCATGCCCATCATCGCCACGCGCGTCGGCGGCATTCCGGAAATTTTCGGGCGGCAAAGTTTTCGGCTCGTGCCGCCGGACGATGCCGCGGCCCTCGCCAAAGCCATTGGTGAAGCCACGGCCGATCCGGCGCAGCTCATGCGCGCCGCCGAAAGCCTTAAGGCGCGCCTCCGCGTCCATTTCACGATCGACGCCATGGTGGATGGCGGCCTTGCCGCCTACCGCGACGCCATCAATGCAAGAAACTTGAATGCGATAAAACTTGGCGAGGCAAGAGACCCGACAATGCGCCTAACCAATTTTTGAACTTTATTCACTATTTTGCCGCGATGGCGCGAGCTCAGCGCGCCCGCTTACAGTCACCCGAGTTGCGTTGAAGACCATGTCGAGTTCCGAGCGCAGCATGTTGTTCGAATCGGCCCCCACTACGGCGGCCGCCGCAGCGCCGCGCGCACGAAAATCTCCTGGGCTCTCGGCAACGGCGCTTAAAGCGGCGGCGCAGCCGTTCCGGGCTGGCTATTCGCCGATCGTGGTCGCCGGCACGGTGCGGCTCATCGAGATCGCGCTCGTGGCACTGGTCGGCTTTGCCGTCTATCTCGCTTATGTGGTGCCGTCCGATGGCTTCGGCTTTGCCTGGCGCTATGCCGGCGCGATCGCCGGCATCGCGCTCATGGCGATGTTCGCCTTCCAGGCCGCCGACATTTATCAGATCCAGGCGTTTCGCGGTCACGAGAAGCAATACATGCGGCTCGCTTCCGCATGGTCTGTGGTCTTTCTCATCGCCATCAGCGTGTCGTTCTTCGCCAAGGCCGGCGATCAATTTTCGCGCGCCTGGCTCGGCGGCTTCTACGTGCTCGGGCTTGGCACGCTGATCGGCTTCCGCCGCGCGCTGTTCCTTTTGGTACGGCGCTGGACCCGCGAAGGCCGGCTCGACCGCCGCACCGTGGTGGTCGGCGCCGACAAGAACGGCGAGTCGCTCATTGCCTCGCTCGCGGCGCAACGCGATTCCGACGTGCGCGTCGTCGGCGTGTTCGACGACCGCGGCGAGGCGCGCAGCGCCTCGAGCTGCGAGGGCGTGCAAAAGCTCGGCGCCGTCGATGACCTTGTCGAGTTCGCCCGCCATACCCGCGTCGATCTGGTGATCTTTTCGCTGCCGATCTCGGCCGAGGCGCGCATCCTGCAGATGCTCAGGAAGCTGTGGGTGCTGCCGGTCGACATCCGGCTGTCCGCGCATACCAACAAGCTGCGCTTTCGGCCGCGCTCCTATTCGTACATCGGCAACGTCCCGGTCATCGACATTTTCGACAAGCCGATCGCCGATTGGGACGTGGTGATGAAATGGCTGTTCGACAAAATCGTCGGCTCGCTCGCCCTCCTCTGCGTCGCTCCGGTCATGGCGCTGGTGGCGCTGGCGATAAAGCTCGATAGCAAGGGCCCCGTGCTGTTCAAGCAGCGCCGTTACGGCTTCAACAACGAGCTGATCGAGGTCTACAAGTTCCGCTCGATGTACGTAGAGGCGACCGACGCCAGCGCGCAGCGCCTGGTCAGCAAGAACGATCCGCGCGTCACCCGGGTCGGCCGCTTCATCCGCAAGACCAGCCTCGACGAGCTGCCACAGCTCTTCAATGTGGTATTTGCCGGCAATCTGTCGCTGGTCGGGCCGCGGCCGCATGCGGTGCACGCCAAGGCCGAGAACCGCATCTATGACGAGGCGGTCGACGGCTATTTCGCCCGCCATCGCGTCAAGCCGGGCATCACTGGCTGGGCCCAGATCAACGGCTGGCGCGGCGAGACCGACAGCCAGGAAAAAATCCAGCGCCGCGTCGAGCACGACCTTTATTACATCGAAAACTGGTCGATCCTGTTCGACATCTATATTTTGGCGCGCACGCCGTTCGCGCTCTTGAATTTGGAGAACGCGTATTGAGCGCGATCGGCGCCGCGCCCGGCGATTTGCGGCCCGCTCGCGCGGCCCCTTCGGCGCTGGGGCAGCGGCTCCTTAACGTCACGCTGTTCGTCACGCTGGCGCTGAGCTCGATCGCCTTCATCGAACCGTCGCCGCACGACGGCATGATGGCCGTGCTGCTGCTGGCCTGCGTCGCCGCGCGCGTGCCGTTCGACCGCAAGCTCGTGCCGCTCCTGGTATTGCTGATCGTCTGGCTGCTCGGCGGCCTGTTATCTTTGACTCAAGTCCCCGATCAACGCATCACAATTCAGTACGACGGCACCTCGATCTATCTCGGCATCGCCGCCATTCTGTTCGCCTGCTTGTTTGGTACCGGCGATGCGACGCGGCTGAAAATTCTGCGCCGCGGTTATCTCGTTGCCGCGCTGATCGCCGCGGCGGCCGGCTACGCCGGCTTTTTTCACCTTGTCCCGCACTACGACATTTTCCTCGACAACGACCGGGTCAGCGCCACCTTCAAGGACCCCAACGTGTTCGGGCCGTTTCTGATTTTCCCGCTGCTCGTTCTGATCATCGGCTTCATGATCCGCGGCGTCCGCCTCGGCGGCTTGCTCATTGCCGCGGCCCTGTTGGGCGGCCTGTTCCTGAGCTTCTCGCGCGGCGCCTGGATGCACTTTGCCGTCTCCGCGATCGTCGCCGCGGCGCTCCTCTTCGCCGTCGCGCCCGAGCCGCGCATGCGCTATCGCATCCTGCTCTACGGCATCGGCGCTGCTTTGGTCATGGCGCTCATCGTCGGCGCGCTGATCTCGATCGATTCGGTGCGCGATATTTTTCTCGAGCGCGCCAAGGCGATCCAGCCTTACGACGTCGGCCCGGGCGGCCGCTTCTGGGAACAGCGCCTCGCGCTCGGCCAAATCCTCGACCATCCGAACGGGCTCGGCCCATTCGAGTTCGGCCGCATTTTCGGCACCCAGCAACACGACGTCTACATGCAGGGCTTTCTGGTTTACGGCTGGCTCGGCGGCGCCGCCTATCTGACCTTGGTCGTGGTCACGCTAGCGATCGGCTTTCGCGCCGCGATCATCGCCACGCCGTGGCAGGCTTACCTCATCGCCGCTTATGCGGCCTTTGTCGGCGAAGTTGTCGAAGGCTTCATCGTCGACACCGACCACTGGCGCCACTTTTTCCTGCTGCTCGGCCTGGTCTGGGGCCTCACCGCCGCCACCATCAACGCCTGCCGTCGGCGTCGGTCAGCTGCCCGCGACAACCTCACGTTCGACGCCGCGGCAACCGCGTCATACGCCGCTTAGCCGCGACTCGCGCCGACCCACCGCGTGTTGCGCGCGCAACACCGGATTACTATAGTCCGCCGCAATGTCGGAGCGTAGCGCAGCCCGGTTAGCGCACCAGTCTGGGGGACTGGGGGTCGGGAGTTCAAATCTCCCCGCTCCGACCAGAAAATCAAGGACTTGTGCGCGACCTGCGCCCTTTTTGCATTCGCTCCGCCGATCCGATAACGTCTCGACGCACTGAAGCGCGGAGCCGCCTGCGAAATCCGCAGCGCGACGGTTGAGGCCATGAAGCGTTTGCAAACTCTGCTCTTCGCAGTCGCGGCCGGCGTGCTCGCCATTGGTGCGGCGTCGGCAGCCGAACAGCACGCCAAGGGCAAGGCGTCAGGTCATGCGAAAAATTGCAGCGCGGAGGGAGCTGGTTTCCAGTACGTGCCGGGCGCCGATGCTTGCATGAAAATCGGCGGTTGGGCGCGCGCCGAAGCCAGCGGCGGCGGCCTCAATTGGGGCGCACTCAACGGCAGCCCGGCCGCCAATGGCGCCATGAAGGCGCGAGGCTACGTCACGACAGACGTGCGCAAGCAGACCGAATACGGCACGGTCCGCGCCTATATCTCGGTGGGCGCCACCCACCAGTAATCGCACGAGCTACGCAGCAGACCTGCTGCCTGGGCGATTGGGCCGCGCGTTCAAATCTCGCCGCTCCGACAAAAATCAGCAAGCGATCCGGCTTCGTGTCACGGATAGCACCCTATCCCGATGCCGTTTTCGTTCGATAACGGCCCCGCAAGCACGCCATGAAAGCCCGGAGAAGCACTTGCGGCGTGGTGTCGATACTTCGCCGTGAATAGACAGGCTGTCGCGGACGAAACCGGTCTCACAGCGCGGCGTTCTCGGTTAATCGGCAGCCAGGAGAATACCGAAATGACCAGCATGAGAACTTTGGGCGTCGCGATCGGAATCGCGGTTGCCGTGCTGGGCGGGTGCGAACGAGGCAGCAGTCCAACGAACAGCACGGCCGCAGGTAGCGCTCAGCAGAGCAATCCGACGAACAATGCGGCTGCGGGTGGCACTCAGCAGGCCAAACCCGCGAACAATGCGGCTGCAAGCAGCGCCCAGCAGAACAATCCCACGAACAATGCGCCCGCAAGCAGCGCCCAGCAGAACAATCCCACGAACAATGCGCCCGCAGGCGGCGCCCAGCAGAACAATCCCACGAACAATGCGCCCGCAGGCGGCGCCCAGCAGAACAATCCCACGAACAATGCGGCGAACAGCGCCCAGCAGAACAATCCGACGAACAATGCGGCTGCAAATAGTGGCACCGGAACCCCGCAAAGCCAAAAAACGACTCAAGCGGCTAATGCGAAGAAGGTTCCAAGCAGCCAAAACGCTAACCGTCACAAGCGGCTTTACGCCTATCATCCTTCCTATCGATGTCGCCTGCTGCGTCATGAGAAACGGGCTCTGCCGAAAAGCTGCCGCTGAAAGGCGACGGCGCATCGGCCCGTTTTCGCGACCGGCATCGGACCGCGCGCAGGGTCCAACTCGCTGCGAGCGGTCGGCGAGCGTAGGATCGATCCGCACGCATGGATATCTCACCGTGCTTTCCTTGCGATGACCCACTCGGATCTGACTGCGTGACACGTTGAGCGCGCCGGCAACGTTTCGACGCGGCAGCTTCACCCATTCACCGAACCACCATGCCGTCTCGCCAAGTGTGAAGGGACTGGGCACCTGAACATTTATTCATATTTCGAGCCGGACTCCGGATGAAACTATCTGAAACCCGACTGTTGCGACGGCGTTGTAGCTCCGTCGGCTCAACAGGAGGAACGCCATATGAGCACCATCAAATCTCTTGGTCTTGCAATTGGAATCGCATTTGCTGCCTCTACGTTCGCATTCGCTCAGCAGGGGGCCCCGCAGAACAACCCTGCAACCAATGCGGCCGCAAGCGGCGGCAGTGGCACCCATCAAACCAGTCAAAAGACCGGCAGCGCGGCCAACTCACAGAAGGTTCTGGGCAATCAGAATGGCTACCGAGGCGCCGGGCGCACCGCCTCGCGCAGGGGCAGAGGACTTTACGCCTCGATGGGCCGCTGCCACTTCATTCATCGGCCGGGAACGAGACATCTCGTAAAAATTTGCCGGTAAGCTTACGCAGTCGTGGCCCCGGTTGCACACCAGCACCGGGGCCTCGCTGTTCTGAGCCGCTTGCTCGGCGCGTGCGATCTACGCTTGCCGAGGAGGCCTGTTATATGGCCTTTTCGGGAATCGGTGCGCACCACGGATTTTACGTGAGGCCGGACGGCTTTCAGAACCAAATTAAAATAAGGCCGGTAAGCGCTGCGATAACGCAAAGCGACGGAGATCGCTCGCACGGCGGGCCGCACCGAACAAAATACCGAACAAAATACCACTCCCGCGAGAGCGTTCGCTTACGCGACAGAAAGCGTAACGGTGACGGTAGCGCCGTCAGCTATCGCCGTCGGACCTGTCATTAGCGGAACCTCCGTCCGCGAGCGCCGCTTCCAGCAGACCGCGGCAGGCGGTGAGGTCGTCCAATGCGGTGCGCAGCTGGCCACGCTGCTCGCCTGAAAGCGTCGGCGCTTGCGGCTGCTTGCTGGCGTCAGCCGGCGCAAAGCTCGGCTCGCGGCGCGCCGGTGCGCGGGCTTCGTCCGAACGCTCGCGCGGCGCAGGAAAGGCGAGCGGCGCCGGATCGCCCTCATCGTCGGCGCGATCTTCGTCGGACGGCGGAGGCGGCGGCTGCGCACCCGCGCGCCAAACGTCCTGCACGAAGCCGATCCCCTGCTCGCGCAAAATGCGCTGCACGCCGCGGATCGTATAGCCCTCGCCGTACAGCAGGTGGCGGACGCCGCGCAGGAGGTCGACGTCCTCGGGCCGGTAGAAGCGCCGGCCGCCGCCGCGCTTCATCGGGCGGATTTGCGTAAAGCGGCTTTCCCAGAAGCGCAGCACATGCTGCGGCACGTCGATCTCGTCAGCGACTTCGCTGATGGTGCGGAATGCCTCCGGCGCCTTATCCAATGTCTGCCCTCATCTGCCGAACGCCGGCGCTTTAAGAAGCCGGCGACTTACTGCTGGAATTGGAATTGATGCGCTGCTTGAGAATCGCGGACGGCTTGAACACCATGACGCGGCGCGGCGAGATCGGCACTTCCTTGCCGGTCTTCGGATTGCGCCCGATACGCTGGCCTTTCTTGCGCACCACGAACGAACCGAACGACGACAGTTTTACGGTTTCGCCGCGCTCCAAACAGTCGGTAATTTCCTTCAGTACAAGTTCTACGAGTGCCGCGGATTCGCTGCGCGACAGACCGACTTTCGCATAAACCGCCTCGCATAGATCGGCGCGCGTTATCGTCTTTCCTGCCATGGCCAGCCCCGCCAGGTCCGGCGACCGGCCTAACGCGTGGCCGTTATCGCCTTGACTTATCAACGATATGAGCTTGTTGCGGCAGGGTCAACAAGCTTGCACGCCCATCGTTTCACTCTCCCCAACCGCGGCAAAATCGCCGCGCCCTACCACCGCACCAGTGCCGCGCCCCAGGTGAATCCGCCACCCATGGCTTCGAACAAAAGCAGATCGCCGCGCTTGATGCGGCGCTCGGCCAAGGCATCGGCGAGCGCCAGCGGGATCGAAGCGGCCGACGTATTGCCGTGGCGGTCGACCGTGGTGACGATTTTGGCCGGTGCAATGCCGAGCTTGTGCGCCGAACCGTCGATAATCCGCTTGTTGGCCTGGTGCGGAATGAACCAGTCGATGTCGTCCGCCGTATAGCCGGTCGCCTTGAACGCGTCCTTGACCACGTCGGTAATCATCGCCACGGCGTGGCGAAAAACCTCCCTGCCCTCCATGCGCAGATGGCCGACCGTGCCGGTCGAGGACGGGCCGCCGTCGACATAGAGCTTTGATTTGTAACGGCCGTCCGAGCGCAGGTGTACGCTGAGAATGCCGCGCGCCTGCCCCGTCTCGGGCTGCTCCTGCGCCTCGAGCACCACGGCGCCGGCGCCGTCGCCGAACAGCACGCAGGTCGAGCGGTCGGTCCAATCGAGAATGCGCGAAAAAGTTTCGGCGCCGATGACGAGCGCGCGCGAATACGCGCCGGATTTCAGCAGCGCATCGGCGGTGGCGAGACCGAACACGAAGCCGGAGCACACCGCTTGCAGGTCGAATGCGGCGCCGTGGGTGATGCCGAGGTCGGCCTGTACCGACACCGCGCTCGCCGGAAAGGTATTGTCGGGCGTCGAGGTCGCCAGCACGATGAGATCGATCGATTGCGCATCGAGGCGGGCATGGGCGAGCGCCGAGCGGGCCGCGTGGGTCGCCATGTGCGAGGTCAATTCGCCCGGCGCGGCGATACGGCGCTCGTGAATGCCGGTGCGCTGCACGATCCATTCGTCGGACGTGTCGACCTTGCGCGCCAAATCCTCGTTGGTGAGGATTTGGTGCGGCAGGTAGCTGCCGCAGCCGAGGATGACCGAGCGGCGCACCGTCACGACGCCGCTCCGCCGAGCGCCTGACGCTGATAATCATGGTGGCGCGCGAGCGCGAAGGTGATCTTCGCCAACAGCTCGTCGCGCACCACGCCGTGACCGACGCCGATCGCCGCGGCAAAGCCTTCGGCGTCGGTGTTGCCGTGGCTCTTGATGACGATGCCGTTGAGGCCGAGAAAGACGCCGCCGTTGGAGCGGCGCGGATCGATGCGCTCCTTGAGCTTACGAAGCGCAGTGCGGGCGAACAGATAGCCGATGCGGGCGCTGAGCGAATGGCTCATTGCGGCGCGAAAATATTCGCCCATCTGCCGCGCGGTGCCTTCGGCCGTCTTCAACGCGATGTTGCCGGCAAAACCCTCGGTGACGACGACGTCGACCTTGCCCTTGCCGATATCGTCGCCTTCGACGAAGCCGACGTAATCGAGGTCGGGCAATTTTTCCTCGCGCAGGATGCGGCCGGCCTCGCGCACCGGCTCGAGGCCCTTGGCCTCTTCGACGCCGATGTTGAGGAGGCCGACGGTCGGCAGCGCGATGCCGAGCAGAATGCGCGCCGTCGCCGCGCCCATCATGGCGAGATTGACGAGGTGCTCGGCGTCGGCCCCGATCGAAGCGCCGAGATCGAGCACGATGGCTTCGCCCCGCAAGGTCGGCCACAGCGCCGCGATCGCCGGGCGCTCGATGCCCGGCAGCATTTTCAGCTCGAACTTGGCCATCGCCATCAGCGCGCCGGTGTTGCCGCACGACACCGCAACATCGGCATCGCCCTTTTTCACCGCCTCGACGGCGAGCCACATCGACGATTTCCAGCGGCCGTAGCGCAGTGCCTGGCTGGGTTTGGCATCCATGCGCACCGCGACCTCGGTATGGGTCAGCCGCGAAACCGCCTTGAGCTGCGGCCGCGCGTCAAGGAGCGGCGCGACCTGCGCGGCATTGCCGAAGAACAGAAACTCGGCAGCCGGCTCCTTTTGCAGCGCCAGGTCGGCGCCGGCGACGACCACGGCCGGACCGTGATCTCCCCCCATCGCATCGAGCGCAATGCGGACCTTGTCTGGCATCGACACGATCGGGTTTTACTAAATCCGGAAGCAGGCGGGCCCAAAGCGACCGCGACAATAGCGGTTCGGCGCGCCGACACAACAGCCCCAACAGCCCCAAGCACCCTCAGTGTCCATCGCGGTCCTTCATCAAGCCGGCCAGCGCGGCAAACGGCCCCGCATCGGGCTTTTGATCCCGCGGCGGCTCGAACACGGCGCCCGGCTTGCGCGGATAAGGGTCGATGCCAAGGACGACAAACTCGGTGGCGAGCGCGCCGAGATCGACCGCACCGCCGATCAGCGGTTCCGGGTCATCCCATTTCGGCTCGGCAGCGTTCTCGCCGTCCGTTGCGGCTGCCGCGGCGGCCGGCATGTAGAGCAAGTCGACGTCCTCCTCGATCTCATTCACCAGCGGCTCGAGCGTAACCACGCAATTTTGGCCGACTGTAGCCGAAATCCGGCCGGTGACGCGCAATCCGCCGCCGTCGTGCCGCAACAGATCGAAATTCGCCTCCAGCCGCGACAGTTCGCGCACATCCGCCAAACGGGCAATGGCGAGCCGCGTTTCGACGTCCGCGACCAGCGTCCTATGCTCGCCGGTTTCGGGTATGTCCTCGACCGCGACCACGACGTGCCACGGCGCCTCGGATCGATCATGGTCATGCTCGCGCATCGGCAAAGGCCTCGGGATCGGGAAAATCGGCAATGCCGCCGAACAGGTCGGCATCGTTCTGGGCATCCAATTGACGGGCGGCCGCGCGTGCATAGCACGCCACGTGGGCGGCCCGATCATCGATGCCCTCGGCCTGTAAGATATTGCGCGCCAGCGCCTTCTCAAAGTCCTGCGGATCGTCGGCCGCGAGCGCCGCGACATACGCCGCCTGACGGCCGTAGAACGCTTCACCGAACCGGCGCATGCGCTTGGGGATGGCGAGGTCACCGACGCCCATCTCGCGCAAATTGCCGTCGAGATCGCGGCAAAAAGCGTCGAAAAGCCGCTGGCCGAAATCCGCCCCGCGCTGCCCGGCGCCGCTGAGCCGCCGCAGCACCAGCACCAGATGCAGCACAATGAGGTCGAATCGGCCCTCTACCGTATCGGCGACGCCGAATTCATTGTAGAACGTCGGCGAGCGGGCCTGCGCCACGATGGCGCCATAGAGCGCAGCGATGCTGTCGGCGTTGGCGTTGCGCCGAAATGGCCGCGGGATCATGGGGTTAGTCCTTAACTCGTGAGACAGTCGGTGAGGCGGCGCGGGGTCGTCGGGTTCGGCTCCGCGCTTGCGGCGACGGCCCCCGCGGCGTTATGGGGCTACGGCAGGCGGCAGCTGGGTGCAAGGTGGAGCGGTGATGCGGGGCAATGCAGCGGCCGGTCGGGGTCGACAAAGCGGCGCACGGCGCACGACTGCGGCGTGCCTCGTTGTTTTGGCGCTCGGCGCCCTCCCTGGCGGCTGTTTCGGCGAAACCTTCCAGCGCGGCTATGTGCTGCCCGACGGAGCGCTGCAGCAGATCCCGCTCGGCGCCTCGCAGGAGCAGGTGCTGCTCGTGCTCGGCACGCCATCGACGGTCGCGACCGTCAGCGGCGAGGCGTTCTATTACATTTCGCAACGCGCCGAGCGCCCGGTTTCGTTCATGCCGCCCAAGGTCGTCGATCAGCGGGTGATCGCGGTCTATTTCGACAAGAACCGCAGGGTGCAGCGGCTCGCCGAGTACGGGCTGAAGGACGGCAAAGTGTTCGATTTCATCAGCCGCACCACGCCGACCAGCGGCGCCGACCTGTCGATCCTCAACGGCATCTTCCGCATCATCCAGGACAAGACGACCTGACGGTCGCCTTGTCAGAAGTCAGCCAGCATATTTCCGGCTGGTGACTGCCTCCTGATTTGTGATTCCTGAATTCAGCGCGCCAGCACGGCGAGCAGCAGCAGCGCCACGATGTTGGTGATCTTGATCATCGGGTTGACCGCGGGGCCCGCGGTATCCTTGTAGGGATCGCCGACCGTGTCGCCGGTTACGGCGGCTTTGTGGGCCTCGGAGCCCTTGCCGCCGTAATGACCGTCCTCGATGTATTTCTTCGCGTTGTCCCAGGCGCCGCCGCCCGAGGTCATCGAGATCGCCACGAACAGCCCGGTGACGATGACGCCAAGCAGCATGGCGCCGACCGCCGAGAACGCCGCCGATTTACCGGCCGCGCCGCCGCCGGCGATGAAGTAGACGACGAAATAGGCGAAGATCGGCGACAGCACCGGCAATAGCGACGGCACGATCATTTCCTTGATCGCGGCGCGGGTGAGCATGTCGACGGCGCGGCCGTAATCTGGCTTATCAGTGCCTTGCATTATGCCGGGCCGCTCGCGGAACTGCCGGCGCACCTCTTCGACGATCGAAGAGGCGGCGCGGCCGACCGCGGTCATGCCCATGGCGCCGAACAGGTACGGCAATAAGCCGCCGAACAGCAGGCCGGCAACCACGTAGGGGTTGCTCAGCGAAAAATTCAGCGACACGCCTTTGAAGTACGGATGCGCTGCGGCATTGCCGATGAAGAAATTGAGGTCTTCGTTGTAGGCGGCGAACAGCACCAGCGCGCCGAGGCCGGCGGAGCCGATGGCGTAGCCCTTGGTCACCGCCTTGGTGGTGTTGCCGACCGCATCGAGCGCGTCGGTCGACTTGCGCACCTCCTTGGGGAGCCCTGCCATCTCGGCGATGCCGCCGGCATTGTCGGTCACCGGACCGAATGCGTCGAGCGCGACCACGATGCCGGCGAGCGCCAGCATGGTCGTCACCGCGATGGCGATGCCGAACAGGCCGGCGAGATTGTAGCTCACCAGAATGCCGGCGATGATGACCAAGGCCGGCAGCGCGGTCGCTTCGAGCGAGACCGCAAGGCCCTGGATCACGTTGGTGCCGTGGCCGGTTCGCGACGCCTCCGCGATCGAATGCACCGGCCGGTAATTGGTGCCGGTATAGTATTCGGTGATCCAGATGATCAGTCCGGTCACCACCAGGCCGGTGACGCCGCAGGCGTACAGGTCGCCGCCCGAATAGTTGACGCCGGGCAGCGGGCCGAACCCGATCATGAAATAGACCACGCCGGCGATGCCGATCAGCGACAGCACCGCGGTCACGATCATGCCCTTGTAGAGCGCGCCCATGATCGACTGACTGGGGCCGAGCTTGACAAAGAACGTGCCGATGATCGAGGCGATGATGCACACGCCGCCGATGGCGAGCGGGAACGTCATCATCCGCGTCACCGCTTCGGGCGACACGGCGCGGAAAAAGATCGCGGCCAAGACCATGGTAGCGACCGTGGTCACCGCGTAGGTCTCGAACAGATCGGCGGCCATGCCGGCGCAGTCACCGACATTGTCGCCGACATTGTCGGCGATGGTCGCGGGATTGCGTGGATCGTCCTCCGGAATGCCGGCCTCGACCTTGCCGACCAGGTCGCCGCCGACATCGGCACCCTTGGTGAAGATGCCGCCGCCAAGACGGGCGAAGATCGAAATCAGCGAGGCGCCAAAGCCGAGCGCGACCATGGAATCGACCACGGTGCGGTCGTTGGCCGCCAGGTGCAGGACCTGAGTGAGGATGCTGAAATAAACTGTGACGCCGAGGAGCGCGAGGCCGGCTACCAGCATGCCGGTGATGGCGCCGGAGCGGAAGGCGAGTTCCAGGCCGCCGGCCAGCGAGCCGATCGCGGCCTGCGCGGTGCGCACGTTGGCCCGCACCGAGACGTTCATGCCGATGAAGCCGGCGGAACCGGACAGGATAGCGCCGATGGCAAAGCCGATCGCGACCGGCCAGCCGAGCAGGAAGCCGACGATCAGGAAGATGATGACGCCGACCGCGGCGATGGTGGCATATTGGCGCCGCAAATAGGCCTGCGCGCCTTCGCGGACCGCGGCCGCAATCTGCTGCATGCGCTCGCTGCCGGGATCGGCCTGCATCACCGAAAAGGTGGCCCAGACGGCGTAAACCACGGCCAAAACGCCGCACAGAATGATGAGCCACAACACGTTCATGGTGGAAAACCCCAGCTATTGAGAGGGCCGGACATGCGAGCCCGGCCCGAAAGGTAGGTGGAAGGCGCCCGTCGTGCGGTCAAGTCCGCCAGCGTGCGCAAATCGGCGCGGACATCGCATAAAACGCCGAAACACGCAACGGCGGCTGGGATTTGCAAACCAAAATCGGGCTGGATTCAAACTGGCCGAAAAATCGTCTAAGGTTCCGTCAGGCAGCCAGATCCGCAACGGGGAGGACCGCATGTCCGGAGGACGCTTATTCGCCGCGTGTGCAATCCTCGGCGCGTTTTTCCTGCCCCTGTCGGCGTTCGCAGCCGACTATCCGGCGCCGCGCCAAGGCGACTTCATCGCGCGCGACTTCAAATTTCACACCGGCGCGGTGATGCATGAGCTGCGCCTGCATTATGCCGCCGTCGGCAACCCAACAGGCGCGCCGGTTCTGATGCTGCATGGCACCGGCGGCTCCGGTTCCGGCATGCTGACCAAAACCTTCGCCGGCGAATTGTTCGGTGCCGGCCAGCCGCTCGATGCCGGCAAATACTTCATCATTCTCCCCGACGCGATCGGCGCCGGACAATCGACCAAGCCGTCCGACGGCCTGCGCGCCAAGTTTCCCGTTTACAATTACGACGACATGGTGCTGGCGCAGTATCGGCTCATCACCGAGGGGCTCGGCCTGAATCATCTGCGCCTCGTCATGGGCAATTCGATGGGCGGCATGCAGACCTGGCTGTGGGGCGAGCAGTATCCCGACTTCATGGATGCGCTGGTGCCGATGGCGTCGCAGCCGACCGCCATGGCAAGCCGCAACTGGATGCTGCGGCGGATGATGGTCGAGCTCATTCGTAACGATCCGCAATACGACAACGGCAATTACACGACACAGCCGCCGTCGCTGCGGCTCGCCAGCGTGTTCTTCGGCATCGCCACGAGCGGCGGTTCGCTGGCCTATCAGAAGCTGGCGCCGACCAACGCGCTGGCCGACAAGCTGGTCGACGAGCGGCTTGCGGCGCCGCCGCCCCGCGACGCCAACGATTTCATCTATCAATGGAGCTCGTCGGCCGACTACGACGCCGCGCCGGGGCTGGAGCGCATCGCGGCAGCGCTGCTGGCGATCAATTCGGCGGACGACGAGCGCAATCCGCCGGAATCCGGCATCATGGAACGCGAGCTCAAGCGCGTGAAGAACGGCAAGCTCTATCTGATACCGGCGAGCGACCAGACGCGCGGTCACGGCACCACCGGCATGGCGAAGTTTTATGCCGCACAGCTGCGCGCCTTCCTCGCCGCGGCGCCGAGCCGCGGGATGTAGCGCCAGGCGGGGGATACTGGATTGTCATTCCGGAGCCGAGCGAAGCGAGGAGCCTGGAACGACGAACCTATTCCAGCTCCACGGTCTTGAAGTCGGCGGGCAAAACGATTTCCAGAAGCTCGCAATCGTCCGAGTAGTCGAGCACGGCGTGCTTGATGCGCGGTGGCTGCACCCAGCAGGAGCCCGCGCGCATGGTGACGACGCCGTGGCCTTCGAACTCGCCTGTGATCCAACCCTTGAGCACGTAGATCATCTGGAAGTCGACCTCGTGGTAATGTCGCTTCGACACCAATGCGGAATCGCATGGCGGGATCATCTTGATGACGTGGGCGCGCACCATGCCGCCGGTCGCGTCCGCGATCGATAGATCGCGGTATTGCGCGTAGGAGCGCAGCCCGCCTTCAAACGCGCTCGCGTCGAGGTGATTGGCGACGAAGCGATGCCGGCGCGCACCTTGCTTCGTCTTCCGCGCCGCCGCCGGGCGGGTGCGCGCGGAAACTTTGCGCGGCCGCCGCGCCGCCGACCGCCTTGCCGCTTTGCGCATTCCGCTTGCCTTGGCCATTCGCTCATCCTCCTACTTCCGCAGCCCGGATGCGCAGCGCACTCCGGGAGCGCGCAACTTTACATTAAAAAATGCCGCCCGCGGACTCACTTAAAGTGAAATCCGCGCCGCGGGCGATCACGCCGGATTGGGCCGCCGCAACAGCGAGCCCCAGGCGAGCAAGAGTGCCGCCACGAGGATGACCGGGAACACCATTTCGTTCACCGCATTCCAGCCGTAGTGCGACAACAGCGCGCCGGAGGAGAACGAGCCGATCGCCATTGCGCCGAACACCAGAAAATCGTTGAACGCCTGCACCTTGTTGCGTTCGTGCGGATCGTGGCATTCGGTGACCAGCGTGGTGGCGCTGATGAAGGCGAAATTCCAGCCGACGCCGAGCACCGCCAGACCGATCCAGAAATTCCACAGCGCGATGCCCAAAAGCCCGATCGCGGCGGCGCCGACGATCATGGATAGCCCGAGCGCCATCATCTGCCGCACGCCGAACCGCAAGATCAGCGAGCCGGTGATGAAACTCGGCGCGTACATGCCGAGCACGTGCCACTGGATGCCGAGCGCGGCCTCGTTGACCGAATGATTGCACATCACCATGGCGAGCGGCGCCGAGGTCATGACCATGTTCATCATGGCATAGCTCGCCACCCCGCATACGACCGCAATGATGAAGCGCGGCTGGCGGATGATCGCGACGAGCGGCCGACCGTCGGCAAAGGACTGCGACACCGGCGGCCGCGGGATCCTTACAAACATCAGCACACAGGCGGCAAGCGCGGCGCAGGCCGATTGGGCGAGAAAGGTGCCGGCAAACAAATAGGTTGGCAGCAAATCCTTGGTGAAAATGACGAGCTGGGAGCCGATGATGGCGGCGAAAACGCCGCCCGCGAACACCCAGGATACCGCCTTCGGCCGAAACGCGGGGCTTGCGGTATCGGCTGCGGCGAAGCGGTAGGATTGATGCGCGGCCGCATAGAGGCCGCCGCAAAACGTGCCGACGAGCAGAATCGCGAACGAGCCGTGCATCACGGCCGTGTACGAGACCAGGCCGGAAAGGATGCCGAAGGCCGAGCCGGTCTGCAGCGCAAAGCGGCGGCCGAACGCCTTGGCCAGCATGCCGACCGGCAAGGTGCCGATCCACATGCCGAGCACCATGGTGCTGATCGGCAACGTCACCAGGACCGGATCCGGCGCCAGCATCGAGCCGATGATGCCGGTCGTCGCGGTTATGACGGTGTTGTTGCCGCCAGCCAAAGCCTGCGCCACGGCGAGCACCAGCGCATTGCGCGCGGCGAGCCGGTCGTCGGTGACATCGATCGCGGGTTCGGCAAGCACAGCCATGAGTCGGCTTGTAGCGAGCCGCCGATGCCGGCGCTACTGCGCCGAGCAGAGGTCAGGATCGTAGGACAGCGAGCCGGCTGAACATTACGGCCTGCGACGAGGCGGGTGTAGACCGGGGATGACGCCAACTTGCGGTTGACAAGAACCGTCGGTCCTGTTCTGTTTACGGTTGCAATACCGGAATTTGTAGGTGGGGGACGGACGCGGGGCGCAAATTATCAATTATGCCTGCCTGGCTGTCGGCATCGCGCGTTCGCGCAACGCTTTTCTTACGCGTGACGCGAGCCGTATCGACAGAGCCAGTGATCTGTCTTGCCTTCATTTCCCATTCGGAAAACGGCATTCGATCGCTGCTCGCTCGTCCGGCACCTCATAACACCGGACGGTCCGGGAAGTGATCGACGTTAAACATAAAACAGAGGCAGAAAACTGAAATGACAATCCCGTCGCTCAGCAGCGTGTCGCCGACTTCGTATACGGCCAACAACGTTGGCCAGACCATGGATTTGTTCGGCAGCAACTTCGTCAGCGGCGACACGCTGACCTT